>Ga0192647_100704_pt1 | contig 23237 bp, 22 predicted proteins | sample LauGreFa1BDMLBSN_2_FD_133046 | JGI IMG/M metagenome (GOLD analysis project Ga0192647, IMG submission 133046) | Freshwater lake microbial communities from Lake Michigan, USA - Fa13.BD.MLB.SN - reassembly | ecosystem: Environmental > Aquatic > Freshwater > Lake | place: Lake Michigan, USA...
CGCTTTTTTGGCGATGGCTTTGAGCGCCGAGGGGCGAATTTCCAACTCGACCCCTTCCATGGCAAACAGCTTGCCATATTGCTTGACCAAGGCGTTTTTGGGTTCGGTCAGGATTTGCACCAAAGCCTCTTCGGTCAATTCGCTGAGCGTGGTGACCACCGGCAAGCGGCCGACCAACTCGGGAATCAGGCCAAACTTGATCAAATCTTCGGGCTCGACTTGGCCAAACATTTCGGTCAGGCTGCGTTCTTTTTTGGTTTTGACCACTGCGCTGAAGCCGATGCCAGAGCGCTCTGTGCGGTTTTCGATGACCTTTTCCAACCCGGCAAATGCACCACCGCAAATGAACAAGATGTTGGTGGTGTCGACCTGCAAAAAGTCTTGGTTTGGGTGCTTGCGTCCGCCTTGCGGGGGCACGCTGGCCATGGTGCCTTCAATCAACTTGAGCAAGGCTTGTTGTACGCCTTCGCCTGACACATCGCGGGTGATGGATGGGTTGTCAGATTTGCGGGAAATTTTGTCGATCTCGTCGATGTAAACGATGCCACGCTGGGCACGCTCGACGTCGTAATTGCAGTTTTGCAGCAATTTTTGAATGATGTTCTCAACGTCTTCCCCCACATAACCGGCCTCGGTCAACGTGGTGGCGTCCGCCATGACAAACGGCACATTGAGCATGCGCGCCAAGGTTTGCGCCAACAAAGTTTTGCCAGAGCCGGTAGGGCCGATCAGCAAAATATTGCTTTTCGACAATTCAACCTCGTCTTTTTTGGCTTCAAGTTTGTGGGCCAACCGCTTGTAGTGGTTGTAAACCGCCACGGAAAGAGCGCGCTTGGCTGGTTCTTGGCCAATGACATAGTGGTCGAGGTTGGATTTGATTTCGATCGGGGTGGGCAAGTCACCCTTACCCTCGCGCACTGTGCTGGCCGGCAACTCGTCACGAATGATGTCATTGCACAAATCAATGCATTCGTCGCAAATGAAGACCGAAGGACCCGCGATCAGTTTTTTGACTTCATGCTGGCTTTTGCCGCAAAAAGAGCAATACAACGTCTTTTCGCCAGAGGATGCTTTTTTATCGGCCATTCAGTGGTTACCGGTTGAGGATGGTCGAATGATACTCAAATCCGACTGGGCATCCCCAGGGCGGCAAGAAGCGGGGCCAAGAGCGAAAAACGTGATCAAGGGCGCTTGGCAATCACGTCATCAACCAGACCATAGGCCTTGGCTTCTTCGGCGGTGAGGTAGTAGTCGCGTTCTGTGTCTTGTTCGATGCGCGACAAAGGCTGCCCAGTGGCTTCTGCCAGCATCTGGTTCAGGCGTTCACGCGTTTTCAGGATTTCGCGCGCGGCAATCTCGATTTCCGTGGCTTGACCTTGTGTACCGCCCAAAGGCTGGTGGATCATGACCTTGGAGTTGGGCAGGCTGAAACGCTTGCCTTTGGCGCCAGCCGCGAGCAAAAAAGCGCCCATGCTGGCGGCCATGCCGGTGCACAGCGTGGAGACTTGCGGCTTGATGAAGTTCATCGTGTCGAAAATGGCCATGCCAGCGCTGACCGAGCCGCCAGGTGAGTTGATGTAGAGCGAAATGTCTTTGTCGGGGTTTTCACTCTCGAGAAACAACAACTGCGCCACCACCAAGTTGGCCGTGTGGTCGTTCACGGGGCCGACCAGAAAAATGACACGCTCGCGCAACAAGCGGGAGTAAATGTCATAAGCGCGCTCTCCCCGGCCGCTTTGCTCAATCACCACAGGGACCATGCCCAGGGACTGGATGTCTAATGCGCTCATGAAATTCTCCGGTTCAGGCCTCAGGCCTGGCTCATCAATTCGTCGAAACTGACTTCCTTGACCTTGGGTTTGACCAAGGACAAGACATAGTTGGTGACATTGTTCTCAATCACAATGGCCTCGACCTCTGCCATGCGGCGGTTATCGCTGTAGTACCAACGAATCACTTCAGCAGGTTTTTCGTAGCTGGCCGCGAGTTCTTCGACATGCGCCTTGATTTGGTCGGGTGTGGCTTGCAGGTTGTGCATGCGCACCACTTCGGAGACGACCAAGCCCATGCGCACGCGACGCTCGGCCTGCGGGCGAAACACTTCCTCAGGAATGGGGGCTTTGTCGGCGTCTTTGATGCCACGTTGCTTGAGCTCTTCGCGAGCACCTTGCGCCATGCGGTCCAACTCGGACTGAACGATGGAATTGGGCAGATCGAGTTCGGCATGGGCCACCAGGGCGTCCAAGGCTGCTTGCTTGTTGCGGCCGAGCAAGCGGTATTTGACTTCGCGTTCCAAGTTTTTGCGAATGTCAGCGCGCAAGGCTTCCACGCTGGCATCGGCCACGCCAAGGGATTTAGCCAAATCGTTGGTGACCTCGGGCAAGTGGGTGGCTTCCAATTTTTTCAAGGTCACCATGAAATCGGCGGTTTTGCCAGCGACTTCGCGCCCTTGGTAGTCCTCGGGGAAGTTCAAAGGAAAGGTTTTGCTTTCGCCGACTTTCATGCCGACCACAGCTTCTTCAAACTCTTTCAGCATCTGTCCTTCGCCCACGACAAATTGGAAATCTTCAGCGCGTCCACCATCGAAGGGTTCGCCGTCAATTTTGCCAATGAAGTCAACGGTCACGCGATCGTCTTTGGCAGCGGCCGCGTCCATGGCGCGTTGTGCAAACGTGCGTTTTTGCTTGCGCAAAATTTCCACGGTTTTGTCGATGGCTTCTTCAGTCACTTGGGCTTGCAAAGTTTCCACTTCGACTTGGCTCAAATCCTGGATCACCACTTCGGGGTAGACCTCGAAGATGGCGTCAAATGCCATTTCGGTCTCGGAGGTTTGTTCTTTTTCGCTGATGCGCGGTTGGCCAGCGACGCGCAGTTTGGCTTCGATGGCCGCCACGTTGAACGCCTCGCCCACTTTGTCGTTCATCACTTCGTAATGGACGGAATAGCCATAGCGTTGTGCCACGATGTTCATCGGCACTTTGCCCGGACGGAATCCGTCGACTTTGACTTGGCGCGCCAAGCGTTTGAGGCGGGTATTGACTTCGTTTTGAATGACGGAAGTCGGCAAAGTCAACGTGATCTTGCGCTCTAATTTTTCGAGGGTTTCTACAGTAACGGCCATCTGGCTTCTCCAAAATGAATCGACACGCGCCTGAAAGTGAACGCTATGGTGCGCGGGGGGGGACTCGAACCCCCACACCATTGCTGGCGTCAGGACCTAAACCTGGTGCGTCTACCAATTTCGCCACCCGCGCGGGACACCATAAAAGCAAAAGGCGGTCTGCGTGAACAGACCGCCCGTTCAAAATCGGTCAAAACGAAATTCTAACCCGCTTCACTGACAGAATCAGCCCTCATCGCTTAACCCTGAACCATGCCGCGTACATGGCCGGCAAGGCCAACAAAGTCAGCACGGTCGCCACGATCAAGCCGCCCATGATGGCCACGGCCATGGGGCCCCAAAACACGCTGCGCGACAAGGGAATCATGGCCAGCACAGCGGCCGCGGCGGTCAGCACAATCGGGCGCAAACGCCTGACCGCAGATTCAACGATGGCGTCCCACGCCGGAATGCCTTTGGCACGGTCTTGCTCAATCTGGTCAATCAAGATGACCGAGTTGCGCTGGATCATGCCCATCAGCGCAATCACGCCCAGCAAAGCGACAAATCCAAACGGACGGTTGAGGATCAGCAATGACATGGCGACACCGGCGATGCCCATGGGGCCGGTCAAAAACACCAGCATGGCGCGGCTGAAACTTTGCAGTTGAATCATCAGCAGCGTGAAGGTCACGAACAACATCAAAGGCAAACCCGCTGCGATGGAGGACGAACCCTTGGCGCTTTCTTCCACCGCACCCGCCACACTGATGGTGTAAGCCGACATGCCTTTTTCTGCCCAATGCGCTTCCAAGGCTTTGAGCGCTGGCAACAATTGCTTGGTGACCGTGGCGCCTTGCAAGCCTTCGACGATGTCGCTTTGGGCGGTGATGGCGTAGTCACGGTTTTCGCGCCACATGACGCCTGGCTCCCAATCAAACACCGGCTTGGCGATTTGCGACAAGGGAATGGCCTTGCCCGAACTGGTGGGCACATACGCGTTGCCCAAGTCAGACATGGTTTGCCGCTCGTTGGCAGGCTGGCGCAACACCAAGTCAATCAATTTATCGCCCTCGCGAAACTGGCCCACGGTACTGCCACTCAACAACACGCGCAAGGCTTGTGCGATCGACTGGCTGGTGACGCCCAAGGCACGCGCCTTGTCTTGGTCAACCTCAAAACGCATGACCTTGACCGATTCGTTCCAGTTGTCATTGACGCCACGGGTGTTGCTGTTTTCACGCATCACCGCTTTGACTTCATCGGCGCGTTGCCTGAGCACCAATGGGTCAGGACCAGACACCCGAAACTGCACCGGGAACGGCACAGGCGGGCCATTGGGCAGCAATTTCACCCTGGCGCGAACCTCTGGGAATTCGCTGGCCATCAAAGCGGGCAAAGCCACTCGCAGCGTTTCACGGGTCGTCAAATCTACCGGCAACACAATGAACTGAGACACATTGGTTTGCGGAAAAATTTGGTCCAACGGCAGGTAAAAACGCGGAACGCCAGAACCCACCCACAGGCTGACTGAATCCACGCCTTGGAGCGACATCATTCGCTTTTCAATTTGCTTGACCAAGGCCTCATTGGCTTGCAGCGAGGTGCCTTCGGGAAACCACACGTCCATCATGATTTCAGGGCGGCTTGAATCTGGGAAAAACTGTTGCTGCACTTTTCCCATGCCTGCAATGCCCAACGCAAAGGTCAGCAACGTGGCGCCAATCGTGATCCAGCGGTGCTTGACACACCAGTTCACCGTTGCGCGAAAGCCGTTGTAAAAAGCAGAGTCAAACAACTCTTGCGGTTGATCGCCAGCATGGTGAGGTTTGACTTTGAGCAACCACATGCCCAGCAATGGCACAAAAAACACCGATACCCACCAACTGAGCAGCAACGCAATCACGGTGACCGCAAAAATGGCGAACGTGTATTCACCGGTCGCGGATTTGGCCAAGCCAATCGGCAGGAAGCCGGCAGCCGTGATCAAGGTGCCGGTCAACATGGGCATGGCAGTGACTTCATACGCAAAGGTGGCCGCCTTGACTTTGTCGAAGCCCTCTTCCATTTTGCGCACCATCATTTCGACCGCGATGATGGCGTCGTCCACCAACAAACCCAAAGAAATGATGAGTGAGCCCAAGGAAATTTTGTGCAAGCCAATGTCCCAGTAAAACATGGCCAAAAACGTCATCGCCAATACCAGCGGAATGGTGATGCCCACCACCAAACCGGGGCGCATATCGATGTACCAACCCAAGCGCCCGCCTTTGTGCCAACCCAAGGACACAAAGCTGACCAACAACACGATGACCACCGCTTCGACCAACACGCCAATGAACTCACTGACCGAGCGCGACACCGCTTTAGGTTGGTTTTGCAAATTGCTCAGCTTCACGCCGGCAGGCAAACTTGCTTGCAAACCATCCATCGCCACGCTCAAGGATTTGCCCAGTTGAATGATGTCACCGCCTTTGGTCATGGACACGCCCATGGCAATGACTTGCTGTCCTTGGTAACGCACTTTCACGTTCGGTGGATCGGCATAACCGCGCGAAACAGTGGCAATGTCACCCAAGCGCAACTGCTGACCTGACGCACCACGGATGGGCATGGCGCTCAACTGTGCAACTGCTTCAAACTGGCCGGCCACACGGATTTGCACCACGTCTTGTGGCGTTTGCAAGTCACCCGCGCTTTCCACCGCGTTTTGCTGGCCGAGTTGCGCCAGCACGGCGCTCAAATCCAAACCGAGTTGCGCCAATCTTTTTTGTGGAATCTCAATGAATATTTTTTCATCCTGTACACCAAACAATTCGACTTTGGAAACATCTTTGACACGCAGCAGTTGTTGGCGCACGTCGTCTGCAATGTCTTTCAACTCGGCTTGCGAAAACCCTTCGGCCTGCAGCGCATAAATCACCCCGTACACATCGCCGAAATCGTCATTGAAAAAAGGCCCTTGCACGCCTTGTGGCAAGGTGTAGCGCATGTCCCCGATTTTTTTACGCACCGTGTACCAAACATCGGCCACTTCGTTGGGCTTGGAATAGTCTTTCAATTGAAAAATGACTTGCGATTCGCCGGGTTTGGAATAGCTGCGAATCTTGTCTGCGTAAGGTGTTTCCTGCAGCACACGTTCGATCTTGTCGGTGACTTGCTCGGCGACTTGTTGTGCGGTTGCGCCTGGCCAATACGTGCGAACCACCATGGCACGAAAGGTGAATGGCGGGTCTTCATCCTGACCCAATTGGAAATAAGCAGCCACGCCCAACAGCAACAAGACCACCATCAGGTAACGGGTGAACGCCTGATGATTCAACGCCCATTCCGACAAATTGAAGCCACTGCCCTGTGCAGGTTGACCCTTCATGGCTGACCACCAACGGGTTTGAAGTAAGAGACTTGTTGGCCTTCTGACAGCACATGCACACCGGCGGTCACCACTTGTTGGCCGGGTTGCAAACCACGGCTGACCACCACCATGTTGTCTTGCATGCCACTGACTTCAATCGCTTGGGATTTCACGGTCATGCTGCTTGGGTCCACCACCCATACAGAGGTTTTGCCACCCTCTTGTCGCACCGCTGACGTGGGCAAGGCCATGTTTTTGGAATCGGATTTTTCGCCGCTGAGCACCACAGTGGCGGTGCTGCCAAGGGGTACTTTCATGTCGTCGAGCGTGGCCTTGACCACGAAGGTTCGGGTGACGGGGTCGGCACTGGCAGCCAACTCTTGCACTTTGGCCGACAGGGTTTGCTGCCCGCCCCACAACTTGACCTTGAGCTGTTGTGCCGGTTTGACCAGCGACAACTTGTCTTCAGGCACAGCGAACACAACGTCTCTGGCCCCGTCTTGTGCCAAGCGCAGCACCGGCATGCCCGCACTCAACACCTGCCCGACTTCTGCTTCCAGACCAGTCACCACGCCAGATCTGTCTGCGAACAACTTGCTGTAGGTCAGTTGATTGCGCTGGGTAGAGAGCAACGCCTGTGCTTGTTCGAACTGGGATTGCGCGGCTTTCAAACTGCTCTCACGACGCTCCAGCTCCGCGCCGCTGATGAATTCTTTGTCGCGCAATTCTTTGTAGCGCTTGTAGTCCGCAGCGGCCAAATCACGGTTGGTTTGCGCTGCATTGACTTGCGCGCGTGCGCTGTCGACTGACAGCCGGTAATCTTGGGCATCCATTTCAGCGAGCAGTTGGCCCGCTTTGACGCGTTGTCCCAGCTCGACATAACGGGCGGTCAATTTGCCCGGCACCCGAAACCCGACCCGAGCTTCTACGCGGGCACGCACTTCCCCGGCGAATTCCAGCTGCGGAGACAGAATGGACTCACTGACTTGCAACACCTTGACCGCTCTGATGGGCACTTGGACATTGGGCGCTGGTGAGCAGGCAAGCAATAACGACACGCCTGTGATGCACAGGACAGTTTGGATGCGACGCATGGGAAGGCCTTGAAAAAATTTAATGACTGACCGGTTAGTAATCTAATTCTGAATACCTGTGATGTCAAGTGACAATACAAAGACCATGTCAGCTGTCAACCACTACGAGAACTTTCCTGTGGCTTCGGTGCTTTGCCCGCCACGGTTGCGGCCGCCCATCGTGGCGATTTACCACTTTGCTCGTACCGCTGACGACATCGCGGACGAAGGCCAAGCCAGCGCGGAAGAACGCTTGCACCTGCTGGCAACACTCAAATCCGACTTGCTCAATGGCTTGCAAAGCAGCGGGCCGGTCAGCCCTCACTGGCCGAAGATGCTGACGGCGTTGTGGCGCCAGATCCACACTTTCGACATCCCCGTGACATGGTTGCTGGCGCTGCTGTCTGCCTTTGAGCAAGACGTGATTTACACCCGCGATCAGCGCAAATACGCCCATCGGCAAGAACTGTTGGACTACTGTGAGCGGTCTGCCAACCCGATTGGCCGCTTGCTTTTGCACTTGTATGGCATTGAAGAACCCAAGGCTTTGGCGCAAAGCGACGCGGTCTGCACCGCATTGCAGTTGATCAATTTTTGGCAAGACCTGAGCGTGGACATCCCCCGCGGTCGGTGGTATTTGCCGTTGGATGCCGACTTGAAGGATGAACTGCGTTTCGCACGCGAGTTGATGCACCAAGGTGCTGGCTTGGTGCATCAGGTGCCCGGGCGCGCAGGCTGGGAATTGCGTCTGGTGGTGCAAGGCGGGTTGCGGGTGTTGGACAAAATTGTGCAAACTGACCCGTTCTTGCACCGGCCACGACTCAATGCCGCAGATGTCGCTTTGATGCTGTGGCGCAGCGTTTGGATGCGTCCGATGCCCCCAACGCGCGGATAGGCAGCATGCCGATGCCACAATCTCAGCCATGACACCCCAGCAATATGTGCAAGCCAAAGCCGCGGGCTCCGGCAGCAGCTTTTATTACGCATTTTTGTTTTTACCGCCTCGCAAGCGTGCCGCCATCACCGCGTTTTATGCGTTTTGCCGTGAAATAGATGATGTGGTGGACGAGGTGCATGACGCGGGGGTGGCTGCCCACACATTGCAATGGTGGCGCACCGAAGTGGCCCGAAGTTATGCGGGTGACGCGCAGCACCCGGTGATGCAAGCCCTGATGCCATTGACTGACGAACACGGCATCACCCAACACCATTTGCAACAAGTCATTCAAGGTTGCGACATGGACCTGCACCAAACGCGTTACCTTGATTTCAAAGGCCTGCAAACCTATTGCCATTTGGTGGCGGGTGTGGTGGGTGAAGTGGCGGCGCACATTTTTGGTCAAACACAACCTCAAACCACCGACTACGCGCACACCTTGGGTTTGGCTTTTCAATTGACCAACATCATTCGCGATGTCGGCGAAGATGCACTGCGCGGTCGCATTTACTTGCCGGTCGACGAATTGCAACAATTTCAAGTCACTGCCGCTGACCTGCTTCAACGGCGCGACTCCCCTGCGTTTCAAGCGCTGATGACATTTCAAACCGAACGTGCGTTGGGCTTGTACGACCAAGCGTTGGCGATGCTGCCGCCTGCCGATTGGCGCGCCCAAAAACCCGGGCTGATGATGGCGAGCATCTACCGCACGCTCTTGCATGAAATCGCCGAGGCCCGGTTTCCGGTGCTGACGCAACGGGTGTCGTTGACGCCGGTTCGCAAGCTGTGGCTTGCTTGGAAAATGCAGGCATTGGGCAAATTTTGAAGCGACTGACCGTCGTCGGCGCTGGCTGGGCGGGGCTCGCCGCTTCGGTACATGCCAGCATGAACGGTTGGCAAGTTCGCTTGCTTGAGGCCGCGCCACAAGTGGGTGGGCGCGCCCGTCGGGTACTGCACCAAGGGTTGCCTTTGGACAACGGCCAACACATATTGATCGGTGCTTACCGCGAAACCCTTCGGTTGATGCAAGCCGTCGGCATCGACACCGAACAACAACTGTGCCGCCTGCCGCTCAGATTGCGCAGACCGGACGGCAGCGGATTGCAATTGCCCGCATGGCCTGCACCGTGGAACATGCTCGTCGCGATCCTGACTGCCCATGGTTGGCGTTGGCAAGACAAGTTGTCGCTCACCCAACACGCCATGCGTTGGCGACTCAACCAATTTCAATGCGATGACGCGATGACCGTGGCCATGTTGTGTCGCGACTTGTCACCCGCAGTCATGTCGTTGCTGATCGAACCCCTGTGTGTGTCAGCCTTGAATTTGCCTTCGCAAGAAGCCAGCGCCAAGGTGTTTTTGCGGGTCATGCAAGACGCCTTGATGGGTGGTGCAGGCAGCAGCGACATGCTGATTCCCCGCTGCGATTTGAGCCAACTCTGGCCAGACACCGCTGTGAAATGGTTGCAACAGCAAGGCGCTGACATCATCACGGGCTGCCCTGTGCATTCCCTCGATGAATGGGCCGCCGACCCCGTGGTATTGGCCTGCCCTGCATGGGAAGCCGCCAAGCTCACAGCCACCTCACACCCCGCATGGTCTGCGCTGGCCAGTCAACTGCAACACACCGCCATCACCACGGTCTACCTTCAAACTGATCAAGCCTTGCATTGGCCAAGCCCGGTCATGGCATTGCACAGCGACACGCAAGCACCGGCTCAATTCGCGTTTGACAAAGGCCAGCTCAGCCAACAGTCGCCAATGCAAGGCGTGTTGGCTTTGGTGGTCAGCGCCAGCCAAGGCGACCGGCAAGCCACCACCGAGGCCGTCTTGCGTCAAGCCCGAGACCAATTGGGGTTGCAGCAAACCCAAGCCTTGATGACCGTGGTGGAGAAGCGCGCGGCTTTTGCCTGCGTCCCCGGGCTTCGCAGACCACCAGCGCAGTTGGGCAACACCTTGGTCGCCTGTGGCGATTACATCGATGGTCCTTACCCCGCCACCTTGGAAGGCGCTGTGCAATCAGGGGTTCATGCCGTTGATTTATTGGCATCTTGCCGCATAGGCGAAAATGCGTCATGAATTTAACTCCCCGATTTGCGGCCGAACCGGCTTACCGCCACGGCCAACCCGCCAAAACCGCCATTGTTTACTGCAACTTAGGCACGCCACAAGCACCCACCGCACCGGCACTTCGTCGCTATTTGGCCGAATTTTTAAGTGACCCCCGGGTGGTTGAAATCCCGCGATTTCTTTGGTTGATGATTCTTCACGGCATCATTTTGCGGGTGCGGCCTGCCAAATCTGCCCACAAATACGCCAGCATTTGGACGGCAGAAGGCTCGCCGCTGAAAGTGTGGACTGAAAAGCAAAGCCAAGCCCTTCAACAATGTTTCGATCCCCACACCGTCACTGTTCGTTATGCCATGCGCTACGGCTCACCTGCCGTGCCACAAGTGCTGGATGAATTGAAAGCCCAAGGTGTCACACGCGTTTTGGTCTTGCCAGCTTACCCGCAATACTCGGGCACCACCACTGCCAGTGTGTTTGACGCGGTCTACGCTTGGGGCATGCGCACGCGCAACCTGCCCGAGTTTCGCTTCATCAACCACTACCACGACCACCCCGGCTACATCCAAGCGCTGGCAGACAAGATCCGCGCGCATTGGGCGCAACACGGCCGCGCAGAGCAACTGGTGATGAGTTTTCACGGCGTGCCTGAACGCACTTTGCAATTGGGCGATCCGTACCACTGCGAATGCCACAAAACAGCGCGCCTGCTGGCGCAAGCCTTGAATCTGTCCAAGGACGAATACAAAGTGTGCTTCCAATCTCGTTTCGGCAAGGCCAAATGGCTGGAGCCCTATACCGAACCCACGGTGCGAGAACTGGCCCGCCAAGGCTGTCGTTCGATGCAAATCGTTTGCCCCGGTTTTGTCAGCGATTGTTTGGAAACACTCGAGGAAATTGCGTTGGAGGTGAAAGCGGCCTTTTTGGAAGAAGGCGGCGAGCAATTCCACTACATCGAATGCATCAATGACAGCCCGGTGTGGATACAAGCCTTGCACAGCTTGTCTGTGACGCACATGTCAGGTTGGCCACGTGAGTCCGCCAACGAAACCGATAACGCGGCCTCGCGACAAGCAGCCTTGGCGATGGGGGCCAAGGACTGAAGTGGTTATTTACTTTCTGAAGTCGCAGGCGGCTCAGAAGCAGTTGTCGCAGACGGCTGCGTGCTGGTGGATTTGTCTGGCGCTGGTGCAACAGGGGTTGCGGGCGCCTCTGTAGTGGGGGCAGACGATGCTTGCGCCGCATTGCCTGTGGGCTCTGGCGCCGGGGATGCCGCAGAAGCAGGCGGCTCGTTTGTCGGCATTGCCGCAGACGGGGGTTCGTTAGCCAACGACTGCGCTTTTTCATCGCCTGCTTGCTGCCTGAGCAAGGCCGCCGCCGCCAAAGCCACCAAAAACAAAGCCAATATCTTGATCAAGTAATTGGCGTTGCTGCTTTCAGGGGCAGCCTCTTGCGCTGCGGGTGGCAACGGTTCTTGCACTTCCTGGGTCGATGCGCTGTCCGCAGCTTCCGGTTCTTTCAACGCAGCCTGGGCTGGGGCATCTTCGTTCTCGCTGGTTTGTTCTGCGTGATCTAAATTTTCGGGCGGCTGCGCCAACACATGCCAAGATTCACTGCGGGTGATGGCGGCTGTTTCAGTGGTTGGGGGCGCTGCATGCGCCAAATCGCCGCGAAAAACCACAGACGATTCTGTTGCTTCTTCATATGCGTCGTGTGGTGCAGCTTGCTCAATGACCGTGGGAACCACTTGGCCGAACAACTGCGCCTCGGTCATGTCCAACAAACCCGCCACTTTGCGTGCAGCCGTGAGCTTGACGCTTTCGCTGTAGAAAGCAGCCATGCCGCCTTCTTCAATTTGCTTGATTTGTTTGGTGGATAAACAGGCCATGGTGGCCAAATCCGAAACTGCCCAACCTAAGGATTCGCGCTTTCGTCGAACGGATAGACCGTCAATCTGGGAAATGTCCGACATTCATGACCTTTGAATCGAAAAAAGCTTACTTGACCAGTAGCAATTCACCTTTGATGGATGCGCCTTTTTGTACCGACAGGGTTTGGTATACCACATGGCCATCGACCGAAGCGGAGGAGGTCACGATCAGCTCGCTGCAAGTAGCGGTACCCGAAAATTTGCCCTTGATGTGCAAACTAGAGCAAGTCACCACACCTTCAACTTGTCCGCGTGAACCAATCGTCAATTCGTCCACCTGCACCTGGCCATTCAAAGAGCCTTCAACATGAATGGCCCCTTTGGCAGCAATTTCGCCACGAAACGAAAAGCCCTCACTCAATATAGAGGGCTTAGAAGCGTTGGAGGAGATCATGTCCATCATGTTGTTTCTCTGTGGTTGGGCTACTGTCTGATTGTCTGGGCTGTTTTCAACTGTCGAAGTGACTTTGTCAGTGACTGCGCTGGATGGAGTGGCGGTGCTATTGGTTGCTGTTTTGGATTTGTTGAACATATTGTGCGGTCCGAATCACTTTCTGCGGATTGACCGGATACCCCCCCACCAGAATCTCAAAATGCAGATGCTTGCCGGTAGAAGACTGTCCTGTGTTTCCGATGTAGCCCAACAGGCTTTCTGTGGTGACTTTGTCACCCACTTTGACCAACAATTGAGCCATATGGGCATACAACGATTCGACACCATTCAAATGCCGAACCATGACTGTGTTGCCATACTGAGGGTGGTATTCTGCCATGACCACGATGCCCGGCTTGACGGCGAACACCTTGTCGTCGCCGGTTTGGCTCATCAAGTCCAAACCGGTATGGAAATGGGAGCGACCGCTGAGCGGGTGCTTTCTGACGCCGAAATCGGAAGAAACACTGTAATTGGCCACGGGAAGGTGGCTGGGCAACGCGTACAACACCTCGCGCAAAGCACGGTTGGTTGACAGCTCATCGGCCACTTTGCCGCGCAATAAGGGATTGGACTGAATGTCGGCTTCGGGCGAATAGCCGCCGTTGGCTGAATTTTGTTGAATGATGCGGACAATTTTCTCGGTGAGGCCAGAGGATTCGAGTTGCGTTTTGAGCGTCTCGTTTTCTTCAGACACCGCCACCATGGAGGTTTCCACAAACCGGCGAATGCTCATGTCGCGATCGCGTATGGTTTGCGCCAGTGTGATCATCTGCTCTTCACTGAGGTCAGCCATTTCAGGGGAGTTGGCATCCACCGAACTGGTCAAGAGTGCTTTGTAGACCTCTTCGTGCGACTTCTCGAGCCGGGCTCGGCTGACGCCCAGCACCAAACTGGTGACAGCAAGAAACACTATCAGGCCCAACAATGCCGCCGATGTGATGAGAAAGCCTCTGGCGGCGAAACGCTGAAAACCTGCCGGAATGTTGAAGTACTTGAGGTCGCCGCTTTGCTCAAGTATCAATCTGACGTCTTGGTACTCGCGCGACCACATGCGCTTGACCAACGAAGGGAAACGGCGGGCAGATGCCAGTACGGAGTAAGACAAAAAACGCATGAACTCACCGTGGGTCAGGCATCAGGTGCCTGATGACTTGGCCTGCTGGTGCGGCGCACCAGATGGTGTCAACGACGCGGGAGGCTCGGCACCTTGGTGCAATGCGCCTTCAATTTCCCCGCCCTTTTCTATTTCTATTTCAGCGTAGTGAATTTTTCCGACGATCTTGCCCGTGGCGCGAACAATCAAACTTTTTTCACTGACGATGGTGTGGTGCAGTTGGCCTCTGACATCGATCATCTTGGCCGATACCCTGCCGGTGATTCGTCCCGTGGTGCCGATCAACACTTCTTCAGCAGTCAAGTCACCTTCAATGACACCGTTGATCACGGCTTTTGAGGGCACAGTGAACGCGCCTTTAACGACCACACCGTCGCCGATCACGACGCTTTCTAACGAATCTGCTGGATTTGCCATACTTACTCCCTTGTTTTGATCTTATCAAAGATCAAATGTAAATTAACTTTTTTATTGAAGCTCTTGATTTAATTGAAAAAAAATGCAAAGTGTTACCCTAGAAAAACCCGAAAAATGCAATCTCAAATAAGTTAAATGGCCGTGTATTTCAAAATAACACATACAAAATTATTCATTAAATGAACAAAAATGGATTCGGCCTGTCCGTGCTCGGTCATTTGCAAATCAACAACAAAGGCGCTCAAAGCGGACTGTGATCAGACATCAGGCCGCTTTGTGCGTCGTCGTTCCATACAAACGGTTTGGGTCAGGCCCTGGCCGCACCACGGGGTTTGAAGCCGTTGCCACGTTTGGCGCCAGCGAATGACTTGCCGCCGCCGGGTTTGCCACGGCGCGGTTCGTGAGTCGGTGCGCGTGCAGGCCGTTGGGTGGGCTCCAAACCGGGGATGACTTCGGCATTCAAGGTTTGCTGTGTGTAGTGTTGGATGTCCAAAATTTTGCGACGGTCGCGAAATTCGGCAAAGGTGACAGCCAAACCATCGCGCCCGGCACGACCGGTTCGGCCAATGCGGTGAACATAGTCTTCTTGCTTCATGGGCAGACCGAAATTGAACACATGGCTGATGCTTGGCACGTCAATGCCGCGGGCGGCCACATCGGTGGCCACCAAAATTTGCACGCGACCATCACGCAGCGCCTGCAGACGGCGGTTACGCAAGCCTTGGCTCAACGCACCGTGCAAAGCCACGGCGGAAAACCCGACTTGCTGCAAATCTTCGGCGAGCGCATCGCATTCAATTTGGGTGCTGGCAAACACAATCGCTTGGTCGATGGTGGTGTCACGCAACCAATGGTCGAGCAATTTGCGTTTGTGTTGCTGGCTGTCGGCCCAAAACAAAATTTGTTTGATGTTGCTTTTTTGCGCTTGGGTAGATTCGATTTGCAAGCGCTGGGGTGTGCGCATGATGCGCGCCGCCAATTGCTGAATACGCGGGGCAATCGTGGCGCTGAACATCATGGTTTGACGGCGCGACTCTGTCAGCTTGTGGATGTCAGCCAAGTCTTCGGCAAAGCCCAAATCCAACATGCGGTCGGCTTCATCGACCACCAAAAACTGCACCTTGCTCAAATGCAATTGCTTGGAACGCTGCAAATCCAACAAACGCCCAGGGGTGGCAACGACCAAGTCGGCATTGTGCAAACGCGCGATTTGCAACGGGTACGGCATGCCACCCACCACACAGGCCACACGCAATCCTTTGCAATGTTTCACCAAATCGATGGCGTCTTTGGCCACTTGCTGCGCCAATTCACGGGTGGGGCACAACACCAAGGCGCTGGGGAAAGCGGGTTTGACGTGGCGCACGTCGGTGGGGTTTTTGCGGCGTGGCTTTTTAGGCAGTTCTTCGCCGTTGGCCTTGGCCTGCTCCACTTTCAAAGCCCAAGCTTTGTTTTCTTCTTGCTCTTGCGCTTGGCGCTCGATCAGGATGGTGTGCAACACAGGCAGCAAAAAAGCCGCGGTCTTGCCGCTGCCGGTTTGGCTGGAGACCAACAAATCGTTGGCAGGCTTGTCTGCGTTGTCTTGCAAGGCCAAAGGAATGGCGCGCAATTGCACTTCGGTGGGTTGCGTGAAATTCAAGTCATGCACAGCTGCCAAGAGCTCTTTGGCCAAACCCATTTGGGCAAATGCATTGGGTGCAGCAGGTGCTGCGGTGGGGGTGATGGCGCCATGCGCGCTGGTTTCAGTGGCTGGCTCGTGTTGAGCGTCAGCGGGGGAATGCAAATTCAAATCGTCCATTGTGTTGTTGGCCTGCACCTGAAAAGGTGAGGCTGCTCCGTTCAAAAGTTTGAAAAACATCAACCTTCAAACAAAGCATGTTGCAAGAAACTGCAACGCGGCTCTGAAAGAGCCCAAGGTGTGAAGAGGATGTAGCTAGGTTGCGCCTGTCGACACAACTAAGGGTATTCTCGCACGAAAAGCGGATGCGGTTGTGCGTATTTTTGAGGACTTACAGTTTCAAAAAATGCTCGCGGTAATGCGCAAGCTCTTCAATCGACTCATGCACGTCAGCCAGCGCCGTGTGGCTTTGCTGTTTTTTGAAGCTGTTGTAGACCTCTGGTTTCCAGCGTTTAGACAATTCTTTCAAGGTGCTCACGTCCAAGTTGCGGTAATGAAACCAAGCTTCAAAACGTGGCATGTATTTCAACAAGAAACGCCGGTCTTGACCGATGGTGTTGCCACACATGGGCGCCACGCCTTTGCTGACATATTGCTTCATGAAGGCAATCAACACCTCTTCGGCTTGCGCTTCGGTAACGGTGGAAGCCTTGACCTTGTCAATCAAACCGCTTTTGCCGTGGGTACCTTTGTTCCAGGCATCCATGCCGGCCAACAAGGTGTCGCTTTGGTGAATCACCAAGACGGGGCCTTCAATGCGGGGCGAAAGATCTGGACCCGTCACCACGATGGCAATTTCCAGCAACCTTTCACGCTCTGGGTCGAGGCCGGACATTTCACAATCCAACCAGACCAAGTTGTTGTCGTTTTTGGCCAGTTTTGATGTCGCGTCAGGCGCATGGGTGGAGGTTTCTGTGGTCATGCGGGCATTGTCCCTCAAGCGAACACCACGCCGTCTTCTGAACGAAAATGCCTGTTGGCTTGTCGCCAAGCTGGTGCTGTTTTGCAAACCTCTACACTTCTGCCCATGATGAATCCTTTGAATTTCACTTTGCTGTTCGCCGTGCTGTTGTTGGTCAATTTGCTGCTCAAGTTGTGGCTGGCCAACCGGCAAATTCGCCACGTAGCCAGCCACCGCGCCCAAGTGCCTGCCGATTTCGCCGAATCCATCAGCCTGCCTACCCATCAAAAGGCCGCGGATTACACCTTGGCCAAACTTCGATTAGGCCATTGGGATCTGGCGCTGGACGCGATCGTGTTGCTGGGTTGGACCTTGCTGGGTGGCTTGAGCCTGTTGGACCAATGGTTGCTGGAACTCACCGGCCCGGGCATGCTGCAACAACTGTTGTTGGTTGCAGGTTTCATGTTGATCACCGGTGCTTTGAATTTGCCGATTTCCTATTACCAAACCTTTCACCTCGAACAACGCTTCGGCTTCAACCACATGACGGTGGGTCTGTGGCTCAGCGATTTGGTCAAAAGCACCTTGGTGGGTGCGGTGCTGGGCCTGCCTTTGATTTGGGCCGTCTTGCAGTTAATGCAATCAGGCGGCAGCCTGTGGTGGCTTTGGGCGTGGGCATTGTTGGTGGCTTACCAGTTGTTTGTGATGTGGATCGCGCCCAATTTCATCATGCCCTTGTTCAACAAGTTCCAGCCGTTGGAAGACGCTGAACTGAAAGAACGTGTCAACCAATTGATGCATCGCACCGGTTTCCAATCTGACGGTTTTTTTGTGATGGACGGCAGCCGCCGCTCGGCCCACTCGAATGCATTTTTCACTGGCCTTGGCAAACAAAAACGGGTGGTGTTTTTCGACACCTTGCTCAAGCAGCTCAACCCCAGTGAGATGGAAGCCGTGTTGGCACATGAACTCGGGCACGCCAAGCTCAACCACATACCTAAATCACTGCTCAGAAGTTTCATGGTCACGCTGCTGGGCATGGCCGCGTTAGGTTGGCTCAGCACCCAAGTTTGGTTTTACCAAGGGCTGGGCGTCATGCCGCATGCCCTGTCTGAAAACCATGCCTTGGCATTGCTGTTGTTCTTGCAATTCGTGCCATTGTTGACATTCATCACGACACCGCTGCGCGCCGCACGTTCGCGTCAACACGAGTTTGAAGCGGATGCTTTTGCCAGCGAACATGCCAACGCGGCTGACTTGCGCCAAGCCCTGATCAAGCTCTACCAAGACAACGCGTCCACACTCACACCCGACCCGTTGTACGTGGCGTTCTACCATTCGCACCCGCCGGCTTCGCAGCGCCTGGCCAAATTGGCTTCATGACGCAAACGGGCCGTGTGGTCGCCAGCCATGGCAGACATGTGGTGGTCGAAGACAGTGAAGGCAACCGGCGCATCTGTCACCCACGCGGCAAAAAAAACCAAGCGGTGGTCGGCGATTGGGTGCAATGGTTGGCCAGTGAAGACGAAGGCAGCATTGAATCGGTAGACACACGCAAAAACCTGTTTTACCGTCAAGACGACATACGCACCAAGTCATTTGCCGCCAACCTTGACCAAGTGCTGGTGCTGGTCGCTGCCGAACCCGAGTTTTCGCAAAGCCAAGTGGCACGCGCGTTGATTGCCGCCGAACACGCGGGCATACGCAGCTTGATCGCTTTGAACAAACAAGATTTGCGCGACGCATTTGACAAAGCATGGGCACGTCTGTCCCCTTATCGGGCATTTGGCGTCGCGGTTTTGCCTTTGGGTTTGCGCGACGACAACGATCCCTTGGTGGCTTTGCGTGCCGAACTGAACCACCGCGTGACCTTGGTACTGGGACCTTCAGGCGCGGGCAAAAGCACCTTGATCAACCGCTTGGTGCCAGCGGCCAATGCCAGCACCAACATCATCTCCAAAGCGCTGAACAGCGGCAAGCACACGACCACTTCCACCACCTGGTATTGGGTCGATACACCCAAAACCACGGCCTTGTTGGATTCACCCGGATTTCAAGAATTCGGGTTGAATCACATGGCGCCCACCGAACTGGCCACTTGCATGCCGGACATGCGGCCATACAAAGACGATTGCAAGTTTTACAACTGCACGCATGTGCATGAACCCGATTGCGGTGTGCGGCGCGCCTTGGCCGCAGGTCAGATCGACGCCGGACGCTACAAAATTTATGTGGCGCTGTTCGCTGAGTTGTCGGCGCCTAAAACGTATTGAACAGGTTGATTTCAACCGACCATGCGCGCCAAGGTGAGCAAGGCCAATAAAAACATCCACATCACCACCGCCCGCCAAACCAAACCGACCATGCTGCGTAGGTGAGCAAATTCAGGTTCACGGCCTGCCGTGGGCGGCACCATGTCACTGATGCCGGCGAGTTCGGGTGGTTCATCCGGCGCCAGCACCGTGCCCCCCAAACGCACATTGATGGCGCCGGAGGTGGCAGCCAACACAACCCCGTCGTTGGGTTGCTGAAACTGATCGGCTTGTTGACGCCACGCGTCCACCGCGTCTTCAAAATTCCCGACCACGGCAAAAGACACTGCCGTCAAACGCGACGGCAACCAATCGACCCGGTACCAAGCAGTGGCGCTGACCGACGACAGGGCCTCGCTGATGTGTGGCCCGTCATCCACTTCTGTGGACCGCTCACCCCAAGCCTGAGAAAGCAATGCTGACAAGCGAAACATCAACGCGCCCACCGGGCCCAGACCGACAGCGGCCAGCAATGAAAACCATGCCACCACACCAAACACATGGCGATGCGCAGCCAAGGCGGAATGCTCGATCACATGCCTGATGATTTCTGTGCGCGTCATCGACGCGTCGGTCCCGCCCTGCCATTGGCGCAGCAGTTCTCTGGCGGCGACATCGTCACCCGTGGCCAATGCATCGCGAATGCCTGTGAAATGGTGGCTAAAGCGCCTGAACCCCAAGGTGGCATACAGCACGGCAAGGTTCCACAGCATGGCAAACACCCATCCCATGGCATAAATCAACCACCAATGCACCGCCACGACCGTGAGGCAAGGCACACCCACCGCCACCCACCAAGCCGTCCATGCGTGCCTGCGATCACCTGCGTCCAGGTTGTTTTTCAGCCAGTCTGCCCACGCATGAAATGCTTTCTCCAGACTGTGTCCAGAGGCCAGTGGCCTGACCTGTTCCAACAAAAACGCAAATAGGAGCGATAGAAAACTCATGTGCCAATGATAGAAGTTAATCGCCAGCGCTTAAAAATTCGTAGAGGTGACGCAAGATGCCCGCAGTGGCACCCCAAATCAGCCGTTGCTTGTGCTCGGTCTCATAGGGCATGGAGTACCACTCGCGCTGGACGCCACGCCAATGCGCAGCATGCCGCCGGTGATTGGCCGGGTTCATCAAATGCGCCAGCGGCACTTCAAACACATCGGCCACTTCGTTCGGATTGGCGCTCAATTGCATGGCCGGGTTCAGCAATGCCACCACCGGCGTGACCTTGTAACCCGTGCCGGTGACATACAGCGGCAAACAGCCGAGCACAGACACAAAGTCTGGGTGCAAACCCACTTCTTCTTGCGCCTCGCGCAAAGCGGTGGCCATTTCATCCGCATCCTGCGCGTCTTGGCGCCCGCCTGGCAACGCGACCTGACCCGAATGCGACGACAAGTGGGCAGTACGCACGGTCAACAGCACACTGGGCTGTTCACGCATCACCAAGCCCAACAACACCGACGCAGGTTTGGGCGGCTTGTCATGCCAAGGTGGCTCATGAAATGGGGCCAGTGTTCCCACGGCAGCTTGGGCAAACCGGTGTCGCAGCGATGTTTCATGCAATGCATGCATGGGTATCGCAGGCAAATGTGCATCCGTGCCCAACACCTCCGCTTCATGGGGCGAAAAGTCTGGAATGTGAGCCAACGATACGAACGGTGCTTGTGCCATGGTCAATAAAAAACCGCCACAGCTTTCACTGAGGCGGTTGGGTAAAGCAACATCTGCGAAAGATTATTCAGCGGCAGCTGCTGCTTTGGCGGCCGGTGTGGCCTTGGCGGTGAGTTTTTCTTTGATACGGGCAGATTTGCCGCTGCGCTCGCGCAAATAGTAAAGCTTGGCACGGCGCACATCGCCGCGACGCTTGACTTCAATGCCAGCGATCAACGGGCTGTAAGTCTGGAACGTGCGCTCGACACCTTCGCCGCTGGAAATTTTGCGAACAATGAAATTGCTGTTGATGCCACGGTTGCGTTTGGCGATGACCACGCCTTCGAAGGCCTGAACACGTTTGCGGCTACCTTCCACCACATTGACGCTGACCACGACAGTGTCGCCAGGTGCGAATGTCGGGATTTTTTTGCCCATGCGGGCGATTTCTTCTTGTTCCAGGATTTGGATGAGATTCATAAGGTCCTCTGTACGATCATGGATGCGCTGCACAAAAGGCCGGTAAAAACGCAAAGGTGTTACGCGGCGGCCATCCAGAGGATCGAAAAGCCCTCCATTATAACCAACCTCGCCCAAGCTACTTTTTGCCGGCCAGCAGCTGTTCATCGGCCGCGCTCAGCAACCCCGCCGCACGGGCTTTGGCGATCAAGTCCGGGCGTTGGTCGGCGGTCAACCGCAAACTGGCTTCACGCCGCCATTGCGCGATCCGAGCGTGGTGCCCTGACAACAGTTCAGGCGGTGAACCCACACCTCGCCAAACCTCTGGCCGGGTGAAATGGGGGCAATCCAACAAACCGCTCAGGTCGGGGGAGAAGCTGTCTTGCGCATGGCTGTCGCTGTCGTTCAGCACCTCGGGTTGCAGCCTGGCAACCGCATCCAACCAAGCCATGGCGGCGATTTCACCGCCCGACATCACGAAGTCGCCCAAACTGATTTGGATGTCCACATGGGCATCAATGAAGCGTTGGTCGATGCCTTCGTACCGCCCGCAGAGCAATACCGCACCGTCAACTGAGTTGGCAAAGCCTTGAACCGCTTGCTGCTGAAGGGGTTGCCCGATCGGTGAAAAATAAACCAAGGGCGCGCGTTGTCTGTCGTCATTTCGCGCTTCACGGATGGCTTGCAAACACAGCGCCAGCGGTTCGGCTTGCATGACCATGCCGGGACCGCCACCAAACGGCCTGTCGTCTACCCGACGGTAAGGGCCCTCGGCAAAATCACGGGGATTCCAACAGGTCAACGCCATCTGACCGCTGTCAAACGCACGCCGTGTCACGCCTTGCCCGGCGAAGGCCTGGATCAGGTCAGGAAACAAGGTGATGACGTCGATGCGCACGGCGGCCCGTTCAGTAATCAGCTTGCCAATCCACCGTGATCAGCTTGGCGGCGATGTCCACCCGGTCCACATATGCGCTGACAAAAGGGATCATGCGTTCGATGGGCTTGGCGGGGTCATCGGGATGGGTTTGGTGCAACACCAACACCGTTTGCGGGCCGGTTGACAACAATTCGGTGACCGTTCCCAACGCCACCCCTTCCCGGTTGAGCACGGACAGCCCGATCAAATCTACCCAGTAATACTCGTCCTCTTGAGGGGTTGGAAATGAAGAGCGGGGCACAAAAATGCGGGCGCCTTTGAGGCTTTCCGCGATGTCTCGGTCAATGGTTTCAAGCGGGCAAGCCACCACGGCGTCGGCATGTTCCTTGGCTTCGCGTATGCGCATCAACACCGTGCCAACGAAAGGGGAAGGGCCGCGTTCATTGGCTTGCAAATACCAGCGTTTGGAAGAAAAAAGCGCCTCCGGTGAGGCGCTGTGGGGCAAGACCTTGAACCAGCCTTTGAGACCCCAGGCATCCAGAATGCGCCCGACCTCGACAGCATCCGCTGGCAATTCAGCAGGCTCCCAGGCAGATTGCATCAGATGGGTATCAGGCGGCTTTTTTGCCAGCCTGCTTGATCAGGCGGTCGACGGTGGGCGATGTTTGTGCGCCCACGCCGGTCCAGTAGTTCAGACGGTCTTGGGAGATGCGCAAACCTTCTTCGCCACCGGCAGCGATAGGGTTGTAAAAGCCGATGCGCTCGATGAAGCGACCGTCACGGCGAACACGTTTGTCAGCGACAACGATGTTGAAAAAGGGACGGGCTTTAGCGCCGCCGCGGGAGAGTCGGATGACGACCATGGTTTATCCTTGGGTGCAGTCTTTGATTCAGCGATGAGACACGCGACTTGACCACCCGGCCAGCGCTC
>Ga0192647_100713_pt1 | contig 23083 bp, 24 predicted proteins | sample LauGreFa1BDMLBSN_2_FD_133046 | JGI IMG/M metagenome (GOLD analysis project Ga0192647, IMG submission 133046) | Freshwater lake microbial communities from Lake Michigan, USA - Fa13.BD.MLB.SN - reassembly | ecosystem: Environmental > Aquatic > Freshwater > Lake | place: Lake Michigan, USA...
TTACAATTCCAGGTTATTAATAAATCAAGCAGGAAAGGGTAATTTACAATCGAATGCAGTATTTTCTATTGCTGAAGATAATGATGGTAGAATTTGGGTAGGAACCGGATCAGGAATATCTGTATTTAATAATTCATCAGCTTTGTTTAATAATGGAAATTTTGATTCTCAACCAATTAAAATAATTCAAGATGGAAATGTAGAATTATTATTAGGCAGGGAGGCCGTAACTTCTATTGTTGTTGATGGAGCAAATAATAAATGGGTTGGCACACAAAACGGTGGCCTTTATTGTTTTAGTTCAGATGGCTTAACTCAATTAAATCATTTTACAAAAGACAATAGCCCTTTATATTCTAATAATATAATTGATATTAATTATAACGAAGTAACTGGCGATATTTTTATTGGCACTGAAATTGGTCTGCAATCATTCCGAAGCTATAGTATTAAAGGAAGCCCCATATACTCTAATGTATATGCATACCCTAATCCAGTTAGACCAAACTTTAGCGGAAGTGTATACGTAACGGGCTTAATAGATAATTCTATTGTAAAAATTGTTGATGAAAGTGGTAATATGGTTTGGGAAACAAAATCAAAAGGTGGACAAATCGTATGGCCTGTTTCAAATCTTTCTGGAATTAGAGTTGCATCAGGGGTTTATGTTGTATATGCCTCTTCAACAGATGGAGAGCAAAGAGCATTAACAAAAATTTTAGTGATAAATTAATGCGCATTTCAGATAAAGCAGTTGTATTACAAGCAATAAAATTCGGAGATAAAAAATTAATACTAAAATTGTATACAAAACAAAATGGTTTGCTTACAGTTTCGGCTTTTGTTGGAAGAGGTAGTTCTTCAAAATTAAAATCAAGCACCTTATTACCTTTAACGCTAATTGATATTGAATTACTTTTAAAACAAAATAAAGATATTCATCAGCTAACAGAGGCTATATGTAACAATGTTTTTAAGGGGATTTCTAAAAATTTATCAAAACTAACCATTGCCCAATTTATAAACGAAATTTTAATTAAAACGCTTAAAGAACAAAGTTCTAATTTTCATTTATTTGAATTTATCGAAACATGTTTAAAATATTTAGACGACGCACAAGAGAATTATATTAATTTACATATTTATTTTTTAATTGAGCTTACTAAATATATAGGCTTTGAACCAAAAAATAATTATTCTGTCCGAACCCCTTATTTTGATTGTCGCGAGGGACAGTTTACTTTCAACTCATTGTCCCTCCCCTTGGGCCTCTCTAAAGAGGATTCTTTTTTATTTTCCGAGTTTTTAAAAATTAATAGTTTAAAAACAAATTTATCAAATTTTCAACGCCAGCAATTACTAGAAATATTATTAGCTTATTATCGTTTACACATCCCAGGATTTAACGATATAAAAAGTTTAGAGGTACTAAAAGAAGTGTTAGCCCTATAAATTTAAATTATTTTTCTTCTCCAAGTTTTTTAATTAAACTGATTAAAAATAAATTTAATTTTTTTATGGCTAAAGGCAAATCCCAATTTTTAATATTTCGCACTTCTACCAGATTACTTACCGCTCTTAATTGTAATGCTGGCCATTTAAACTCATTGGCAGCATGAATAAAAGCGGCACCCTCCATCGTTTCAACATCAGGATTATACTGTTTTATTATTTTATTTATGCTATTTAAATTCCCGTGAACAGTGTTTACGGTTATTCCTTTAACCTCAAGTAATTTTCTAATTAATGAGTGATTAAACGGATAATTAATAGTTTTTATTTGTTTGCCAAAACCCAAGTCATCTATACTAATAAATTTATTATTTGATTCAGCACCCAATTCGCTAAATTGATCTTGAGTTACATTTAATACTTGTCCGATAGAATGTGAGCCATAACTGCCACAAACGCCAATATTTATAGCAATATCAAAATGTTTGCCATTTAATTTACCTAATTCAAAAGCAGTATTTACCATTCCAACTTTGGTAATACAAAAACTAATTTGTAAATTTTTAAAAATAAAAACGTCGTTAATAATTTGCGCCTTTTGTTTTAAAAATAATAAGGTTGGTTCAATTTCAAATTCAGTAGCGCTAACTAAAATAATTTTTTTCATTAATTACAAATTTAATAAAATGCTTAAATTTACACTATGATTTTTTTAACCCGACATGAGCATTTTAATGCAGCTCACAAATTATATAACCCAGGATGGTCTGAAGAAAAAAACATTGAAGTTTTTGGTAAATGCGCTAATGCAAATTGGCATGGACATAATTATAATTTAATTGTCACAATAAAAGGTGAGGTTAATGAGGATACAGGATTTTTAATGGATGCAAAAAAATTAAGCGCTATTCTTTCAGAACATGTTTGCGAAAAAATTGACCATAAAAATCTAAATTTAGATGTTGATTTTATGTTTGGCAAACTTGCTAGCACCGAAAATCTAGCCCTCGCCATTTGGGAACAAATTCTCCCTCATTTACCTTATAACGTTAAATTACATTGTGTTAAATTATACGAAACTCCAAGTATTTGTGTTGAATATTTCGGAAATTAAATAATTTTATCAAAAAAAATTAGTTTAAACATTTTTTAGTTTACTTTGTTACTTATCAAAATACAAATTTGTTCAGCAAACTTCTGACACAGTATTATAATTAAATTAAAATCAGCGCCAATAAACATTGTTATACAAGAACTATTTATGAATAAAAAAGTTGCTGTTTTCAGAAAAGAGCGTTTTAATGCCGCGCACCGTCTTCATAATCCAAATTTGAGCGAAATGGAAAATCAAATGCTTTTTGGCAAATGCAATTCGCCTAATTACCACGGACATAATTATGATTTAACGGTAAAAGTAACAGGATACGTTGATCCCAAAACAGGATACGTAATTGACACTAAAATTTTGAGTAATCTTATTGACGAAACCGTTCTAGAGAAATTTGACCACAGAAATTTAAATTTAGATTTAGTTGAGTTTAAGGATTTAAATCCAACTGCCGAAAATATAGCAATCATTATTTACAACATCTTAAGAGAGAAAATTAACGCCTCGTTAGAACTAAAAATTATTTTAAATGAAACAGAAAAAAATTATGTTGAATACCCAGCTTAAATCTAAAAAATTAAGTATAGTGGATATTGGAGACGGACACATTAGTAGTTCTTCAAGAACTCCGCTTCGAAAAGATGCTTTTTTAATGAGTGATGATGATAAAATGAAAAAGATTGAATTTCATTTTAAAGAGATTATGGAAACTTTGGGTCTAAATTTAAAAGACGATAGTTTAAAAGGCACGCCAAAACGTGTTGCAAAAATGTATGTTAAAGAGATATTTAGTGGCCTAGATCCAAAGAACAAACCTCAGATTGCACTTTTCGAAAATAAATATAAATACAATCAAATGTTGGTGGAGAAAGACATTACATTTTATAGTAATTGCGAGCATCACTTTGTGCCAATTATAGGTAAAGCTCATTTAGCCTATATTGCAAATGGAAAGGTAATTGGGTTATCGAAACTAAATCGTATTGTTCAATATTTTGCAAAACGACCTCAAGTTCAAGAACGATTAACAATGCAAATTGCTAAAGAAATTCAAAATACTTTAGGCACAAAAGATGTAGCCGTTTTAATTGATGCGAAACATCTTTGTGTTTCTTCTCGCGGGATAAAGGATATCAATTCGGCTACGGTTAGTTCTTTTTATGGAGGTAAATTTGAAAACGAAACAACGCGTCAAGAATTTTTAAAATACATTCAAATAAAAACAGAATATTAAAATTTTAAAAATGGATTTTAAATAAATTATTTTTTATTTAAAAATTACAAGATAATCTCATCCATATCTTTGTTAAAAAAAGAATGCTCCATAAATCCTTGGCTGGCCATACTTTGAACTTTTACCCATTGTTTATATTCAAAATACCATTTCCATTGTTTACTTTTTAAAAAGCCGCCTTTTTTAATAAAAGCTTCAATATACGGATGAACATTTAAAGTAATGTTTTTTTGATTTTGTTCTTTAATGATAAATCGCAATGTATTTTCAATTTGGTCTACAAATAAAATGCTTGGCTGTACTTTTCCAGTTCCATTACAACTTGGGCAAGTTTCAAGAACTTCTATATTTACTTCAGGCCTTAAACGTTGACGAGTGATTTGAATTAAACCGAATTTACTTGGAGGTAAAATGTTATGTTTTGCGCGATCGCTTCTCATTTCATCCCTCAATTTTTCGAATAATAGCTTACGGTTTTCAGCATTATGCATATCGATAAAATCAATCACAATAATTCCACCCATATCTCTTAAACGCAATTGGCGGGCTACTTCCACAGCAGATTCTAAATTAACCTCTAAAGCATTTTGCTCTTGACTAAAATCGCTTTTTGAGCGGTTGCCACTGTTTACATCAAATACATGCAAAGCTTCAGTATGCTCAACAACTAAATAGGCCCCACTCTTCATGTGAACCGTTTTACCAAATAAACTTTTTATTTGTTTTTCAATTCCATAAGCATCAAAAATAGGAACATTGCCATTATAATGTTTTAAAATAGAGAGTTTATCAGGCGAAATAGTTTTGATATAAGATTTTAAATCTTCAAATACTGCAGCATCGTTAACATGAATGGCATTAAAAGAGGCGTTTAAAAAATCACGAAGAATAGCATTAGTTCTATCAACTTCTCCGAGTACTCTTTTAGGTGGCTGAGAGGTCTTTAAAGACTGGAAACAGTCGTCCCATCTTTTGATGAGGTCGTTTAAATCCCCTTCTAAATCGCTTACCGATTTACCTTCGGCAACCGTTCGAACAATTACTCCAAAATTCTTTGGTTTAATTTTTTGCATCAACTCTTTTAACCTATTTTTTTCTTCGAAGTTTCTAAGTTTTGATGAAACAGAAATTTTATCAGAAAAAGGAATAAGCACTAAATATCTTCCTGCTAAACTAATTTCGGTTGTTATTCTAGGTCCTTTGGCACTTATAGGCTCTTTTGTAACTTGAACTAATAAATTTTGGCCAGATTTTATAACATCGTTTATTTTACCATCTTTTTTTATTTCGGGGTCATTTTTAAAATACATGAGATTACTCACGTTTTGTTTGCCAGATTTTGCCTGATCAACATATTTAATAAAAGATTGGGCTTGGGTTCCTAAATCGAGATAATGTAAAAAAGCGTCTTTTTCATATCCAACATCTACAAAGGCAGCGTTTAGGCCAGTCATAACCTTTTTAGCCTTACCCAAGTAGATATCTCCTACCGAAAATTTCGAGTTATTTTTTTCACGATGCAATTCCACTAAGCGTTTATCGTGAAGGAGTGCTATTACGACCTCGCTTGGCGTGGAATTAATAATTAATTCTTGATTCACGCGTCTTTAATGTTTAAGTTTAAGTAATCATTTAATCAATAAAATAAACTAATCATCTTTTTATTTAATAAATAAAAAAACATCAAATAATTTTTAATTATATGTTTATGATATTGAAAATAAACGAAATGAGGGCAAAAAAAGCCTTCTATTCTGTTTATTAATATAACTAGCGATTAGCTAATTATTTCTTTTTATGACGATTTTTCCTCAAACGTTTTTTCCGCTTGTGAGTTGACATTTTATGTCTTTTTCTTTTTTTACCGCTTGGCATAATTTTTAAAATTATTAGTTAATATTATTTTTTAATTGTTCAATATAGTTGTTAATTTCATTTTTAGCTGTTATATCATTTGTTTTTGAAATGTATTTTTGAAGCATTTCAATGGCTTTAGAGTTATTTTTTTGTTTTTCAAAGGCATCGGCTAAATGCAAGTAAGCTTCAATATAATTAGAATCTGCTAGTATAACTTTTTTAAATCGACTAATAGCTTTATCTAACTGGCCGCTTTTAACAGAGAAAAAAGCAAAGGTTAATTGTAGTTTTACATTATTACTATCAATCTTTTCAATTTCTTTTAATTTGGAAATCCCTTCCATTGGATTTTCAGTGCCTTCTACATAACAGGAGGCTATCATAATTTTAGCATCAATATTGTTGGGATCTAAAGCTAAATTTTTATTATAACATCTCATCGCCGATTGATATAAAACTGGAATTTCTGTTTTATCATCAGAAAATTGAATAGCATAATAATACCTGTTACCAGCTTTTAGCCACTTATCAGCTTTTTGACTAAGTTGGGCTTGAGCTTCAGTAAAATGAGCGGCTAAATCAGGCCTTTTCAATTTATCCCAAAAAACAATTAAAGTATCATATTTTTTTTGACTAATCAGATTCTCTAATTGAGCTTTTTTTATTGGCTCTGTATTTTTTAAAGCTATAGTTAAGAATACACTTAAATTTGCTTCAGAAGAAAGCTCGTTTTTTTGAGATTTCTGTTTTTGAAGATCCACTTCTGAAAGTTTACTTAAACTTTTAGGTGCAGTAAATAAAAGAACGAATAAAATTAAAGCTCCAACTAAAACAATTAATTGTGTTTTTTTTGTGCCCATTGTAAAAGTTTAATCAATATTTTTAACCGGCTCAGCAATTTTCACATTTCGCTTTACTTTATCTGAAAAGTTTTTTGAAGCTTTAAATGTTGGAATATAATGTTCGGGTATAACTACAGTTGTGTTTTTAGAAATGTTTCGTCCAATTTTTTCGGCTCGTTTTTTAACCAAAAAAGTGCCAAATCCCCTCAAGTAAACATTATGTCCTTCTACCATAGAGTTACGAATGGTTTTCATAAACGATTCAACAGTTGCTTGAACAACCATTTTTTCAATGCCAGTTTTTTCTGAAATCTCATTTACTATATCTGCTTTTGTCATAATACAAGCTATTTAAAATCAATTAATTATAATTTATAAACGGGTTGCAAATATACTACAATAATTAACAATTGAAAACTTTTTTTGAATTTTGACCTTTTTAAATCAGAATACTCTTTAATATAGTATTTTTGAGACCAATTATGGAAAAATGGTTTAGCGATAGGCTTAAGCAATGGTACAGCAAGCATAAGCGTGATTTGCCTTGGAGGCACGAAACCGATCCTTATAAAATTTGGCTATCTGAAATTATTTTACAACAAACTCAGGTTGCTCAAGGAATGAGTTATTATTTGGCATTTACTAAAAACTATTCAAATGTTTTAAAATTAGCTAATGCATCCGAAGACGAGGTGCTAAAACTTTGGCAGGGCTTAGGTTATTATTCGCGCGCGCGAAACTTACACGAAACAGCTAAAAAAATTGCTTATGAGTTAAAGGGTAATTTTCCAAGTACTTATAACGAAATTAGACTTCTAAAAGGAGTAGGAGATTATACCGCTTCAGCCATTGCCAGTTTTGCTTTTAATTTGCCTTTTGCGGTTTTAGATGGAAACGTTTATAGATTATTGAGCCGCTTATTTGGTGTTAATTTGCCAATTGATAGCGCATCATCAAAAAAAGAATTTCAAAAATTAGCTAATAGCCTACTTAATAAAAAAGAACCAGCCCTTCATAATCAAGCTATTATGGAATTTGGTTCTCAGTTCTGTAAACCAAAAAATCCTGATTGCGAGAACTGCATTTTTAAAAATAAATGCTATGCTTTTAGCCATAAAAAAGTAGCCGAGCTTCCTGTAAAGAAAAATAAAATAAAAATACGAACACGATTTTTTAATTATTTTGTTTTAATAGATAAACAGGGAAACGTCTTAATAAACAAAAGACAAAATAAAGACATTTGGGAAGGATTATATGAATTTTTATTAATAGAGACTAAAAATGATTGTTCGGAAATTGAATTTTTAGAAACACAAAGTTTTAAAGTACTTTTTAAAAGTAAGCCCACAATTTTATACCTATCAAAAATATATAAACATGTACTATCTCATCAGCATTTATTCGCAAGATTTTATGTTATAAAATGTGTCAGATTCCCCAAAAGCAATAGTATAAAAACATCACTTAATAATATTCAAAAATGGGCCTTCCCAAAACTAATTGATAATTTTTTAAGAGATAACGACATCGCAGCGATTAGCAATAAAGAAGTATAAAATAAAAAACAGGCTTCAACTTTTTTTTCGAAAAAATAGACACTAAATGGAGTTAATTGCTTAAAAAATTATAGCTTTAACTCTGAATAAAATGAATGAGACCCATCATATTTTACACCATCATCTTTTGCAAAGGCAAAACGACTTTCCGTTAATTAGAACAAGTTTAGTAAGTATTTGGCCATCTATATTTTTGTTGATTTGTTTGGTTATACTAGTTGTGTTAAGAGTCACCTCTTATCAAAAAGTAATTAAAATTATCCAATCAATATTTAACTTTAAAATAGCTAAAAGTATAGATGGAGAAGAGTATAAATTTTTTAAGCTTTCTTCGATTTTACTTAACGTTTTTTTTATATTTAATATGGCTTTTTTGTGCTATAAATTAAATAGCATTTACAAATTGATATTAGTTAAATGGTCAGGGGTTATGCAACTTTTATTTTTTATTTTATTTATTTTATTGTTGCTATTATTTAAATTTCTAGTTAATAGATTGCTTTTATTTATTAGCAACAACCATAAAGCTGTATCGGAGTATAATCTAATCGGATCGCTGATAAATCAGACCTTTGCTCTTTTTATTTTCCCATTTGTTGTGCTACTACAGTTTAGTAAATACAATTCTATATTTTTTCTATTTTGTGCATTAGTAATTCTAGCCTCGGCTGAAATATATAAATGGTATAGAGGCTTTTTAATATCACTAATTGAGCAAAGAATAGGTTTATTACAAATTTTTACATACTTTTGTGCACTAGAAATTTTACCTGGATTGATTTTGTTAAAGTATATCATTGAAACTTTTTAAGCAAGAAAAAACAATGTTAGCTAAGAAAAAAATAGCAAAGAAAAAGAGTGCGAAAAAGGTAATTAAAAAAATCAAAAAAGGCACTAAATCAAAAAAGGCACTGAATCAAAAAAAGCCAATTAAAATTTCTGCAAAAAAAGCCAAGGCTTTATCAAAACCTGTCACAAAACCTGTAAAAAAAGCAGTTCAAAAAATCCAAATTAAAACAGTTAAAGCTCTAAAAAGCTTGCCAATCCAATTATTAGCACCACCAGATATTCAAAATAACGGCGATCAAATTTTGATTAAAAGGAGAAGAAGGAAAACAAAAAAAGAGGTAATTGTTATCAAAAAGTTTCCTTATATAGAATTGAGTACTTATCCAAAACATCGCGTAAAAAATATACTAGTTTCTCAGCCAAATCCAGTCGAAACTGAAAAAAACCCCTATTTTGACCTCGCTAAAAAATACAACGTTAATATAAATTTTAGACAATTTATCAAAGTTGAGGGCTTAAATGCGCAAGAATTTAGAGCTCAACGCATTGATATTTTAGAGCACGGCGCAGTTATTTTAACCAGTAAGTTTGCTGCAGATCATTATTTTCGTATTTGCAATGAAATGAGAATAACCGTTCCTGAAAGCATAAAATATTTTTGTATAAACGAGCAAACGGCATATTATTTGCAGAAGCACATTCAATATCGAAAACGTAAAATATTTTTTGGTCACGGAACTATTACTGATTTAGTAGATGTAATTAAAAAAAATAAAAATGAAAAGTTTTTATTGCCAGCCAGCGATACTCAAAAAGAACAAATTGCAGAACTTTTAGATGAGGTAAATATCTCTGTTACTAAAGCAATTTTTTATAAAACAGTATGCGCAGATTTAAGTGATTTAAAAAGTTTAGCTGAATATGACCTAATGGTATTTTTTACGCCTGTAGGGATAAAGTCTTTAAAACATAATTTTCCAAATTTTAAACAAGGCAGTACTCGAATAGCTGCTTTTGGTTTTGCAACAGCAAATATGGTAAAAACACTTGGTTATCGCTTAGATATTAATGCTCCTAATATTATTAATCAGAGCATGACAGGAGCTTTAGACACTTATTTAAAGGAGTCTAATAAAAAATAAATATCAGCTAGTTTTATTTTCTGAAAGACAATTTTTCATTAGTTTTTGCATACAACTCTCTATGCTTGTGAAATCTTCGCTTTTTTTACCTACGTATAAAAATGCCAGAATCATTTTTGTTTGAAATGGAACTAAATCATTGTAAAAAGTTTTTTTATTTAATCTGTATGCCTCTCTCATACGTCTTTTTAATTTATTTCTATCGTGAGCTTTTTTAAAACTCCGTTTAGGCACAACAAACATGGCCTGAGCAGGGAATTTTAGATTTACAGGCGTGAAGCAAAAGGTAAGTTTAATAGGAAAAACAACAAATGATTTACCTTTTTCGAAAAGTAATTTCATTTGCTTCTTGCTGCATAAACGCTCTTGTTTATAAAATTTATTTTTGATGATTAGAAGTTTAAATTTAATTTAATTAAAAATATAACACAAAAACTAAAGAAGTAGTTTCTGTTTTTTTTGTTTGGTAAAGATAATTTTTTACTTTTACACTCAAAACTAAATTAAATTATGGGAAAAGGTGATAAAAGAACAAAACGTGGTAAAATACATATCGGTTCAACAGGAGTAAAGCGTCAAAAAAAGAAAACTGCAAAAAAAGTTTCAGTTAAGAAAGTAGTAGCAAAAGAAATAGTTGCGGTAGAAGAGCCTAAAAAAGCAGCGGCTCCAAAAAAAGCAGCAGCCCCAAAAAAAGCAGCAGCTCCAAAAAAGGCAGCGGCACCAAAAAAAGCCAAATAAAAAATTAAATAAAAAAAGCCGTCAAATTAATTTGACGGCTTTTTTAGTTTAAAATCTTTCGATTATTTTAATTAATAGTTATTTTTTAATAGTTTAATTATGTATGGATTTTATCAAATTTAATAAAAAAGCGCAGTCAAAAAAAAGAGAAAATCAGCTTTTTTATAAAAAATTGAATAATCGGCCTTTAAAAAACTTAGATGAAATTATTCACCAAGAACATGAAAAAGTTTTTGAACAAATTAATTGTTTAACTTGCGCTAATTGCTGCAAAACAACTTCCCCTATCTTTTATCAGGGAGATATTGAACGAGCTGCAAAAGCAACTAAAATGCGCTCAGGAGCATTTATAGACAAGTATTTAAAGATAGACGAAGATAATGATTATGTTTTAAAGCAATCTCCATGTTCTTTTTTAAATCAAGATAATTATTGTGTTATTTATAAAGATAGACCAAAAGCCTGCAGAGATTATCCCCATACTAATCGAAAAAAAATGCAACAAATTTTATCTTTAACGTATCTAAACACATTGGTTTGTCCTGCAGTTTTAGAAATAACAGAACGTATAAAGAAAAAATTAGGCGTACAATAGAGGCAACTCTATTATATAATTAACATAGCATCGCCATAAGAATAAAAGCGATACTTTTCTTTTATAGCCTCTTTATATGCTTTGTTAATTAAATCATATCCGCCAAAGGCACTTACCATCATCAGCAAGGTGCTTTCAGGCATATGAAAGTTGGTAATCATACAATTAGCAATACTAAAGTCGTATGGAGGGAAAATAAATTTATTAGTCCAGCCAATAAAAGGGTTTAATTGTCCAGTAGTTGAAACAGATGTTTCTATGCCTCTCATAACAGTTGTTCCAACAGCACACACCCGTTTTTTTCTTTCTTTTGCAGCATTTATAATTTTGCAGGCATCACTCGAAATCAAAACTTCTTCACTTTCTGTTTTATGTTTAGTTAAATCTTCAACTTCTACAGTTCTGAATGTACCAAGGCCTATGTGAAGAGTCAAAGGAGCAAACTGAACCCCTTTAATTTCTAATCGTTTTAATAATTCGCGACTAAAGTGCAACCCAGCAGTAGGGGCCGCAACGGCGCCTTCATTTTTAGCAAAAACAGTCTGATAACGCTCAGTATCTTCGGGTTCTGCCTCACGTTTAATGTATTTTGGTAAAGGCGTTTCGCCTAAATCATATAGTATTTTTCTAAATTCCTCATAACTCCCATCATATAAAAAACGAAGGGTTCTTCCGCGAGAGGTAGTGTTATCAATTACTTCTGCTACCAAATTATCATTTTCGCCAAAATATAATTTGTTGCCAATTCTAATTTTTCGAGCTGGATCTACTAAAACATCCCATAAGCGACTTTCGGCATTTAATTCACGTAGTAAAAAAACCTCTATTTTTGCGCCAGTTTTTTCTTTATTACCATACATGCGTGCAGGAAAAACCTTCGTATCATTCAAAACTAGCACATCTCCATCATCAAAATAATTGGTTATGTCTTTAAATTTTTTATGCGTAATTTTTCCTGTAGCTCTTTCTACAACCATTAATCGGGAGTCTTCGCGATTTTTAGATGGATACTCTGCTAATAATTCTTTCGGCAGATTAAATTTAAACATTGATAGTTTCATAGGCAAATATTAATTTTTTAAAAGAAAATGAAAAAAATATTAATCAGATAGAGAGTCTTATGGATATTATATCAGCATCCGACTCAAAGCATACTGATTAAAAAATAAATGTCATAATCTTACGGGATTAATTCGGGTGGCAAAAGTACGACATTTTATTTGGGTTTACTAGAAAAAAATGCGAAAAATCCCTAAAAAAATGTTTTAAGTCAAAAAAACAAACAATTCTCATTAAATTTAAACTCAATTAATCCTAATTAAACAATGAGTTTTACTTCCAAAATAAAGAAATGGATTGCCGCACTTTCTATCAGTTTAATACTATTTGTTGGGCTTGCCTATACACCTGATTATTTCGAGATAAGTAAAAATTTAGATATTTTTAATGCTATTTATCGTGAGTTAAATATATCATATGTTGATGGAACCAAACCAGGCCAATTAATGAAAACTGGCATCGACGCCATGTTAAAATCTCTAGATCCATACACTGTTTATTATACTGAAAATGACATAGAAGATTTTAGATTTATGAGCACAGGCGAATACGGAGGTATTGGAGCCTTGGTAAACGATATTAATGGAAAAATTATAATTGCCGAACCCTACGAAGGCTTTACTGCTTTTAAATCAGGCATAAGGGCCGGAGATCAATTAATTGGTGTAAATAATATAAATGTAGAAGGAAAGAGGAGTGATGAAATAAGTAATCTTCTTAAAGGACAAGCCGGAACGTCTTTAAAAGTTAAACTAATTAAAGCAGGTCAAACTTCTTCAATTGAGTTAAGTTTAAAACGAGAGGAAATTAAGACAAAATCGGTGCCGTATTATGGAGTATTGCCAAATAGCGAAACCGGTTATATTAAATTAACTGCTTTCACTGAAAATTGCAGTAACGAAGTTAAAGAGGCTTTACTTGATCTAAAAAATAAAAATTGTAAAAATATAATTTTAGATTTAAAAGGCAATCTTGGTGGTTTACTAATTGAAGCGGTTAATATTGTAAATCTATTTGTTGATAAAGGACAAGAAATTGTATATACCAAGGGAAAAACTTCTAATTGGGATAAATCATATTTATCTGTTAATAATCCCATAGATATAAAAATCCCTTTAGCTGTTTTAGTAGATGAAAATTCAGCCTCTGCCTCAGAAATTGTAAGTGGGGCTTTACAAGATTTAGATCGAGCAATTATTATCGGCAAGCGAACATATGGTAAAGGATTAGTTCAACAAACCAAACCGCTAATGTATAACTCACAAATAAAAATAACTGTGGCTAAATATTATATTCCGAGTGGCCGCTGCGTACAAGCTTTAGATTATAGTAATAAAAATGAAGAGGGAAGAGTTGAAAAAGTTCCAGATAGTTTAATTACTGCATTTAAAACAAAAAAGGGGCGCATAGTTTATGATGGAGCAGGAGTAATGCCTGATATAAAATCATCAGAAGAAAAACTAAACACTGTTTTAAATTCATTACTTTCTAAATTTCATATTTTTAATTATGCAACAAATTATGCTTTAAAAACACCAACTATAATCGACGCATCAAATTTTAAGTTAACCGATGAAGATTATAACGACTTTATGACGTATATAAAAACACAAGATTATAGTTATAAATCAAATATTGAAATTGAATTAGAGAAATTAAAAAAGGAGGCAGAAGAGGAACAGTCTTTTGGACTTATTAAATTAGAATATGAAACCTTATTAAATAAATTGATTCAAGATAAAAAAGATGATTTATTAAAACATAAAACGGAAATATGCAAAGAATTAGAGACAGAAATTGTTTCTAGATATTATTTTCAAAAAGGAAGAATTGAATCTAATATAAAAAATGACAAAGACATTTATCAAGCAAAATTATTACTTTCAGATAGTTTTAAAACAGAAACTATTTTATCAAAAATTGAAAAGCCCACTAAACCATTCAATATTAAGAAAAAGTTTTAAAAGTCTTTTAATTTATTTTTTTAATAGGCGGAACACATTTATTAAAATTAATTATATCAGTTTAATATTCGATTAGCTTTAAAATTAATTACTATCATTACAGCATGATTGAAATACGAAATTACTTTGAGAAAATGGTTGCCATTTCTGATCATGATTGGGCTATTTTTTCATCTAAACTTATTAGAAGGGTATTTGATAAAAAGGCTCTTATTTTATTAGTAAATAAAAAAGAAAATTTCTTATCATTTATTGAAAAAGGGATTGTTAGAAAATATATTCCAAAAGATTCCGATGATATAACTATAGACTTTGCTTTTGCTGGTAATTTTGTAACTGCTTATGACTCTTTTTTAACTCGACAGCCTTCTTCTTGCCAAATTGAAGCCACTACAGATACTATCATTTGGAGTATTTCTTATGATGACCTTCAAGAAATATATGCAAAAACAAATATTGGAAATACAATTGGAAGATTAGCAAGTGAAGACCAATTTTTAAAAAAATCTAAAAGAGAATTAACCTTCTTAACTAAATCAGCTGAAGAACGGTATTTAGATTTATTTAGTGAGCAGCCTCATTTATTAAAACTAATTCCTTTAAAACATATAGCTTCCTATATTGGCATTGCGCCTCAATCTTTAAGTAGAATAAGAAAAAGTATTTCTTAACATAGGTTCATGTTGTAAATGCCATTAGTGACGTAACTTTGATTTTTATAAAAAATTAAAAATATGAAGCCATTGGCATTATTGATAGTATTAGCAGTTTCAACTTTAGTTGCAAATGCACAGAGTTTGAATATATACCATAATATCGTAAAGAAAATAGTAAGAAAAAATTTTAAATTAATTGAGGAACATCGTCCTGAAGAAATGATGTCAGGGCTTTCTGATAAAAATTTAGAACACACCTTTGCAGGAGATAACAGTCTTAGTGGGACAAGACATGATAAAGAAAGTGTATTAAGATGGTTTAAAAGAGTAAATATTGTTCTCCCAGAGCTTAATTTGAAATTATAGATATTCAAGTAAAAGGAGGGCCGGCTAATACGCTAGTGATAGCTCGTTGGACTGCTACATGTTACTTATTAAATGGCGAACCATATGAAAATAAAGGTGTTCATTTTATAAGTATGAAATGGGGTAAGGCAGTTAAGTTTGATGTTTATGAAAATACCAAAGTAGTATCACATGGTCTGGATGTGCAGTTTGAATCAGGAATTAAAGAAGCAAAAGCTCCGAAAATAGAGAGTTAATAAATACTTTTATTTGTTCGAGTTTACAATATACTTCCCTAAAGAGCATAAATTTTTCTTATTAATGAAAATCGTAAGGATTAAAGAAAAGTCAATAATACAAGCTATTTCAAGTAATATCATCACTTAAATTTTTATTTTTTCTTATATAAAGTTTCGTAACTTTTTATCCATTCTTTTACACTTATTTTTTTCATTAATTCTCCTATGAGTTTATAGGGAATTTCATCCATTTTCTTAAAGCGAACACAACTTTTTCCCATATCTAATTTTTGCTTACTGTGCTTAGGGTATTCGTTTACAAACCAGTTTAATAGCTCGGGTTTGCAATAAATACCCATATGATAAAAATTAATTGAATTTTTTTGAGATGCAATTCCAGCAAAAGGTAGCGCTTCAGTTGGCTTACAATGATATCCTGCAGGATAAATTGCATGAGGAACAACATAACCCAAACCGCCATAACTAATAGCTGGTTCAAACCCTATGGGTAAGTTTTTTACAATTACATCATGTAGTTTTTTAAAATGTTCTGCGCGGTCTTCAGGAAGATTAATCAGAATTTCTTTCACAGTTTTTCCAGTTGCTTTCATATATTTTTGTTTTGTTTATGTTGTCCTTTTAGTAAGGCTATTAGTAGATTTGCCTAATTTAAGTGATAATTGAACAAACAGGTTTACACTTGCTAAACCCCTTGCTTTTCTTGATCAAATAAAGGATATAAGCGAAAGGTTTTTATAAATTATAGTTGTAATTTTTCACAAAATCAACAAAAAATTTTACTTTTTCTTTGTCAATATCAGGATACAAACCATGACCCAAATTACAAATGTATTTTTGTAAACCGAAATCATTTAGCATGATTTGAGTTTCTGATATAATTTTTTTTTCATCAGCATATAATAAGCAGGGATCGACATTTCCTTGAAGAGTTTTGTGTTGAGCCTGCTGTCGAGCAATGGTGGGGTTAATTGTCCAATCTAATCCAATCACGCTACACGATGTTTTCGAAATTTCTTCAATAGCGTAATGAGCATCTTTAGCAAAAATAGTAACAGGAACTAAGGATGATATCGCGTTGCAAATTTTAGAAATATAATTTAAAGAAAATTCATAAAACATTTGTTCTGTTAAAACGCCTGCCCACGAGTCAAATATTTGAATTAAATCAGCACCAGCCTCAACTTGAGCTTTTAAATAGTGAATGGTGCTTTGAGTAATTTTATCTAGTAATTGATGAGCTAATTCGGGTTGAGTATACAAAAATTGTTTGGCTTTACTAAATGTTTTACTTCCGCTTCCTTCGATCATATATGCAAAAATTGTGAATGGAGCCCCTGCAAATCCGATTAAAGGAACTCGATTATTTAATTCTTTTTTTGTTAACTCAATGGCTTTGATTACATAATTTAAATCATTGGCGTCGGCAATTTTAAGGGCATCAACATCAAATTTTGTTTTAATTGTATTTTCAAACCAAGGCCCTTTTGATTCAATCATTTGATAAGGCAAGCCCATTGCTTCTGGTATTACTAAAATATCACTAAAAATAATAGCGGCATCTACTCCCAAAATATCAACTGGTTGAATGCTTACCTCACAAGCTAGTTCAGGGTTTTTAACAAAATCTAAAAAATTTTTTGCTTTTGAACGGGTAGCTCGGTATTCTGGCAATACCCTTCCGGCCTGCCGCATTAACCAAATCGGTGGCCTCGAAACCTCTATTCCTTTAGCCGCTTTTATCAATAAATCATTTTTTAACATGATGTAAATTTACGCTCAAATTTGTTTATTATTTAATAAATAAGTCACTAATTAATATTTAAATCAATAATTTATAAATAGCTATTATCCGCTATGTTTTATATTTTTTTGTAGTAAAAGAGCTTCGTATATTAGCCACTATTTATTAAAAGCCTCTATGAAAAAAATTATTATTTTATTTTGTATTCTTAATTCCGTATTAGTTTATTCTCAAGACCATTCTTGTTCTAGAGCTAAAAAACAATCTTTATCCTCGCGCATTTTATTTCAAGCCAGAAACGCGTCTTCACCTGCTGCCCAAATATCACACGAATATAAATACGATGTAAAATTTGTTCATTTGGATTTAAAGTTAGAGCGAATTAATAAATATATTGTTGGAGGAGTTAAAACAATTGCCACTGTTACATTATCGCCACTAGACACCTTCATGACTTTATTACATCAAAACTTGATAATTGACTCTATTCGTTTTAACGGCGCGCTTCTTTCAGCTGTAAGGCAAGATAGCATGGTAAAAATTAAAACCCCTTCAACTTTGAATAACGGAACAAGTTTTACCGTTTCTATTTATTATAAAGGTACTCCGCCAATTGGTGGTTCGGCTATCGGAAGCGGTTTTAGTAATGGAACTTCAGGCTCATGGGGAAATCAGGCTACCTGGAGTTTAAGTGAAAGCTTGGTGGCCTATCATTGGTGGCCTACTAAACAAATTTTAACAGATAAAATAGATTCCAGTTGGGTTTTTGTAACCACAGATTCTATAAACAAAGTTGGCTCAAACGGTAGATTAAAAAATGTTGTAACCATAGGAAATAAAAAACGATATGAATGGAAGTCTCGAACACCAATTGCTTATTATTTAATATCTGTTGCCGTTGCTAAATACAAAGAATATAATTTATATGCACATCCACTTTATTTGCCAAACGATTCAATATTAATTCAAAATTATATTTATGATGGAGCTATTAATAATCCAAATTGGATTAATCAACAAAAAGTACAATTAAATAAAATGCCTCAAGTTTTAGAGTTTCAATCAAAAATGTATGGCATGTATCCATTTTACAAAGAAAAATATGGGCATTGTATGGCTCCATTTGGGGGCGGAATGGAACATCAAACCATGACAAGCTTAGGTTTTTTCGAATATTATATTAATGCTCACGAACTTGGCCATCAATGGTGGGGCGATAATGTAACCTGCAAAGGCTGGGCAGATATATGGATAAACGAAGGGTTTGCATCTTATACAGAACATTTAGTAGCGCAGTATTTAGACCCAACGAACTTTTTACCAAATTTAAATTCAGCTCATAACAGCATTATGAGTCAGCCTGGAGGCAGCGTTTTTTTTACAAATCACGACACAGTAGATGCTAACGTAATATTTAATTCTCGTCTAACTTATGATAAAGGCGGAGCCATAATCAGAAGTTTGCAATTTCTAACTAACAATGATTCTGTTTGGTTTAATACCTTAAGAGGATTTCAAAATACTTATAAAAATAGCACAGCTTCAGTAATAGATTTTAAAAATTATTATCAAACACAAACTGGCATTAATGCCACTCAATTTTTTAACCAATGGTATTATGGCGAGGGCTATCCAACATTTAATGTAAAATATAATTTTTCGAATGGAGTTTTTTATTTAAAAAACACACAAAGTGTAAGTATGCCAAATGTAACTCCGTTTTTTACAACGCCTTTACAATATAAAATTTCAAGAGTTGGCCAAGCCGATACAACAGTCCGACTAAATCATTTTCAAGCAACAGAGAATTTTTCTTTTGCGCTAACCGGGACAGTTTCATCTGTTTCATGCGATCCGAATAATTGGATAATTAATAAAGTAGTTGGGCCCTCGAGAGATTTAACCTTAGGTATTAATCCAACATCAATGGAATCGATAGATTTACAATTAAATAATACTCAAATTTTTATTGGCCCTAATCCAAGTAACGGATTAATTAATATAGAAAAAAATACAGAGGATATTTTATTTGCCGAGGTATTTGATGTTAATGGAATTTTAATTTTACAATCTAATTTTCAAAAGCAACTAAAGATTGATTTAACAAATTATGTAAACGGAGTTTATTTAATTAATGTATTAGAAAAAGATAAGCAATTAAAATTATCTCAAAAAATAATAAAACAATAAAAATTTAATAATTTAACTGAAGGTAGTTTATAAAGAAGTATGATAAATTTTTAAACACTCCAAATGAAATTTAAAAAAAAAGACAATAAAAGACCTTCTCGACTTTTAAATTTATGGGCTGGCATCAGTTTTTTTATTCCTGTTTTTATAATTTACGCTTACAGTTATTCCGACCATATATTTATTGTAAAAGGCTATGAAATAAAAAAACTTATAACTAAAAAAAATAATTTATTTTTAAAGTCAGATGGTTTAGAATCTAATAAAAATAAAAGTGATTCTGCAAAAAAAACAAGCACATCAACTGACAATAATTCATTAATAAAAAATATAGATACTTTATTGCCAAAAGAACAATGGGCAATTTCAGATTATAAACGATTAAATAATTCAATTGAATTTTCTGACACAATTAAGCATAGAATATTACTAATTGGCGATTCTGAATGTGGAGGTCTATGCTTCCCTTTAAACGATTATTGTGAACAAAACGGACATAAACTTCTGCTTACTTTGGCTTGGAATTCTGCTACGGTATTTAATTTCGCTTTTTCAGACACAATAAATAAAATTATTTTAAAGTATAAACCTAGTTATTTATTTATTGTTTTTGGTTTAAATGAATTGCCAGCAAGAGATTTGGAGCAACGAAAAAAAGCAGCCGACCAGTTCGCTAAAAAGATTGGAGGCATACCTTATTTATGGATTGGTCCAGCAAATTATATGAATGATTATGGAATAAATAAAGTTTTTGAAAGCGCAGCTGAAACAGATTGTTTTTTTCTCACCAATAATATGGAGCTCCCAAGAGGAGATGACGGAAGGCATCCTAGTATCAAAGGCTATCGTCTTTGGATGGATAGCATCGCAAAATGGATAAAAATATCTGCCAAGTATAAAATTTCAATGGAAAAGCCTACTAAATCAAGATACACTTTCAAATCAAGAATTATTAACCTAAATGCAGTAAATTTTCGTGGATACTAATTGGCTAAACAATATGGTTTCAGAAATTACCTCTAATAGCTTATTAAAACAAGCTTTTGAGTATTCTTTTAAAGAGCCTTGGTTTTTTACTGAATTTAGTTTTCTATTTGTTTTTAGTGTTTTTTTGATTTTTTATACGTTTATTATTAAGCAAAACAATTTTAAAAAAATTTATATTATTTGCTTCAGCCTTTTTTTTTATTATAAGTCAAGTGGCCCTTTTTTATTTCTATTTATTTTAATGATAATAATTGACTATTTCTTAGCATTTTTAATTTATAAAAAGAAAGGAGGCTTAAAAAAAATATTTTTATGGATATCATTATTATTTAGCCTTTCATTTTTACTTTATTTTAAGTATTCTAATTTTTTTATTCAAAACTTCAATCAACTTTTAGGAACATCATTTAATCAGCATAATCTTTTTTTACCAATTGGCATTTCTTTTTATACATTTCAATCTATAAGTTATTTAGTTGATGTTTATAGAAACGAAATCCTCCCTGCAAAAAAAATGAGCGACTATGCTTTCTACATGACTTTCTTCCCTCATTTAGTAGCCGGACCAATAGTAAGAGCAAAAGATTTTCTTCCCCAAATAATAAATCCAAATGTTTTAAATAAAATTTTATATAAAGAAAGTGTATTAAGAATTATTATTGGGCTTTTAAAAAAATTATTTATAGCAGATTATTTAGGAAAATACGTTGACATAATTCACCAATCTCCTACAAATTTTTCAGGAGTTGAAAATCTTTTATCAATGTATGCTTATTGTTTTCAAATTTATTTTGATTTTTCAGGTTATTCTGATATCGCAATTGGAATAGCACTCTTATTAGGTTACCGGCTTAAAGAAAATTTTAATAATCCGTATTTTTCAAAAAACATAACTGAATTTTGGCGAAAATGGCACATATCTTTAAGCAACTGGCTAAAAGATTATATATATATTCCATTAGGCGGTAACAGAAAAGGAAAGTTTAATACCTATTTATTTTTATCAGCAACAATGCTTATTGGTGGATTTTGGCATGGGGCTGATTGGCGATTTCTAATTTGGGGTTTAGCTCATGGACTAGCATTAATTATTCATAAAATTTGGTCAAAATTATTTCCAAATCTTAAGCACAATGCGTTTAGTGATTTTCTTGGAATCGTAATTACTTTTCATTTTGTTGCTTTATGTTGGATTCTTTTTAGATCAAATTCTTTTACTGATGCTTTTACTAGCATAAATAAAATTATTTTTAATATTCATTTAATCGATTTTAATGGATTTTGGTTCTCTAGAAAAGAATTTTGTTATGTTTTAATAATTGCCTCCACTATAGTTTTTATCCCTCCGTTTATAAAGGAAAAATTCTTTCTTTTTTTAAATAGATTGCCAACATTAACTTGGATAATATGGATTATGATATCTTTACAAATTATCATTCAATTTAAAGACGATATTGTACAGCCCTTTATATACTTTCAATTTTAAATTAATATGAGAGTTATAATTATATTAACATTATTATTTACTTGTTGTAAAATAAATTCTCAAGAAATTTTAAAAGATAGCTCGGCAGTTGATTATTCTATTTTGCGAATTAATGAGAGTCCGAAATTAAAATTAGCTTTTTTAAAACTTCAAAAAATATATAAAAATAAAATAAAAAATAATTATTCTTCTGGAGATTCTATTTTTACAATTATTCATATTGGCGATAGTCATATTCAAGGAGATTATTTTAGCGGTCAAATCCGAAAACAGTTGCAATACTATTTTGGAAATGGCGGAAGAGGTGTTTTATTTCCTTATGCCTTGGCAAAAAGTTTTGGCCCAAGAGGCTTAATTCTTAAAACAAATAAAAAATGGATAGGGGAGAAAACATTAACGCCTAATCTATCGAATAAACTAGGTTTTATTGGATATGCCGCATTTACAAATGATAGCAATTCTAGTATATCGTTAAACTTCACAGAAAATTTTGAGGGCTCGCCTTTTAAAAAAATAAATATTTGGCATAGTTCAGATTCTGAATCTTATTTTTTTAAATTAAATGACGAATTTAAGTTTTTAGAAAACAAATTAAATCCCTCTGGTTGGGGGCTAAGTTCATTTTATAGCAATACTTCAACTAACACTTTCTCTCTTTTTCCTTTCAAAACAAATACTAAACAAAATCATTTCGGATTTTATGGTTTTGAATTAATTTCTGATATTAAATATGGAGTGAATTATCATCATTGCGGCGTTGTTGGAGCTCAATTCACTCACCTTATAAACAATGCACCTTGGTCAATAGAACAAATAGCTCAATTGAATCCAGACATTATTATTTTTTCTTTCGGCACTAACGAAGCTTATAACAAAGACTTAGACACCTCTTTTTATAAATCTTCAATAATTAAATTTATGCAAGATTTAGAAATTGCATCTCCCAAAACGGCATTTATTTTTACTACTGCTCCTGATACAAGAAGTCAGAATAGAATACCTTCAAATCAAATTAGTGTTAATAGCCTAATAAAAAAAATTGCAGATAGTGGAAATTATTCTATTTTTGATTTAAATGAAGC
>Ga0192647_100714_pt1 | contig 23077 bp, 20 predicted proteins | sample LauGreFa1BDMLBSN_2_FD_133046 | JGI IMG/M metagenome (GOLD analysis project Ga0192647, IMG submission 133046) | Freshwater lake microbial communities from Lake Michigan, USA - Fa13.BD.MLB.SN - reassembly | ecosystem: Environmental > Aquatic > Freshwater > Lake | place: Lake Michigan, USA...
TCTTCAGTAGTAGAGAGCGCCGCGATAAATGCCTCTTGCGGCACTTCAACGCGTCCCACCATCTTCATTCGCTTCTTACCTTCTTTTTGTTTCTCAAGAAGTTTGCGCTTACGGGTGATGTCACCGCCATAACATTTTGCGAGAACATCTTTTCGAATGGCGCGGATATTTTCGCGAGCAATAATACGAGCTCCGATAGCTGCTTGAATGGGGACTTCGAATTGCTGACGCGGAATAAGCTCGCGTAGCTTGCCAGTCATCATGACGCCGTAGGCATAAGCCTTCTCTTTATGAATTACAGCGCTAAATGCATCCACTTTTTCACCCTGGAGCAAAATATCTACTTTTACAAGTTCTCCGGGAGCCTCACCGATTGGTTCATAATCTAAAGATGCATATCCCCTAGTGCGAGACTTCAAATTATCGAAGAAGTCAAAAACAATCTCTCCAAGTGGCAGGGTATAACGAATCTCTACTCGATCTTCTGAGAGATAGTCCATGCCTTGTAGCACGCCACGACGACCTTGGCACAATTCCATAATGGAGCCGATGAATTCACTTGGCGCGAGAATCGTTGCGCGCACAATAGGTTCACGTACTTCAGCAATCTTTCCCTCAGGAAATTCGCTTGGATTCGTGACCTCTACTTCTCGTCCATCTTCGAGAGTTAAGTGATAAACCACGTTCGGCGCTGTTGAAATCAACGAGAGGTTGGCTTCGCGTTCTAAGCGCTCACGGACAATCTCCATATGAAGTAGTCCAAGAAATCCGCAGCGGAATCCAAAGCCGAGCGCAGCTGAAGTTTCTGGTTCAAAGACCAACGCAGCATCATTGAGTTGAAGTTTCTCTAGAGCTTCTCGAAGCGCTGGATACTCGGATGCATCGAGGGGATAGAGGCCAGAGAAGACCATCGGGATGGGATCTTTATATCCAGCTAACGGAATCTGTGTCGGTTTGGTTGCCGTTGTCACTGTATCGCCAACTCGAGATTGACGAACATCTTTTACGCCAGTGATGAGGTAACCCACCTCGCCCACGCCAAGACCTTTGCTTGATAAAGGCTCTGGTGAAATCACGCCTACTTCGAGCATTTCATGCTTGATGCCTGTGGAGAACATTTGAATTTGATCGTGTTCGCGAAGGCGGCCATCGACTACTCGGACATAGGTCACAACTCCTCGATAAACATCGTAAACGGAGTCAAAAATTAGAGCGCGTGCAGGTGCATTGGCATCGCCTACTGGCGCTGGTATGCGCCGAACAATTTCATCGAGGAGGTGCTCAACCCCTGCTCCTGTTTTGCCGGAAACTTTGATGCAATCACTTGGGTCACAACCAATTAATCGCGCTAATTCATCTGCGAACTTCTCTGGTTGCGCCGCGGGAAGATCAATCTTGTTCAGCACGGGAATAATTGTTAAATCATTTTCCATTGCAAGGTAGAGATTTGCGAGTGTTTGCGCTTCGATTCCCTGCGCGCAATCGACAAGGAGTACCGCCCCTTCACATGCCGCAAGTGAGCGCGAGACCTCGTACGTAAAATCCACGTGGCCAGGGGTATCAATCATGTTCAGGATGTAATTAGTTCCATCCGTTTGCCATGGCAACCGCACAGCCTGAGATTTAATAGTGATGCCACGCTCTCGTTCGATATCCATCCGGTCGAGATATTGCGCCCGCATATTTCTGGCTTCAACGACACCAGTGATACCTAACATTCGATCGGCAAGAGTTGATTTGCCGTGATCGATATGGGCGATGATGGAAAAATTACGAATGATTGCTGGATTGGTGTCAGCAGGTTGTGGCGCGCTACTTAAAGGGATGGCAGGCATTTATGCCGCACTTGATTTCGTTATCGAGCTGAAGATGAAGATGCAGCCTTAGCCATTGCTGACTTCTTGTTCGCTGCTTGGTTCTTATGGATGACGCCCTTGGCTACAGCGACATCGAGGGCACGTGAGGCGGCGCGGAGCTCTTTGGTCACGACTGCAGAATCCCCAGCAGTTACGGCATCACGGAAGCGGCGGATGGCGGTCTTGAGCGAGGAGCGAACAGCCTTATTGCGCTCTTGCGACTTCGCGTTGGTCTTGATCCGCTTGATCTGCGACTTGATATTTGCCATAAAGCTCTGGCTCTCTTCTCTTCTCGATTTCTTGAGGGCCGGAGTGGCCGTTCATAAGGGCATGAGGGTATCAGGAGGGCGGCAACTGGCTCAAACTGAGCGTGCAGCGGCCACTGCCATCAAGGCTTGCTCGCATGCAAAGGCGGGATCACTGCCGCCGCCCTTGACCTGGCTATCTGCGTAGGCGATGGCGCTAATTGCTGAGGTTATCCCCGCCCCGCTCCAACCAGCCAGCTGTCGGCGAGCTTTATCTACCTGCCATGGCGCCATACCCAAAACGGGGGCAAGTTCGGCTGCCCGCGCTGAACGAGGTGCGGAACCAACTTTGGCAAGTGTGCGCAATGAAGAAGCCAACGAGTTAACGATGACTACGGGATCCACTCCGGTATCCAAGGCTTGGCGCAAGGTAACAAGGGCCTGCCCTAGCGAACTTTCCAGAATGGCATCTGCAACAGCGAAGGATGTCGTCTCGACTCGCCCTGCAAAGAGCGCGTTCACATCTTTGACCTCAATTGTTCCAGCCGTGTCGCTGAGTAGTTGATGGAGCGTGCTAATCATTTCGCGCGCCTCACTGCCCGATGCATCAACAAGTGCACGCGCGGCATCGCTACTTATCTTCCGACCACGATCTAAAGCCTCCGCTTTGATTAACTCAATTTTCTCGCCATCTTTTTTTATGGCATCACAGGTGATTACATTGATTTTAATCTTCTTTAATTTTTCAATGAACGCTTTCCCTTTGACCCCACCAGGATGAATGAGCACCAGGGTGATATCAGCGGGCTGATCGGCAAGAAAATGTAAAATTTCGCCTTGAGCTTCTTCGGGGATATCTTGCAAATCGCGAAGGACGACTAAGCGTTCTTCTCCAAATAAAGAGGGCGCTGTTGAATTGGAGAAATCACCAGGTTCTAATTCGCCACCATCTAATGTGATCTTTTCGGAAGTGGAATTCTCACGCTCGAGCGCTCGAAGCGCTCGATCAGCGAGAACTTCTTCGCTGCCAAAGAGTAGGTAACTCTTCACCGAGCACCCTCCTCCCTTTTTCACCTCGACCAAAAAATCATCTCATAAATCAATTACAGCGCCCATGGTGAAGGTGGCTGCGCTACAACGATGAGGTTACCTCCCCGCTCGGCTAGGGCAAGGTTTCGGTGCATATCTGTTCGATAAATACTTCCGTGTCGCCCGTAGAGCTCTAAAGCTCTCGCTGTGGGATGCCCGTAAGGATTCTCTGCCCCTACGCTCACAAAGGTGGTGCGCGGACGAAGTAGCGCTAACAACTCGGGATCTTGCACCGCCGAACCATGGTGAGTAGCTTTCATAAAATCTATTGGTGCACCATTCCAAATATCGCGTGCGCGCAAACGTCGAAGCGCCACGAGAGTGCGAGCCTGACCCTCTAATTCAAGATCACCTGCGGCGAAGAAGGTAAGGCCACCGACATCTCCAATTATCGCAAGACTGGAATCGTTAGGAGATAAATCATCTGCGGCGAGTACTACCTGGATACGCACCTGCCCACTTTCGTATCGCACGCCAGATTGCGGTGAGGTATTGGGAATACCGGCTAATAGCCGCTCCACTTGCGCCACCTCTTGTGCAGGCTCTTTCGAAAAGGAGCTCCAGACTCCGCCCACGCTTCTCTGGTTAAGCGCACCAGGAAGACCTGCGACATGATCGGCGTGGAAATGAGTAAGGACAAGTAGATCTATCCGGCTCACCTCTAATATTTTCAAACAGCGATCTATTGCGCTGGGTTCAGGTCCTACATCAATAAGAATTGCGCGCTGTCGCCCGGTGCGCACAACTAGCGCATCTCCTTGGCCAACATCGCATTGAAAGATGCTCCAATCGGATGGAACCCACGATTTCGATAGCGGCTTTACTGTGAGCGCGATTTCGCAGGCAAAGACAAGCGCAATCGTCACAAGTATTAATCGCCGGAACTGAGTTCGTTTTATTTTAAGAATAACCAGGAGAGCGAATAGCGCTGCTATAGCCGCCAATGACCCAAGCCAAGATTTTGGCCACTTCAGAGCAGCAAATGGTAGTTCCGCAAAAGTTCTGGCGATAAAAGTAATCCATAGCGCGAATGGAGTTATCAACCAACCAACCAGAGTGGCGAGCAAGTTGCTAAAGGGCGCAGCGAGCATGAGCAAAATTCCAAAACCTGTGATGATTGCAATCACTGGTGCAACTAAAAAATTGGCAACAATGGAGATGATGCTCAATTCGCCAGAGAGTAGGACGATAAGCGGCAGACAGAAGATGGTGGCCGAAATTGGAATCGCTAACCCCTCTGCAATGAGCGAGGGAAATCCACTTGCCATACACCTCTGTTGAATTGCTGGCGCGAGGAAAAGTAGCCCTGCCGTTGCAAGAACTGATAAACCAAACCCTGCATCTCTAACAAAAAAAGGATTCACCAACAACAGCAGGGAAATTGCGGCAGCGAGCGCAGGCACTGGCGATCCTCGAACCCCTCGTGCTCGAGCGACAAGTAAGACTCCTGTCATCACCGCGGCTCTGAGTACAGAAGAGCTTGGTCGAACAAGAAAGATAAATAAGGCAAGAAAAATTGCAATTCCCCACCAAAGATAACGTCCTCGGATTCGTAGCGCCCTGCCTATTGCCAATAAGAGCGCCGCGACAATCGCGAAGTTTGCCCCGCTAACTGCCGTCAAATGGGTTAACCCGCTTCGTCGCATGGCATTAGTCAATTCTTCGCTCTGACCACTTCGATCCCCGATAACTAATCCAGGAATCAATGCACGCGAATCTCCTGGCAAAGGAGCAACAGCTCTCTTTATATCTTTCCGAATTGCGCTTGTGTGGCGCCATAAGAACGATGCATCTTTTTTTCGAGTTATATCGCCAACCTGAGTGAGTGATCCTGAAATAGTGCTATATCCATCAAAGACGTGAATCCGACCAAAAAGTTCAATCACTGAGCTCGGGGTGAGATCAACTAGCTCTGCGCCACCAATAAGTATCAATGGGACTGAAAGTTTTACGTTATCAACTTCAATTGTGTTAACTTCAATCAAGTATCGGTCTTGCTCTCGGAAATCGCCACGGATTTTCCCGACAATTTTTCGGGCATCCGAACTCAGAGATAACTCTGCCTTAACGACCTGACCATCTCGTATTTTGAAAAAATCCTTATGTAACCCACTCTGATGAAGCGAGAGTATAAGTGCCCCTATAAAGCATGCTGTGAGAAGAGTTCCGAGGTGCGCTCTCCTGGCAAAGAGTGCAGCGAGAAGCAGCACAGTTAACGAGAGCCATTGCAAATGTCCAAACAAAAGCGATTGAAAAAAGGCCCCCACCCAGACTCCTACGGCAGGAATGAGTAATCGAAAATCGCCTCTCACACTGTTACAAAGTTACGAAGCTCGCTGAACTTTGCCGGGCCGATTCCAGAAACTTTTTTGAGATCATCGACTGTTCCAAAATTTCCACGTTCTGCCCGGTATGTGACGATGCGCTTAGCGAGAACTGGGCCGACTCCAGGTAATCCGTCGAGTTCATTTTCGCTCGCTCGATTGAGGTTGAGCCGTCCCGCTCGAGCGCTCCCCTCTGAAGTAAAGCTCGATGAATTCGAACCAACCATCCCGCTCATGGTGGGAATTCCTGGTTCAGTGACGTAGATTTGCTCTCCATCTTCTAGAAAACGTGCGAGATTGACAGAGGATGTGTCGCCATCTTTGCCAACGCCACCCGCTGCTTTGATTGCATCCCCCACTCGGGAGCCTTGTGAAAGTTGATATAAACCAGGATTAAGTACTGCGCCTTGCACATCGACTACTAAGGGCGCATCCAGTGATGCTGTTGGACTCACTTGCGTCTGTACGCCAATGAGCTCGGTGCGGGGCTTGGCTTGTCCAGCAAAGAGTGAAAAGAGGGCGAAGGTGATTGCGATACCCGCGATGAGCAATAGCGCTCTCTTATGGTTAGAGGTTAGCGAAATTTCGAGATTACCTTGGGAACCGATTTTTGCCGCGATGCTACGAAATGGGACGCGACCTCTATTGGAATGAGTTCTACTCTCGGAGCGCCCATTAATACGCTCCAAAATTTCGACCAGCTCTGCTTTGCGAGATACTTCGGAGAATTCAGAAAATTTAGTGAGTGGAGTTGACGCATTTAATCGAGAGATAAGTGGCGACATCGCACCAGCGTAAAGTTTTAGGCAACTTTCAAAATAAATGTTCGGTACTGCTGTGAATAGCTGGGGTTGGGGTTAAATACGCGGCGCTATGACAACTGCGATAGCCCCAGGACCTACATGCGTGCCGACTACTGCGCCCACTTCGCTGATCATCACTTGACCGACGCCTGAGAGAACAGACTTCAAGTTTGCTGCGAATTGAATTGCCAACTCAGGGGCAGCTAAATGGTGCACGGCAACATCAACGGCCCGATTTTTCGTCGCCGCTAAAGCCATCTCTTCTAATCGTTTAATTGCGCCTGCTTGGGTACGCACTCGCTCTTGCGCCACGACCTGACCATCTTCAACAGTGAGTATTGGTTTTATGGCAAGAGCTGTCGCAAGTAAAGATGCGCCACGGCTAATTCGACCACTACGCCGAAGATTCTCTAACTTCGCTACAGAGAAGAAGATATTGGTGGCTGAAATTCGTCGTTGCGCTATCTCGACAACTTGCGCTCCGGTTAAACCATCGTCAGCCGCGAGGGCGGCTGCAATCACACCAAATCCCATAGCCATTCCAACTGTTCGCGAATCGATGACGTGCACGGGAATGGAAACCTCTGCAGCAGCGAGGCGAGCTGCATCACTCGTACCCGACATCGACGAGGAGATATGAATGCTGACAATTTCGCTTGCCCCAGATTCGGCTAACTTTTGATAGAGCGCTGAAAATCTTTCTGGGCTCGGGCGTGAAGTAGTTGCTAGCTCTCCTCTGCGCAACGCTTCAAGTACTTCAATTGCATCTGGATCAGCTTCTGCATAGGTCTGGCCATTCCATTGCACCTGAAGTGGAACCACTGATACCGCCAATTTCTTCGCGATATCAGGTGGGATATATGCAGTCGAATCAGTGACGATTGCGATGCGAGTCATAGGAAGATTCATCACCTACTCTCGCCTACTCTTCGACGACGATATTGACGAGTTTTGGCGCCCGCGCAATAACTTTGAGAATTTTCTTTCCTGAAATTCCAGCGGCAACCAACTCATCAGCAAGCGCCAGCTTTTCAAAATCTTGATCGGAAATCTCGGGATCAATTTCGATTCGAGTTTTAATTTTTCCATTTATCTGGATGACGGCAGTGACGCTTTCAGCTTTCACCAGCGCTTGATCAACATTCGGCCAACCAGCAAGAGCCACCGTTGGTTTGTGACCTAATCGCTCCCACATTTCCTCAGCGGTAAACGGTGCGACAAGCGAGAGCATTACAGCAATCGCCTCTGCTGCTTCACGCACCGCTGGATCGGCTGGGCCACATCCTGAGTCGATGGCTTTTCGAGTTGCATTCACGAGCTCCATCATGCGCGCAACGGCGACGTTAAATCTAAATGACTCCACAGCGAATGCGCCATCATGTAGCGCTTTATGGGTGGCACGTCGTAGGGCGAGGTCGCCCTCTGAAAAATCCACACCTGGTGCAGAAGTGACATCGCCAGCTAGACGCCATGCTCGTGATAAGAATTTCACGGAACCAGATGGTGAGACATCAGCCCAATCAACATCATCTTCTGGCGGACCAGCGAAGACCATCGTGAGGCGAATCGCATCAACCCCATGATTAGCCAACTCATCGGAGAGGCGGACGAGATTTCCACGACTCTTACTCATCGCCGAACCATCCATCACAACCATTCCCTGATTCAGGAGACGGGTAAATGGTTCTGTGAAATCTAAAAGCCCCATGTCGTGTAGCGCTTTGGTGAAGAATCGACTGTATAGCAAGTGCAAAATCGCATGGGTTACACCACCGACGTATTGATCAACAGGCAACCAACGCTTTACATCTTCGCTATTGAACGCTCGCTCCGATTCATTCGGGCTCGCATAGCGGAGGAAGTACCACGATGAATCAACGAAGGTATCCATCGTGTCAGCATCGCGTTGGGCTGGTCCGTTACAGCGAGGGCACGCGACATTAATCCATTCACTTGCAGCGCCAAGAGGCGATTTACCTTTAGGAGAGAGATCAAGAGAGCCTGCAGCAGGGAGTGTGACCGGAAGCGCGCTCTCGGATACTGGCACTTCACCACATTTTTCACAATGCACTATCGGGATAGGAGTACCCCAATATCGCTGTCTAGAGATGAGCCAATCGCGAAGTCGATAATTACGCGCAGCTTTACCTAGGCCATCACGCTCCAACTGAGTGATGATTTTCGCAATGGCAGCATCTTTAGCAAGCCCATTAAGCGCACCTGAATTAATTAGCGCGCCATCACCGCCCGTTGCTACACCGGTCACTGCAGGATCTTCTTCGCCTGTATCTACTACTACCCGGATTGGAAGTTTCATGGCGCGAGCGAAATCTAAGTCACGTTGATCATGCGCTGGGACAGCCATGATGGCACCGGTTCCATAATCAGCTAACACATAGTCACTTGCCCAGATTGGCAATTTCTCCCCATTTACAGGATTGATTGCATATCGCTCCAGAAAAACACCGCTCTTCGGACGATCAGTAGCGAGTCGATCGATATCACTTGCCGCTTTGACGCCCTCAAGATATTCATGGAACTGCTTAGCGACGGCAGGTGAGCTACTTGTAGCGAGCTCCTCAGCAATCGCAGAGTCGGCAGCAACTACAAAGAAAGTTGCGCCATACAACGTATCGGGGCGAGTGGTGTAGATCGTTACTGGTTCTTTACGTCCTTCAATGACAAATTGCACATTCGCGCCACTTGATCGACCAATCCAGTTGCGCTGCATGGTCAAGACTTTTTCAGGCCACTTACCTTCGAGTTGTTCCATATCATCGAGAAGTCGATCTGCGTACTCTGTAATTTTGAAATACCACTGATTCAACTTCTTCTTCGTAACTTGTGTGTCACATCGTTCGCAGAGTCCAGCAACAACCTGTTCGTTTGCTAATACAGTCTGACAACTTGGACACCAATTTACTGCAGAGTCTTTTCGATAAGCCAAACCTTTTTCATATAGCTTTAGAAAAATCCACTGATTCCATTTGTAATACTCCGGATCACATGTGTTGAATACGCGATCCCAATCAAAAGAACATGCGTATCGGCGCATAGAAGATTTCTGTACCGCGATGTTTTCATAGGTCCAGACTGCCGGATCAATATTTCTTTTAATGGCAGCATTCTCTGCAGGCAATCCGAATGCATCCCAACCAATTGGGTGCATGACGTTAAATCCACGTTGTACCCAATATCGAGCGATGACATCACCTAGGGCATACGCCTCGGCATGACCCATATGCAGATCGCCTGAGGGGTACGGGAACATATCTAAGACATATTTTTTGGGGCGGTTGTCATCTGGTCGCCCCGAGCGAAACGGCGCAATCTCATCCCAAATTGGCAGCCACTTCTCTTGGACGCCTTGGATATCGTAAGTGTCTCGAGCATCCCGTTCCTGCATACCGCTAAGGGTACCGGTTCACACCAGTGGAACTAACTCCACCGAACTCCAGTGAGCTCACAACTGATCTCCCAGAGTTTCGCTGCAAGGTGTTGATCGTAGGCGGCGCTACTTGCGCGAGTGAATTTCGGGTAGCCACGCATTTCGAGGAATCCATCTGGTCCTAAATAACTTCCACCAGGAACGCCAGGGAACGTTGCGGCGCAAAGTATTGGCAGCGCGCCTTGCTTAGCGCTCTGCGCAAAAACCTTATTGACGATGTTAGCGCCACGCTCCATTGCTGGCTGATTCTTCATTTGGGCGCCAACTGCTTGTAGGTTTGTTGCCGACCATCCTGGATGAGCTGCAACTGCAATCACTTCCTTCCCTCCTGGAAGTTGACCCAATTGCGAAAGGCGATGAAGCTGAAGCGTGAAAAGTAAATTCGCTAATTTGCTGCGGCCATATGCGCTCCATGGGTTGTATTCACCTCGGCCATAGCATTGATCGATGATGAGTTCTGATGTAAAAGAACCCATGCGATGAGCCATGCTCGAAACGCTCACCACTCGAGCGCCTGAAACTAGAGCGGAAAAGAGTTGCCCAGCAAAAGCAAAATGGCCGAGATGATTTGTACCCATCTGTAATTCAAAACCATCGTCGGTATGGCGCAGTGGCGTTGCCATTACTCCAGCATTGAGGACGAGTACATCAATTTGCTTTGATACTTTTTCGGCAGCTTCCTTAATGCCTTTTAAATTAGTGAGATCGAGTTTGAGCACCTCGACTTTGCCTTGTGCACCCACCTGTAATTGTGGAAGAAGCGGGGAAACTTTCTCCAAATTTCGAACCGCAAGCGTTACATCGGCACCTGCTGAGATAGCCGCACGTGCCACTTCGAGACCCAAGCCGCTATTGGCTCCAGTAATAAGAAAATGTTTGCCACCAAGCGCATCCGGTTTACGCCAATGCTTGGGAATTGTCGGAAGAGTTGCCACGTGGAGCTGAGGGGACTTGAACCCCTGACCCCCTGCATGCCATGCAGGTGCGCTACCAGCTGCGCCACAGCCCCGAAACATGAGAACTCTAGATGAAAAGAAAAGTTGCTGCTACTTACCAGCCAAAAGGCTACTGGGAAGATTCTTGGCCGAGTATGGGCTCGGGAAGGACCCCCGAATTATGTTCGATTAGTCGCCACCGAGAATTTCGTTCTTCAACGATTGACCATGAAGCATTCGCAAGACCGCCGATCGCAACCCAATCACTTATTGCTAGCCCTAATAGAGCTCCAATCGCACCACGCGCTGCGCCACCATGCGTTACTACCAATAGCGTTTGACCTGAGTGACAATTATTAAGTCCTTCTTCTATTCCGCTCATCATCCGCTTGACAACATCGCTGCGCCGCTCGCCGTCGCCCCCAGCAGGAATGTCATCGCCATCAAACCATCGAGCGAGATTTTCGCCATCTTTGGCCTCTATCTCTGGGCCCGTTCGCCCTTCCCAAGATCCGCAATGAGTTTCACGTAATCGAACATCGGGTAGCACTCGCAATTTTTTAACGGATGCAACTGCAGCAGCGGTATCGAGTGCGCGTTGCAAATCACTGGAGATAATGTGATCAATATCTTGAGTACCTAAGATTGATGCCGCTCGCGCTACTTGTCCTCGCCCTGTTGCATTAAGCGGAATATCTGTATGACCTTGAAATCTATTTTCGACATTCCAATCTGTTTGACCATGTCGCATAATAATTAAGCGCTTGCTCATGCGATGCCAACCTGAGTAGTTAATTTTGGACAGTCACTCCAGAGCCGCTCGAGCGCGTAATAACTGCGCACCTCAGGATGCTGAATATGCACAATTAGATCGCCATAATCCAGAAGTATCCATTGCGAACTTCCACCGATACCTTCGCGTCGAATGGGACGCTCCCCCGCTTTCTGAAGTTGCCTTTGTATCTCATCAGAAATGGATTCTAATTGTGGATCATTAGCACCCGTGACGATAAGAAAAACATCAGCCAAGATTCCTTGATTGGAAAGATCGAGAGCAACTATATCTTTCGCTAACTTTTCGTCAGCTGCTGCTACAGCGAGTTTTGTCAGTGAGATTGTCTCAGCTTTAAGAACCATAGATTCGCTGCACCTCATCCACAATTACTTCAGGAACGAATTGCGCAAGATTTGCACCAGTCTTTGCTGCGTGCCTAATCTGAGTCGAAGATATATCAAACATCTCGGATTCAATGATGCTTACATGTGCATCTGGAACTTTGATTACTTTCTCTCCAGGTCGGATTGCAACCACAATATCAATCGACTGAAGCAACTCTTCGTGCTCATGCCAAGTATTGATACCGCTGAAAGCATCGCTTCCAAGAAGTAGAAGGAAATCTTCAGTAGGAAACTCTTGTTGATATTCCCGGACCGTATCAATGGTGTACGTCGCCCCTGAGCGCTCAATCTCACGAGTGGAGAGTTGGAACTTAGGATTTGTCGCGATCGCTTTCGCTACTAGAGCTGCTCGATCAATCGGTGAGGCAATTAATTTGCCACCCTTCTGCCATGGTGAACCAGCTGGCAAAAAAATCACTTTTGAGGCAAGTTGCTGGGCAATAATTTCTTCGGCTGCGCGAATGTGACCTTTGTGAATAGGGTCGAATGTTCCACCAAACAAGGCAACTGGAAGTGCTGGGGAGAGAATTAGTGATCCTTATCGATTCGCAAAGTTAAATAGAGAAGTAGAGAGAGGATTGCGAAGGCCACCACACCGAAGAAGACCGGAGGGGCAGGAAGTTCGCGCAATTCGGAGAGAATTTCCATGTCGATATCCTAATCTATCGAGCCCAAAAGTTTCACAAATGCAGCTTCGTCCAAGACAGCGACCCCAAGCTCAACCGCCTTGTCATACTTCGAACCTGGGCTATCGCCCACCACTACATAGCTAGTCTTCTTCGAAACCGAACTTGCCGACTTTCCACCACGACTGGCGATTGCCTCATCTGCCCCTTCGCGAGTGAACCCAGAAAGAGTTCCGGTGAGCACAAAGGTAAGGCCAGCAAAGCGCTGATCAGTCGCCTTCTGCTCTTCCATCATCACCACACCGGCCTTCTGCCAGCGCTCAACTATTTGGGTATGCCATGGAACGTCAAACCATTCAACAATCGCATTTGCGATGGTTGGCCCCACACCACCGACGGCAGATAATTTTTCGACGTCGGCAGATGAAATAGCGGGAATACTTCCGAAAGCGCGAACCAATGCTTGTGCGGCAGTTGGTCCAACATGTCGAATTGAGAGTGAGACCAGTACTCGCCAGAGCGGCCGGGTTTTCGCGCGTTCCAGGGCTTCGATAAATCTCGTTGCGATAGCGCTCGCGTTGCCATCTTTCTTAATGAAAAAATCTGATTTCATCAAATCTTCCAACGTTATGTCGAAAAGATCACTCTCATCTCTAACAATTCCATCTTCGAGCAGCGCTTGAGCAGCCTCTGCGCCTAATACATCAATATCAAGGGCTGCTCGAGATCCAATGTAATACAGACGCTCCCGCAACTGTGCCGGACAACTTTGCGCATTAGGGCATCTAATATCGACATCGCCCTCACTTATGGCTCGGAGCGGTGCACCACACTCTGGACATTTTTTTGGCATGACAAACGGCTGTTCTTTACCAGTTCGCTTTGATTTAACTGGACCAAGAACTTCAGGAATCACATCGCCCGCTTTTCGAATAACTACATAATCTCCAATAAGAATCTCTTTACGCTCGACCTCTTCCTGATTATGCAATGTGGCATTAGTGATTGTTGAGCCAGCAACTTTGACTGGTTCCATGTGTGCAAAAGGAGTGACCCGACCCGTTCTCCCAACGCTCACCTTTATATCGAGCAAACGCGTGACCACCTCTTCTGGTGGGAATTTCACTGCAATTGCCCAGCGCGGAGCGCGCGATGTTGTCCCAAGTTTTTCTTGCATCGCAAACTCGTTGACTTTTACAACTACTCCATCAATCTCGTGCTCCAACTGATGTCGCTCCGCTTGATACTTATCTATATAGCTTCTAACTTCCTGTAAGTCGGCGAACGTGGCAACTCGTGAGCTAACAGGTAAACCCCACTCTTGTAAGGCGTGATACACCTGCGATTGCGAGGAGAATTCGGCGCCTTCAATAGACCCAACGCCATGCACGAGTAATCGAAGCGGCCTACTTGCGGACACTTTTGGATCTTTCTGTCGCAGAGAACCCGCGGCCGCATTTCGAGGGTTAGCGAAAGGTACTTTTCCACTCTCCACTATCGAAGCATTTAAATCATTAAATTCTTCGAGCGGAAAGTACACTTCACCACGAATCTCAATAATTCGCGGTGGATTTTTCACTTGCAACTGATGCGGGACACCTTTAATAGTTTTCACATTAAGCGTGACATCCTCACCAGTCTTACCATTGCCGCGCGTCAGCGCTTTGGTAAGTTTTCCCTCTTCATAAAGAAGGTTGATTGCCAATCCATCAATCTTTAATTCACATAACCAGGTTGGTTTTCCAACATCTTTTAGTACCCGCTCGGTCCAAGCCGTGAATTCGCTCGTATCAAAAACGTTATCTAAGCTCATCATTGCTTTGAGGTGATCACTCTGTTCGAACGTTGTCTCTATTCCGCCACCAACATCCAGCGTTGGTGAATGTGGGTCGCGTAGCTGCGGATTCGCCTCTTCAAGTTCAACTAATTCACGCCATAATTTATCGAACTCAGAATCTGAAATAACTGGTTTATCTAAAACATAGTAATAGAACTGATGTTCTCTGATCTGTTCGCTCAGTACAGACATCCGCTGGCGAATATTGCTCACTATTGTGTCCATTCGATAGTGGCAGAGCCAACCGCGCGTTCGCCTTCATAGACTACGAGCGCTTGGCCTGGAGCTAAACCAAAAAGCGGAGCATCAAGCGAGGCAGATAACTTCGCGCCATCCCAACGATAGGTACACGGTAATGGTTTTCCATGTGCGCGAACCTGAGCCAATCCACGGTATTCACCTTTTTCTGGAACCGGACCACACCACTTCACATCATTTCCCGAAATTTCCGTTATAGCTAACTCTTCGCGCGATCCCACTACGACTCGATTATTTATTGGTTCTACCCGCAAGACATAGCGCGCACGACCATCATCCGCGGGGACCGTCAATCCCAGTCCACGACGTTGTCCCACTGTGTAGGTGTATGCACCTTTGTGACTTCCAAGGACAGCACCCTCTTCATCAACGATTTCTCCTACTTCACTGCCTAGTCGATCTCGCAACCAACCCGCGTTATCGCCTGAGGGCACAAAACAAATGTCATGGCTATCTGGTTTCTGCGCTAACGAAAAACCCCGCGCCTGCGCCTCTTTGCGAACTTCAGTTTTTACGGTCTCCCCCAACGGGAAAAGTGCGCCTGAGAGCTGCTCTTGAGTGAGTACTGCAAGTACATACGATTGGTCTTTGCCTTCGTCATTAGCTCGATAGAGCAAAGGACCGCTCTCGCTTGAAACTAATTTTGCGTAATGACCAGTTGCGACTGCGTCATACCCCATTGCGCGTGCGCGCTTAAGTACCGCTTCAAACTTGATCTTCTCGTTACAGCGCAGACATGGATTAGGCGTCTTTCCTGCTGAGTATTCTGAGAGAAAATTTGAGACTACTCCCTCATGAAACTCCTCTGCCATATCCCATATATAAAAGGGAATCCCAATTATGTCTGCAGCTCGGCGCGCATCGTGAGAATCCTCAATTGTGCAACAACCACGTGCGCCAGATCTATATTTCTGTGGGTTAGCAGAGAGCGCTAAGTGGACGCCAATAACTTCATGTCCAGCATCAACCACGCGCGCAGCAGCTACTGCCGAATCAACTCCACCTGACATTGCCGCAATAACTTTCATCGCACACCAGCCGCTCGTGCTCGCGATACCACTTCGCTGATTACCGAAATTGCTTTATCAATATCTTTTTCGCTCGTGGTTGTGCCTATCGAGAAACGAATAGAAGAGCGTGCGATTTTTGGTGCCATTCCCATTGCTATCAGCACATGGCTTGGCTGCGCAATTCCTGCGCTACATGCCGAACCGGTGGAGCATTGCACACCTTGAGCATCTAGTAGTAGCAAAAGCGCATCTCCTTCTGCCCCGGCAAAGGTGAAATGCGCTATTCCTGGGAGCGTGTTTTCGCCACCGTTAATTCTTACATCGTCGACAGCAGCAGTGACGCCATTAATCAACCGTTCACGCATCGATCTAATCCGATCTGCATTGATTTGAAGGCGCTGCTGAGAAAGTTCTGCTGCGGTAGCAAATGCTGCTATTGCCGGAGTATGTAGGGTTCCGCTTCGCACGTCACGTTCTTGGCCGCCACCATGAAGTAGCGGGGTTAACTCAAGATCTTTTTTAGCCACTAGAGCAGCAACGCCCAATGGTCCGCCAATTTTATGTCCGCTAATAGTCAGAGCGCTCACGCCTAGTTTTCCGAAATCAAGTGGAACTTTTCCAAAACTTTGCACCGCATCGGTATGAATAGGTATTTCATATTCACGGGAAATTGCAGCAATCTCTGCCACGGGTTGGAGCGCCCCTACTTCATTGTTGGAATGCATGACAGTGACAAATGAAATTTCTTTTTGATATTCGCTCAGCGATTGAGCGATGCTGTCGACTTTGGTGGTGCCATGAGTATCGACTTCTGCCATATGTAATGTGACGCTGTGCTCGCGCTCTAACCATTCCAGCGGATCTAGAATTGCATGATGCTCGATAGGCGTCGAGACAATTGCTCTCTTACTGGCACCTGCGCGCCAATAGAGTCCTTTGACTGCCAGATTGTTTGCCTCAGTGCCCGATGCGGTAAAAATAATTTCCTGAGGTTTTGCTCCTACAGCGGCAGCGAGTTTTTCGCGTGACTCTTCGACAACTCTGCGCGCCCGGCGACCTGCGCCATGGAGACTTGATGCATTTCCCACGCTTCCAGATTCGCGATACATAACTTCGAGCGCCTCAGGCAACATTGCCGTAGTCGCGGCATTATCGAGATACGCGCTCTCCATGTCGATTCGTGAATTCACCCCTTAATTCTAGAGTGAATAATGGAATCAGCCTTTTCGCGCCTTTATTCCCGCCGTGGCTTGTGGCGTGACGGCGAAGAGATCGCCCACCACGCCAAAGTCAGCAATGTCGAAAATCGGAGCTTCAGGGTCTTTATTCACTACGACGATGGTTTTACTTGTTTGCATTCCGGCGCGATGTTGAATAGCACCTGATATTCCGCAGGCAATATAGAGCGCTGGACTTACGGTCTTACCCGTCTGACCAACCTGATGGGAGTGTGGATACCAACCTGCGTCAGTTGCAGCGCGCGATGCTCCAACTGCGGCGCCCAATGCATCTGCCAATTCCTCAATCGGTGCAAAGTTTCCATCGGTGCCGCGCCCGCCAGAAACAATTATGTTCGCTTCGGAGAGTTCTGGACGCGCACCACGAATTGCTGGTTCGCGTGAAATAATTTTTGCAGTGATTGAAGCTGTGACTGAAATTTTTTCGATGCTCGCGCTGCCGGGTGCTTCAACTGCTTCGATGGCATTTGGTCGAATCGTGATAATCGGAATTCCTTTCGAAACTCGAGCGTGCACGATTGTTGAGCCGCCAAAGACTGATTGAGTGCTCACTAATTCAGGAGTGAGCGCCACTGCGTCTGTAATGATTCCCGATTCAAGGCGAACGGCCATTCGGCCAGCGATCTCTTTACCTCGCGCTGTCGATGGCAAAATGATTGCTTTCGCACCTTTGGTTTTTGCTAAATCAGCAAAAGCCGATGCGATAGCCGAGCTTGGATGGCTGTTGATTTCGGCTGACTCCAGGAGCGTAATTTTTTGCGCGCCAAATTTATTGAGCACATCAGTTGCGCTGTTGAGTTCGGTTGCCGTTCCTGCAATAACCGCATGGGCTTCACCAATTGAGCGAGCGAGAGTGAGCAACTCTGAGGCAGTCTTTGCTACAACTCCATCGACATGATCAATAAAAACCAAGATTTCACCCATTAGATCACCCTCTTTTCAACAAGGAACTCAACGAGCGCATTGCCGGCGCTTCCTTCATCGACAACTTTAATTCCTGCACCACGAGCCGGAGCTAACGCGAAATCATTCACTTCACTCCAAGCGCCACCACTTCCCACATCATTGGCAGATATTCCTAAGTCGGCGATACCAATCTGAGTAATTGGTTTCTTCTTCGCCGCCATAATTCCCTTAAATGAGGGATAGCGAGGTTCATTAATTTTTTCAATTACAGTCACAATTGCAGGCAGCGATGATTCCATCGATTCAACGCCCTCGTCAGTCATTCGTTTCGTCGCAACTTTGCCAGCGCCTACATCCACGCGAACTTCGCCAGCAAAAGATAGATGTGGCATTTCTAAGCGTTCGGAGAGCATTGAAGGAATCACGCTCATTCGAGCATCGGTCGACTCTGTTCCAGTTAGAATTAAATCTGGCTGCTCTCGCTTAATTGCTTCCGCGAGCACTCGCGAGGTACTCAGCGCATCAGAGGCAGCAAGTGCACTATCGCTGATGTGAATTGCAGCATCGGCTCCCATCGACAAACCTTTTCGCAACGCATCTTGCGCACGCTCGGGTCCCATAGATAGAAGCGTGATGGTGTGTCCGGCCTCAACCCCGCCATTAGCTTCGACGATTCGAAGCGCCTCTTCAACGGCATATTCATCAAGATCATTTAGCACTGCGTCGGCGCTCTCGCGATCAAGCACTTTTCCAGGGGAAAGTTTCTTCTCAGCCCACGAATCGGGTACTTGTTTGACACAGACTAGAATTTTCACAAATTGCTCCCGCCAGCGATATTTACTCTTCTACTCCGCTATGTTACCGAGCAGTAACTGAAAAAACCTGACGAATTACTCCGTAGTAACCGATTTCACCCTTTACCCTGAACCAATGCTCGCTCTCGTCGCCCCCGGTCAAGGGGCGCAAACCCCCGGATTTCTCAATCCTTGGCTTGAGCTACCACGCGCAAAAGATCTACTCAGTTGGTGGAGCGCCGTTGCCGGAGTGGACCTCCTCCATCTAGGTACCGCCGCTGATAGCGAAGAGATAAAAGCGACTGAGAATGCGCAACCGCTTCTTGTCTCCGCAGGGCTACTCGGCGCGCTCTCCCTCTTTCCGCACCCCTCTGACGCATTTGGAAAAGTTGGCGTGGTTGCCGGCCATTCAGTTGGTGAGTTCACCGCTGCCGCCGGAGCGCGCGCAATCACTGCAGAATCGGCAATGGTTTTAGTTCGCGAGCGCGGCTTAGCAATGGCAGAAGCTTCAGCTCAAGTAGAGAGCGGAATGTCAGCGCTCCTTGGCGGCGAGCGCGAACTCGTGCTCAAGTCCATTGCAGAGCACCATTTAATTGCAGCGAACGAGAATGGCGCCGGTCAGATTGTCGCTGCTGGACTACTTGAGAATCTCCGCGCTCTGGAGGCAAATCCCCCTGAAGGTGTTCGAGTTCGACCGCTTGCGGTTGCTGGCGCATTTCATACCTCTTATATGGAGAGCGCCCACGCTCGCTTAGCTCAACTTGCCCGCTCAGTGAGCGTGCGCGATCCCCGGACCCGAGTCCTCTCTAATGCAGATGGAGCAGTGATTCATTCAGGGCGCGAAATTCTCGATCGGATGATTTCGCAAATCTCTCGCCCAGTGCGCTGGGATTTATGTATGGAGAGTATGAGTCAACTTGGTGTCACTGCTGTCATTGAAGTCCCGCCCGCTGGAACTTTGGTTGGCTTGATTAAGCGCGCGCTTCCAGGAGTGGAAACACTGGCGCTGAAAACTCCAGAAGATATACCTGCTGCCATGGATATCATCGCTCGACATGGTTTTGCTAGCGAGCTGAGCGATAATCCAACGTGGCGAATGATTGTTGCTCCTTTCTCGGGAAAATTCTCACAAAGCGATGTTCTGGTTGGCGATGAAGTTGATGCAGGAAAAGTGATTGGGAAAGTTTCTAATCGCCAAGAGAGCGTCGACTTACTCTCCGATCATGGCGGAATAGTTATCGAATTTATGGTGGAAGATGGCGATCCTGTTGCGCCAGGTCAACCAATCGCTCGTTTGCATCCTCATGGTCAAGGAGCTCATTAATGGTGGCCATTAAATCTTCCTCAACAGAGCGATATTCAAAAATAATGAGCGTCGGCGCATATCGCCCGCGTCGGAGCGTTCTCAATAGCGAAATTGTTGAAGCGATTGATTCCAGCGATGAATGGATTAAAGAGCGCAGTGGAATTCATTCCCGTCGAATCGCAGGTGAAGACGAGAGCGTTGTAAGCATGTCGGTTGCAGCGGCAAAGAGCGCACTTGAGCGAGCTGGCATCTCTGCCGAGCAGCTTGGTGCAGTTATTTGTGCGACCATTACCTATCCTTTTCAAACACCGAGCGCGGCGACAGATATCGCACTTCAATTAGGAGCGCCAAAGGTTCCAGCTTTTGATATTTCTGCAGCATGTGCAGGTTTTTGTTATGGGGTAGGTATCGCAAGTGATCTTGTTCGCGCGGGAACTGCTGAATATGTCCTCCTGGTTGGAGTCGAGAAACTCTCGGATTTCACCGATCCCACCGATCGAGGAACGGCATTTATTTTTGCTGACGGCGCTGGCGCAGTGATCATCGGGCCCTCTGATACGCCAGGTATCGGTCCAATGATCTGGGGCTCTGATGCCACCGCCCGCGAAGCGATCATGATGGAACCATCGTGGGTTGATCTTCGCGATCCAGATTCAATCGGTTGGCCCGATATAAAAATGCAAGGGCAGACAGTTTTTCGATGGGCGGTCTATCAAATGGCTCCCGTTGCTCTTGAGGCGCTGGCCGCCGCGGGAATCACAGCCGATCAACTTGATGCATTTATCCCGCATCAGGCGAATGAGCGGATCATCGATGCCATGGCAAAAGCAATGCACCTTCCCGAGAGCGTTGCAATTGCGCGCGATATTCGCACATCAGGTAATACCTCTGCAGCTTCGATACCACTTGCTATGGATGCGCTCTATCAAGAGGGCGCAATAAAAAGTGGTGACACTGCACTACTTATTGGATTTGGTGCGGGTCTTGTCTATGCCGCACAAGTTGTTCAACTACCGTAAGTCACTAGCAGAAAAACGAGAAAGGGCAAGGAAATGGCGCTAACCCAGAATGAGGTACTCGCAGGAATTCGCGAGATAGTAGAAGAGGTCGCAGGAGTCGATCCCGCGACAATAGAAATGGGCAAGAGCTTTACCGACGATCTAGATGTTGATTCGTTAAGTATGGTCGAGGTAGTTGTCGCTGCCGAAGAGAGATTTGGTATCAAGATTCCTGATGATGAAGTAACGAAAATGGCAACAGTTGGCGATGCCGTCAATTTCATAGTTTCCGCCGCTTCGTAAGTAACGCCATGTCAGATCGTCGGGTAGTCATCACAGGTTTAGGCGCACTCTCTCCATTAGGACACGATGTTGCCTCTACATGGAGCGCGCTTTTGCAGGGCAAGAGCGGTGTTCGCCATCTACCTGCTGATTGGCCAGCCGATATTCCAGCAAAAATTGCAGCGCCGGTGGCAACTGAACCGAGCGAATTGATGGATCGCGTCGAGATACGCAGACTTGATCGCTCCGAGCAATTTGCGCTGATTGCCTCTCGAGAGGCTTGGAAGGATGCGGGCGAACCAGCTGTTGTTAGTGAGCGACTTGGAGTGGTTATTGCCTCCGGAATCGGAGGCGTTCTCACTCTGCTCGGTGCATACGACGTGTTAAAAGAGAAGGGCGCTCGACAAGTTTCGCCACACACTGTTCCGATGTTGATGCCAAATGGCCCAGCGGCGCATGTGGGAATTGAAATTGGCGCTCGCGCTGGAGTGCATACCCCGGTCAGCGCGTGCGCATCTGGCGCTGAGGCTGTTGGTTATGCGTTCGAAATGATTCGCAATGGGCGCGCAGATGTTGTTGTCGCTGGCGGAACTGAGGCGGCCATCCATCCACTCCCCATGGCGGGTTTTGCAAATATGAAAGCGTTATCGACGCGTAATGATGACCCCGAACGCGCTTCACGTCCCTATGACCAAGATCGCGATGGATTTGTTCTTGGCGAGGGCGCTGGCATTTTGGTCCTTGAACTTCTCGATCATGCGAAGGCGCGGAACGCTCGCATCTACGGAGAGGTTGTGGGACAGGGCCTTACTTCAGATGGCTTTCACATCGCTGCACCAGACCCCGAAGGCACGGGTGCAACGCGAGCAATCCAGCAAGCTATCGCCTCTTCTGGCATCGACTCCAAGACCATTGTCCACCTCAATGCACATGCAACATCAACGCCGGCTGGTGATATTGCTGAAGCAGGAGCAATTGCACATGCTCTTGGTAGCAACGCCGCTCATGTTGCAGTCTCGGCGACGAAGTCGATGACAGGACATTTACTTGGCGGAGCGGGCGCTCTGGAATCTATTTTCACTGTTCTCGCACTTGCGCATCGCATCGCACCACCGACAATCAATATTGAAAATCTTGATGAGAAAATCACGTTAGATATCGTGCGCGATACGCCACGACAATTGCCAGATGGAAAAATTTCTGCGCTTAATAACTCCTTTGGATTTGGCGGCCACAACGTAGCGCTGCTCTTCTCTTCATTTGAGATGAAATAGGGCATATGAGTAATCAGCAAGATAAAACCACAGAGCAAATTGATGCTCGTGATCCACAGTTACGAATTGAGAAGATTCTCGATGCAGGAACTTTTTCTCCACTCACCGATCGCGATGATTCAGGAATGCTTGCAGCCTTTGGCAACGTTTCAGGAACGCGAGTCACAGTATTTGCCACGGATGCCACAATCCAAGGTGGCGCTATGGGCGAAGGTGGCGCACAGGTAATTCTTGCCGCGTATGCAGATGCAATGAAACATAAGAATCCAATAGTCGGCATCTGGCACTCTGGTGGTGCACGCTTACGTGAAGGTGTGAAATCCCTTCATGCTTTTGGTTTAGTCTTCAATGCGATTACTCAGGCAAGTGGAAAGATTCCTCAGTTTTCATTAGTACTTGGACCTGCAGCGGGCGGTGGCGCATATGGGCCCGCGCTCACCGATGTCATCGTTCTTGCACCAGAGGGTCGGATATTTGTTACTGGTCCCGATGTAGTCCGAAGCGTTACGGGAGAGTCAGTAGATATGGCACGGTTAGGTGGCCCCGAACCGCATGGCCGCCGAAGTGGTGTGGTCCATATCGTGGCAGAGAGTGAAGAAGATTCCTTTGCTTCCATCCAACGCCTCGTTCGATTATTAGGTAACCAGGGAACTTTAAATCCGCAAACTC
>Ga0192647_100718_pt1 | contig 23012 bp, 20 predicted proteins | sample LauGreFa1BDMLBSN_2_FD_133046 | JGI IMG/M metagenome (GOLD analysis project Ga0192647, IMG submission 133046) | Freshwater lake microbial communities from Lake Michigan, USA - Fa13.BD.MLB.SN - reassembly | ecosystem: Environmental > Aquatic > Freshwater > Lake | place: Lake Michigan, USA...
GCCAGCGCGCATTCCTCTTCGAACAAATGTTTTTGCACCGCGTTCCAACCGGGGCCGCCAAATGCCTTGGGCCAGCCATAACCCAACCATCCTTTGCGACCCAACATCTTGGCCCAAGACTGCATGTCTTCGCGGGTCAAACGCAAGGCGTGGTGAACTTTGTGGGCCAATTCGTCAGGCAAATGGGTCTTGACCCAATGGCGAACTTCTTCGCGAAACGCTTGCTCTTCAGGCGTGAATGCCAGATCCATGTGTTTTCTCCAAGGGCACCAAGGGCCAGTGACGGTCAAATAAGTTGTGTTTTAGCACGACCGTGCACATGGCTGGCATACACAGGTGACAGGATATTGTTTCGCCATAATCGGCCGCATGAACAACCTGGTGATTCTGATTTCCGGTGGCGGCTCCAACATGCTGGCCATTGCGCGTGCGGCCATCCGCGAGCGGTGGGATCAGACCCTGAATGCACGCATTGCCGCCGTCATCAGCAACCGCCCCCATGCAGCCGGTTTGCAAGCAGCCGCTGAGTTGGGGTTGAGCACCGAGGTGGTAGACCACACCGCGTTTGCGGGGCATGCCGATCCGCGCACCGCATTTGACGATGTGTTGCGACAAACGATTGATGCCCACGAGCCGAGCTTGGTGGTATTGGCGGGTTTCATGCGCATCTTGACACCGGGTTTTGTGGTGCATTTTGAGGGACGCATGTTGAACATTCATCCGTCGCTTCTGCCCGCGTTTCCCGGCTTGCACACGCACCAACGCGCCATAGATGCAGGCTGCCGTTTTGCGGGTGCCACTGTGCACCAGGTGACCACCGAACTCGACCACGGACCGATCCTTGAACAGGCCGTGGTTCCTGTGTTGCCAAACGACACGGCAGACAGCTTGGCCGCGCGGGTGCTCACGCAAGAGCATGTGATTTATCCCAAAGCCATCAAGGCTTGTTTGCAGCGCTTGAACGATTGGGCTTAAGCCGCCAACCTCGAATTGCGCGGCAAATGCGCCATCAAAAATTCCATTTGATCGGCCAATATGCGGCGATTGCGCAAAATAAAGTCTTCCCACAACGACGGCGTGTAAGGCGCATACAGCAAGGGCATGCGGGCTTGCTCGGGCGTGCGATTGGCTTTGCGGTGGTTACAGGTTTTGCAGGCAGTCACCACGTTCATCCAACTGTCTTGGCCATGTTGACCAAAAGGAATGATGTGTTCGCGGGTCAGGTCAGATTCGTGAAAATCGTCGCCGCAGTAAGCGCAGAGATTGCGGTCGCGGGCAAACAATTTGCTGTTGGTCAAGCCGGGTTTGAGGTCAAACGGATTGATGCGCGGCACACCCTTGGTCCCGATGATGCTGTTGATGACGATTTTGGACTGCAAACCCGTGATGGCGTTATAGCCACCTCGGTACACCGCGATTTCAACCCCGGCCTCCCAACGCACCTCGTCCGCCGCGTAATGCGTGACGGCTTGTTCGAGTGAAATCCAGGATTGCGGCAACCCTTGGGCAGACAACTTCAAGACCTTCAACATTCACCTCCAATGAGATAAGCGAGCACTGACGTCAATTCCTAGACAATATACCTTGTTTCTCCGACACGGCTTTGACAACCCCAAGCAACTCATGCGTATTTACCGAGGTATTGAGCACCCTGAACTGGCCCCAGCATGTGCGCTGACCATCGGCAATTTCGATGGCGTTCACCGTGGCCACCAAGCCATGCTGGCGCTGCTGCAAAACGAAGCGCGCCAGCGCGGTGTCGCCGCGTGTGTGTTGACCTTTGAGCCGCACCCGCGCGATTTTTTTGCCAAAGCTCGCCAACAGCCCGACATCGCCCCTGCTCGCATCGCCACTTTGCGCGACAAATTGGCGCAATTGCAAGCCTGTGGCATCACGCAATGTGTGGTGATGCCCTTCAACGCCACGCTGGCGGCTTTGACGCCTTCTGCGTTTGTGCAACACGTGTTGGTCGACGGTTTGGGTGCGCGTTATGTGTTGGTGGGTGACGATTTCCGCTATGGCGCACAGCGCGCGGGCGACTACACCGCGTTGTCTCACAGTGGTCAGCAACTGGGCTTTGAAGTCGCCCGCATGAACAGCTATGAAATTGCCGAGGCACAGTCGCCCGGCACTTTGCGCGTCTCCAGCTCTGCGGTTCGCCAAGCGCTGGCGCAAGGCGACATGCGCCAAGCGGCCTTGCTGTTGGGTCGGCCTTACGCGTTGTCAGGCCATGTGGTGCATGGGCGAAAGTTAGGCCGTGAACTGCAATGCCCGACCTTGAATTTGCGCTTCGGCCACACCAAACCCGCTGCCAGCGGTATTTTTGTGGCGATGGTGCACGGTCTGGACGACAAACCGTTGCCCGGTGTGGCCAATTTCGGGGTGCGTCCTTCGTTGGACGCCAACGACGTGAACCAAGGCCAAGTGCTGTTGGAAACCCATTGCCTGACTTGGCCGTCGCGACTCGGCGCGCAAGGGGGCTACGGTAAACTCGTCAAGGTGGAACTGCTGCATAAATTACACGACGAATTGAAGTACGACAGCTTGCAAGCCTTGAACCAAGGCATACAGCGCGACTGCGACGATGCACGCGCTTGGCTGGCTTCCCGAATTTGACAGGGCCTGCATGACGCACCTTGCCCCGCGTCGCCTCCCCAGCGTGCAAACCGCACCCGCAAACGCAGCGCCTGCACTTTCTTTGAATACCTCCCAACCAGATTGCCATGACCGATAAGCACACCACCGATTACCGCGCCACGTTGAATTTGCCGGACACGCCGTTTCCCATGCGTGGCGATTTACCCAAACGCGAACCCGCTTGGGCGAAAAGCTGGACCGAGCAAGGTTTGTACAAACAATTGCGCGTGGCACGCCACGGCCAGCCGCTGTTTGTGTTGCACGACGGCCCGCCCTATGCGAATGGCAAATTGCACATCGGGCATGCGTTGAACAAAGTGCTCAAAGACATGATTGTCAAAAGCCGCCAACTCGCCGGTTATGACGCGCAATACATTCCCGGTTGGGACTGCCATGGTTTGCCGATTGAAAACGCCATCGAAAAACTCCATGGCCGCAAACTCTCACGCGACGACATGCAGGCCAAAAGCCGCGCGTTTGCGACCGAGCAAATCGAACAGCAACGCGAAGACTTCAAACGCTTGGGTGTGCTGGGCGACTGGGAGCGGCCTTACCGCACCATGGACCATGTGAATGAGGCCGGAGAAATTCGCGCATTCAAACGCGTGATCGAACGCGGGTTTGTGTACCGTGGCTTGAAGCCGGTGTATTGGTGTTTCGATTGCGGCTCTTCATTGGCGGAATTTGAAATCGAATACGCCGACAAACAAAGCGACACTTTGGATGTGGCGTTTTCATGCGCGCAACCTGAGAAATTGGCCAAGGCATTTGGTCTGCCCAAGTTGGACAAAGAAGCGTTCGCCGTCATCTGGACCACCACCGCGTGGACCATCCCCGCCAACCAAGCGCTGAATCTCAACCCCGAGCTGAACTATGCATTGGTCGACACAGAGCGCGGCTATTTTTTGTGTGCCGAATCGCTGGTGGAGAAATGCTTAGAACGCTGGCAACTCAGTGGCAAAACGGTCGCCACTTGCAAAGGCCAGTCGCTGGATTTGATCGAGTTCCATCACCCGCTGTCTCATGTGGATGCCGCTTACCAACGCACCGCGCCGGTGTACCTGGCCGATTACGCCACCGACGCCGACGGCACGGGTATTGTTCACAGCGCCCCGGCTTATGGTGTCGATGACTTCAATTCGTGTGTGGCGCACGGTTTGGCATACGACGACATCCTCAACCCAGTGCAAGGCAACGGCGCGTATGCCGCCGACTTTGCGTTGTTTGGTGGTCAGCACATTTGGAAAGCCGTGCCGAACATTTTGGCGACCTTGAAAAACGCGAATCGGTTGATGGCGACCCACGGCATCACCCACAGTTACCCACATTGCTGGCGTCACAAAACGCCGGTCATTTACCGTGCTGCCGCGCAGTGGTTTGTGCGCATGGACGAAGGTGAGGGCGTCTTCAGCACCGACAAGGCCAGCAAAACCTTGCGTCAGTTGGCGTTAGAAGCGATTGAACAAACCCGCTTTTACCCGGAGAACGGCAAAACACGCTTGCGCGACATGATTGCCAACCGACCAGACTGGTGCATCTCGCGCCAACGCAGTTGGGGCGTGCCAGTGCCGTTCTTGTTGCACAAAGACAGCGGTGAATTGCATCCCGACACCTTGTCGATTTTGGACATTGCCGCAGACATGGTGGCGCAAGGCGGCGTGGAGGCTTGGAGCCGAGCCAGTGTTCATGACATCCATGCGCAATTGCTTCACATTGGCAAAGGGCAAGCCACATCGCCGCAGGACTACAGCAAGAGCACCGATATTTTGGAAGTGTGGTTTGACTCGGGATCCACGTTCGAGCATGTGCTGCGCGGCAGCCACAAAGAGGCCTACGACCGCGCACCTTTTCATGCGCAAGGCCCTGAAGCCGATTTGTACTTAGAAGGCCATGACCAACACCGGGGCTGGTTTCACAGTTCGCTGCTGCTCGGTTGTGCCTTGTATGACCGTGCGCCCTACCGCGGCTTATTGACCCACGGTTTTGCCACCGACGGCCAAGGCCGCAAGATGAGCAAATCGCTGGGCAACACGGTCGTGCCGCAAGAAGTGACCGATAAACTGGGCGCTGAAATTGTGCGACTGTGGGTGGCTTCAACCGATTATTCGGGCGACCTCAACATCGACGACAAAATTTTGGCGCGCGTGGTTGACACTTACCGGCGTGTGCGCAATACCTTGAAATTTTTGCTGGCCAACACCAGCGACTTTGACATTCACACCCATGCCGTGCCATTGGCAGACATGCTGGAAATTGACCGTTATGCGCTGAGCCGGGCCGCGCAATTGCAACACGACATCGTCGGCCAATACAACCCGCAGACCCGTGTGTTTGAAGGTGGTCATTTCGGCAAATACGAATTCCATCCGGTGGTCTCTAAGTTGCAGGTGTATTGTTCTGAAGACCTTGGCGCGTTTTATTTGGATGTGCTCAAAGACCGGCTCTACACCACCGCCGCCAACTCACACGCCAGACGCAGCGCCCAAACGGCGTTGTGGCAAATCACCCAAGCCATGTTGCGTTGGATGGCACCGTTTCTGAGTTTCACCGCCGAAGAAGCTTGGGGCGTGCTGGGGCTGGGCAACACGATTTTCAAAGACACCTATGTGCAACTGCCTGCACCCGATGCAACCCTGCTGGACAAATGGTCGCGCATTCGCGACATACGCGAACTGGTGAACAAAGAGATCGAAGTGGTGCGAAGCCAAGGCTTGGTGGGTTCGCCGTTGCAAGCCGACATCAAACTGACTGTGAACGCGGCTGACATGGCCGTGTTGCAAAGCTTGGGGGCGGATGTGAAGTTTGTGTTCATCGTCTCCTCGCTGCAACTGATGGCAGGCAACGGGTTGTCGGTGGATGTGGCGCCGTCTGAGAACACCAAATGCGAGCGTTGCTGGCATTACAGCGCGGACGTGGGCAGCGTCGCCGCCCACCCCGGCTTGTGCGCACGTTGTGACAGCAATTTGCACGGCAGCGGCGAGCAACGCGCTTGTGCATGACCTCAACCATCGCTGGCACGCCACAGCCGTTGTGATTTTTTTCCTCTGACCACCACCTGACCATGGACAACCCTTCACCACGTTCTCTTGCTTCATGGCTGGGCATTGCTTTGGCCATTGTGCTGTTGGACCAAATCACCAAATGGGTGATCATTGGCAGCTTTCAGTTAGGCGACAGCCAACCAGTGACCTCGTTTTTCAATCTGGTCCGCGTGCACAACAGCGGCGCGGCGTTTTCTTTTTTGTCCACCGCGTCTGGTTGGCAACGTTGGTTTTTCACCGGCATCGGCGTGGCAGCTTCGGTGTTCATGGTCTGGTTGATGCGCAGCCATCCCCAGGAAACCTTGTTTTGCTTTGCACTGTCATTGGTGCTGGGCGGTGCAGTAGGCAATGTGATTGACCGAATGTTGTGGGGCCATGTGGTTGATTTTTTAGATTTCCACTGGGCCTGGCTGTCGCCGGTGTTTTACCAAGGGCATTTCCCGGCGTTCAATGTGGCTGACAGCGCGATCAGCGTGGGCGTGGTTTGCATGATTGCAGACGAACTGATTCGGGCTCGGCGCAGCAAGAAGGCTTGACCCGCTCAGCGCGCTGTCACCCTGTACACACTGAAACGCTCCAAAGGCGCGCGTCCAGCGGCCAGCGCAATTTGCCTGGGCAAGGTGCCTGTTTTGTGGTCGACCCATTGGGCTTCGATCAACGGCTTGGCCCGCGCATCCAAGTCTTGAAAATCTTTCATATCACTGGTTTTGGCGATCAAGTAATAGTCGCCCGTGGCCGGCAATTCATTGACAGCGTTCACCCGCACCACAGGTGCCGTCTGGCGGTACAAACCCAATTCATAAGTCACCGGGGGGTCAAGCCGGTACACCATCACGGGCAAGGTCGGTTCTGCCGCCAACCAAGGTTTGACGTTGTAAGGAATGCTGAATCGCGTGTGCGCCACCACGGTCATGGCTTCTAACACGGCATACAGCGCCAACACACCCGCCACCGGATGCACCAATACCATCAGCCCATGCTGCTGATGCCTTTGCCACACCGCATAGACCAACCAGCACAGGGCTGCCGCCGCCAAGAGCATGGTGATTTGCGTGTGGCCAATTTGCCCAGCCACCCACACCGCCAATGCAAATGTCAACACGCCCATCAGCACTTGCGTCCACCGCGCCGCCCGTTGCGTTTCATGTTGACTGACAGACACCAACCAAGGTGCACACAGCAGCGCCGCGAACGGGTAGACGATGACGGTGTAATAGTCCAACTGAAAACTGGTGAGGCTGAACATCACAAAACTGACTGCAAAACTGCCACCCAAAAACACCAATCGCTCACGCTCGGGTTGACGAAGTTCATTCCAGCGCCGCCCACTTTGCCAGCCAGCCATCACAAACGCGGCCACCCAAGGCAAAAAAGCCCACAAGAAAACAGCGACGAAAAACAGTTTGTTACCGGCTTGGTTGGTGATCGGGCCGGTGTTGAAAAACCGGCCAAACTGGCTGTCCCAGAGAAAAAACCGAATGCCCGACACACCGGTTTGGTTGAAGATGGTTTTCTCGGGGTGGGCGTCAAACTGTTGGTACAAAGCCCACAACTCAGGCAATACGCACAACGCGGTCAACACCAAAGCCGCCAGCCATTTCAAGCGGAACCATTCGCGCCAGCGTCCTTGGTAGGCCCACATGCACACGAGCCCACTGGTGATGGTGATCAAAGTGAACACGCCTTTGGTCATCACTGCCATGCCGCCGAACAACGCGCCGAGCAACAGGTGTTTCAAATGGCCGTTTGCGTCATAACGCAACCAGTGGTAAGCAGCAGCCATGATGCTGCCCGTCAAAAAAGCCTCCGCCTTCAAAGCAGTGGTGGTGTACATCAAATGGTATGCAGACACATAAACCAATAACGCAACCCACGCGGTGTCCCTGCCATGAAACAAACGCGCCATGCGGTAGGTGTAATAGCCGCCGAGCAGATGAAACAAAAAGCCCGGCAGCATGTAGGCAAACACGCTCACCCCCAGTAACTTGAAGGACAACGCGCCCACCCAAAACGGGAAATGCGGTTTGTCCAACCAGTCGCGCCCATCGAGCATCAGGTCGGTCCAATGACCAGTCAACACCATGTGCTGTGACAACGCGGCGTACAACACCGAGTCGCCTTCATTCAATATGGGCGTGAACAAAGTCAAAGCATTGACCAGCAAGGCCAAGCCAATCCATGCCATGACATGGGGCCGCAAGCGACCCAATTCACCCATGCTCAAAGCGTCAACAAGGTGCTGCCGGTGGTCTTGCGTGCTTCAAGGTCGCGGTGCGCTTGCGCGGCTTCGGCCAAGGGGTAACGCTGCTCGATGTGGATTTTCACTTTGCCACTGCCCACCACGTCAAACAAATCTTCGGCCATTTGTTGGTTGGTCTCGCGCGACGCAATGTGCGTGAACAAGGTTTGGCGAGTCACGTAAATAGAACCTTTGGCACCGAGTATGCCGGGGGCAAATGGGTCAACCGGACCTGACGCGTTGCCAAAACTGGCCATCAAACCAAATGGCGACAAACAATTGAGTGATTTGTCCCACGTGTCTTTGCCCACCGAGTCATACACCACCTTCACGCCTTTACCGTTGGTGATGTCCTTGACACGGGCTTCGAAATCTTCGGTGTTGTAGTTGATGACATGGGCAGCGCCATTGGCTTTGGCCAACGCGCATTTTTCGTCGCTTCCTGCCGTGCCAATGAGTTGCAAACCCAAAGCTTTGGCCCATTGACATGCGATCAAACCGACACCGCCAGCTGCAGCGTGGAACAAGATCAAATCACCCGCATGCAAACCGGCTTGCGGCAACGTGCGCTTGAGCAAATACTGCACCGTCATGCCTTTGAGCATCATGCCCGCGGCAGTGTCAAACGGGATGTTGTCGGGCAGTTTGCACACGTTCTTGGCGGGCATCACACGCGCCTCGCCATAACTTCCAGGGGGCGCGCTGGCATAAGCAGCACGGTCACCGGCTTTCAAATGGCTCACGCCTTCGCCCACGGCTTCAATCACGCCCGCGCCTTCCATGCCCAGCCCATGCGGCATCGGCAACGGGTACAAACCGGTGCGGTGGTAAACGTCGATGTAATTCAAGCCCACCGCTTTGTGCGCGATGCGGACTTCTCCGGGGCCGGGTTCGCCGACGTTGACATCGACCAGTTGCAATACCTCTGGTCCACCGGGTTGTTTGAAATGAATGGCTTTGCTCATGCCTGACTCCTATGGTGTGTGGGTGAATCAATCGGTCTGCCGCCAGACCTCAGCCTGTGATTCTCTACGCATCTGGGTTAGAGTCGCTCTCATGGCAGAAAACGCGCCCTCCCCACCCAAACCCGCTCTAGATCTGCCAACGGCGGGGTTGTTGCTGCTGCCACCCTTGGTGTGGGCTGGCAACAGTGTGCTGGGGCGTGTGGTGGCAGACATGGTGCCGCCCATCACGCTGAATTTTTTCAGGTGGTTATTGGCGTTTGCCTTGTTGTTGCCTTGGTCATACCCCGTGCTCAAACCCACCAGCCCCATGTGGTCGCATTGGCGACGCTATGGTTTGATGAGCTTGTTGGGCGTGGGTTGTTACAACAGTTTTCAATACTTGGCATTGCACACCTCAACGCCGATCAATGTCACCTTGGTAGGCGCGAGTGTGCCCGTGTTCATGCTGTTGTTGGGCGCGGTGTTTTACCAACAACGCGTGACTGTGAGGCAAATCGCAGGGGCAACCTTGTCGATCACCGGTGTGCTGTGCGTGCTCGGTCGTGGCGACTGGAACACCTTGCAACGCGTGCAGTTGGTGATGGGTGATGTCTATATCTTGATCGCGGTGCTGTGCTGGGCTTGGTACAGCTGGCTGGTGGCGCAGCCGGTCGACCCGCCAGAGATTCGCAGCAACTGGACCTATTTTTTGACCGCGCAAATGTCGTTTGGGCTGCTGTGGAGTGGCGCGTTCACCGCTGCCGAATGGCAACTGAGCGACCACCCGCAGATCGATTGGGGCTGGCCACTGGCAGCCAGTGTGTTGTTCGTGGCCTTGGGCCCAGCCTTGCTGGCCTACCGCAGTTGGGGCGTGGGCATTCAGCGGGTCGGGCCGAACATCGCCGGCTTTTTTGCCAACCTCACGCCTTTGTTTGCCGCGTTGATTTCCACGGTCACGCTGGGCGAGTCGCCGCAAGGGTTTCACGCGGTGGCGTTTGTCTTGATTGTGGGAGGGATTTGGGTGTCAGCACGTAAACCATGAGTTGATTGTTGTATTTCATTTATATCTATAAGTTTATGTATTCAATATTTAAATAGCTATTTAATACTCTTTCATTTGCTTATCAGCATTATTTGCATTTTTCGGTGTGTCTTGAATGAATTCATCGTTTTAAGATCCCAAGGCGTTGCGGTTTTAAATGCTTTGTGATTAAGGATTGAACGGTGAAAACATACCAAAAAGCTCTTTTTTCAAGGTGTTTGTATCTCTTTTGTCCGGTTCTGCTGATCACCATCCATGCGCACAGCGTTTCAGCAGATTCACCAAAGATGACCTTGAGAATTGACAGCAAGAAAGCGTTGCAAAGCGTGCTGTACTGCCAACGCTCGGTCTGGCAACTCAAATCCCTCACCGTGGAGTGACATCATGGCCGTGATCCAACGTTTCAAAGCCACCCCGTCTTGTATCCGAATGTTTGTCTTGACCAGTGTCGTGGCCACAGCCATGCTGGTGTTACTGGGGTTTGAACTCACCCAACGACAAGCCTTGGTTGAACAAAGCAACTTGCGGGTCGACGCGTTGACCGCGCCGGCATTTTTGCTGGACCGTGAATTTCTTCGGTTCCAACATGCGCTCAATTTGTACTTGGATGGTCGCGAGCCATTGCCAAAGGACACCCTGCAACTGCGGCTCGACATCTTGACCAGCAAAGTCGACACGGTGCGTGAGTCTCCGAGTTCCTCGTTCATGTTCAAAAACCCACAAAACATCGCCACTGTGCAAGCCATGCACGGGTTTGTGCAACAAGCACATGCCGCCATGGCTGCGAACGACCCGCAGCACACGGGGTTGCGTGCATTGCAGCAGAAGATGGCTGACTTCACCGATCAAACACAAGCCATTGGCACATCGGCTGACTTGTTGGCGTCGTTGTTGATGGAACAGCAAACCAACGACATGCTGGACCAAAACCAACAAATCATTGTGTTGACCAGTGCGTTGTTGGTTTTCTTGATGGTGTCTGCCGGGGCATTGCTCAAACGCAACCGCGCGTATCTTTTTGAAAAGGCCGCGTTAGAGGCCTTGAACAAACAACTGCGGCAAGCCCAACAAGATGCTGAAGCCGCTAACCGGGGAAAGAGTTTGTTCTTGGCAAACATGAGCCACGAATTGCGCACCCCGTTCAATGGCATCGTCGGCATACTGGGACTGCTGGCCAACACGCCCTTGTCTGCGCAACAAACAGATTTGATCAAAACCGTCAATGATTCAGCCGGCCATTTCCTGAAATTGCTCAACGACATTTTGGACATGTCCGCCATGGAGTCGGGCAAATTGCAAATGCAAGCCGAAGCAGTTGACTTGCGCAGCGTGATGTTGGAAGTACACGCCATCATGCGACCGCTGGCCATGCAAAAACAATTGGCTTTCGAGTTGCACCCCTTGCCAACGCACCCCTTGTGGGTGAAAACCGATGCAACGCGTTTGCGTCAAATTTTGCTCAACCTGCTGAACAATGCCATCAAGTTCACCGAACGCGGACAAGTGGTCATGGGCTTGCAAACATTCAAAGACGACCAGCCAACACCGCGCTTTGAATTTGCCATCAAAGACACTGGCATCGGCATGACGCCCTCGGTGCTGAGCAAGTTGTTTCAACGGTTCTACCAAGCAGATGCCAGCTTGTCGCGCCAATTCAGCGGCGCAGGGTTGGGCTTGGAAATCTCACAGTCTTTGGCGAACTTGCTGGGCGGCGACATCCAAGTGCAAAGCCAGCCCGGGTTGGGTTCGACCTTTGTGTTGAGGTTGCCATGGGTCGAGCACACACCCCATTCCATGGCGAGCAAACCCATTGCAACCATCGATGGCCCCAGACCTGTGGCGCATGCCAGCTTGCGAATTTTGGTGGCGGAAGACCACCCGGTGAACCAAAAATTTCTCTCGTTGTTGTTGCAACGCTTGGGCCACCAAACCAAATTTTGCGAGAACGGTCAACTCGCGTTGCAAGCGCTTTCAGAGGAAGAATTTGATGTGGTGTTGATGGACATTCACATGCCCGTGATGGATGGGTTGGAGGCGACCCGCCGCATCAGAGCGTTGCCATGCCGCAAGTCGCGCATTCCTGTGATTGCATTGAGCGCCGATGTGCTCAAAGAAACGGGCGACAGCGCTGCCGCCGTGGGGGTCAATGCTTTCATTCCCAAACCCGTGCAAATAGCTGAGTTGCAAGAAGCTTTGCAAACCCATGTCAGCCCGGTCAACACAACCCCTGCAGATTCACAACTGGCGCATGCGTGATGGGGTCAGCGTCAGGCGTCCATGTACATCACATTGATGCGGGCCACGTATTTGGACACCGGCCCGTGAACCACGCAGCCCACATGCCTGACCGAATCCAAGCCAAACCCATGGCGGAAAAACAGTGCCGAGCCTTTGACCGGTGACACATCCACCGAGGTGCCATCGCGTTTGTAAAGCCGTGTGTTGCCGCCGACCACACCGTCAGCGGCACCATTCAAATACAGCAACATGGTCAGTCCAGAGCGAATGCGGTCATCCCACGCTTGCATCTGCGCGCGGTCCTCGCTCAAGCTGTAACCCGGCCAACTGCCATCGGTGTGCAAATTGAACACATCGCTGTCGTCATAGCGGTACATGTTGATGCGGTGACTCAGCGCTGGCAACAAATTTGCACCTGCCAACACCGGTGGCAACAAATGCGCCATGCGTTGAAACAACGGCGTCATCATGGCGTCGTCAGCCATCCAGTGCACCGACTTGTTCATTCGCATGCCCGGTGGTGTCGCGATGCCAGGCGCCTCGTCCCGGTAGCCCATGCGTTCACTGGCAGCGACGATGGCATCGGCCTCCTCAGCAGAGACCAACTCCTCGATTTCAAACGCGATCAAGCCACCCAAGTCGATGTCATGGCGGGTCGGTTGCAGTGAAGTGGTGGTCGGCCAACGCAACGCATCTGGGGTTTGCACAAACGCATGCACTGGCGTCATCGGCACCACACCGCCCATGGGCAACGAGCCCGGCAAATGCGCCACCGCTTGGTGCGCCGGCCAAGCCAATTGCTGGTTGTCTGCGCTCTGCCCCATCAGAACGCCCCCGGGTATGCCCCGCCGTCGATCAAAATATTTTGGCCGTTGATGAAACCAGCGTGCTGACTGCACAAAAACGCGCAAGTTTGACCGAATTCTTCCGGGTGACCAAACCGGTTGGCCGGGGCACTGGCACGACGCGCCTGCGCCAGCTCTTCCACGCTCTTGCCTGTTTTTTCCGCCGTGGTTTGCAAAATGCTTTTCAAGCGATCGGTGTCGAACGCGCCGGGCAACAAGTTGTTGATGGTGACATTGTGTTTGGCGATGCTGGGGTTGCGCGACAAACCCGCGACAAACCCACTCAGGCCGCTGCGCGCGCCATTCGACAAACCCAACACATCGATCGGCGCCTTGACCGCACTCGACGTGATGTTGACGATGCGACCAAAGCCGCGTGCAGCCATGCCATCGATGGTCGCTTTCATGAGTTCGATGGGTGTCAGCATGTTGCCATCAACGGCCTTGATCCATGCTTCGCGGTCCCATTCACGAAAGTCGCCGCTGGGGGGGCCACCTGCGTTCGTCACCACGATGTCAAAGTTTTTGCCCGGCCCGCCAGCCACTGACCAAATGGCTTCCCGACCCGCCGGGGTGGTGATGTCTTGTGCCACGGTCAGCACGGTGACGCCGTGTTGGCGCAAGCCGTCAGCCGAGGCTTCGAGTGCGGCGGCACCGCGCGACACCATCACCAAATTCACCCCCGCTTGGGCCAACGCGCTGGCGCAACCCCAACCCAAACCTTTGCTGGCGCCGCCCACCAGCGCCCATTTGCCTTTGATACCTAAGTCCATGTTTTCTCTCCTGTTTGCGAAGCCACGTACACACCACCGAGCACCAGCAAGGTGCCCAACCCAATCCACATGTTCAGCGGTTCACCCAACACCCACACACCCAAGGTGAGCGTGGCCATGGGGCCGACCATGCCCACTTGCGACGTGAGCGCCGCACCGATGCGTTCGATCGCCAACATCACCAACAACACCGGTGCCACCGTGCACGCGGTGGCGTTGAGCAATGCCCACCACAGCACCTGCGGCGGCACCAGCGCAGCCGACATGGGCTTGAGTATGGCAAATTGCAACAGGCAACACAGGCAAGCGACACTGGACGCCAAACCCACCAAACGCCATGCGCCGATGCGCTTGACCATTTGCCCGCTGAACATCAAATACAAAGCGTAACTGAACGCGCTGGCCAGCACATATGCCGAGCCGACAGCCACCCCCGGTCCGCTCAAATTCAGTTCATGCGCAAACACCACCAACACACCGCAGTAACTGATCGCCATGGCCAGCGCGCGCCGCAGGTGAATCGGGTGTTTGTAAATCAGACTGCTCAACAACAACACCAACGTGGGATTCAAATACAAAATCAACCGCTCCAAGCTGGCAGTGATGGTTTGCAAACCCAAAAAATCGAGATAGCTGGCCAAGTAATAGCCCAAAAAACCCAAACCAGCGATGGCAAAGGCATCGCGCGTGTTTAAAGGGTTGGCTTGCGCATGCGCTTGTTTGGACGACCACCAAGAGATCGCCAAAAAAAAGGGCAAGGCCATCAGCATGCGGTACATGATGACGGTGACCGCGTCGACCCCATAGCGGTAAGACAGCTTGACAATGATGGCTTTGCCACTGAAGGCAATCGCACCGGCCAATGCCAGCAACACACCACCGGTGTGCGCCGACCAGCGCGGCGCTAGCGCAGCCACACTAGCCAAAGCTCAGAACCCGGCGGCCAAACCATCGCGCCGTGAATCGCTGGCGGCCACATAACCTTCGACTTTGGGGTCACCCATGCGCCAAATGAATTGGCCAGAACCGAAATCTTGGTAGCTGTCATTGATGACTTCCATTTGGTGACCGCGTTGTTGCAAGCCTTGCACGGTGTGTGGGTCCATGCCGGACTCGACATTGATGACCAAGCCTTCGTTGTAGCGCCAGCGTGGTGCATCGCAAGCGGCTTGGGGGTTTTGTCCGTAGTCCAACATGCGCACCAGGGTTTGCACATGGCCTTGCGGTTGCATGTTGGCGCCCATCACGCCATAGCTCATCACGGGTTGACCGTCTTTGGTCAAAAACGCAGGGATGATGGTGTGAAACGGGCGCTTGCCAGGTGCCACCAGATTGGCAGGGTTCAAACCACCGGGGCGCACCGAAAACGCATGGCCACGGTTTTGCAAACTGATGCCATAGCCAGGCTCGACACAACCTGAACCAAAGCCCATGTAATTGCTTTGAATGAAGCTGACCATCATGCCGTTGTCATCGGCAGCGGTCAGGTAAATGGTGCCACCTTTGGCGGGGTTGCCGGCTTTGAAGTCTTGCGCACGTTTCATGTCAATCAACCGTGCGCGGTCTTTCAAGTAAGACTTGTCCAGCAATTGGGCCGCTGTGACTTCCATGCTTTGCGGATCAGCGACATAGCGGTAGACATCGGCAAACGCCAGTTTCATCGCTTCGATTTGCACATGTTGTGAATCGACGCCATCGCGGGTCAGCGCGGCAAGGTCAAAATGATCCAATATGCCCAAGGCGATCAAGGCGGCGATGCCTTGCCCGTTCGGTGGAATTTCATGCAAGGTGTGACCACGGTAGTCCATCGATATCGGCGTCACCCATTCGGCTTGGTACGCCGCGAAATCAGCCACTTGCAACGAACCGCCATGTGCGGTTGAAAAACGCGCCAAGGCCTCGGCGATTTCACCCCCGTAAAACGCCTGCCCTTGGGTTTTGCCAATGGCGCGCAAGCCCTTGGCAGCTGCAGGAAACTGGAACAACTCTCCCACCGCAGGCGCTCTGCCACGCGGCAAAAACGCTTGTTCAAAACCGGGCTGCACACGCAATTCGTCGACGGGCGCGGCCCATTTTTCTTGCACCACCACGCTCAGCAAAAAACCACGCTCGGCAATTTCAATCGCGGGTTGCATCAGGTCTTCGAAAGGCAATTTGCCAAAACGCTCGCTCAGCATCACCCAGCTCGACACCGCCCCAGGGACAGTCACCGAATCAATGCCGCGTTTCGGTGGTTGGGTGGCGTTGTCACCGTATTTGCGTTGAAAGTAGTCGGGGGTCCAAGCCTGTGGTGCGCGCCCAGAGGCGTTCAGCCCATGCAACTGTTGTCCGTCCCACAAAATACAAAACGCATCCGACCCCAAGCCACAACTGACCGGCTCCACCACGGTCAGCACCGCTGCTGCTGCAATGGCGGCATCGACGGCATTGCCACCGTGGTCCAAGGTACGCAGGCCGGCTTGCGCCGCCAAAGGATGCGATGTGGCAACGACATTGCGGGCGAACACAGGCAAGCGTGTGCTGAGGTAAGGATTGCTGAAATTGAAAGACATGTTGTTTGAAAAAAATAAAACCAATGATCCGCTTCGCGGCAAGAAAAGAAAACACTTTATGCGTCAGGGCGAAATACTTTGTAATGCAAACGGCGGGTGATCCACCACACCACCAAGGCGATCACCGGCACCGCCCATGCCGTGGCCACGGTCGGGTCATTGATCCACCCTTTGGCCGCGATGCCTTCGGCGACATAGTGAATCAACCCAGCGATGTAATACGTGATGGCCGCTACCGACAACCCCTCTACCGTGGTTTGCAATTTGAGTTGCATGCCTTGGCGTTTGTTCATGGCTGTCAGCAACGCTTGGCTGCTTTGCTCTTGCTGAAAATCCACCCGGGTGCGCAACAAATTGCTCATCCGAGAGACTCGCTCTGACAACGCGGTCTGACGCTTGGCCACCCAGTCGCAGGTGCTGCGCGCCGGTGACAAACGCCGGTCCATGAATTCACCGATCGATTGAAAGCCGGGCAAGCGCGTCTCACGGATGTCTTGGATGCGCCGGTCCACCAATTCGAAATACGCTTTGCTGGCAGAAAAACGCGAATGCTGCGATGCATACAAGCCTTCGACCTGTCCAGCCAAACGGGTCAGGCGTTCAAGCAGCACCGCTTCTTCGTCATGGCTGGCACTGCGAATCGCTTGCGCCAAATCCGCCAGTTCTTGCTCGGCTTGCGCCAAAGAAGGCGCGGCACTGCGCGCCACCGGCAAACCCAGCAAGGCCATCATGCGGTAAGTCTCGATTTCCAGCAGGCGTTGCACCATGCGACCCAAGCGCCGCTGAGACAACTGCCCCACCCGCAACAACATGCGCGAGCAACCATCGGGGCCAATTTGAAAATCGGTATGCAAGGTGGCTGAACCCTCAGCCAGTTGACACGCCACCAACGAATCTTCGCGGAATTGTTGGTGCAGTTCATCCCGGTCACTCAGGTCTTGTGTCAATTTGGCCCACAGGTTGATGCGCGCCAAGCACTCGCCGGGAATTTGATTCAACCAATGTTGGGGCAACAAACGCAACGCCATGCCGTATTCGTCGGTGGCGGGCAAACCCTCAGGCGCATCCACCATGAAAGTCCAAGTCACAAACTCGGTGTGCAATTCCCAGCGCAAACGCCAACTGCCCAAGTCGACCCGCAAGTGGTTGACATGCGCATCAGGCACCGTCAAATGGTGATCGCGCAACAAAGCTTGCAAATGTTCCCGACTGGCTTGCCGAACCTCTGCATCAGCCAACATGACCATGTGGCTGATCGCGATCGGGGCCCGCATGGGCTCGGGCGGGCGCGCATGCACCTCGTTGTGCAGCGTGCGTCTTAAGGGATGTTCATTCATGGTCAATGACTCAATCTTCTACAAAGGCTTCTTTGCGTTTGGACTTGATGGCGGGCAACAACACCACCAACAACAAGATCACCCCCAAAGCCAGCAAAGCCGCTGACAACGGTCGGGTGATGAACACCGACCAGTCGCCGCGCGCAAGTTTCAAAGCCCGCTTGAGGTATTCCTCCAACATGGGCCCCAAGATGAAACCCAGTAACAAGGGCGCGGGTTCGCAGCCGAGTTTGGTGAACACATACCCCGCCAACCCGAACAAGGCCACCAACCAGATATCGAATGTGGCATTGTTGGTGGTGTAGACCCCGATCGCGCAAAACAACACAATGGCCGGGAACAAATAGTGATACGGCACGGTGAGCAATTTGATCCAGACACCGATCATCGGCAAATTCAACACGATCAGCATCAGGTTGCCGATCCACATGGACACAATCAAACCCCAAAACAATTCGGGGTTCACCGTCATCACTTGCGGGCCGGGTTGAATGTTGTGGATGGTCATGGCGCCCACCATCAAGGCCATCACCGCGTTCGGCGGTATGCCCAACGTCAACAAAGGAATGAATGAGGTTTGCGCGCCCGCGTTGTTGGCCGATTCAGGCGCGGCCACACCACGGATATTGCCCTGCCCCAAGGGCACTTCACCGGCCTTGAGTTTGATTTTTTTCTCCAAGGTGTAAGACGCGAACGAGGCCAGCACCGCGCCGCCACCAGGCAACACACCCAACACCGAACCGAGCACCGTGCCACGCAGCACCGCCGGCATCATCTGCTGTATGTCGGCGCGGGTCGGCATCAAGCCTTGTACCTTGGCAGTGAACACTTCGCGGTCGACTTCGCTCTTGGCCAAATTGCTGATGATTTCGCCATAGCCAAACACCCCCATGGCCAAGGCGACAAAGCCAATGCCGTCAGCCAACTCCGGCATCTCCATGGTGAACCTGGTCATGCCTGAATTGATGTCGGTACCCACCAAGCCCAGCAGCAAACCCAAAATGATCATGGCAATCGCTTTGAGCAACGAGCCTGAGGCCAGCACCACCGCGCCGATCAAACCCACCACCATCAAGGCGCAATATTCCGCCGGACCAAACGCAAATGCCAGTTCTGTCAGCGGCGCGGCAAATGCGGCCAACAACAAGGTACCCACACAGCCCGCAAACAATGAACCCAAGCCAGCAGCGGCCAACGCGGGGCCGGCCCGTCCCTGACGCGCCATTTGGTAACCATCCAAGGTGGTGACCACCGACGAGGACTCACCCGGTAAATTGACCAGAATGGCGGTGGTCGAACCGCCGTATTGCGCACCGTAGTAGATGCCCGCCAACATGATCAAGGATGACACCGGCCCAGTGGCATAAGGCAAGGCGTAAGTCGCGGGCAACAGCATGGCAATGGTGGCCACCGGGCCGATACCGGGCAACACGCCAATCAACGTGCCCAACAAACAACCGATCAAGGCATAAAGCAAATTGATGGGTGTACCGGCGACAGCGAAACCGGTGGCAAGGTTGGCAAGCAAATCCATGTCGGTCCGATCAGGGGTTGACGAAGAAAGGCCAAACCGGCATGGTCAGGCTGAGCAATTTGATGAACACCAGGTAGCTGCCTGACGCCAAGATGCTGGCCAGCACCAACCAACGTCGCAAGGTGAACCGGTTGGGGTCGGCCAGCAATGCCAAGCCGCACAACGCGTAAATGGCCACGATCAACCCCATGGAAGGCAAACCAAACATGGGCAAGCCACCCAAGAGCACCCCGAACACCACATTGGCGCCCAAAATACAAAACAGCGGTCGCCATGCCATCTCACCGATCGAGCCACCGTCCGGGGTTTCCACCACCAGCGAGAAAAACATGATGAAACCGCCCAACAACACCAACACCAAACCCAAGACCATGGGGAAATAGCCCGGCCCCATTTGTCCAGCCGAACCGACGGTGTAAGCGGTTGCTGCATTCCAAGCGAATGCCGCACCGGTCACGGTGAACATGACACCGGATACAAAATCTTTTTGGCTTTTGATCGACAAAAGAGGGCCCCTTTGAAGCGCAGGAACGACATTGTCACCTATGACGCTATCGGCTTGAAATGGCGCAACCACTGGGGCGCAGGCAAACGCCATCGCGTCTGTATTTGCAACGCGCGCGCCTGCAATGTGTCTTCTGAAGGGCGTGCGGCTTCGCGCTGTGCCAACACCACGGTGTTGCCTTCGCGGGTCGGGTGAAACGCCCACAGCGTGTCGGCGCCAAAGGCCTCGCGGATGTGCCCCACAGAGCGCTCAAAACTGGAAGAACGGCCAAACAAATTGACCACCATGCAACCGCGCCGGGTCAAGAGTTGTTTGCAATGGCCATAAAACACCGGGTCGTCCAGCACCGGCGCAGCGGCCTGGTCGTCATACAAATCGACATGCAACACATCCACCTGCCCTTGCCAATGCGCATGCGCCGCCACTTCTGCCGCGTCGCCCAGCACCACGCTCAAGCGCGCATCGTCCGGCGGCAATTCAAACCAAGTGCGGCACGCGGCCACCACTTGCGGATTGAGTTCGATGGCGGTCGTGCGCATGTTCAACACGCGGTGACAGTGCTTGGTCAATGTGGCCGCGCCCAGACCGAATTGCATGGCAGTCAAATCGGCCACCTCATCGGCCTCGTGGAACAACAACCATGCTTGCATGCGCTGCACATATTCCAGTTCGATCTCGTTGGGTTTTTTCACCCACATCGAGCCCTGTACCCAAGCCGTCCCCAAATGCAAGTAACGCACCTTGCCGTGCTCGGACATGTTCACCTGCGGAAGAGGGGGGGTGGGGGTGGGCATGGTGTGAGATGTTCTTTGGTGCGACGAATTTGCAAGGATATGGGACATTTTGCTTTCAACTCAACAGCCCAACACCTGACACACGTTCGCCGTGCTTGCTTGCCGCACTTCTTCGATGCCAATGCCACGCAAATCCGCCAACACTTGCGCGATGCGGGGCACTTGGTCAGGCGTGTTGCGGCCTTGCGCTTGGCCTTGCGAACGCTGTGCCGCCGTGGCATAAAGCCAGTGCGGGGGAATGTCGGGCGCATCGGTTTCCAAGACCAAGGCACTCAGCGGCAAGGCCACTGCCAAACGGCGCAATTGCAACGCCCGCGCATAAGTCAACGCACCGCCAAAGCCCAGTTTGAATCCCCTGTCGATCAATTGCTCGGCTTGTTGCAAGCTGCCATTGAACGCATGGGCGATGCCACCCTTGACCGGTGTTTGGCGCAAACCTTTGAGCAACAAGTCGGCACTGCGCCGCACATGCAAGATGACGGGCAAGCCATGCTGCTGCGCGAGTTGAAGTTGCGCCGTGTAAAACCATTGTTGCCGGGCCATGTCCAGACCCGGCAGCCAACCGTCTAAGCCGATTTCACCCACCGCCACCAAACGTGGATCGTGGCGGTGCAAGTGCAATTGTTGGTCCAGTGTTTGCACATCTTCCTCACGCGCTTGGGGCGTGTACAGCGGGTGGATGCCCAAGGCATACACGTCAGCATGCTGGTGCGCCAACAGACGCACCGTGTCAAAGTTGGCCACTTCCACGGCTGGCAACACACACCGGCCCACACCCGCCGCCCGCGCTGAGGCACGCACCTGATCACGGTCGGCGTCAAATTCGGCCGCGTCCAAATGGCAATGACTGTCAATCCAATCCATGCCGCGATTGTGGCGAATGGCGCAACACCGTTGGAATCACGCGGCCCGGCATGGGTTGAAGCAATGAAGTTCGGCAATCCATGTCCGGCTTATCACTTATATTCGAACGCTTATGTCGTGCATGGGTGCTTCCTCCCACAACGCACCCTCAGGTTCCAAGGAGTCTTCCCATGAAATTGTTTTCGACTGCCCTCTCGGTCTGTGTCGCGGCCTCGGCGTTGCTCGCCGCTTGCGCCACCGAAACCTCCAAGTCACTGGCCACGCCTCAAGTGATCAGCGCCGACAGCAACTACAACGGGCCGCGTTTTGCCTTGGCCATTGGCAAATTTGAAAACCGTTCGAGCTTTTTACGCGGCTTGTTTTCAGACGGCGTGGATCGACTCGGCAACCAATCCAAAACCATTTTGATCAGCCATTTGCAACAAGCCAACCGCTTCTCTGTGATGGACCGCGACAACCTCGGCGAAGCCAAATTTGAAAAGGACCTGGAAGGCAAAACCCCCAACCTCAAAAGCGCAGACTATTTGGTCACCGGTGACATCACCGAATTCGGCCGCAAAGAAATCGGCGACCAGCAATTGTTTGGCCTGCTTGGCCGAGGCAAAACCCAAGTGGCCTACGCCAAAGTCACGCTCAATGTGGTGAACACCAGCAACTCGGAAGTGGTGTTCTCAGTACAAGGCGCCGGTGAATATGCCCTCTCCAACCGCGAGGTGATGGGCTTTGGCGGCACCGCCAGTTACGACGCCACGCTGACCGGCAAGGTGCTCGACTTGGCCATCCGCGAAGGCGTCAACAAACTCGTCATGGGGGTGGACCAAGGCAAATGGAAACGCGGCTCATGAACATGAAAATATGTGGGTGCATTGCGATGTTGGTGTTGCTGGGTGCCTGCGCATCCAAAGACAACATGCTCTACCACTGGGGCAGTTACCCAGACCAAGTTTACGAAGGCTTTCAAATCGAATCGGGCAATACCTCGCCCGACAAACAGTTGCAAAAACTGCAAGAAGAGCAACAAAAAGCCGCGTCCAAAGGCAAGGCGCTGCCCCCCGGTTTTCGGGCACACATGGGTTTCTTGTACTTTCAAACCGGACAAACCAATCAAGCAGCCATGGCGTTCGAAGCCGAGAAAAAACACTTTCCGGAATCTGCAACCTACATGGATTTCGCTTTGAATCAATTGAGAAAACCATGAACCGCCATACGTTGAAGTCCATGGTCAAACCGCTGGCGATGTTGCTCGCCGTGCTGCTGGTGGGCTGTGCCGCACCGCCAAAAATCGACCAATCTGCGTTCAAGCAAAGCAAACCCGGTTCCATCCTGGTGTTGCCACCGATCAACTTGTCGCCAGACATCCGTGGCAGCCTCAGTTTCTTGTCCACCGTGACCTTGCCTTTGTCAGAAGCCGGTTACTACGTGTTTCCTGTGGCCATGGTCGACGCCACGTTCAAGGAAAACGGCTTGTCCATGCCGGACGACATCCATGCCGCACCCCTTCCCAAATTGCAAAGTATTTTTGGTGCCGATGCCGTGCTCTACATCACCTTGGAGAAATACGGCAGCAGCTATGTGGTGATCGACAGCCAAACCTTGGTGGTGGCCAAAGCTCGCTTGGTCGACGCCCGCTCCGGCGTTTTGCTGTGGGAAGGCAAAGCCAGTGCGTC
>Ga0192647_100720_pt1 | contig 22971 bp, 5 predicted proteins | sample LauGreFa1BDMLBSN_2_FD_133046 | JGI IMG/M metagenome (GOLD analysis project Ga0192647, IMG submission 133046) | Freshwater lake microbial communities from Lake Michigan, USA - Fa13.BD.MLB.SN - reassembly | ecosystem: Environmental > Aquatic > Freshwater > Lake | place: Lake Michigan, USA...
CCGCCAGGAGTAATGGCAGGAGGAGTATCTGCTAATGCTAATATGGGGGGAGTTTCTCCAAATAATGCACGATGGCAATCACAATTCGGCGGTGTTATTAAAGCAGAAAACGATTGGCGAATTAGAATTAGCTTACAGCCAAGCCTAGCAAAATATTTTTATAGCGATCCTAGTAATTTACTATTAAATAAATTGCAAGCTACCTCGGGAGTTATTTTTCCATATACTCCGCAAATTCAAGTAACACATACTGCAAGGTATAACCCAACACTTTTAACCCATAGTAATTATGCAAGTCATTTTTATGAGGGTAGTGAAGTTCAATCTATTAATATAAATGCAGATTTTACTGTACAGAATTGGGACGAGGGTCAATACTTGTTAGCAGTCATACATTTTTTCCGCAGTGTGACTAAAATGTTTTATGGTAGAGATCCATTGGCAGGGGCTCCTCCCCCACTAGTATTTTTAAACGGATATGGTACAGCATATTTTCCAAATGTTAGTTGTGTTGTAACTCAATTTACACATACCATGCCTGCAGATAGTGATTATTTAGAAGTACCAATTGGTGTACAAAATGGGTCTGTAGCTGGTAATGCAATAAATTTAACCAGTATTCCTACAATTAGATTACCAGTAGCAAGTCAAATAAATGTTAATTTACAGCCTGTATACAGCAGAACTAATGTTGTACAAAACTTTAGTTTACAAAGTTTTGCAAGAGGACAATTTGTAAGCCAAGTAAAAGGTACTGGAGCATTGACTGGAGGATTTATCTAATATGGCAGTCAATTATGGCAAATATAGTCCTTATCTTAGTACAAGTATGTTTGGTAATTATCTTGATATAGCATCTATACCTAACATTCCTGCCCAAGTAGATGACATTACTTTAACTATAAATAACAATTACGAAAATAGGCCCGATTTATTAGCATTTGATTTATATGGCGATGCTAATTTATGGTGGGTTTTTGCTATAAGAAACCCTAACATAATAAAAGACCCGGTATTTGATATGAAACCAGGCACAATAATTTATATTCCTAAACAAACTACAATTGTACAGGCTTTGGGATAAATGTCAGATTTAGACAAATATAGTGTAACAGGATTAGATGGGGTTCCTAGAATAGACCCGATTTTTACTATTCCACTGCCTGAACCAGTAATTTCTGGAAGAGCAACTTTTATAAACGAAGAACCAGGAAAAGCAACTGATGCTAACCCAAGGCCTTATACAAGTTTAATTGTAGATCAAACAAAAATAAATCCTAATCCTGAAATTAAACCACAAGATAACCTACTAAATCAATATGCAAGTTATACCTATAATATAAGTTTGCATATGCTCAGTGTACAAACCTATAACAGATTGATAGGGTCAAATGCTAATAATCCAAATGACGCATTTAATTATGTTCCTGAAAATGTTTTAGTAGTCAGCGGTGGAAGACTTGGTCTTAATAATCAAATTTCCGACATAGAGACTGGAACCACTATAGTTCAGCCACAACGGCATCCTTTTTGGCAAGAGAATTTCTTTTTTGAAGAAGTTAAATTAAGAACAGTAATTAGTCCAACACAAGCAAGTCGAGGTACAAATGTAGTAGAAGGGTCAATGCAAATTATTGAACCAAATGGATTTACATTTATTAATCGATTAATTCAAACTGTATTAAATGTTAATCCAGGCACTAATTATATTTTTAATCCATATATGATACAAATAGATTTTTTTGGTATGCATGGCAATACTGAAGGATCAACAGCAGCAGAACAAAATCCAGTAAGATTAGATGGGTTAAAAAAGCTTTTTCCAATTTGTATGACTGGTATTAAAACTAAAGTAACTAATAAAGGCACAATGTATACAATAGATTTTGTGCCTTATAGTCATAAAGCATTGAGTAGAATTAATAATGTAACACCAGCTAATTTCAATATACCAGCTACTACTGTAGAGGAATTTTTTAATAATAATAAGACAACAGAAACAGCAACTTCTATTTCAAATGCAAGAGAAAGAGAGCTTACACTTCGCAAATTAAGACAAGACAGACAAAGTTTAAGCCCTAACGATATAGATTTAGTAGGTGGACAATTAGATACTAGAATTGAAGAATATGAGAATTCTGTTAAAGCTGGTGTAAATGTAAATGGGTTCTGTGCGGCATTTAATCAGTTTCAACAAGAATTAATTAAAGACAAACAAAATGATGTGCCAGACGAAATTGAAATACGCTTCGACCCAGCTATAGGTAAATCAAAGCTAACTCAAGATGCAAGTGTAACCCAAGCAGTGGCGGATCAATTTTTAAAAGCAAAAAATATTATTCTTGCGCAAGCTGGGCAAGGTAATCAAACAATTAAATTTAATGGTGTGTATATTACTGTACCAGCTGGTACTATTATTGATAAACTTATTGAATTTGTTGTAAGGAACAGTGATTATTTTTTAAAACAAATTTCACCATATGGGGATATTAGTAGAGAGACCCCACTTAGTTGGTATAAAATTGTGCCTAGAGTAGAATTAGGGCCATATAGTACATTTAGAAAAACATTTAGTACTAAAACCATTTATTATGTTTTTCCATATAACATATATGGGGCTAGTCATCCCTATGTGGCAAACGGGTTGCCCAGTGCGCAAGTAAAAAAATATGATTATATTTTTACAGGAAAAAATACAGAAGTAATAGATTTAAGCGTAGATTTTAATCTATTATATAATTTATCATTACCGGTAAATCGACAGCAACAAAATACAGCACATGGACTAGGATCAGAGGATATAGAGATAGCTGTAGAATTATTGACTCCAGAAAAGAAAACTATATCTTATGCTTCTGACCCTACACAACAATATACAATACATTTACATTCAGGCCAAACCCAATATCAAGGCACTTCAGGAAGTAATAAAATATTAAATCAACAAGAATTAGCAGCCAGTGTTTTACATTCTATTAATTTAGATAGTCGTGGGGACATGATAAATGTTAAACTTAAAATATTGGGTGACCCTGATTTTATAAAACAAGATGATATTTTCTATAATAGCTTTTTTTTCCAAAAAAAGGACATACGCATTAGCAACAATGGTGGAAGTTTATGGATGGATACTGGCAATTTAACCATTCAATTAAACATAAACAGTCCAGTTGATTACGATGATACTTTTGGAGTAGCAATTCCTAATCGAGATGCTTACGGTGGGTTATTTACATTTAACGCATTTAGTGGCATTTATAAAATTATAACTATTGAAAATGTGTTTAGTAAAGGCAAATTTGAACAGGTTCTAGATATTGTAAGATCACCTATACAAAGTTTAGCACAATTAAGAAATACAGATGCAACACTTCAGCAAAACAACAGAGAACAGTTAGAAAAAGCTTTAAGTTTAGCTAGAAATGTTAACAATAATAGACCACCAAATTTATTAAATGTTCCTATTAGAAGTACAGCAGGGGCATTGGGAAGAACTGCAGGCATATTGTACGGTCAACAATCAGTTGTGAATAATGCATCAAGTGCAGTGGCTAGTTTAAATGGTGTGATAGGTGGATTACAAGCCGCAGCAGCAATACCTGCTATGTTAACTCAAATAGGCGTTTCGGTAGCAACAAGAGCGGTAAGCAATGTAATAGGTAAAGGAATAGATAGTGCGGCAAAAGCTATTCAGGGTGCCTTTAATGTTCCTGATCAAGCATTGCTTGGTTCCTTTGAGGCAGCTGAGTTAGGCTCCTCACTTAGTGGTCCTGATTTAGCATTGCTTGGTTCCATTGAGGCAGCTGAGTTGGACTCATCATTGAATTTTATTAGTGAAATCAATTTAGCAGGATTCTAAATATAAATGGCAAATCAAAATTATTTTAAAAAACAACATGTAGATTTTATAGATATTACACAATCAGATATTCCTATATCTACTGCATATGGCATTTATGTTGGGATAGTTAAAGCAATAGATACTGAGTTTAGAAGTGGAAGATTATATGTTTATATACCTGGATTCAGCACTTATGATCCAACAAAACCTTTCAGTTTACCACAAGTAACCTACGCAAGTCCATTTTTAGGCAGTACTGTAGGAGAACAAACTAAAGACCCAGGATTATTTACTATTACAGGACAAAGTTATGGTATGTCTGTACCTATGCCTGATTTAGAAAGTGAAATTTTATGTTGTTTTCCAGCAGGACAAAGACAATACGGCTATTGGTTTGCCTGTGTTTCTAATAAATTAAGCAGAAATATGGTTCCAGATATAGGTGCAATAAGCGGCAAATTATTAATGGAAGAAAGTATACCTCCTGAATTACAACAACTGATTTCTACTAATCAAAATTATCCAGTTGGTGAAATAAACGAGGAAAACCCAAATAATTTTACAAAAGATTGGTATAGTACAGATAAGAGACCATTGCATCTCCCTCGAATAACACAATTATGGAACCAAGGATTAGATGCTGATCCAGATCGTGGAATTACTACTTCCAGCAGTCAGCGTGATCCTTTTTCCACAGTATATGGATTTATAACACCGGGTAGGCCTGTAAATGACCCAGGTAAAGATCCTACAATATTAGCAGGTGTAAAAACCAGAAATATAAATGAAACTTATGCGGAAACATTTAAAGTTAAAGCAAGAATCGGTGGTCATTCTTTTGTAATGGACGATGGAGATTTTACAGGTAAAAATAATTTAATTAGGTTGCGAAGTAGTGCAGGTCATCAAATTATTATGAACGACACTGATGGATTTATGTACATATCTACTGCAAGTGGTAAAAATTGGATAGAACTAACAAACTCTGGAGATTTACTAATTTATAATCAAGGCGATTTTGCAGTAAGAACAGAAGGAAATATGTTATTTCATGCTGATGGTAAAATAAACTTTAACGCTACACAGATTAATATGAATGCAGATCAAGATATTAATATGCAAACTGCATTTTTTAAAGTTAAGGCTACTAATAATGCTAATATATTCTCAAATTATCTTAACTTGCAAGGCAGCTCAGCAAATTTATCAGGGGCAAGAGTTTCCATTAATTCATCAAGTTTGATTAATATTACTGGTTCATCAATATATCTTAATAGTGGTGGTAGTGGTGCTAACTTAAGGCCCCCTGCATCTATTAGAAAATATCAGTTAAAAGATGTAAAAGGTGTTAGATTTCCGGTATCAACTGATACTGCCAGGTTTACCCCAAATAATTTGCCTTTTGTGGATTTATGGACCCAAGAACCTACTGCAAGTTTAATTTCCATTAATTACAAAATACCTACACATGAGCCTTACGATAGAACTGGGATAGGGTCTAGAATTAATAATGTAAGTAACGCAGCCAATCAACAGGGATTAGTAAATTTATCTTCGTTAACTGGTAATGCAAGTGATTTGGCATCTATTAGTGCACAATTGCCTGGAGTAGCTAATGCTATTAGACAGCCTATAAATCAAGCTAAAAAAGCCCCAGTGTCTAGTTTTGTTTCACAACCAACCCCAAGTGAAAATATTGGAAATTTAACTAAGGATCAAACACAAGCATATATGGCTCAAATAGGCTATTCAGAAAGCACAGGCAACTATGCAGTAAGCAATAAAGATGGGTATCAAGGAAAATATCAATTAGGTTCAGCTGCTTTACAAGATCTAGGACTGGTAAAACCTGGTACACCACAAACCCAAGAGGCATTAAATAATCCTAATAACTGGACAGGTGGACCTGGTAAACCTGCTAATTTAAAAGAATTTTTAGATAGCCCACAAACTCAAGAACAAGCAATGCAGGATTATACTGCAAAAAATTACAACTCATTAAAGAACTTAGGCCTAGTGAACGATAACTCTAGTCCAGAAGTTGTGTCAGGATTCTTAGGTGCTTCTCATTTAGGTGGACCAAGTGGGGTTGATAGATGGGCTAAAGGTGGGTTAGATGCTAAAGATTCCAATGGCACAACTTTATCCAGTTATTTCCAATTAGGTAGGTTTAGTCAAACACAGACGGAAATTATCACTGCTAGCAATGCTACTAGAAATCCAGTATAAATATTAAATTATGGCAACTTATAAAGGTTTTAGCAGTATTAACAAAACTAAAAATTTCAGAATCACTGATTTTGAACTAGTTAAGACCGATATTCAAAATCATTTTAATATTAGAAAAGGCGAGAAGTTGATGAATCCTGAATTTGGTACAATAATTTGGGATATGATTTTTGAACCTTTAACTGAAGATAATAAAACTTTAATTGTACAAGATGTGCAAAATATTATAGCAAATGATCCTAGAGTTGCAGCTACAGATATTGTAGTTACTACTTATGATAGAGGTATACAGATCGAACTATCCCTTTTGTATATAAGTACAGATCAAACTGCTGTCTTAACACTAGATTTTAATAATACAACAAATAGTTTAAATGTTAATTGACCCAATTAACATTGTATATTATTACAAAAATAAATATGTAAAACGGTGATTTAATGGCAATTACAACTAGACAAAACAACCTTTTAGTTAATCAAGATTGGACTAAAATATACGAAAGTTTTCAGAATGCAGACTTTCAAAGCTATGATTTTCAAACATTGCGTAAAGCAATGATTGATTATTTAAAGCTATACTATCCAGAAGATTTTAATGATTTTATAGAAAGCAGTGAGTACATTGCATTAATTGATTTAATTGCCTTTTTAGGACAAAATCTGGCATTTAGAACAGATTTAAATGCTAGAGAAAACTTTATTGATACTGCTGAGCGTAGAGATAGTGTACTAAAATTAGCTAGTTTAGTTAGCTACATCCCAAAAAGAAATATAGCAGCTAGCGGATTAATTAAAGTTGATAGCATACAAACTACAGAGTCATTAACTGATAGTAATGGCATAAACCTTAATAACATTATTATTAATTGGAATGATACTACAAATCCAAATTGGTATGAACAATTTGTAACTATATTGAATGCATCCTTGCCCACCAATCAACAGGTAGGAAAACCCGCTAATAGTGCAGATTTGTCTGGTATTAAAACTGATGAATATAATTTGAATATTCCATCAAATGCAGTTCCTATCTATAAATTTAACACACAAGTACAAGGCGCAACCTTAGATTTCGAAGTTGTGAGCGGTACAACTGTGGATCAGGAATACATATATGAAGTTAGTCCTAATCTTGCAAAACCTTTAAATATACTTTATCAAAATGACAATTTAGGAAATGGCAGTAATGCAACTGGGTTTTTCTTTTATTTCAAACAAGGAACAATGTCCAGTTTTGATTTTAGCATTACAGAAAGTATTCCCAACAATGTAGTAAATGTTAATTATAACAATGTAAACAATACAGATGTTTGGTTATATCAATTAAGTAATCTTGGTCAACCCACTAGCGAATGGAGTAAAATCCCCAGTGTGGTAGGTAATAATATTATTTTTAATAATAATGCTGCAAAAAATAGTTTTCAAGTTTCAAGTAGAGCCAATGATCAAATTAGTTTAGTATTTGGTGATGGAACATTTGCTGCTATTCCTAAAGGTAACTTTAGAGTTTATTATAGACAAAGTTCTGGATTAACTTATACAATTACTCCAGACAATTTACAAAATATAAACATTACTGTGCCCTATCTCAGTAAAAATGGTCGTATTGAAACTATTACTTTTGTTTGTAGTCTAAAATACTCTGTTACCAATGCAAGAGCAAGAGAAAGTTTAACAGATATTAAACTTAAAGCACCACAACAGTATTATACTCAAAATAGGATGATTAGTGCAGAGGATTATAATATATTTCCCTACACTCAATTTAGCAGTATTAGTAAAGTAAAGGCAGTAAATAGATCCAGTAGTGGTATTAGTAGATATTTAGATGTAGCAGACAATTCAGGTAGATATAGTAGCACAAATATTTTTGCTGAAGATGGAGTATTATATAAACAATCTAATAACACTAGTTTTACTTTTAGCTGGAACACCAGCGCCGATATTAATAAAGTAATTAGAAATCAAATTCTTCCATTAATAAGAGGTCAAAAATTATTACATTTTTATTATGGTAGTAATGAGGATGCTGGTTATAATTTTACTAGATTTGGATTAACAGATTTATTTTGGAAAAAAGTAACTGTTGGGTCAGGGTCTAGCACTGGTTACTTCGAAAATGCTAATTCATTCATACAACCAATCGGACAAGGATCATCTGGTAATAATTATTATATGAACCCAAGTTCAATTGTTGTTTTTAGTCCAGGTTCAGGCAAATATTTTAATGCAAGAAATGAAATAGTTGATTTGCCCACTAATCAAATTATACCTCCTAATGGTAAAGATAAATTATATGTAGCCATTGTAAATTTAATAGGCAATGGATCTGCAGGTGTATTAGATAATGGACAGGGTGCAGTTACTTTAAGTGAAAATATACCAACTGGTGCTCAAGCCACAGTGGTTATACCTGCATTTAGTAATACATTTACTAATTCTTTCATACAAACTTTAATAACACTGATTAGTACATATAATGAATTCGGTATAAGATATGATCAATATAATAGATCTTGGGCAGTTATTACAGAACAAAATCTAAATCCAGATGCTAATACATTTAGCTTAACTTATCAGGGATCTACTGCACAACAACAATTGGATAATAGTTGGTTAGTAAAATTAACTGCAAACGGTCCCATTTATACTGTGGTAGTGAGAGGTTTAGATTATATCTTTAATAGTGTAAGTCAAACAAGATTCTATTATGATAATAGAGTAAAAACTTATGACCCTGTAACAGGACTAACTGTAAATGACAGTATAAATGTTTTAAAAGTAAATGGAAATCCAGATACGGAATTGCCTTTGCAAGAAGATTATCTATGGTATGTGTATGATCAAATTAAAGAAACAGATGGATATGTTGACCCTACAAGAGTATTAATTACTTATAGTGACCAAAATGACGATGGTGTGCCAGACAATCCAGACATATTTGATTACATTGTACAGCCCAATACAGAAGCCGACCCTTATAAACTTGTATTTTATCAAAAAACATATGGCTATAATTCATTTATAACATATAGCCCATATGATAATGAATTAGTTAATATATCATATGCAACTAAAGTTGCAATTTTGCCATACTTAAATGATTATATAGTAGGGCAAGTTTTTTACACAACAACAGAACAGGAATTTTATATTAATACTTTAGTAAACGGTGTTTTAACCTTAGTGGAATCAACTGACTTTATTGCAAGAACAGGTAGACAAAGTTTATATTTTCAATATAAACATAACAGCCCTGGTAATAGAAGAATAGACCCAAGTCCTAACAATATAATTGATCTTTATGTTTTAACTAAAAGTTACGATGAAACTTACAGGGCCTGGGCATTAGACAGTACAAATACTTTAACAGAACCTGATTTGCCAACTAGTCAGGAACTATCTAACGACTTAAACACATTAGAAGATTATAAAGCAGTTAGTGATTCGTTAATATATAGCCCAGCGAGATTTAAACTTTTGTTTGGAAATAAAGCTAGTCCTGAACTAAGAGCAATTTTTAAAATAGTAAAAAATTCAAATATTACAATTAGTGACACTGAAATTAGAAGTCAAACAGTAGCATTAATTAATACATTTTTTAGTAGTGAAAATTGGGAGTTCGGGGAAACATTTTATTTCACTGAATTAGCCACTTATATTCAACAGGGATTAGCTCCTAATGTTAGTAGTATTATTATTGTCCCATCAAGTGCTAATCAAGTTTATGGATCATTACAACAAATTACTGCACAGCCAGATGAAATTTTACTAAGTTGCGCAACTGTTGAAAATGTAGAAGTAATTACCTCAATTACTGCGGCTCAGTTGAACTTACAAAATACGGCGGTAAATACAATAGTGATTTAAGAGATTATGCCTACTACTAAAACTAATAAACTTTTACCAGCAGTATTTCAAACTTCTACTAATAAGAAGTTTTTAAATGCAACACTAGATCAATTAACAACTAATGCAAACTTAAAAGTTGTTAATGGTTATATAGGTCGTAAATTTGCACCTGGATTTAACGGTGTTGATACTTATGTAAAAGAGCCAACTTTATCTAGAGCAGATTATCAACTTGAGCCTAGTGTAATTTATAGAAATCAAACTAATAGCAAGGTTGAATTTGCCAGTACCTATCCTGAAACATTACAAAATTTGTCCTATCTTGGTGCTAATGTAGCTAATCAAAACAACCTATGGTCAAGTGAATACTATTCGTTCGACCCAAAAATTAATCTTGATGCATTTGTAAACTTTAGCCAATACTATTGGTTACAACAAGGTCCAGATGTTGTTAATGTCACTGCTGGCACTGCTGAGTTAGAAACAACATATACTGTAAATTATCAAACTTCAAACAATACCTATAATATTTTTGGATATGGTACTTTAAGTAATCCTGATTTGGTTTTGGCAAGAGGCGGTACTTATAGATTTAATGTTAATCAATCTGGTCATGGATTTTATATACAAACTGATCCAGGCCTGACAGGCACGCAGGCTGATAATAATAATTTAAGCAGTAGACAAATTTTGGGTGTTACCAATAACGGTACAGATTCTGGAACAGTAGTTTTTAGTGTCCCTACTAAAACAGCACAAGATTCATTTATTTCCATGCCATCAGCAGGCATCGTAGATTTTGTTATTACTCAAACTTATGCTCAAATACAAAATCAATTACTATCAGATATTGTTACAAATTTTGGCGGTATAGATGGTCAATCTATTAATCTAGACTCTAAATATATTATTTTTGGCACTTACTCAGCTGCCGATAGTGATTGGACTGAAGGCATTACTACAGTTCCATTAAATCAAAGATATGGTATTTGGCAAATTACTTTAACTCCAGTTGGCGATGATTATACTGTAACTTTGGCTTACGACAGTGCTATAACTGTGAATAATAAAGTAACAATAAGATCAGGCACTGATTATAGTAACACAGAATGGTATAAGTCTATATTAGGATATCTAATTCCTGTACCAGTAATAACAGCAAATAAAGAATTTTTATACTATCAGGACAGTAAGTACCCAACTGCCTATGGTAGAATTAGATTAATTGATGCAGATAGTCCAAATATTGATGTTGATAACGATATTCTAAATAAACAAAATTACATTAGCCCAAATGGCATTATATTTTCCAACGGACTGAAAATTCGATTTGATGACACAGTTATTCCCACTTCTTATCAATATAAAACTTATTATGTAGAAGGTGTAGGCACTGCTATAAAATTAATAGATGCTGATTTATTAGATTTAAGTACTTATGACAAAACAAGTTATAAGGTAGACGACAATTTTACAGCAGATGCTACTGCAACTATAAGTTCTGATAATACTAATTTTACAATTCAAACAACTAGTTTTCCCGATAATATAACTGTTTTAGCAGGTACTTTTCCCAATGGTCAAACAGATAATTATATTGTAAAACAAAATGCTACATTTAATTATCCATATAGAGGCGGTCTAAATGCTAGCGGTGAGCATGAGTCAGTAACTATTAGATCAGGAATTATAGGTGTAGCGATTCCTGGCATTTATCTTTATGCACCTTATGACAATTTATATGTGAACGGTGATAATGGAACTACTTGGCATTTAAATGGCCCTGAAGCAAAAATTAATGGACAAGACACCTATGGTGGAACTCCAACTTACAGATATAATAGTGAAACCATAGCAAACTTCGCCAATCCTGCAGAACAATATGCTTATTATTATCAAGACAGTAAGTTTATCACTGCTAATGCTTGGGGCAATGTAACAGGATTTACAGCAGGATCATATACACATAGCGACGGACATAGTAAAATTATAGGATTTGCTGCAGACGGATATCCTATATATGGACCATATGGATATACTGATTCAACCAATGCTAATACACCAGTTATAAGAATGGTAAGTTCTTATATTTTAAATGTAATTACAACAAATAGACCTGCAGCAGAAACAGTGACCATTGAAGAAGATGTTGTAGATTCTAATATTTTAAATGTGGGCCAATGGAATTTGCGAGCAGGTATGAGAATCACTGTAAATAGTGCAGGGTTAACTCCTAACTCAGTTTACATTATAAACACATATGCTGACAGTTTACAATTAAATCCAACTATTGGTATTAATAATTATTATAATATTAATTTCGTAACTTTAAGTGAATCTGTTACATTAACAGCAGGAGATACTTTAACTTTTGAATTTTTGCCTGGTGCATTTATTGAAGATTATATGTACCTTCCTAATTATGGAACTTTAGACCAATATAATGGTAGATATTGTGTAACTCCTGACTTTCCTAATGGCACATATGCCTATTTTGCTACTCAGGATACAAATGATAATCCTGTGTATCCTTATTTTATTGGAAGTGCATTTTACGGTAGTTTAACGCCTGACTCATTATTTGATACTGCAAATATTGATTATATTACTATTAACAGAGCAAGTCAAGATTTAAATGCATGGACAGTAAGAAATAAATGGTTTCACCAAGATGTTATAGAAAAATCTGCTGCATATAATAACAAAACTGCCGCCTTTATGGCAGATCAACGAGCTAAAAGACCAATTATTGAATTTATTGCTGATTTACAGCTTTATGATTTCGGCAATCAAGGTTTAGAGCCTGTAGATTTTTACGACATTACTTCAAAATTGCCTTTACAAAATATTGAAGGTCAAATTGGGTATTATGCAGACGGTAAATTTTTGTTTGATGGAGCAAAAATAGTATTTCCCAATGCATTAGATAGCGATGTTAAAAATAAAATTTGGCTTGTAAGTTACATAACACCGTCGGGTACACAGCCAGTAATACATTTAGAACCTTATGTTACTGCAGTAGAAAATGATACTATAAATGTAAAAAGTGGAATTAACTATGGTGGTAAAAGTTTTTATTTCAATGGTATAAACTGGCGTGCAGGACAACAAAAATTGTCTATAAATCAAAGTCCATATTTTGATGTTATGGATAGTGACGGAATAAGTTATGGATCTACAAGTCGTTATCCTATTGCATCAAGTGAAAATAAATTTATAGGCACAAAAATATTTAACTATAAACTTAATGATCTTAATGTTGATGATACGGTATTAGGATTACCAATAAGTTATAGAAGTATCACTAATATTGGCGATATTGAATTTACAAATTATTACGATAATGATTCGTTTCAATATGTTGATAACGGTGTACCAACAACTTTAAAAGTTAATACTGGATACATTTATCAAAACAATAGCGATGGCACAAAGACAAAATATAATGTATGGACAAAATGTGTCGAAAATAGTAAACAGTTTCAATTATTAAGTTATACATTTGATGGTATTAATAATTCGTTCACTGTAGATGTTATACCTGAACCTAGTGTAGATGTACCAAATATAAGAGTTTTTGTTAATTTTACACAATTGCCTGTACAAAAATTTAGAATCTATTCTATACCCAATAATAAAATTGTAATTAGAATAGAACCAGAATATATTTCAGAAAACGACAGGATAGATATACAGGTTTACAGTGCATCTGTTAGTAATTTAGGATTTTATCAAATACCTAATAATTTAAATAATAATAGTCAAAACGACATTGTTAAAGATGTAACATTAGGTAGTTTAAGAAATCATATTGGTGTATTAACACAAAACAGCACATTGTTCAATGGACCTTTTCCTGGCCAAAGTAATTTAAGAGATATAAACATTGTGGCACAAGGTGGTACTATATTACAACAAAGTGCACCTACGATTTACAGCACATTGTTTTTGAATAATCCAAAATATGATTTTGTAAAAAGTGTACAATATGCGCAGCAAGAATATACAAGATTTAAAAACAAATTTTTAAGTGCTGCAATTAGTTTAGGGAATATAAACTATCAACAAACAGTAAGCGCAGTAGACTCTATACTGAAAAAAATAAATGAAATAAAAAATAATACTTTTCCTTGGTATTATAGTGATTTAATTCCGTATGGCGATAATAAAAATACAATAACTTATACTGTTTTTGATGTTTTACAAAAAAATTATGAATTAACAAATGTTTTTACTTTGGAAAATCCCAGCAATAAAGCAGTGTTAATTTATTTAAATGGTGAGCAGTTACAGTATGGAATAGACTATACCTTTCAGTCCTTAATACCTGCCGTTACACTTTCAGATACACTTACAATTGAAGTGGATGATGTTCTTACAATAGTTGAGTATGCAAATACAGACGGATGTTATGTGCCAGAAACACCAACTAAGTTAGGATTATACCCTAAATTTCAACCAGAACTCTTTACAGATTATACATATAATACTCCTGTTCAATTCATTAGAGGACATGATGGCAGTTTAACTCCTGCATTTGATGATTATAGAGATAATTTATTAATAGAACTTGAAAATAGAATCTTTAACAATATTAAAACCGAATATAATACAGACTTAATTAATATATATGAAACTATACCAGGCAAATTTAGAGATACTGGAATTACATTAAGCAATTATAATGCTTTGTTAGGTAGAAACTATCTTCAATGGGCAGGCAATAATAATATTGATTATGTAAAAAACGACATTTACAATCAAACAGATAGTTTTACTTACAATTATGCTTTAAGTTCAGATATTTTTGATTCTCAGAATTTGCCTGGCTCATGGCGTGCATGTTATAATTATTTTTACGATACACAAAATCCTAACACTAGACCTTGGGAAATGCTAGGATTTAGTATAGAGCCTGATTGGTGGCAAGACACTTATGGACCTGCTCCTTACACAAAAGGGAATAGTATATTGTGGGCAGATTTAGAAAATGGATATATTAGATCTGGCGAAAGACAGGGTACAGATTCTAATTTTGCAAGGCCTGGGTTGTCAGGTTATTTGCCAGTTGATATGTATGGCAATTTAATATCGCCATTGGGATTGTTAACACAAGACTTTGATAATTCTAATTTTGCTAATAGATGGAGTGTAGGGCAATTAGGGCCTGCAGAAAATGCATGGAAAAATAGTAGTGAATATGCATTTTCTTTACAAATTGTAATGGCCACTACTAAACCTGCCAAATATTTTAGTTTAGGTTTAATAAAAAACAAATACAAATACAATACAGAACTAGATCAATATCTAGTTACTTCAACAAATTATAGATTAACTCCTGCAGATATAGAAGTAAATGGATATAAAAATAGTGCAGGAAGTATATCTAGAGTGTCAGGATATTTAAATTGGATAACTGATTATCAAACTGCTAATGGTATTTTAGACAAAACTCCATTATATGATTATGTTAGGTATTTCAATGTAAATTTAGCATACAGAGCAGCAGGATTTACCAGTAAAGATAGATTGAAAGTATTAGCTGAACAGTTTAGTCCTAATAGTATAAATCAAAGTATTATTATACCTGATGCTGATTTTGATATTGTATTACATAAATCGACTCCTTTAACTAAAATAAGATACAGTGCGGTAATTATCGAAAAACAATCAAATGGATTCAAAATATCAGGTTATGATACAAATAATCCATACTTTACACTTTTTGCACCGAATGTAAATGGGTCTTTTGACAATTTAACAGTGCTGAATAGATCTGTTAAATTTTATAATACTGGCATTCCTAATCGAATTAATATAACCTACGGGATTGTTTTAGAAACTCTACAGCAGGTAGTTAGTTTCTTGTCGGGATATAGTGCATATTTACAGTCACAAGGATTTAGATTTGAATATTTTGATCCAAATTTAGTTAAGATAAGAGATTGGAAATTAAGTGCAGAAGAATTTTTATTTTGGACACAGCAAGGTTGGCAAACAGGCACTACAATAGTTTTAAGTCCTATTGCCAGTAATTTATCTTATTTTTATAATAATGCAATAGTTGATGAAGTAAAAGGTGCATATCAGGGCAGTAGAATATTAAATCAAAGTTTCTTAACTTTAAATACAGATGCATATACTGTTGAAAGAGACGGCAATGCTTTTAATTTAAGTTTAAATAATTCTAATAATAATTTAATTGGGCTAGCAGATCTTAATTTAGTTCAGTATGAACATATAGTTATATTCAAAAATAAAACACAATTTAATGATGTAATTTATGAACCAGAATCTGGTGCAAGACAATTTAGATTAAGACTGGTTGGCACAAAAACCGGCGATTGGCAAGGGTCTTTAAGTGCACCAGGATTTATGTATGCTACAAGTACTATAGATCAATGGCAACCTAATAAAGACTATTTAAAAAGCGATCTAGTTGAATATAAGAACTTCTACTATTCAGCAAAACAAAACATTGCTGGGGCTACAAAATTTAGTTTCAGTGATTGGTTGCCTGTAAATAGATCACAAATAAAAGAAGGATTAGTGAACAATTTTGCATATAATGCAAGTATCTCCGAAGACTTTTATAATATTAATAACATTAATCTTGAAAGTGATTTTGACTTATTCAGTTTGGGGCTTATTGGATACAAAAATAGATATTATTTGAATAATGTAGGTTTAAATGATGCTACACAAGTTAAATTATATCAAGGTTTTATAAAAACTAAAGGCACAAAGAACGCAGCAAATGCATTTCAAAATATTAACATAGGAAATCAAAATAAAGAATTAGAATTAAGTGAAGATTGGGCATTTAGAGCAGGCACCTATGGAAGTACAGATACACATCAATATATTGAATTAAATTTAAATGAAGATTTTGTTTTAAATAACCCAACCAGTATAGAAGTATATGCTAATTTAGATGTTAATTTTAATAATATTAATACAGTTCCAGATAATGTCTATAAAACCGCATCTACCCCTTGGTCGCCTCCCATCTTTTTAACAAGAACTAATAATAGTGTATATACAGATGATATTCAAACAGCAGGTTATGTAAACTTAGAAGATATAGATTTAACTATATTTGATCTTAACAACCCAACCGAATTAATTAATAACATTAACCAAGTAGGGTTAGGACAAAAAATTTGGACTGCGAAAGATTTTAATCAAGATTGGAATGTATTTACAGTTTCGCGAACACCATCGGGTGCAGCAGTTATATCTATTACAAGAGAGTTGACAAATACTGATAATACAAGTCAATTTTTAGTAGTTACCGATAGGCCACATTTTTTAAATGTAGACGATTTAGCTATTATTATTCCTACTACAAATGAAAATCAGTCCTTAGCTAGCGTATATAAAATTATATCTACTCCAGATTTAACATCATTTATTGCTACTGCACCCATAAATGCATTTAGTTTAACTGCATTTTCCAGCACTTTAATTAACGCTAGCCTATATAGCTTGGTGAGTATTAAATTACAATATGCCACAGATTTAGTTGAATTTGTACCTACTTGGACACCTAATTCTAAGGTTTGGATTAATAATTATGACAATAATGGATGGGCTGTTTATAATAAATCAGAACCATGGTCCAGCAATTTACGATTAACTATCACTACCCCATCAGCTCAAAGTAAATTAGGTTCATCTATCACAGTTACAAAAGATGAAACATTTATTGTTGTAGGTGAACCTGGTTATAATAATAATGAAGGAGCTGTGTTAACATTAAGTGCAGATGAAGCTGGGATAATTTCAGAAAATAATTTAATTAAAAGTGCAGTAAGCGAAGTTGAGGAGTTTGGCATTTCAGTAAGTGCAGGTACTGAATATTTTTCAGTAGGAGCACCAGGAACTACCTCTAATATTGGTCATGTAGAAATTTACACTAAAAACTTTTTAGGAGTTAGTTCGTTAAAAAGTATTTTAACACCAAATACCAATGATCCTATTAGATTCGGGCACAGTATTACAATGAGTCAGGATGATCAATGGTTATATGTTGGTGCACCAGACGATGATAAAGTTTTTGTTTATCAGTTTATAGCCAATATTGTTGAACAAACTTCTACCTTAATCGCAGATGGTGTAACTACTACATACTCACTTCCGTTTCTTCCTTATAGCCCTGATAGTGTGTTATTATCTAATATATCTTCGGGATTATTAAGATATTTAAAACCATATCAAGACTATATTGTAACCAATAATATTATTAATTTTACAGTGCCGCCAGAAGCAGGTGGAATTACGGTTTCACAATATCCTTGCTTTATTCTAGCCAATACTATTCAAGGGGAAGCAAGTTCTAAATTTGGATTTAGTGTAAGTAGCACAATAGATGGTAGACAAGTAGCAATTGGTGCACCAAACGAAACTGTGACCGCATCACCTAATACTTATACTTTAGCTGGCACTTTATCAATATATGACAGATCTGTGGAAAGATTCATAGCTAATGGTACTCAAACTACATTTACAAGCATATATTCCATTACGGCAAATAATACTGTCTATCTAAATAACGAACTAGCCACTGATTATAATATTGTAGGTAATGATGTTATTTTTGTTGATCCACCTGAAAATCAAAGTATAGTGGAAATAGAATCCAATCACTTTAATTTAATACAGAAATTAAATGCAAACTTACTAGAAACTGGACAAAAATACGGCTATAGTTCAGATATTTGCGTTTCTAGTTGCAGCTTGTATGTTGGTGCACCATATCAATCTAATCCTATAATTAGTAATTATGAGAGCGGAGTTGTTTATACTTATATTAATCAAAGCAGAGCTTATGGCACCATAGAATCAACAATTGCAAATGCTACAGTTACCATAGGCGATAGTATTAGGATTAATGATTTTGTAGTGACTTTTACAGGCAGCACATATGCTTCTGTTATAAATGATATTAACAATGCTGATATACCAGGAGTTACTGCATCTAATGTAAATTATAAATTAAATATAACTTCAAACAGTAAATTATCAACTAATTTACTAAGAGTTTTGCCAGCAGAAGGCACAGGTTTAGAAGATTTAGGTTTAGATGTATTTGTTTTAACTCAGGAAATTTTACATCCAAAAAATAAAGCTTATGAATATTTTGGGCAAAAAATTAAAAGAACTTATAGCTCAGACATATTAGCTATTTCCAGTAAAGATGCAACTTCCGATTTAAGATTAACTTTTGATGTAGCAGCTACACAAAATGTTCCTGTAAGTACAAATACTCAGACCAACACGGAATATTTAGAAAACTCAACCACATTTGATGCTGATTCTACTAGATTTGTAGATCCAGGCAATGGTGCTGCATGGGTTTATAACTATTTGCCAGATAGTAGAAATACTTTAGATAATCCAGGCTTATTTTATTTTGTACAAAATTTATTACCAGTTAATGCTGATGGGAACAGTCAATTAAATAATACATTTAATCAGTTCGGAGCTGATATTGCAGTGGTAAGTAAATTTGCTCTAGTTGGTGCACCAGGCTATGACCCTACAGGCGCATTGCAAAAAGGTAAAATAGACAAATTCATTAATGCAACTGGGTTACAGGGCTGGGATGTTTATAGATCTGCCAACGAAAAAGTAGACATTGACAGTATTTTAAAAGCATACATTTATAGTATTAAAGGTTCCAATATAATTTACACTTTAGATTATATTGATCCTGCAAAGGGTAAAATTTTAGGACCAGCAGAACAAGATATATCATATAAAACAGATTATGATCCTGCCATTTATAATAATGGTAATAATAATTCTAATTTGTCCTACGATAATTTGTTCCACTGGAACGAGCGACAAGTTGGTCAGGTATGGTGGGACTTATCTACATTAAGATATATTGATTATGAGCAAGGGTCTATAAAATACAGAACTACTAATTGGGGAGTAACATTCCCTGGTAGTAGTGTAGATGTATATGAGTGGGTGGAAAGCATTTATCCCCCTAGCCAATATAAAATAAATGGCGGTATAGGTGATCCTAAAAATCCAGATAATTCTGCATTTGTGACTATTAGTTATGTTGATAGTGGAACAAATACTGCGATAGTAAAATATTACTATTGGGTTAAAAACATTACAAGTCTAAATTCAAATTATAAAGGTCGTTCTTTACCAATAGCTACTATTGCGAATTATATTAGAGATCCTAAAAATAGTGGCATTAAATATTTTGCTGCAATATCTACAGATGCAGTTGCTATTTATAATGTTAACAAAACTTTATCTGGCAAAGATAGAGTTATGCATATAGATTATATCACAGAACCTACTGAAAATATTATTCATAATGAATATCAGTTAGTAAGTGAAGCTGAAAAAACAGTTGATGGTTTGCCTGATAATATTATTAATAAATTAAGAGATAGTCTAAGTAGAATAGATACACAGGAAAATCCTGTTCCAGATATTGCTTTAGCTCCACAGAACAAATATGGTATATCTATTAGACCAAGACAAAATATTTTTATTAATCAGACTGAAGCTATTAGAGAATTAGTGTTATTTGCTAATACTGTATTTTCTAAAAATGTAATGAGTCAAGGTTTTGACCTAACTGGATTAACAGATCAAGAAGAACCACCAGTTGAAGGCGAAAAAGATCAAAACGGTAATTTAAAATACAATATTGCAGTTGATACTTATGATGAGCTTACATATTTAAATATCAAATTATATGATACAGGTTATAAAGTATTGGTTAATAGCGATAGTACTGCTAATGGACTATGGACAATATATACAAAACAAAGTAATGAAACTTGGAAACTAACAAAAGTTCAAAGTTATGACACAAGTGAATATTGGACATATTCAGACTGGTACGCTGAAGGTTATAATAGTTCAATTGAGCCTACCTATACAGTGGATACAATTGTTGACATATCTAATTTGACTTTACAAAGTGAAGATATTGTAAAAGTTAAAAATACCGGACAAGGCAAGTGGGCAATTATACAAGTTTGGCCTACCTTTATCAGTACTATTGCTATAGAAGCAGGTACAATTGAGTTTAAAGAATCTTTATATAATTTGCCAGATTATTTTATGGGATTCAGCAATGAGCGGTTCAGTGTGGATAGATTCGATCATAATCCAAATATTGAAATCAGGAAAATTTTTGACGCATTAAAGAATAATTTATTCATAAATCAATTAAGCCAAGAGTTTGTTAATCTATTCTTTGTGCTAGTAAAATATGCGATTGCTGAACAAAAATCTTTAGATTGGGTATTTAAAACAAGTTTAATTAAATTAAATCAAATTACTAAGAATTTAGGCCAGCCCAAGATCTATAGTAAGAATAATCAAGAGTTGTTTGAGGAATATATAAAAGAAGTAAAACCATTTAGAACAACCATAAGAGAATTTGTTGATCAGTATCAAATTACGGACAATTTAAATGGATATGTAGCAGACTTTGATGTACCTGCAGTTTTTGATCCTGTTTTGGGAATCTATAGAAGTCCAAGTGGGGAATATGGACAGGATACTTCTTTATTATCACAACCTCAATATTTTGATTGGGTAAACGGCTACAAATATTATGTCAGCGGATTCATTATTGAAAATGGTGGTACAGGGTATACAGAGCCACCAGTTATTACAATTACTGGTAGCACTATTAATGATAACGCAAGGGCGGAAGCAGTTTTAACTGATGGTGTAATTACTAGAATAAATGTAATTTACCCAGGCAGTAATTATATTACTCAACCTGTCATAACTATTACAGGTGGCAATGGGTCAGGTGCATTGTTATATGCACTTATGACAAATGATGTAGTTAGAAAAATAAAAACTACATTAGTTTATGATAGATTAACTTATGGTACTGATTTATTAGAATGGAGTGCTAACACTGCTTATACAATAGATGACAAATTGGTGTATAATAATACTGCATATAGAGTTAATTTTAACTTTGTATCAGGGCCAACATTTAGTGCTGAAATCGCACCAGATGGTAGGTTAACACCATTACAGCAAATAAATCAGAATTCTTTAGAAACTGCTAATGATAGAATTACTGCATACTATACACCAACTCCAGCAATGACCGGTAAAATTTTAAGTTCACTTCAAACTGGAATTAATTATCCTGGGGTTACAGTAGTTGGTCAAACATTTAAGGAATCTGGCGGATTCGATGTAATGAATTTCGATGAAACTACATTTGATAGTGTAGATTTTGATATGTACGGTACACCAATAGTGCCAGAATCTACATTAGATACTATTATTGAAAGTGAATATACTGATCCTTATTTAAGTGCAAATGCTGAAAGTATTATAATAGATGGCGCAGCATATGTTGATCAGTATAGCAGTCATGCACCTGAAGAACTAATTCCAGGTATAGTGTTTGACACTTTAGACATCACGGTAACAACCTTTGCAACTAATGCTGCTGCAGCAGGATATACCACATGGTTAACAACCACTGCATTTTATTTAGATGATGTTGTTATTGTAGACGGAGGTAGTGGTTATACTGCAAGTTCAACAATATCGTTAACAGTTTCTGGGGGCGGGGGGTCAGGTGCAAATGCAACAGCTACCACTGACAGCAATGGTTCTATAATTAGTGTAAGTGTTGTGTCTGGGGGAAGCATTTATACTAGTATTCCTAATGTTACTGCTACCAGTTCTAATACAAGTCCAGCTATTCTTACAGCAAGATTGGCGCAAAATACATATGATACATTTACCTATCGAATATTCAAAGATAAAAATGATAATTATCAATATTTAAGAGAAAGCGCATCTGCATCAACAACTTTAGCTTCTGCACTTTCATTAACTGCAGATAGTATTGTAGTAGCAGATAGTTCTGTGCTGCCTATGCCTGCACCTAATTCTACTGTAATTTGTAGTGTAACAATAAATGGCGAAAGAATTATATATTTCGATAAGGATGATGCAACTAATACTCTTACTAATTTAATTAGAGGTGCTTATGGTACAGGAGCAAATTTACATGCTTCGGGATCTAC
>Ga0192647_100723_pt1 | contig 22927 bp, 20 predicted proteins | sample LauGreFa1BDMLBSN_2_FD_133046 | JGI IMG/M metagenome (GOLD analysis project Ga0192647, IMG submission 133046) | Freshwater lake microbial communities from Lake Michigan, USA - Fa13.BD.MLB.SN - reassembly | ecosystem: Environmental > Aquatic > Freshwater > Lake | place: Lake Michigan, USA...
CTGAAGAATATTTCGAAGGATTGAAACGTGAGCAGTATCTGAAATCGAATTCTGCATATTCTGTTGCTTCCGGGCATTCAACACTCCTGCGGACAGACCTTTCTCTGTGTCTAACAAAACACCCAGCACGTAATCATATCCGAATATTCTTCCAATTCTTTTCAATGTCTTTGCTCTTCCCGAAGGGCCAGGCAAATCGGATTCAGGAAGACCTTTACTTTTCAAAAACGCTTTCGCATGTCCCATTTCAATTCCGCTCATTTCACGAAACACATGCGCCACATTCGGATCTTCTTCATGTTCAGCCAATAAGGCATAAAGAAAAGAAGCGTCAACTTCGGTTTGAATACTTGCAAGATTTTCCATTTGATGTTGAATTCGATTAACGTTTACTTTTTTCTTTTCACAGTAAATCTACGGACTCTCTGTCTACTTTGCGTGTTCAACAAAATACATATCTATATGACCTTTATTCTTGGCTTCAATTTTCCCTCTGTGCGTGCACACAAATTTATCTTTCACATGCTCAAATGTGCCGCCACTTATGTTAATCTTGCCCGCTTCTCCGGATGACTCTAAACGCGATGCAACGTTTACAGTATCTCCCCAAATATCATAAGCGAATTTTCTTATTCCAACAATTCCAGCGACAACAGGCCCTGTGTGAATGCCTATTCTAATTTCAAACACTTCTTCACCAACCAATTTCTTTTGCTCCAAATGTTCCTGCATGAACTGTCGAATCTCAATCGCCGCCTTTACCACATCAATGGCATGAGTCTCATTCGAAACTGGAAGTCCGCCAGCGCACATGTATGCGTCGCCAATTGTTTTAATTTTCTCAATGTTATGTTTTGCTATAATAGCGTCGAATGCTTTAAAGCAAATATGTATTTCTTCAACCAACTGAGATGGTGATAGTCGCTCAGAGATTTTGGTAAACCCTTTGAAGTCCGTGAACATGACAGTTACCATATCGAATTGCTTGGCGTCGGCACTGCCCTTTTCCTTCAGTTCGTTGGCAACTTCTTCGGGAAGAATGTTCAACAACAAATCATCTGACTTTTGTTTTTCTATGCGCAATTCTCTGGTTCTTTCCTGAACTTCCAAATCCAATTCATCGCGCTGACGAGCGAGTAATAGATTATTGGTTACTGATTGACGCGCTAAGAATATACTCAATGAAATAGGAAGAGATAAATAGAACGAAATTCTGTGACATATGGTCACGAAAAACGGTTTTGTAGTTCCTAACGAATTAAACAATTGCTCCAAAACAGGCCCGGCTAGAATAAAGACAAGTGATCCAATAATGATTATCCAACCACCCGCAACCCTGTTCTTTATTGACAACAAAGACATCCTTACTATTTCAAAGGATGATATTAATAAAATGGAAAAATTAAACGTTGCGAAATTCTTTGAAGTATAAAACTCATAATATCCAACCGACACGTATGCAATTAAAATGCACAAATAAACATATGGCGTAAACCTATTCCTAGCCTCGAACAAGGAGCGCATTACATGAAGCAAGAAAAAAGTTGTCAAGGCGTAAGCCAATTGATTTGCCAAATGAATTGAAACAACCTCGTCCGTGGAAATTTGAAACGCACCTAATTCTATCAAATTTGTAACTGCAACGCTTGCTGTAAAAAAAGTAAAACAACTAAATAGCAAAAGCGTTTTGTTCTTGTATCTTTTATTGACTTGAAAGATGGTAAGCAAGAAAATTATACAGTTGATTCCAAAGAAAAAACCATAATAAAGAATGGTATTACCGCGAGCCATATCTATTTGATCAGCTGCTTCATTCGTATGCAAGCTGCATGACATCCACTTTGAGTTAGACAATGAGCCTTCTATCTTCAGATTTCCAATATTGGAATGATGAGCGAACCGAAAGGCCAGTACGTTCGGACCGTGAACATCTCTGAATGTGACAAGAACTTTTCGTAAAGGAAAATGAAAGGCATCTTGTATAAACACAGCCTTACCAGTATTGGATATCGAACCAAAAGAATAGATAAGTTCTCCGTTTAGAAAAACTTCCATGGCCCCTTGCCATTTTACATAGAGCGAGAAGGTGCTGTTTTTTAATTCCGGAGAAACTCGAAACTTCATTCGACTCCAATATATCTTATCTATTGCAAAAGCATTGCCCTCTGTGTTTGTTAAGTTTAACCAATTATTATCGTCAAATTCTCTTGATGAAAAAGAGGCGCTGTCTCCTTCAAAGAATTTAGATGTAACGAAGGCATCTAAATTCACTCCTTGAAATTTCCGCTTAGTAATGGAAATAGGAATTTCTGAATTTGTAAGGTCGTTGAGTGAAATGGTTGGAAGAGAGTCTATCGAGATATCTGATGCCCTCATGTCACTCGAAAACAGTAACGTATAGAAAACAACAAAAAAAGCAAGAATGAAATTTGCACGAGTTCTCATTAAGCAAATATCATATAAAGCTTGGATTATAATTAGAATATCTTTTGAATAAAAAGAACTTCATTTTAAACGTCAATGGAAATATTTCATTTATGACAAAAGAATCTAAAAATGCCTTTACATACTTAAAATTGCAACTCAAGCAAAAACGCAACTTTATTTGTTAATAAAACGTTAAATTCACACATTAATTTCTTCCGATGAAAATATCTGTGACGTCATGCGTCTTCCTATTTCTTGTTTCCTTCGCGCATGGGCAAGTAGATCATTGGGAAACCGCTGTTTACGACACGCTTGAATGGCGTTACATCTTGCCAAACACGAATACACCAAGTAACTGGATTGACCCTTCCTTCGACGATGCTGCATGGTCTGTAGGAAATGGTGGCTTCGGATTCGGTGATGGTGATGACGGAACAACCATTCCAACAGGAAACATTTCAGTCTACCATCGCATTCATTTCAACATAAACGATTGGAATGAAATTTCGAAATTCATTTTGAATATGGATTATGACGATGGCTATGTCGCTTATTTAAATGGTACTGAAATTTCCCGTTCGAATATTTCGACCGCGGGACAACCGGCATGGAACGACGGTGCTGACGGACAGCACGAAGCTGTTATGTATCAAGGCGGATTGCCAGATGAAGTTATCTTTTTAACACAGGACTATCTTTCCATTTTGAACAACGGAGACAATGTCTTCTGCGTTGAAGCACACAACATCTCAACCAATTCTGGAGACATAACCTCAAGGCCTTTCCTTCATGTGGGACTAACGACGACCAATACTTATTTCGGAACGCCTCCGTCTTGGTTCGTTCCTCCATTCGAATTTTACAAATCAAATCTTCCTATTGTTGTTTTAAACACATTTGGCATTGAAATTCCCGATGAGCCGAAGATTGACGCTGAGATGGGAATCATTTTTAATGGCGAAGGACAAATGAATTATCTCACGGATTCATTAAACGAATTCTTTGGACCAATTGCCATTGAAACAAGAGGTTCCTCTTCCAGCAGCTTTCCTGCTAAATCATACGGATTAGAGACCCGCGGACCAGATAGCGTGAATTACAACGCATCAATTTTCAATTGGCCTGCCGACAACGATTGGATCTTGTATGCGCCATATACAGACAAATCAATGATACGAAATGTACTTACGTATCATCTCGGAAATGAAATGGGACGTTGGACGCCGCGTACTAAATTATGCGAGCTCATGTTGAACGGAGAATATATGGGAGTCTATGTATTCATGGAGCGAATTAAACAGAATCCAGGAAGAGTGAACGTCGACGAACTACTTCCAACCGACACATTAAACAACGAATTATCGGGTGGATATATTCTGAAAGTGGATAAGACAACTGCGGGGGGTGTCATTGCATGGGACTCTCCCTACCCCGCTCAGACACCAAGTAACGCGACCATTGGCATACAAATGCACGACCCTGAACTTATTGAGTTGCATCCTTCGCAACTCAATTACATTCAGACCTATTTCACCGATTGGGAGGATGCTCTCGTCTCTTCAAACTTTGCTGATCCGATTCAAGGGTATCGCAGTTATATAGATGTTCCCTCATTCATCGACTTCTTCCTTGTTAATGAAATTTCAAAGAATGTAGACGGATATCGAATCTCTTCATTCTTTTACAAGGAGCGATTTAGTGAAGGAAACAAATTGGTCGCAGGACCTCTTTGGGATTTCAACATCGCTTGGGGTAATTCAGACTATTGCGAAGGTGGAGAAACATACGGATGGGAAATTAACTTCAACACAGTCTGTGGCGGAGGAAATAACCCTTCATGGTGGAACAGATTATTGGATGACAGCCTTTACGCAAATGAAGTGAATTGCAGATGGAATGAGTTGCGCGCTACCCTGCTTGATACAACCTATTTGTATAACTACATCGACAGTCTAGCTCTAATTCTTGAGACTCCTGCAACGCGTCACTATCAGCGCTGGCCAATATTAGGAAATTATGTTTGGCCTAATAATTTTATTGGAAACACTTTCCAAGAAGAAATTGATTTCTTGAAATTTTGGATCGGGAATCGCATTGCTTGGATGGACGCGAACATGTTCGGCACATGCGACACAACAGTGTATGTTTCCGATTTGAACAATGTTCCTTTCCACATTTATCCGAATCCAACCAACGATATTTTATATGTTGAAACACCTTTCGAGAAAAACTTTGAAATAAAAGTCTTCACCACACAAGGCACATTGGTTCAACGTATTCAGCGAGCGAATGCACCGCGCACCGCCCTGTCTCTCGCTAATCTTCCAAAAGGAATGTATTTCATTCAAATTAAAAACGACAATCAAACTTTCACCACTCAAAAAATAATTGTACAATGAAAATAAAATCTATACTCTTCGCAGCACTTGTGGCTATTGCCTTTACTTCTTGCGATAAAATTGCTGGCCCTGGTGGCACGTCATCAATTACCGGAACTGTTTCAGGAATTAATGAAAGTTATGGACAGTATGAGTCAATAGAAATCACAGTGACTCCTGGAAGTATTTTAGAACACGGAGATTACTTCATCGTGAATCAACTTTCTGGCGACAACTATTACTTCTATTTCAACAATCCTGTTTGGGTGACTAGTGCTGATCCTGCTTTACTTGGAAGAACAGGTGTTCAGATAGATTTTTCTTATGATGAAACAAACTTTGAAATCGCTGCTAAAGTAGATTCGGTTCTAATTGCAAATGTTGGAAACGCTTTCAACGTCACAACCAGTGGGGACATTGTAACACTTACTGCTACTGAGATGGGAAACATTCCTGATCCAGATGATGTTACAACATCCTTCTTCGTCGATGTATCTAATCAAGGACAAGTGGGCAGTATTGGCACTGAAACTCCTATGACTGACATGCGCGTTTACTTGTGCTACGGCGAAAATGAATTTTATGATGAATCAACAAAGACAGGAGCTAACGGAGCTTTCTCTTTCCGTAACCTTCAAATTGGAAAGTATTCAGTTTATGTATTATCGAAAGACAGCGTCACTCAAGAATACACCATTCCTGTTCGTCAAGAAATTGAAATTACTGCAGATGGAAGTGTTGTTGAAGTCGGAAACCTTTTCATTCAGCATTAATGAAACGAATTGCTCTAATAATAATGATAGCCCTACCAAGTCTAGCTTGGTCACAAAACGATTTTTTTAATCGAAATGAAATAGGCCTTAAGATTAAGCCTACTAAGCGTTTTTCAGCTACGCTTTCAGGGCAATATCGTTGGAATGTATCTGAAAAACTTTATTCGAAAACGCTCTTTACTGCGCGATTGAAATATGATATTGCTAAACCATTTTCAATTCTAGCTACATACAGAAGGACGTGGATGCCGAATGATTTCTTCTATTTAGACAATCAAGAAAACACCTACGGACATCGCTTTGCGGCTGGATTCTCGTGGGACATTTTAAGAACAATCAAACCAAAGGCGAAATCAAGTATTAAGTATACCTCGCAATACCAAAAAGAATTCTTCAAGTACAAGCGCGAGCAAATCTTTTGGAGAAATCGATTGTCGCTAGACCTTCACATTGGCTTGAAAAGAATGACTCCTGTTTTGAGTGCCGAGAACTTTTTGAGAACAAATGAATATTACCAGCTCCTAAATGGCGTTTCTGTTACATCGGCTGCTGTGACTGAAATGCGCTACGGTTTTGGTCTGAATTTCGATTTACCCAACAACCATGAAATTCAAATCCGAACGCTTTACCGCAATCTTAAAACGAAAAAGAATGATGCTTGGGTTATGCAATTTTCTTATTTCTATACCATTGAAAAGAAAAAGGAAAAAGCTACACGAACTATTGGTGTTCCTGAGTTTTGATATATTTGCTTCATGAAGAAGCTTATTTTATTCATCCTATTATTTGCTACAATCTTAAGTTCATGTAGCATTGAAAAAAGAGTTTATCAATCGGGTTATTACATTTCCGCAAGATCTTCTTCTCCGAAAGAAGAGAAAATCCACAAGAAACTTCAGCCCACAATATTTTCAGAATCTGTAACGACTATTACTAAGGAGGACTCATCTAAGGTCATCGAGCACGAAGACACCGCGAGTATAAGACTCAATGAATCATACCCGAGAATTGAATCTTCGCATGCAACTCAGATTCCGCCTCATGAAATTCCAATCTTCGCTATACTTGCCAGTGATTCTATTCCTAATGAATCAAAAGTGTTAAATGAGAAATATGAAAAAAATCATGCGTTAAAAAATAAAATTAGGAAAATTGCACATTACCCCTTGGTTGTTGCAATGTATGCATTTTACATGACCTGGTTAATTTTTCTTATTTACCTCTTTAGCACAATGTCTAGTGCGGTGCTTGTAGCCTCATTAGCTATTTTTGCCGCCGCCTTAATATTGGTAATTCCCTTAGCAAGTATTTATCTCGTTTTATCAATAATTACAAAAAAGCAACGTCGAAAACTGAGAAAAATGGGAGTGGTGAAATGAGGACAATTTCACTTTTCTTCCCTTTTTCATAACCCTCGCCATCGGCATTCGTCCGCAGGACATTCGTATCTTTGATACATCATGAACCCTCAAGTAGACATCATACTCGAAGAAGGTTGCGGCCGATGCAAACTAGTCGGCACACCGCAATGCCGAATCATTATTCGTAATTTAGAAATGAAGGCGCTTCGAGAAATAGCGCTTGAAAGCGGATTAGACGAAGAAGTTAAATGGGGATTCCCAGCTTACACCTTCAAGAAGAAAAACATATTTATGCTTGGCAGCTTCAAAGAGTATTCAAGCATTATGTTTTTTAAAGGAGCGTTGCTCAGCGATCCTGAAAATATTTTAGTTCAACCCACAGAGAATTCAAATTCAGGAAGACAACTTCGATTTACCAATGCGAACGAAATTTTAAAAATTAAAAAGACAATTCTTCAATACATCTTCGAGGCGACTGAACTTGAAAAATCAGGAGCAAAAGTCGAAGCCAAGAAAACATCGGAATACCCCATGCCCGATGAATTAAAAAACAAATTCAAAGAACTTCCTGAATTGAAAGCGGCATTTGAAAAACTTACTCCAGGAAGACAACGCGGATACTTACTACACTTCTCTCAAGCCAAGCAATCCGCCACTCGCAGTTCTCGAATAGAAAAGTGCATGGAAGCCATTTTCAACGGCAAAGGCATGAATGAATAAATCAAATTGAAATGAGCAGTCCAAAACGATCAAGAAGAATTCTCATACTCATCGCCCTACTCTGCTTGGTCGTTGTGATTGTTTATGCATTTCAATCGAGCATTGAACCAGCTATTTCAAACTCAGAATCGAAACAAGAAGAGCAAAAGGAAGAAATTATTCCAACGGAAAACATTACCCATCTCGAGTACCCCGCTTTACTTCCCAACGAAAAAATAATATCACACACGGGATACTCTTTCGTTTATTCGGAAGAACATGAGCAAGCGAAATGGATCGCTTATGAATTGACGAAGGAAGAAACCACCAGCCTTTTCGAACGGACAGATAAATTTCTTGTTGATCCATTTGTGACAACCGGAACTGCAGAAAATAGCGACTACGCAAAATTTGGATACGACAAAGGTCATTTGGCTCCTGCTGCAGATATGGGATGGTCTGCCATTACCATGAAAGAAAGTTTTTACCTGAGCAACATGAGTCCTCAATTACCCGGATTTAATCGAGGGGTATGGAAACGATTGGAAGAAATGATGCGCTCTTGGGCGATAGACAATTCTGCGATTTACATTGTAACCGGACCTGTGCTAGTGTCAGGACTTCCAACCATTGGAGGCAATCGCGTTTCTATTCCCAACTATTATTACAAAGTCATTTTAGACTATACGCAACCTGAAATAAAAGCCATGGGCTTTATTCTTCCGAATGCATCTTCCTCGTCTGCTCTCAGTTCATTTGCAGTGAGCATTGACGATGTTGAAAATGTAACAGGCCTTGATTTTTTTCCAGCACTTCCCGACGATCAAGAAACGACATTGGAAAAAGAGCATTGCACAACATGCTGGCATTGGCAAAACATAAAATCACAGGGCGGTTCTTCTTCCCCAAAACGTGAAGGCGCCTCCGTTCAATGTTCAGGAATAACGAAAGCTGGAGCGCAATGCAAGCGAATGACACTAAGTGAGAACGGGAGATGTTACCAACATGGAGGCAATTAAATACCCTTTATAAAAGGTATAAACAAAAACTATAATTTCATAAAATCTATTGATAGACTGTATAGAGCGTTAGCTTCTAGATTTGACCCGTCAAACAAGAAATAACTTAAACAGTTTTCAATGAAAAAAATCCTAGTAATTATAGGTCTAATCGCTTCAGTGCATGCTTCCGCGCAACCGCATGAAGCCATGCAAGGGCAATGTCCCTTTCACCCTTCAACATCACCTCAAAAAACAGAAGTGATAGGCAGCGGACAAAACAACAGAGATTGGTGGCCAAATGCCTTGAACCTAGAAATTCTTCGCCAGAACTCAAGTCTTTCTAATCCAATGGATGCTCAATTCACTTATGAAAAGGCATTTACCACCTTGGATTATTTCGCGTTGAAAAAAGACATCAACGCACTTCTTACAAACAGTCAAGATTGGTGGCCAGCAGACTTCGGTAACTACGGACCTTTCTTTGTCCGCATGGCTTGGCACAGCGCAGGAACATACAGAACCGGTGACGGACGTGGAGGCACTCGTTCAGGTATGGAACGCTTCGCGCCACAAAACAGTTGGCCCGATAACGCGAACTTAGATAAAGCCAGAAGATTGTTATGGCCAATCAAACAGAAATACGGAAATCAAATTTCATGGGCCGACTTAATGATTCTTACAGGAAACGTTGCGCTTGAAAACATGGGCTTCAAGACATTTGGATTTGGTGGTGGACGCGTTGACGTGTGGGAGCCGGAGCAATACGTTTACTGGGGACCTGAAACAAAATGGCTTGACGACAAACGTTATACTGAAGGAAGACAACTTGAAAAGCCGTTAGCTGCTGTTCAAATGGGTTTGATCTACGTGAATCCTGAAGGACCTAATGGAAATCCTGATCCTCTTGCTTCAGCGAAAGACATTCGCGAAACATTTGGTCGCATGGGAATGAATGACGCAGAAACCGTTGCGCTTATTGCCGGTGGACACACCTTCGGTAAAACTCACGGAGCTGGAAGTACCTCTCACGTGGGCGAAGCACCTGAAGGAGCTGGAATTGAAGAGCAAGGTTTGGGCTGGAAGAGTGATTTCAATTCAGGAAAAGGGAAAGATGCAATTACCTCTGGACTTGAAGTGATTTGGAATTCAACACCAACGCAATGGAGCAACAGATACTTCACTACTCTCTTCAACAACGAATGGGAATTGACGACTAGCCCTGCTGGAGCAAAGCAATGGACTCCGAAAAACGGTGTTGCCAATGTTCCAGATGCTTTCGATCCTAACAAGAAACATATGGCAGGTATGCTTACCACTGACATCGCTTTGCGCGTTGATCCGGCATATGAGAAAATATCTAGAAGATTCCTAGAACATCCTGAAGAGTTCGCCGACGCATTCGCTCGTGCTTGGTTCAAGCTTACGCATCGCGACATGGGACCAAAAAGTACTTACCTCGGTCCTGAAATCCCAAAGGAGAATTTGGTATGGCAAGATCCTATTCCCGCATTAAATCATCCTACGATCAACAATGCTGATATTGCTGTTTTAAAAACACAATTGCTTTCTTCAGGAATTTCCATCAGCGAAATGGTAACCACAACTTGGGCATCTGCTTCGACCTATAGAAATTCAGACCGTCGCGGAGGAGCCAACGGAGCGCGCATTCGCCTTGCTCCACAGAAAGATTGGGAAGTAAACAATCCTAAGCAATTGGCGAAAGTTCTTGCTGCTTACGAAAAGATTCAGAAGGAATTCAACAACAAAACCAAAGATGGTAAGAAGGTTTCAATGGCCGACTTAATTGTTCTTGCGGGAAACATTGCGATTGAAGAAGCTGCGAAAAACGCAGGTGTAACTGTCGCTATTCCTTTCACAGCAGGAAGAATGGATGCAACGCAAGAGCAAACAGATGCTTCATCGTTTGCAGTGCTTGAACCAATGGCCGATGGATTCAGAAACTATTTGAAAACGAAGTATACTGTTCCGACAGAAGCGTTGATGGTTGACAAAGCGCAATTGCTCACACTTTCAGCACCAGAGATGACTGTACTTGTAGGTGGTATGCGTTCATTGCATGCGAACTTCGACAACTCGAACAACGGGATTTTCGTTTCAAAGAAAGATCAACTGTCGAATGACTTCTTCGTTCAGCTATTAGACATGAACGTAATCTGGACCGCTGTGAATGCAGATGATGAATTGTTTGAAGGTAGAGACCGTAAAACTGGAGATGTGAAGTATACAGCAACTCGCGCTGACTTAATCTTCGGTTCGAATTCGGAGCTGCGTGCTTTGGCTGAGGTCTACGCAAGCAGCGATGCGAAAGAGAAGTTTGTGAAGGACTTTGCGAAAGCTTGGAACAAGGTTATGAACTTGGACAGATTTGATGTGAAATAATTCGTGAGGTTGAAAGTGATGGAGAAAAAAAGGCCGGCAATGTCGGCCTTTTTTATTTCAATCTTTTTTCAGTTTGAACGAAAAGGTTAATAACGCTCGTCAAAAGCAACAAGAGCGAAATGAGTGTAGCTGCTTCCATCGGAATTGGAAGTACTGCAAGGATAAGAGCCAAGACTAACATAATTAATCCTTGTTTCAACATGAGTTGAGAAGAAAAGCGTTGAGCCAAATCCCAATTCTCCTGATTCTTCATGCTGCGCGAAGTGCGATAGCCGTAGATGCTATTGATTTTTTTTGGTGGAAATTTGATTGTGATGAATGCTGCTACTGCAAAGACAAATCCCACAATGAATAATGGAAGCACACCCATTGATTATTTTATTTCAATGGTTACCTTTTTTCCCAAACCAACTTCGAACAACTCTAACAGCGTTCTCAACGTAATGTTTCGGCCGTCATTTTCAATTCGCGAAATATAACTGCGCTTCTTATTCACTTTTTGAGCAAACTGCTCCTGAGTAAGGTTGGCTTCCTCTCTAAGTGCTCTTAAATGCATTCCGATTACGAACGCCGCCACATCTCTTTCATAAGCATCTCGCTCTGGAGTTCCTATGGGACCTTTGCATTCATCTTTAAATTCCGACCAAGTTGTTAATTTACCTTTTTCTTTCTTCATGGTATTGGTGCATTAATAATTTCGCTTTCTCTATTTCTCGTTTTGGAGTCTTTTGATCTTTCTTAACAAATCCATTGAGCAAGACCACAATATTCCCATCATCAAAAAAGCAGAAAATTTGCCAACAATTCGTTCCCAACATGATTCGAAGTTCAAACAATCCTTTAGAATTGCTAATACTCTTCAAGTGATTACTTGATAAATGTTGGTAAGACTCAACCAATTCAATAAGCCAATCAATTTTATCCTGAACTCTTTTATTCTGTTCGGAATAGAACTGATGAAAATAAGATTTAAAAAATATTACCCTTCGAATCTTCTGCATAACAAATGTAACTTATAAGTATCATTACTCCAAATTGAGTTTTGAAATTTTACACTGAAAACTCCTGAATCCTTATGTGCCAGCTATGCGGTTTCAACAATGAACGAATAATGATTTGGCTTGTACAGCAAGACTTCTATAACTTTATACCAATGAATAAAATAGTTTTCTTTCTCTTCGTCCTTATGAGCTTTTACAGCTCAACGGTTCAATCACAAGAGACTTCATGCATATTCAATTATTCCAACAAAAAAGGAAGCAACTATTTTTTCTCCACGTATTGGGATGTTTCTCCGGATATACTTATGAACGGAACATGCATTCAATACATGTCGAACACCAAAGACATCTACGAAAAACGTGTTTTCAAAAACGGAATCATCCAATCGGAAATCACAAACTTCATTAATCCAACCCGCAAACGAACTTCCTTCGAACGCGTAAAGCGCGACAGCACCATTGCTGAATATTCTGAGTATTCGGAATCCGGGTACTTAGTACGAACTACCAAATATTATTTAGATAAAAAAGGAAGAAGATGCTGGCAAGATTCGCACTACTATCCCAATGGAAAATTGCAAAATATTCAATCGTATGCGGCGTTACGCGCAGAAGAGCTGAAAGGATTTTCATCGGATATCATTCCTGAACACACAATCGATTCTGAAGGCTATGGTTGGCAAACGGTTCCCGTAGGAGTGACTAAAACTTATTTTCAAAATGGAAAACTAAACACGCTGAACACCTATTCTTATTCTAAAAACGCACTCGCTAAATACGATCTTGGATTAAACGGACCCCATGAAGCCTATACCGAAGAAGGGGTGCTCATTTCAAAGGGACAATATGTTGATGGAAGAAAACACGGTGAATGGCGACATTATTTTTTCGATGGAAAACTTTCGCATGTACAGACTTATGAAAACGACTTCGGGGTTGGCACTTGGGTAAGTTATAATTATAACAGTGGAAAAATTGAAACGACCGAAGAATTCAACAACGAAAAATATTACTGGCCTATTCCTCATACCATTCGTTACAACGAACTCGGAAAGGTGGTGTATGAAAAAGAAATATTGCTCGACGGCAGAGGCTTCGAGAAATCGTATTTCGATAATGGAATTCCGAACGACATTACCATTTACTATCACGGCCCCTCTGAAATCTCTGAGTACTACGCGTATTTCAACACCGGGCAATTGAAGAAGAAAACATACTACCGCGCAAAGAACGATACGATTGCTGCTGAATATTTCGAGGCGGGCAGCATCAAGTCTATCAACCTTACTCCAAATATTGGAAGTGGAAACACGAAACAACTTACAGCAAACTATTACGCTCCAGGAAAATTAGAATCACAGACGTACTACACCTACAAAGACGGAATTTCAGACCAACACATAGAGAAGTTCTATGAAAATGGGAATTTCAAATGGGAACTTATTCTTCACGAAAAAGAGCAAACCGAAAGAGATTTCTTTCCGAATGGAAAACTTCAAAGTGAAAAAAATTATTCCTTTGACTTGCTGAATGGAAACTGGATTCAAAAAGACTCCTTGGGAAATGTTACAAAGAACTGCTTCTATTCTTCGGGATTCAAATTCGGGAAATGTGAAACACCTTCAGCGCTTAAAATTGGCTCTGCCCCGACTGAAGAACTGAAAGCATGGAAAGCAGCGGTTGTAAGCAAGTACATGTATCAATTCCACAATAGCAGTTTGCAAGAAGCCTTTCCGAGTTTCATTTCAAAAGAGAAAATTATACAAGATGCCGAGATCCTTTGGAAGGTTGTTAAGTATTGTAATCAAAACGGATATACCTTCCTTCCATCAACCACAACGAATGTAGATGGAATAATCTCCTATACATTCACTGCACCCGTCAGCTCTTATGACACTCATGAAAAGCAGATTGATTCAATATTGGTTTCTAGAGGATTTACGATTTCTAAAAAACTGAAACAAGGCGGTTATTGTTCCTTCCAATTGACTAACGAAGATTACCACGGTATTGGTTCATTCAACGAAATGCTGACTCCATTCTTCCCCAACAATAGCGGTTATATATACCCGAATTACCTTCAAGAGAAGGTGGGGTTTGGATGGAGGGGAAATACTTACACCAGCTTTGACATTGAACGAAAGGAATCAGTAAAGGCTAACGTTGTGACCTTGAACACATACGGATCATCCAAAATCTTCACCTTATACGACGACGGTGACATTGAGTTCTACAACGGTCGCGGCGATTGGAGTCAACCCGACATGTCGAATTACCAGCACATGTGGTGGGATTGAGTTACCTCACACTATACTCTCCGAGAGTAGTAGCAATCTCATCGGCAAGTGGAAGAACTTCTTTCGTTCCAATACCCACACAATAGAACCCTCCAGTTTTAGCGGCTTGAACACCCGAAATAGCATCTTCGAAAACAATGCATTCACTTGGAGCTAAGCCGAGTTTCTCAGCAGCAGTTAAAAAGACCGTTGGATCAGGTTTCGATTTAGAAACGACATTTCCGTCTACAATAGCATCGAACAAATGTGTAATTCCTAAGCGCTCTAAAATCATTGGAGCATTCTTCGAAGAAGAGCCCAGTGCAATTTTAATTCCTTTCGACTTACATGATTCAAGGAAAGGAATGGCGCCTGGCAATGCTTCGTCGGCATTCATTTCAGCAGCCAATTCCAAATACCACTCATTCTTTACGTCCATGAGTGACTGCTTCTCCTCTGAAGATTTTTCAATGTTTCCTTTCTTCAGAATGATTTCCAAAGATTCAGCGCGACTTACACCTTTCAAGTGCTCATTATCATCCAATGAGAATTCAACCCCAACAGAATTTGCTAAACGCTTCCAAGCTTGATAATGATATTTCGCGGTGTCAACAAGGACTCCGTCTAAATCGAAAATGAATCCTTTCATTCTGCGTGGTGAAAAACAAACTTAACATGGTAATTCACAAGACCGTCGATTGGCTTCTTAATGATGTTGCCCAGGCGAACACCTTCCAAGCGACAAGCTTCTTCCAAACAATGTTTGAAATAGTGTGAAATAGATCCCACAAAGTGAACTGGAACTTTGTCCCAATTTTCAAATGACTTCACATGAATATCTATGAACTCACGCATTCCGTTTACTACCCAATTTATCACATGCGGATGGTGAGCGAAATTTCCGATAAAACGAGTGAAACTTGCGAGATAAACGTTTGCGTTCGGCTCTCTGTATATTTTCGAAATGAATTCGTCTTTGCTTAATGGGAAACTATTTTCAAACGCTTCAGCAATCTCAGCAGGAAGTTTCTTGTAGAAATATTCGCGCAACAAAATCTTTCCAAAGTAAGATCCACTTGCTTCATCGCCTAAGATAAATGCCAATGAAGGAACTGATTCATGAATGTCTTTCCCATCGAAGAAACAAGAATTGCTTCCTGTTCCTAGAATACAAGAAATACAAGGCTCTCCATCGTATGTTGAATAAGCGCTACCTAACAAATCGTGTTCAATCAATAATTCTGCAGTTGGAAAAACAGCACGTAGTCCGCGCTCAATAATTCCACACATCGTTGGTGTGCTGCTTCCAGCTCCGTAAAAATAAACATGAGAAATTTTGTCGGCGTAAAGAGCCAGAGGGGCATTTCCTCTGATTGCACCTTCCACTACTTTCTCATCGTGAAAATATGGATTCAACCCCATGGTTTCAAAATTCCCTAATCGAGATCCTTTCTCGTCAATGAGAGCCCAATCACATTTAGTGGACCCGCTATCAGCTATAAGTATCATTTGTCTTTGTTTACTGTTATTAAAATCTATTGTACTGCTTCAATCACATTTTATGAAGAAGATCAATCACGCGCTTGCTGTATCCAGCTTCGTTGTCATACCACGACATGATTTTCACCAAGTTTCCGTTTGCAGAAGTTAAGTCGGCGTCGAAGATACTGCTTGCAGGATTTCCAACTACGTCAATACTTACAATTGGATCAACACAGTATTCCAGAATACCTTTCATTGGTCCTTCTGCTGCTGATTTCATGGCTGCATTCACTTCCTCTTTAGTCACATCTCTTTTCAAGATTACCACTAAGTCGGTTAATGATCCATCTGGAGTTGGGACGCGCACCGCTACTCCATCTAATTTCCCTTTCAATTCAGGAAGCACCAATCCAACTGCTTTCGCAGCACCTGTGCTAGTTGGCACCATGCTCAATGCTGCTGCACGAGCTCTGCGCAAATCTTTATGAGGAGCGTCCTGCAAACGTTGGTCGGCAGTGTATGCGTGAACCGTTGTGATGTATCCTTTGTCAATTCCGAAAGTATCATTCAACACTTTCACGATTGGAGCCAAACAGTTCGTGGTGCAAGATGCATTCGAAACAATTAGATCTTCTGGTGTAAGCGTATCATCGTTAACACCAAGAACAATGGTCTTAACATTTCCTGTTGCTGGAGCAGAAATAACCACCTTCTTCGCGCCAGCTGTGATGTGCTTTCCAGCACTTACATCATCGGTAAAGAAACCAGTACTTTCAATAACTACATCTACATTCAATTCACCCCAAGGTAAATTCGAAGGATCCTTTTCAGCGTATACACGAATCTTCTTTCCGTTTACCACTAAGAAATCTCCATCAGCAGAAACCTCTGCATTAACTCTTCCGTGAATACTGTCGTATTTCAACAAATGCGCAAGCGTCTTAACATCTGTTAAGTCGTTTACGGCAACTACTTCAATATTGTTGTCGGTTAATGTGTGACGAAAGCACATGCGGCCGATACGTCCAAAACCATTGATTGCTACCTTTTTCATCTTATTCTTTTTTCTAATTATTATATCGCTAGAATGCGTGCAATGCGCAATTCATCTCTATTCGGAAGATTGCTGCGTGTGATAGCTTCTTCTAATGAAGTGTATGTTTCTCTGTCGTTCACAATTCCAATCATGACATCTTTTCTACCTTGAAGTAATCCTTCAACGGCAGCTACTCCCATGCGAGATGCGATGACACGATCGTAACAACTCGGCGCTCCTCCACGTTGCAAGTGTCCGAGAACGGATACTCGTGTGTCGTAATCCGGATTCTCTGCTGCTACTTTATTCGCCAATTCGTAAGCTGTTCCGCCTTTCACTCCTTCGGCAACAATGACAATAGAACTAGACTTTCCGCTTTTTTCACTTGCGCGAAGTATTTGCATCAACTCTTCAGAGGTCATCTCGTCCTCTGGAAGAACAATGGCAATAGCACCTGAAGCAATGCCTGCTTTCAATGCAATGAAACCACTGTTCCTGCCCATAACTTCAACGAAGAAGATCCGGTTGTGAGAAGTTGCTGTATCGCGAATTTTATCTACTGCGTCAACAACCGTATTCGTTGCTGTATCGAAACCAATGCAGTGATCGGTTCCGAATAAATCATTGTCTATACTACCCGGAATTCCCATTACTGGAATGCCCGACTCTTGAGAAAGAATGTGCGCTCCGGTGAACGTTCCATTTCCACCAATAGTTATGAGTGCATCTATGTGATGCTTTTTCATTTGCTCAATGGCTGTGGCTCTTCCTTCTGTGGTAAGAAATTCTTTGCAGCGTGAGGATTTCAAAATTGTACCCCCACGACCTAATATACGCGCCACCGAACGTTCGTTCAAACGTTTGAAGTCGCCTGCCATTAATCCTGCATAACCTTGAAAGATTCCTTCCACTTCAACATTATGAAATGCACACGCACGAACAACCGCACGTATAGCGGCATTCATACCCGGAGCATCTCCTCCGCTGGTTAGAACACCAATTCTTTTTATTCCTGAACTATTCATGTTTCTAAACTTGAATGCTAACTTAGTGTAAATTTTACACTAAGTCCAAATAAAAATAATTTTCTTTCAAAAATCATCTCGTAAATACATTACAACGTGAGGCAAAATATTTGTCTCATGAAAACACAAAACCCTTACTTCAGCGAGACCACATCGGATTTCTTGCCTCTATTCACAGCTGGACCTAAGTTGTGGAAAATCTTTAACAACAACGGATTCACCCAGCAAGCTGGATTCAGCACAAGTCATGCATCGCGCTTGGGGTTTGAGCCTGGAAAAATGATCCACCTGCGTAAGAACGGCGATTGCATTATTGTCTTTTTGAAAGATGGACGCGTGCACGTGATGAACGGGCCGCTTTCGCGCTGGCATTTATTCGACAACCTGAACATTGCAACGCTGCGCACTTTATTGGCTTTCTCCAGTTTGAATGAAAACGACCAATTTGCCTTTCGTTCTTATATGAAAGATCAGTGCAAGGGATTTCGTGACTTGTTTCATCACTTGCCTGCTAATAACGTTGGATGGAAAAATCGCTTCCTGAATTACTACAGTAGCTATTCCACCAAAGAGCTCTTCGAATATGCACAATAAGTGGTGAGGAAGTCCTGTTACTGCAACATGAACTTCTTTACTTCTTTGTGTATTTTTGATGTATGTTGAAATTGTTGCGTCGGAATATTCTCCTTGCCTCACTCCTACTGATTGGCGTTGCTTCATCTGCTCAAAAAGATATGTTTGGACTCGACAGCGTTCAAACAAAATTGGTGAATAACAAGGGGATTGGTCCAGAAGATTTATTGGGTATTCGCAACATGCGCGTGGTATTGCACGACATACTTTATAGAGGCGGATCGAATAATTTTTATCGAAGAGAAGCTGAGCCGAAGACTTACAATTCCCATCCGCTTCCACCTTGGGGAATAAATAATTTGCGTCAAGCCGGATTCGGTGGAGCCATCTATCTTTATTCAAAATATTTTGAAGAAGATTATCCTGAACCTGTTTTAGATTCTCTTTTTGATTTGGGATTCAACTACAGCTGTCAACCCGATTTAAATCGCGATGTCGTCTTTACTTTGTTCGAAGAGATTAATGCCATTATTCAAACGGAAAAAAAGGAACCGCTATACATTCATTGCTGGAACGGCTGGCATCAAAGCGGCATGCTCAGTGCATTCACGCTTATGCAATTTTGTGGGCTAAATAACCAACAAGCTTTAAAGTACTGGGAACAGAACACCGATGGTGCTTTCAAAGGATATCCGCATGTTAAATCTGAAATACTTAAGTTCAAACCTTTTGATGAGTTCAAAACAGATTCGTTGACAAGAGCGCGTATTTGTCCTTGTATGACTGAATCCATTCTCAAAACAAAGGACGTTCAAAAGCTCCACGACGTGCAGAAAGAAGACGATTCTGCTCAAAAAGAAATGATGGAAGTTCGCGATGAAAAACTTCCTGTTGAACTTCAATCCCACACTCACACTGTTAAATCGGGCGAGTCGCTTTCTTCTATTGCCGAGAAAGAGCACACTTCCGTTAAAACACTCTGTCGCGAAAACAACATTAAAGAAACCAGTATCATTCGAATAGGACAAAAACTAATTGTTCCAGGACCGAATAGAACTTCTCCCGAGGTGCTTGATAATCCGCTTAAAAAATTCCACAAGATAAAATCTGGCGACACGCTTTCAGGTATTGCCATAAAGCATCACACAACAGTTGCTAAAATTTGTAAACTCAATAATTTCAAGCCAACGAAAACGCTTCAAATTGGGGAGAAAATTCGCGTCCATTAAAACGGACTGTCGTCTTCGTCAAGTGGTTTGATAACAGGATTAGACTTGTTGTAAAACTGACTGTGTGTTGAGTGGTAATAGACCAACTCTTCTTCGTCTCTCACTCGCGCATCAGCCGTGATAGCGACACCTGATGCGAATAAGAAATCTGGACGGAAATAATCATTGTGCATCCATGAATTAATGTCTTTGCGAAGCATAAACACACGGCGTGTCAAGTGCTCCATTAAATTCCAATTGTAAACGCTCAAAAGCGAAGGGAATTTCCCGTATGAATAATCAATTAAATCACAGGCCGAAGTTGCAACAATAAGAACCCCTCTATCATTTCCAAGCACGTCGTTTTTCAGTCCAGTTAAAAACAACTTCAACAATTCAGGTGGAAGCTTTCCTTCGTTGTAATTGTATTTTATTTTATCGATGATGATGAGTCCCTTCGGATGTTTATCTCGAAATTTCATAATGCCCTCCATCGCAACATTCAGGTGAGGCTCTTTGAATTCTTGGAAGTAAAGCGGCTTGTTGTGTAAATCTTCCAAATGTTTCAAGCAAAGCGAATCCCAATATAAAACGTCGTTCGTTACTTCGTGAAAGGATGGAATTTCTTCCTTTGCTCTTTGCAGCATAATTTTATACATAAATAGCTCTGGCGAAATATCTGAACTCACATAAAGAACAGGCGTTCCAGCGTCGGCATTAACCAAGGCAATCTGCAACGCCATGCTTGTGCTTCCCGAATGTTTGTTCGCCACGAGCAATGAAATCTCTTGTGATCGAATCCCTCCATTCTTGTCCCACAAGTCTATTCCCGTTAAAAAGGAAACGACCTGATTGGTTTCATTCTGTTCAATTCTACGCAGCGAATGCGCCATTAATTTCGACCAATTAAACATGCTTTTCTTTTTCACAAATTGAAGGTCAAATTGCCTTCATTTCCGAAATGTTGAAAACTAAAAAAGGGAGCCTTCGCTCCCTTCTTCAATCTGAAAAAAATATCTTATTTCAACTCAGTTGCCTTCTCTGCTTGACCTGATTTTCTGTAACATTCTTGAAGTACTTTCTTCAATGATGCTTGTGTTGGATCTTGATCGTAACAAACCTTAAAATGTTCTGCAGCCTTTGCAAAAACAATCTTCGTTTCAGCTTTACATGCGTCGAAACGAGCAGTTTCTCTTGGAGGAATGGCGTCACACACTTTGAATTTCTCAACACCTTGATTGTAGCTCATTACTGCTAAGTTGTAATGCGCATCGAAGTAGGTTGGATTCAATTCCAACGCTTTGTTGTAAACCTTCTCTGCCTCAACTGGATTGTTGTTCTTTTCATAAGTCACACCCAATACGAATAAAACGCTTTCGTTCTTCGGATCGGCTTCAGCTAAAGCAATCAATACGTCGTGTGCCTTTTGATAATCTTTGTCTTCAATATAAATGTTTACCTCTGCGGTTAAGATTGAAGAGTTCTTAGGATATTTAGCACGTGCCTCTCCTAAACTTTTAATCGCCTCTTCCTTTCTACCTGCTTTAACAAGCATGTTCGCAATGCGCGAATAACAATCAGCGGCTTGATAGTTCATATTTGCACATGCCGTGAAATTGGCTAAGGCCTTTTCTATATTTCCGCATGATTCATGGCAAATTCCAGAGTAATAAACATAGATCGTGTCCGACACTCCAAACATTTTACTCGTCTCAATTAGATTATCGTAATGAACCGCGGCACCACAGGTATTACTCGATTTGTATGCCGCAATTGCCTTTCCTTCTTCAATTCTGCGAGCGTTGTCCACAACTGCACCTATTTCCATTACATAGTCCTTACTAAGCTCTAACGCTTTCGTATATGAAATAACAGCTTCATTGAAAGAACTTGCGTACTTCATACTCAAAACACTGTCCATTGCAATGTTCATGTAGATATCTCCGCGATATCTCCAGTATTTTTCCTTACTGGTTGCTTTTGGATTTGAAGACGCTTGATTGATGTAGTTCAAGGCCTCTTCGAAATTCTTGTCTTCGTTGGCTCTGAATGCGTTGGTAAGCTCTGCTTGTGCGAAGGTTGCAAACGATGTAAGAACAGTCGCGAATAGAATGAGTGTTTTTTTCATGATATTATTTTTTCATTTTTCCCTTTGGCAACGTTAGTGCCAAAAGAATTTATTGCAAGTTATTCTTCACCTCCTTCCGTTGGAACGTCTGTTTCACCTTCGGCCGCATTTTCATCGCCTTCGGTAGCTTCTCCTTCATTTTCGTCACGAATTACCGCACACACTGCCGCAATTGCATCGTTTCCACGTAGGTTAATCAACTTCACTCCTTGGGTGTTTCTTCCCATCACGCGCAATGCATCTACACTCAAACGAATGGCGATTCCAGATTTATTAATAATCATGAAATCATATTCATTGTCAACAGAAAGTATCGCACACAACGGTCCGGTCTTATCTGTGATATTAATGGTCTTCACTCCTTTTCCACCGCGATTGGTTACACGGTAGTCTTCTAATGAAGAACGCTTACCAAATCCTTTGTCAGATACAACTAAGATATCGCTGTTCGGATCATCTACGCAAACCATGCCTATAACTTCGTCGGTTGCGCTTCCAAGAGAAACGGCCTTCACACCTTGCGCTGTTCTTCCAACTGCACGAACTTTTACCTCTGGGAAACGAATGGCTTTACCTTCTTTCGTTCCCATAATGATTTCGCTAGCACCCGTTGTTAAACGTGCTTGCAACAACTCGTCTCCGTCTACAATGGTAATCGCGTTGATACCCGAAGAACGTGGTCTGCTGTATGCTTCTAAAGATGTCTTCTTAATTAATCCTTGTCTTGTACAAAGAATAACGAAGTTCGATTTCAAGTTCTCTGCATTATTCAAATCCTTCACTGGGATGTAAGCCAATACTTTGTCGTCCGGCTCAATTTGAATCATGTTTTGAATCGCACGTCCTTTCGCTGTCTTTCCTCCTTCCGGAATTTCAAACACACGCATCCAAAAACATCTTCCTTTCAAAGTGAAGATGAGCAAGTAATCGTGGTTTGTTGCGGTGAAGATGTGTTCAACGAAGTCTTCCTGACGTGCAGATGTTCCTTTCGCTCCTACGCCACCTCGGCTCTGAGTGCGATATTCGTTCAGGTTTGTACGCTTAATGTAACCTGCGTGCGTGATGGTGACAACCATTGCTTCGTCAGGAATCATGTCTTCAATACTCAAATCAGCGGATGAGAATTCAATGATTGATCTGCGCTCATCTCCAAACTTCT
>Ga0192647_100725_pt1 | contig 22918 bp, 26 predicted proteins | sample LauGreFa1BDMLBSN_2_FD_133046 | JGI IMG/M metagenome (GOLD analysis project Ga0192647, IMG submission 133046) | Freshwater lake microbial communities from Lake Michigan, USA - Fa13.BD.MLB.SN - reassembly | ecosystem: Environmental > Aquatic > Freshwater > Lake | place: Lake Michigan, USA...
TTTCCTATACTGATGCCAAATTGGTACAACTTTTTATTGTATAGCTCAACATTAGCATGGCTGGGTGCATTTTCACTCTTTATTTTTGTATACGCGCCGATTCTAAACAGTCCACGTATTGATAATCGGAAAGATTAATGCCTAGCAAACTCGATGATATTGTTGATCTGATCACTGGCTCCCTAGTCTTATTCTCCAGTATTGGTTTATTTGCTTTAACTTTGAATGCTCGCTATACACATGCCATAGGCCGTGTAAGAGATATTTATGATGATATAAAAAACAATGATGAAACTAGTAAATTGGCAAAAGAACTGAAGGTAATGGTTTTTAGATGCCATTTACTTAAATGGAGTTTTGGATTACTACTTTGTAGCGGCATCAGTAGTGGAATATTTTTACTGGGTTCAATATTTTCAAGATATCTAGGCTATTTGAATGAAGATACCTTGCTATTCATCGTGGTCTTTAGTGTTTTCTTTATTTTTAGTTCAATGATTTTTCTCTTTATTGACGTAATGGCTTCTTTAAAAGCCACCTTAATACATATTGAAATCAAAAAATAAAAGCGCGCTTCAATACACCTTTAAATGACGTCTTAAGCATTAGCTATTGTGGATGTAAACAACAAGTTCTCAGTGGGTGATAAGTTAGAGCAAATGATGCCAGAAGGCAATCAAGATATTATTATAGAACACATTGAAAACATGCATGACCAACAGATACAAAAATCATCTGCTGACTGCCACAAAGTTAAAATAAAATTGTCAGGAATACCTAGCACAAAGGCTTTACTCGCACGCTATACTAGTTGAGTAAATTATTTTGTTTTGATTAAATTCACATTGTCGACTGCTTTTTAACGTTTAGGGATTTACCTATGACATTCTCTATAGCTACTCTTTGCGACACTTATTGGGGGGGATCACATAACCTCCAAATAGCCGATCCTGTATTCAAGAATTTTGGTGGCATCCAGCTTTTTTCTGGTCAGATAACAACACTCAAAACCTTTGAAGATAGCGTGATTATTGGTAAAATTCTCTCAGAAAAAGTAGAAAATAGAATTTTAGTAATTGATGGTGGCGGTTCTCATCGCTGCGCATTGATTGACTTTAATTTGGCAAGAATTGCGACTGATAATGGCTGGGGCGGCATAGTTGTTTATGGTTGCATTAGAGAGTCGGCATTGATTGCAAAACTACCAATTGGGCTACTCGCTTTGCATACACACCCGTTACATTGCAACAAGAAAGAACAAGGTGATCGTGATTTATTAATCAGTTTTGCTGGTATAAATTTTAAAAAAGATAGTTTTTTATATGCTGATATGGATGGAATGATCGTATCAGATTCAATGTTGAGTTAGAATAACCAAATATTAACCTACCAAAGAATTCAAGATATGCAAATTGTACTAGCTAACCCCCGTGGATTTTGTGCCGGTGTAGACCGCGCAATCGAAATTGTTGATCAAGCTATAGAAGCTTTTGGTGCTCCTATCTATGTCCGTCATGAAGTGGTTCATAACCGAACCGTTGTTGATGGGCTTAAAGAAAAAGGCGCTATTTTTATTGAAGAACTCACTGATGTGCCGGTAGGGTCGTATCTAATCTTTAGTGCTCATGGCGTGTCCAAACAGGTACAACAAGAAGCTAAAGAGCGTAATTTGACCGTTTTTGATGCTACCTGCCCTCTGGTTACAAAAGTTCATATTCAAGTTGCCAAACATGCTAAATCTGATCGTGAGGTCATTCTAATTGGTCACGCTGGTCACCCTGAAGTTGAAGGCACCATGGGACAATATGATAAATGTACCGACAATGGCGGTATCTACTTAGTAGAAACGCCTGAAGATGTCGAAAAATTAGTAGTCAATAATCCCGATAATCTTGCCTACGTTACACAGACAACCTTATCGATGACTGATACCAAAATAATGGTAGATTCATTAAGAGCACGTTTTAGTTCGATTCAAGAACAGAAAAAAGATGATATCTGTTACGCAACACAAAATCGTCAAGATGCCGTTTATGAACTGGCAAAAAAAGCAGATACCATTCTTGTCGTAGGCTCGATCAACAGTTCGAACTCAAACCGTTTACGTGAAATTGCCGAACAGCTTGGCAAAAAAGCCTACCTGATTGACACAGCAAAAGACATGCATAAAGACTGGTTTGATGGCGTGAGTACTGTTGGGGTAACTGCTGGCGCTTCTGCACCTGAAGTATTAGTCCAAGAAGTGATCAACCAATTAAAACAATGGGGCGGAAAATCGACCCTTGAAATACAAGGTATAGAAGAAAAAGTTGTGTTTTCTTTACCCAAAGGCTTACAAAAAGAATTGAGTGCCCACTGATCTCGAAAGCATTCGTCTTGATAAATGGTTATGGGTGGCGCGCTTCTACAAAACGCGCCAACTCGCTGCAGAAGCCATTTCAGGAGGAAAGGTTCATATTAATAACCAACGAAGCAAACCGGGGAAAGAAATAAAAATAGGTACACATATAACAGTATCCAAAGACACCTATCGTTGGGATTTATTGATTATTAATTTATCTAGCCAACGTAAATCCGCAAAAGAAGCCAGTTTACTTTATGAAGAAACTGCTGAAAGCTTTGAAAAAAGACAACAACAAATACAGCTACAACGTGAACAGAGGGAACTATTTGACTTTAATGGGCGTGAAAACAAACCCAATAAAAAAGATAGGCGGTTGATTCATCGCTTTAAACAGATACAAACTGAAAGCTAGAGACAGGTTGGTGGTTTTGGTAAGCCTGCTAGCTTACAAGTAAATTTTAAAGGACCATCAGGAAACAATTTATGTAAATAGCGGCTATTACCTTTTTCATCTCCCAATTTCTTAGCAACTGCCTTGGTAAATAAACGAGCATTGGGTAAATGTTTAAAATCTAGATAATAATGGCGCATAAATAAAATAATCTCCCAATGTTCTGCGCTTAACGAAATATTATTAAGCTCTGCTAACTGAATCGCCACCTCTTCATTCCAATCGGCATAAGTAACTAAAAAACCCTGATCGGTAAGTTCAAGAAACATCCATCAACACCAAGATTGAATCAACTTATTTTTAACGGTCAAATCAACTAAGTCTGAATAATCAATTACTTGAATATCAGCGACCAACTCTGTTGCAGTAATGCCTCTTACAAGAATATCATCGGCCAACACAAACAGTTGATTTTTTTTAATCAACTGCGTCAAAAGGTAAGATAAATGACCTTTTTGTAAAATCTGTAAAACAGCATTTTCAACAAAAACCACATCATCACCCTTATCGATCCTATCAAGAAGTGCTTTATCAATCGGTGACTGAGAAATAAGATGTAACATCGTTAGTGAGTATCTGTTAATTTAAGACCAATAATCCCCAATATAACCAATGCGATCGACAATAATCTAAACCAATCAATTGACTCTTTGAATAAGATAATACCCAAAATTGCAACACCTACTGCACCCATTCCTGTCCATACTGCATAGGCTGTCCCTAGCGGTAAAGTTTTAAGTGCCCACATTAATAAACCAAAACTACCAATTCCCGATAACGCAGTGATAATACTGGGCCATAATTTAGTAAAGCCTTCATTATATTTAAGGCTTAAAGCAAAAATTATTTCAACGAAGCCAGCAGAAAACAATAACAACCACGCCATGCACAACATCCTTTCTTTGTAGACTAAAGCTTATTATTTTACAATAGACTGACTGATAAATATGTATTCAATCTCATCAAATAGATAATGACTCAAATAGCTACATCTGCACAGCGTAATATTTTGACTGTTTCCCAGCTTAACCGAGCAACAAGTCATTTACTCGACGAACATTTTTTGTGTGTATCGGTCGAAGGAGAAATATCAAATCTTAGCGCGCCATCCTCAGGTCATCTTTATTTCTCTTTGAAAGATTCTTATGCACAAGTACGTTGTGCAATGTTTAAAACTCAACAACGTAAACTGGGGTTTAAACCTGAAAATGGTAAACAAGTAGTTGTTAAAGCACAAGTCAGTCTCTATGAACCCAGAGGCGACTTCCAACTTATTGTTGAACACATTGAAGAAGCGGGGGATGGTGCTTTAAGACGAGCATTTGATTTATTAAAACAAAAACTAGCTGATGAAGGCCTATTTAGTCCCGTAAGAAAACAAAACTTACCTCTTCTACCTAATAGAATTGGCATCATTACTTCACCTTCCGGTGCTGCCATTAGAGATATTCTAACCGTCTTAAAAAGACGATTCTCAGCTATCCCCGTTATTATTTATCCTGTATCTGTTCAGGGCAATAACGCAAAACATGAAATCGCCAAAGCAATTACAATAGCAAATGAACACCAACAATGCGATGTACTTATTTTAGGGCGTGGCGGTGGATCACTAGAAGATCTCTGGGCTTTCAATGAGGAATTAGTTGCTCGCGCTATTTTTGCCAGTGAAATTCCAATCATATCGGCTGTTGGTCACGAAACTGATATTACTATAGCCGACTTTGTTGCTGACTTACGCGCTGCGACACCTTCAGCGGCCGCAGAACATGCTACCCCAGATCAACAGGAGTGGTTATCAAAATTTATTCAACTCAATCAGCGATTAACAGAACTCTTACATCGCCAATTATTTAAGAAGGGACAGTCTTTAAATTGGTTGGAAAAACGCTTGCAACAACAGCATCCTGGGCAAAAACTGTTTAGAAATGCACAACGTCTGGATGAGTTTGAAATAAGACTGACTCAAGCCATGCAAACTAAAATCCGTCACAATAAACAAGTTGTAGCCGAGAAGATTGCAACTCTATGGCAACACAACCCTCGTGTGTCAATTAATCAATATAATCAAAAACAAAATTATTTATATAGTCGCTTAGTCTTTGCAATACGTCACAAACTCGAAAAACTCAATCAACGCTTATTGAACAACAGTCAGACACTGCATGCTGTTAGCCCTCTGGCTACATTAAATCGTGGCTATGCATTGACGACTCATCAAATATCTGGACAAATCATTCATGCCAGTTCACAACTGCATCCGGGAGATAAAGTCAAAACTCGTCTTGCCAATGGGTGCTTCATCAGTCAAGTCACTGATATTGAGTAGGTTAATTAAAAAACGACAATAACAAACTTACTTTCGCCAAAATTCCGGTACAAATAAAATGAGTATGGAAAAAATTTGCACACGCCCCAAAAGCATTGCAAAAGTGCAAACAGCCGTTTGAAAATCACTTAAACTTCCATAATTAGAAGCAGGACCGACCTGGTTTAAACCAGGACCTGCGTTATTAATGCAAGCAATAATGGCCGAGAACGCTGTAATAAAATCAAGACCACTTAATAACAAGGTAAAAACAAGTATCACAATACTTATAAAATACAAAAAAATAAACCCTGTCACAGAATTAACAATATCATTTTTGACTATCATCTCACCTATTTTTAAAGGCCTGACAGCAAATGGATGGATAAATTTAAACATCTCAAGCCTAGCCTGTTTCATTAAAATAATAGTCCGAATCATACGAATACCACCACCCGTCGAACCCGATGAGGCTGACACGCAGCTTAAAAAGAGCATCCACATCGGCACGAAGATTGGCCACTTATTAAAATCCTGATTGGCAAAGCCACAATCTGTAGCAATAGTCACTAAATTAAACGAAGCATAACGTAACGCAGTTAAATAATCGGGATAAATTCCTTCATCCCATAATAGCCATGCCGTGAATAAACAACTGCTGATAATCAGTGTTAAAAAAGCCCTAGCCTCTCTATCTTCAAAATAGGGATTTAATGTATTTTTTTTAAGTGCTATAAAATGGGTGGCGAAATTGATAGCCGCTAATAATTGAAAAATGGTTAGTACAACCTCAACAGATACAGAATTAAAAAAACCAACACTGGCATCGTGGGTAGAAAAGCCTCCTAAACTCATCGCCGCAAAAGCATGACAAATTGCATCAAACCAATTCATGCCGGCCAAACGCAATGCAATAATACAAACAACCGTAAACCCAGCATAAACCATCCACAGAGCTTTAGCAGTTTGAGCAATTCGCGGAGGTAAATCAGATTCTTTTACAGAACCGGGAGTCTCAGCTTTATACAACTGCATACCACCAATTCCCAAAATTGGCAAAATAGCGACAGCAAATATAATAATCCCCATCCCAGCAATCCAGTTAAGCTCATGTCGCCAAAGATTGATTGACATTGGCAAATTATCAATCCCTGAAAAGATGGTTGCGCCAGTAGTAGTAAGTCCTGAAACAGTTTCGAAATAGGCATCAACAAAGTTGAGTGATGGCATGTAAAGCAAGAGAGGAATTGTGCATAAAACCGGTGTTAAAGACCACGTCATTGCCACCATTAAAAATCCAGCTTGTCTTGATACTTTTTTAGGCGTTCGTAATGTTGGAATAAACATCAAAACTCCCAACAAAAAAGTTATTACCGTTCCTTGTAAAAAAGCTGCAGTAGCGCCGTCATTAGCAACTTGTGATGTTATAAGACAAGTGCTCATAAGGCCACTGAAACACATAGTAACCAAACCGAAAATATGAACTATTGTAAAAATAACATTCATGAAAAAGTTATACCTTTATGGGTTAACAAAAAAATGAAAAATTAAGAAGTGTAAACACTGAAAATACGGGTGTTAAATCATTAATTATCAAGCAAGGGGCTGAAAAATTTGCTCAATGTAACTGACCAGTTTTTTTTCGATTGCAAACATCACAACGTGATCATTTTCAGCAAATACCGTGTCATGATGTATGGAAATTACTTCTTTATTACGAATCAAGGCACCCATTACAATGCCGGGGGGAAAATCAATAGAATCAACCCGACGACCTACAACAGAATCATCAGTATTGTTATCATGCGCAATCGCTTCAATTGCTTCAGCAGTTCCTCCACAAAGCGAAGTTACTTGTTCTACGTCCCCTCGACGTACATGCTTTAAAATAGCACCCAATGTTTCTTGATTAGGCAATACAGTAACATCAATTCCCGTGCCTGGAAGTAAGTTGGTATAGGAGTTATGGTTAAGTAAACATATTGTCTTTCTCGCCCCGAGACTTTTTGCCAAAGCCGCAGAAATAATATTGACACCATCGTTATCGGTAATCGCACAAAATAAATCAGTGCTTTCAATAGACTCATCTTGCAACAATGCTTCATCAGCACAATCACCTAATAGCACTACCGTATTATGGAGATCATTAGCAATTTTATTAGCTCGGACCGGATCTCTTTCAATAATTTTGACGTGATGATTCTTTTCCATGGCCAGTGCCAAACGCTTTCCAATATGCCCGCCACCGGCAATGATGATCCGTTTTAAAGGAGCCTCTAATTTATCTAACTCTTTTAAAACGCGTTTGACTTCTTTTCGAGGGGCGATAAAAAATACTTCATCACCGGTTTCTATGCTGACCTCACCGCTGACATAGATAGGCAGACCTTGTCTAAAAATAGCAACGACACGGGTTTTACCACCAGAAAGACGGTCTTTAAGTGTTTTGATTTTTTTACCGGTTAGAAAACCATCAGCTACAACTTTAACTGAAAATAAACGGACAAGACCGCCTGCAAAATCTGAAATGTATAAAACACCGGGGAATTCGATTAAGTTACGAATTGATTCCATAACGATTTGTTCGGGACTAATAACAAAATCGATCGGGATACCATTAGGACTGAATAACCTTGGATTATTCAAGTAATCTATGGCTCTGACTCGAGCAATAGTCTTAGGACGAACATGCAAGGCATTGATAACCATGCAGGCCAACATGTTAGTTTCGTCGCTATCAGTAACAGCGATAACCATGTCGGTATTTTCAATCCCTGCTTGCTCCAAAACACTAGGGTGAGCTGCATTTCCGGTCACTGTCGCTATATCGTAACGCTCTTTTAACGCATCAAGTAACTCTTGACGAAAATCAATAACAACAATATCGTTTTCTTCGCTTGCAAATGCTCCAGCCACAGAAGAACCTGTTACACCAGCGCCAAGAATAAGTATTTTCATGAATAATATACCGAATTAAACAATAGTCACCTTTATCTGCTCAAATCAAATAGGATTAAAAACAGCTTCCATAATCCAGCAATAATTCTTCACAACCAAAAAAAAGACGGGGATAGTCGATACGTATCAACAACTTCAAACCGTACTCAAAAAAAACAACCAATGTCAAAAAACGAGCACCTCCCGTCAAAGCCCTTAATTGACTATTATAGGAACAACGCCAAATGGCTGTCGTCCACCAAACAGTCGGCAATAATAACATCAAATGCACTTCATCCCAACTTGATACTGTTAATAAACCTCTGGTTGCGAAAGTATCTGCAAGAAATAAACTGATATTAAAAATAAGAAAAAATGGCCAGAAAACCCACTGAAGAGTCACATTACCAGTCCATGCAGCGAACAAATAATGCCCCCTAAATGTAGGTGACTCAGTCTGATCGACATATGGAGCGCTTATAAAAAAAACAACAAATAAACCTATCGCAACAACGAGCAATTCAAACGGACTCGCTACACCAATCTGAGCAAAAAACAGTGGTAATGAATAAATAAACATATGAGCTCGAAAAAACCTTCAATTCGTGTGTTTTAGTAATCTAAAAAATTGTCAATACAGTAATTGTATCTCTAAAAGTTCTTTTGGAAACAAAGATGTTTAATATACTATGAAGATACTCTCAACTAATTACTAATTTATTTTCTATAAAAATGAGCATAAGGATTTAATAAGTAGAAATCCCTTTAAAAAATCTTTTTACTATCCTCCTGTTATTGAACTCAAGCCCTGTTAATAATTAGATTTAACCTATATAATTATATGCTTAAATTAATTAGGCTAATGAGCGCATAGTGGATACTAAAGTATACATGCAAGACCTTGGTCTAAAGGCCAAAAAAGCTGGCAAAGAAATCAGTAGAGCAGAATCAAGCAAAAAAAATCGGGCTCTTTTTAAAATAGCTGACATTATTGAGAGCAGTGAATTTTTTCTAATTGCTGAAAACAAGAAAGACTTAGATACCGGGCGTCAAAATGGCCTGGATGCTGCCTCCTTAGATAGACTGTCCATAAGCCCCTCAGTTATCAAGTCAATGGTGGCAGGATTGAAACAGATAGCAGCTTTGCCTGATCCAGTTGGTGAGATTAGTGATCTATGTTATCAGCCTAGTGGCATACAAGTTGGACAAATGCGGGTACCCTTGGGTGTTATAGGTATTATTTATGAATCTCGTCCTAATGTAACAGTTGATGCCGCTGCCCTGTGCCTTAAGTCCGGTAATGCTTGCATTTTAAGAGGCGGATCTGAAGCCATTCACTCTAACCTTGCTATTGCTTCCTGTATTACTAGAGGGCTTGAAGAAGCAGGTTTACCAGTTGAAGCTGTACAAATAGTTGCCACCTCAGATCGATCAGCAGTTGGGGAGCTTATCACCATGAACCAATACGTTGATATTATTGTCCCTCGTGGCGGTAAAAGCTTGATTGAACGAATATCTAAAGATGCAACCATTCCAGTGATTAAACATCTGGATGGGATTTGTCACGTATATATTGATGATAAGGCTGAACTTGAGAAAGCCATTAACATCGCAATAAATGCTAAGACACATCGCTATGGGGTTTGCAATGCAATGGAAACTTTACTGGTTGCCGAAGGTATTTCGTCAACAATTTTACCTTTATTGGCTGCCATCTATCTAGAAAAAGGCGTTGAATTACGTGGTTGTCTTAAAACTTGTTCCTTAATCCCACAATGTTCAAGAGCGACAGACGAAGATTGGCAAACTGAATATCTAGCACCAATATTGTCAATTAAAATTGTTCATGATATAGATGAGGCGATGGAACATATCAACATCTATAGTTCCAATCATACTGAAGCCATCGTGACTGAAGATTATTCTCGGGCAAGACGCTTTTTACGTGAGGTCGATTCAAGCTCAGTGATGGTTAATGCCTCAACTCGTTTTGCTGATGGTTTTGAATATGGTTTGGGTGCTGAAATTGGAATTAGTACTGATAAACTGCACGCAAGAGGCCCAGTTGGATTAAAAGGACTGACCTCTCTAAAATATATAGTCTTGGGCGATGGCCATATCAGACAATAGATGATCGGGATATTTGGTGGCACCTTTGATCCAATTCATTACGGACATTTACGCTCAGCACTTGAAGTTAAAGTCATTTTCGGTTTAAAAGAAATTCGGTTAATTCCAAGCGCACAACCCCCACATAGGCAACTACCTGCCACAACTGCATTAATGCGCGTGGAGATGCTAAATTTGGCAATAACTAATCAACAAGGTTTATTAGTAGATACACGTGAAATAGATCGTGACGGTCCATCCTATATGGTTGACACGCTGTCATCGTTACGACAAGAATTCCCAAATGAACCGATACTATTGTTTATTGGAAGCGATGCTTTCAATCACTTAACCACATGGCACAAGTGGCAACAGTTATTCGATTATTCGCATATTGTGGTAATGACCCGACCAGGGTTTGATAGTCCTATTTATGATGATTTTTTTACTGACCGATTATCAGAGCACAGAACTGAATTGGCACAGAACACTGCGGGTAAGTTATACTTTCAACAAGTCATTCAACTCGATATTTCGGCATCTGCCATCAGAAACATGGTTGCAGATCAACAAGACCCGAGATTTTTATTGCCTGATCCAGTCATTGCTTATATAAAGCACCACCAGCTTTACAAGAGACACTAGTCTCAATAACAAACTAGGAATTTTAATGCAAACTGAAGATTTATTAAAAATTGTCCAAGATGTTTTGGATGATCGCAAAGGACACAATATTACGACATTGGATGTACGAGATAAAACCAGCTTTACAGATTATATGGTCATAGTAACAGGTACATCAGACCGCCACTTGAAATCAATGTGTGATTATGTGATTGAGAAAGTAAAAGAACAGGGTTTTAGACCATTAGGTACTGAAGGTGATTTAGGATCTGACTGGGTATTGTTGGACTTAGGTGATGTCATAGTTCATGCTATGACTGCACAAGCACGAGGATTTTATCAACTTGAGAAATTATGGTCAGTTGATGGCGTGTCAAACAATGAAGAAGGATCGATTCAGGAATAAGGCTCGATTATTTTACAGCAAAGCAATAACTGATAGCGCTCAAAAATCCGAAAGATTTTTTGGTGGAATGGCAGCTCTTAACGCATTTAAGACTGCCAAGACATCGATGACTTCTTGGGTAATTGCTCCAGCCACAGGGGTTAAATAGCCTAATCCGGCAAATATCATTCCGATTAAACTAAGTACCATACCCCCTACTGCACTTTGCAGAGCAATTCTCCGCATCCTTTCGCCAATATGAAATAACTCATCGACCTTTAACAGTGAACTGTCCATGATTACCGCATCAGCTGACTCACTGGTAATATCACTGTTCTGCCCAAATGCGATGCCAATCGTTGCGGCAGTAAGTGACGGCGCATCATTAATTCCATCGCCTAGAAAAATAGTTTTTGCGGCTTGAGTTTCCTTACGTACCAATTCTAATTTCTGCTCTGGACTCTGGCTAAAATAAACATGTTCAATGCCAACTTGTTCTGCTAAATACCGCACTTCAGATTCCCTATCACCAGAAACTAACATGACTCGTTCAAACAAGTGATTAGGCTGTAAGTGATTGATAAAAGACGAACTGTCGGTACGCACTTCATCCCGAAATTGAAGCGTGCCCGCATAATGGTTATCAATCAGTACAATGCATTCAAGACCACCAGCCATAGCGGGTAAATCTTGAGTTTTTTCGGGAAAATTTTCAACAAAATATTTACGGTGCGTAATTTGCACATGTTTATCAGCTACTGTGCCAATAAGACCTTTGCCAGGTAATTCAACAACATTGCTTACACTCAATAAAGTCAGCGCATTTTGGTCAGCCGCTTTAACAATTGCATGGGAAAGTGGGTGCTTAGAGTAACGTTCCAAACTAGCAACTAAAGTAAGGAGTTCGCATTCCGTAATATTGTTAACTGGAAATAATGTGGTCAAAGTAGGTCGACCATAAGTTAATGTCCCGGTTTTATCAAAAATAGCAGTGCGACAAGCACCAATGGTTTCTAAAATGGCAGGATTTTTAATGATAATTTCTCGCCGGGCCGCTAATGAAATTGAACTAATAATAGTAACAGGAATACCAATAAGTAAGGGACAAGGTGTAGCAACAACCAAAACAGAAAGAAAACGAACAACATCACCACTCATTGTCCAAGCAATGACCGCAATAATAAGGGCTAGTGGTGAATAAAGTGCGCCGAGTTGATCGCCTAAACGTCTAATATTGGGTCGATAGTGCTCTGAAGAGCGCATGACCTCCATTATTTTGGCATAACGGGAATCTATAGATAATTTGTCTGCCCTAATGGTTAAAGCTGTTTCACCGTTAATGGCACCCGACATTACCAATGAACCGATGGTTTTTGACATCATGTAGGGCTCACCGGTCAAGTAGGATTCATCCATCGTACCGTAACCCTCTTGCACGGTGCCGTCAACTGGACAAATTTCATGAGGTAGTATCAATAAGGTATCGCCTATACACACCTGTGCTGTCGAAATATCAGCCAGCATATCACCCGATTTTCGGTGAGCAACCGATGGCATTCTCTTGGACAAGGCTTCTAGTACCGAAGACGCTTTACGTACCGCGTATTGTTCTAATGCAGTGCCACCAGACAGCATCAATACCACTAAACTACCGGCTAAATATTCATCCAACAAAACAGCCGTAATAATAGATATACCTGCCAATAAGTCAGCGCCAAAATCACCTTTAATTAATTTTCTTATCAGTTGATAAACTAATGGCAATCCACCTAAGCACAAAACGGTAAGCAGAGGCACGTTTACTAATGAAGTGGAAAAATGGAACTTTATTTGGAATAGATTTGCAAGTGGAGACGTTAGCTGTGTGTTAATTTGAAGCGTATAAATTTCATCGTTTAAATGAACTCCATAGGTTAAGAAGAGGTAGCCAAAGATACCCAGTAAACTCAAAACAGTAATGGTATTTTCACACGCTGAACTGTGAGTAGAATGTTCTGTATGGGAAGAGTCCGACATTTCTATCTTGCTGAGAAAAGGGCTAACTAATCTTGATCAGATCTTTTGGTACCATGCACCATTGCTTTGGCTAGATTCTCTCGATGGAAAAAGCTTTCTACGATAACACCCAGTATATGTACGATAACTAGAAACAGTGTAAAATTGGCAAAAAATTCGTGCATTTCTTCCAATAATTCCTCGAACTTTGATCCTGCAAGTACAGCTAACGGTCCTACTCCTTGATCAGCGCCATATACTGCAAATCCACTAATGACGGTCGCTAACAAGCTAACTAACAATAACACTATCATGGCTGTACCCGCCGGATTATGCCCTAGATAGCGTTTGCTTTTTAACTGAACAAGATCTTTCAGATAATTAAACGATGTTGCAGGACTGCATAAAAAATTTGAAAAACGGGAATTTTCATTACCAATAAATCCCCAAATTAATCTGAAAATAAGTAACATCAAGACGAGATAACCTGCCCACACATGGAGAGGTAATAATTCATCTTCAGTTAAATAAGCTACTGAAAATCCAGCTACCAATAACCAGTGAAAAAATCTCAATGGAAGATCCCATACTTTAACTAACGATTCTGATTTCACTTTATTTCCTTAAATTGAATGATGAACATATTATGCAGAAATATAATCTATAAAGAGTATAGATCAGATCGTTTTTATCTCACCAGTTTAACAACAACTTCCACTCAAATTGGATTTATCCTCATGCTTACCCCCTTTGGTATCAGTAACTGCGCGTAGTGCTCCAGTTGCACAATTCCAAGGCTGGCCAACTCTGGGTTCAGCAGGCGCTATTCCAATAAAATCATTATTATAAGTTTCACTGGTGAGTAATTTATAATTGCGTTCACAAACAGCCATACGTTGTCCTCTTAAATAAATATGACCTTCATCGTCATAGACCTCAGAATAAGGTCCACGATAAATCACAGCATGCCCTTTATCGATGCACGCTTCATTTTTTGGTTTTACTGCTGTAATTGTGACTGACCGAAACTCAAGTCCCTCCACCACCTGCCAAGGCTGACTTTCCCATTTATCGTAACTAACTGCCACAAAACCAACTTTAATAAAAGCTTGTAAAAAATCATGTTCCTGCAATGCGCCAGAAATACAACCACTCCATAACGCTTGATTTTGTTTTAAATGTGCAGGTACCAGTTCATCGCTAACAATGTCTGAAATAGCTACCCGACCGCCCGGTTTAACAACACGAAATATTTCTTGTATTAGTTGTTCCTTATCACTGTCATGCACCAAATTAAGCACACAATTGGATACGACCAGATCGACCGAGTTATCGGCAATTAAAGGGGCGTTTTTTCGTTGTTTTTCCTGCCAAGCACGTAAGGCGATAATGTCTTCTGCTTTATAGATTGGATGTTCTGCCAAATGGGTATTCATAGCTGTTAAATCCAACGCCAAATCCTGAATTTGCCCCTTAACAAACTCAACCCGATTGGAACCGAGTTTCTGAGCCATTTCTTGTTGATATTTTCTTGACAGCGCCAACATGTCATCATTCATGTCAACACCTATTACTTTCCCATTATCACCCACTAATTGGGCAGCCATATAGCAAATTTTTCCAGAACCCGAGCCTAAATCCAAAACGACATCACCCTTTTTGACATAACGAGAGGGGTCGCCGCAGCCATAGTCTTTATCAATTATTTCTTGTGGCAATAAGGCTAATAACTCTCGATCATAATCTACCGGACAACACAAATCGGCTTGTATAGATTCGGCACCTGCCGAATAACGTTCTAGAACACCTGTTTCTACAGTCATTTTAATTCCTTGTGTAATTATTGTTAAGCCAATGCACCACCGCAACTACTGCCCTGCCCCGCTGTACAGCCATAGCAATGCTGACGAACTGTGATGGGAGATCCGAGTAGCGAAGATGAATTAATCATGTCACTTAAATGCATTTTTTTGTTGGGAGTTGCGCCCAGTGGTAGTTTTAACATCTGGTTAAAATCACAATCGTAAAGAAAACCCTGCCAGTCAACACTTAGTGTACTCCGACACATGACGATCGCTAAATTCTCAGGGCGATAATTATCTTTTAATAGTTGAATATAGTGATTAAACAGACCTTTACTTAGTAACATACTGCCGAATCGCTGAACAGGCAGATTGGTGAATGCAAAAAGTTGATTAAAAACGATACCATAATGTTTATTTAAGTGTTCTTTATAAGCTATTTGTAATGCCTTTTGATCTGGTGGTAAATTAATTCCTTGTGGATTAAATACAAGATTAAGTTGTAACTCAGTGTCCGTTTGACCATATCCAAGTTTATTTAATTTCTTTAAAGCGGCCAAACTGGCGTTAAATGTACCTTTACCTCGTTGTTTATCAACATTATCTTCAAGATAACAGGGTAAAGAAGCCGTAATGATAACCTTATTTTCAGCTAGAAAACCTCCCATCTCTTTATATCCCGGCTCTTCAAGAATAACCAAATTACAACGATCAATTACTGTCACGCCCATTGCTCTTGCTTGCAGAACCAAATAGTTAAAATGAGGGTTCATTTCCGGTGCACCGCCAGTTAAATCAATTACTTTAATGCGTTCTCTACTTATAAAGTCAAGAATCAAATCAATAGTCACCTTAGTCATTAGTTCGATTCGCTTTGGACCGGCATTGACATGACAATGTGTACAACTTAAGTTACATAAATAGCCTAAATTAACTTGCAATATTTCCAACGCATTTCGGTAAATACTCGGAAAATCTGTAGGAACAAGGTGCGGTAGTACTTCTCTCATGGCTTTTAATTATAATTTAGGGAATCTCACCAAAAGGGAGCAAGCGACCTTCATGCGTTAATTGTATAATAAACAAAACTAACTACTGGGCTAATCGGTACTTCATAAATCTTATCATCTAGACTTTTATCTAGCCATTAAAAGGATATATCCTGTAAAAAAGATAAAGTTAACACCACAGTCATATAGTAGGTGTATAAACTATAAATTTACGTAGCACAATAACTTTAAAAACTCTTGATTAGCCTGCTAACATTCGACAATAATTATTCATAAACTTAACGCAATTAAATGACAAATCAATACCCTATTGGCCCAGTTATGCTTGATGTTGTTGGCTTAAGTCTGACTCAAGTTGAACAAGAAAAAATAAATCATCCCAATACCGGAGCGGTTATCCTTTTTTCGCGCAATTACGAAACACCTGCACAAATTTCTCAACTAATTGACAGTATTCGTGCTGCACGAAAGGGTGACATTCTGATTGCAGTTGATCAAGAGGGCGGGAGAGTCCAGCGTTTTCAAACTGGTTTTACACGCTTACCTCCCGCATCCTATTATGCCGAAATGCCTCTATTAGCAGAATCAGCTGGTTGGTTAATGGCTACTGAATTATTATCCGTTGGTGTTGATTTTAGTTTTGCACCCGTATTAGATATTGATTGCGGAATTAGTCAAATAATTGGTGATCGTTCATTTTCAACTGATCCTGACTTGGCTACAAAACTAGCCAGTTTATTTAGAAAAGGTATGCATAATGCTGGTATGGCAGCGACTGGTAAGCACTTTCCCGGTCATGGTTCAGTTGCGCTGGATTCACATTTAACCTTACCGATAGATGATCGCGACTTAGATACTATTCGAGGAAAAGACTTTCTCCCTTTTATACAATTAATAAAAGAAGGCCTCGAAGGAATTATGCCTGCACATGTTCTTTATCCTTCAATCGACCCAAATCCAGCAGGTTTTTCTCCTTTTTGGATTCAACAAATTTTACGCAAAGAATTAAAGTTTAATGGTACCGTGTTCAGTGATGATCTAAGCATGGCGGGTGCTGCGTCGGCAGGAGACTATCCTGAACGCGCAAGACTCGCGCAAGAAGCAGGCTGCGATATGTTGTTAGTATGTAATAATCCAGTTGCAGCAGAGGAAGTTCTCGATTCATTACCTATCACACAAGATCCTCTTAGAGAACAACGCCTGCGCAGAATGCAAGGCAACCTATGCAAATCCTTTCCCTATAAAAGTACTGAAAAGTGGCAAAAAACTTCTACACTTATTAACCAACTATTTGAACAATATGCTTAATGAAATCAAAACCATTCAGGAAACTGCTGATTTACTTTTCAGTGAACAAGAAGTCGAAGCAGCACTAGATAAAATAGCCGGACAAATTAACCACCAATTGGCTGAACTCAATCCCTTGCTACTCTGTGTCATAAACGGCGGCATAGTTATCGCAGGTAAACTGGTTACCCGCTTAACATTTCCATTAACCATAGACTCCATTAATGCAAGCCGTTATCAAAATCAAACCACTGGAGGTAATATCGAGTGGATTCTTAAACCTTCAACACCTCTTAAGGATAGAACTATTTTAATAGTTGACGACATCCTGGACGAAGGTATTACCTTAGCAACAATACATGATTATTGCTTGGAGCAAGGTGCGACAGCCGTCTATAGTGCAGTATTATTGGACAAAATATTGGGTCATAACAAACCAATTTCGGCTGACTTTATAGGTCTGGAAGTTGAAAACCGTTATTTGTTCGGCTACGGGATGGATTATAAAGGCTATTTACGTAATGTCCCTGGCATTTATGCTTGTAAAGAATAAAAAACTACAGGAATCTTAAGAATGACAAAGCTTGCAATTATTGGTGGCACCGGTTTAACTCAACTCAACGGATTGATTATCACTAAACGTGAAACACTCACAACACCCTATGGACTGCCTTCAGCTGACTTTATTACTGGCGAATACAATCAAAAAGAGGTTATATTCCTCGCCAGACATGGCAATCCTCATACAATTGCACCTCATAAAATAAATTATCGAGCCAACATCTGGGGACTTAAACATCTGGGTGTTGAAAATATAATTGCTGTTGCTGCTGTAGGCGGTATTACTCCAGAAATGGCACCAGCACATATCGCTATTCCTGACCAAATAATCGATTATAGTCATAGTCGATTGCATACTTTTTTCGAGGATGAAAACTACCCTGTTACACATATCGATTTTACGTATCCTTACAATCGGGCATTACGAGCGGCTTTAGTTATTGCTGCTAAAAACGCAGAGATCAATATCAGTCCAATTGGCACCTATGGTTGTACCCAAGGACCACGTCTGGAAACAGCAGCAGAAATAAAACGAATGGAAAAAGATGGCTGTGATTTAGTTGGTATGACTGGTATGCCGGAAGCCTCACTCGCCAAGGAACTGGAGATGAACTATGCAGCTATTTCTGTTATTGCAAACTGGGCGGCTGGAAAAACAGCAGGTGAAATCACAATGGCCGAAATCGAACGTCATCTTCATAATGGAATGATTAAAGTAGCAAATCTCCTTAAAGCATTTATTTCACAAAGCTACTAATATCAAATTTTGAATGGTTTCTTGTTTTCATAACAATAGTGCATTGTGCTAACATCCAGCTACAATCTAACAAGGAAGTTTTATTTCATATCTGGCGCAGGAAATTAAATGATCCACTTTGTCCAAGATCTCGTAGAAAGCAATCACTATCTACCGACTCGATTGTTACATCTACTAAGAGAAATACAAGCACGTTATCATTACATTCCGAATACTGCTATCGAACAACTTGCTGAGTTGCTCAATATCCCTCGCACTCATATTATCAGTGTCATCGAATTTTATAGCTTCTTTCACCTAACTCCTCGAGGTCAGTATGATCTATTAATCAGTGATTCAATTACAGATCACATGCTCGGCAAGATCCCTTTACTCGACTATTTAACAAAAAAACTAAAGGTCAAAGTTGGCGAAGTACGTCATGATGACTTGGTCAGCATAGATAATACATCCTGTACTGGCATGTGTGATCAAGGTCCCGCAGGATTGATCAATGGTTATGCCTTAACTAATCTTAGTCTCACCCGAATTGACCATCTTACTGATTTAATCAATCAACAAATACCGCTTGAGGAATGGCCAAGTGATTATTTTCTTGTTAAAGACAACATTCAAAAAAAAGATTTACTGCTTAACAACCCTGTCCATATGGGCGACGCTCTTATTTCAATGTTTAATCGTGGTAAAGCGGAGACATTAAACGAAATTAATTTTTCCGAATTACGTGGCCGTGGTGGAGCCGGTTATAAAACAGCTTGGAAATGGCAACTTTGTTGTGAAAATGAATATCAGAATGTTGATGCGTTAGACAATGTCGCTACAAATAACCACCAAACTCGTTATGTTGTGTGTAATGCTGATGAAGGTGAACCGGGGACCTTTAAAGACAGAGTACTTTTGAACTCTTATGCACATCAGGTATTTGAAGGTATGACCTTATGTGCTGCCATCATTGGCGCGGAACATGGTTTTTTATATTTACGCGGTGAATATTTATATCTTTATGAAAAATTACAAACCATATTGAAAGATCGACGCGAGGCTGGTTTACTGGGCAAAAATATTCTCAATAAAAATCTAAATTTTGATATTGAAATCTGTTTGGGCGCTGGTGCTTATATCTGCGGTGAAGAATCCGCTTTGATAGAATCGCTTGAAGGAAAAATGGGAATTCCACGCAATCGTCCGCCGTATCCAGTTACTCAAGGTTATCTAAGTAAACCAACCGTTGTTAATAATGTTGAAACCTTTATGGCTGCAGCAAGCATTTCTGTTTATGGCGGAGAGTGGTTTGCCAAGATTGGCACAGAAAAATCAAAAGGCACCAAACTTTTGAGTATTTGTGGTGATTGTGATCGTTCAGGTATATACGAGTACCCTTTTGGGACAACGATTTATACTATTTTAAACGACTGTGGTGCCAGTGATGTGCAAGGCATACAAATTGGTGGCCCATCAGGAATCTTTATTTCAAACCATGAATTTGAAAGACAATTAGGGTTCGAAGACTTAGCTACTGGCGGCTCTTTTATTATCTTCAATCACACTCGAAATATACTCGACATAGTTAATAACTTTACTCATTTTTTTGCACATGAAAGCTGTGGCTTCTGCACACCTTGTCGTGTTGGGACATCATTACTAAAAAATCAGCTAAATAAAATCATAGATGGTCATGGTTCTGCCGGTGATGTCGTTGCACTTGAAGAACTTTGTCAGATAATAAAAAAACAAAGTCACTGTGGTCTAGGACAAACTGCCGCTAATCCCATATTGACGACATTATCTCGCTACCCTGAATTATATCAAGGGCTATTAAAGAAGATCAGCTACGAACCAGGGTTTGATTTGGATGAGGCTTTAGAAGCAGCCCGAAAACTTTCTGGGCGTGATGACACCAACGCGCATTTAACTCAAGTTGAGATAGCGTCATGAGCAAATCAATTACTATTGATGGCCAAAGCATACCTTTTATAGATGGACAAACTATTATGGAAGCGGCTACTGCCGCTGGTATTTATATCCCCCACTTGTGCCATCATCCAGAATATACGCCGCATGGCAGCTGTAAGCTATGTAACGTAAAAGTAAATGGTAGAGTCTGTTCTGCCTGTACTTTTCCAGCAATGGAAGATCAAGAAGTACTTAGTAACACAGCAGAGTTAATAAATGATAGGCAGAAAATAACACAAATGCTGTTTGTGGAAGGTAATCATTTTTGCCCCTCCTGTGAAAAATCAGGTAACTGTCAGTTACAAGCGGTAGCTTATCATTTGAATATGCTGGATAATTATTTCCCACTTTTTTATCCCACACGAAAAGTCGATGCTTCTCATGCAGAAATTCTGATTGATCATAATCGCTGTATTTTTTGTACTTTGTGTGTGAGAGCGAGTCAAGAAGCAGATAATAAAGATATATTTGCTATCAGTGGCAGAGGAATTAATAAACATTTAATTATCAATTCTACAAGTGGACTGTTAAGAGAGACTGATATTGATATCAAAGATCAGGCTGCCCATATATGTCCAACTGGTGCAATTCTTATAAAATATACGGCTTATCAAGTACCCATTGGTGAACGTACCTATGATCATACTGAAATTGATCAAGTCAGCTTAAATTTAGAAAAGCATGGGCATGAAAAATAAAATTCGAATCGCAACAACATCACTTGCCGGCTGTTTTGGATGTCATATGTCCTTTCTAGATATCGATGAACGTATTTTGCAGTTAGCAGAACTCGTTGAATTTGATCGATCACCACTCACCGACATTGAACACTGTACAAATTGTGATATTGGTTTAATTGAGGGTGGTGTTTGTAACTCAGAGAATGTACATGTATTACGTGAATTTAGAAAAAACTGTAAAATTTTAGTTGCTGTAGGTGCTTGTGCAATTAATGGCGGCCTACCAGCAATGCGCAACTTCATCACTCTTGAGGAGTGCCTCAATGAGGCATACCTAAGTGGTATAGGTGTTGAAAATGCGCATATACCAAATGATCCGGAACTACCTTTATTGCTCGATAAAGTTCGACCACTCCATGAAGTGGTTAAAATTGATTTTTATTTACCGGGTTGCCCACCTTCAGCTGATGTTTTCTGGAAATTTCTAACTGATATAATTGAAGGCCGTGAACCTTTCTTGCCTTATGAGTTAATTCATTATGATTAAGAAAAAACCCTATCAATTTAAGATTACACTGTTAAAACAATGAGTACCAATGCTTCGCCTTACTAATAACAATTTTTCCAGTTGCATCTAACACAACGTCATAACTTTCCTCAAAAGGTATGGTTAATAATTTTTTCCATTGAGAACCAGGTTTAGTTAATAAAAAATATAAACCAATCATCCCTTGAGCAGGTTGCGTTATAGTGTAACCCTGATTGGTACCTGGAACTACAGAAAATACGCCAAGCCTATCAGGATCAGGACTATCAGAGAAAGCTAAATTCGCGATGTCTTCATAAGAATCGAGCATAAAGGCCTTCTCACTGGTGGTTTTAGCAACTACATAAAACAATTCAGCATTGTTAGCTTGAATATTTGCCGAGACGTTTAATTCTAATGGGGGTGGTGGCTCAGGCGTACTTGAACATGCCAATAAAAGAGGAAATACTGTTAATAATATAAACACTTTAAATATTAATAGTAATTTCATAGCCTATTTCCTTGCTAAGTTTTGGAAAACAAATGCAGGACTTTTTTCAAAAATAAATTCAATATTCAAGGGTTGTTGCGGAAAATCAGGATGCGCGAGAGGCCAACGAAAAGTTATGTATGGATGATTTCGATCCGCAATGTTACCTTTATAGAGTCCATCGCGTAGCAATCTAAATAAATTCCAATTAGAATCAGAATAAGTAATGTCTGTGAAAGCTCGCACAGGGTTTTTATCTTTAAGAAATTCCATGCCAACTTGCGCATCAGTCTTGGCCCACCATTCAAGTTTCATAGTTTGCCAAGTAGGCATCTGGTTAAAACCAAGTGCTGAAGCTGATCCTTCTCGAAGATAGGACAAGGAAACTATTGGGGCATTGGGTATTTGTTTACTATTAAAAGTCGGTAACAAGCCTGATTTGACTTTAAATGCCAATGGTTTTTGAACACCTTCTTCATTCCAAAGAGTAGAAGTTAAATTCTGTATTGCATTAAGTCGATTTAAGAAATTCTTTGGCATATTTAAACTGTCATACAACTCAGGCCTAATAGTCCACATACCATTACTATACTCTGATATGGGTGCCAAATATTGCTTATAGGCATTCCAAAATATCCCTTTGGTAGGATGAAATATTCTGTAAATTGAATCTTGTGTTACCTCTTTGTCAAGCCCAGCATT
>Ga0192647_100735_pt1 | contig 22717 bp, 14 predicted proteins | sample LauGreFa1BDMLBSN_2_FD_133046 | JGI IMG/M metagenome (GOLD analysis project Ga0192647, IMG submission 133046) | Freshwater lake microbial communities from Lake Michigan, USA - Fa13.BD.MLB.SN - reassembly | ecosystem: Environmental > Aquatic > Freshwater > Lake | place: Lake Michigan, USA...
CGTTTTTTTCTTGATGAAGAAGCAAAAATGATTCTTAAAGATGGGAGAACACCTGCAAAATTCTCCCTTTCCTCAAACCAATTCTTAGCAGAATCTCACAATCTCCCCACAGAATTAAGAGAAAGCCTTTGGGAAGATTTGCAAAAATAAACGCTACGATTTGGCAATATCAGCAACATCCTTAGAAATAGTTTCGCAGATTTTTTCGAGCGGCAAATCGTTCAATTGCATACCAAATGGGTTTTCAATTTCCACGCCTGCTTCTTCAATCCCAAACATACCGAAACCAACCACGGCTACAACCAAAGGTGTTGCCCAATCCATTTCAGAGGCCAATGCAAAAGGAAAAGTATATAGGTAAATGAAAAGAAGTTGTTTGATTAGGGATGCATAAACAAAAGGCAGGGGGGTTTTAAGGATTTTTTCGCACCCGCCTTGAGCATCCAGTAACTTCATCACTTGTTCTTCCATACGCGAAGTAATTTGAATGGGGATTTCCCCTTTATCAATTTCTTTTTTAATTAAAGCACTTAAATAAGTTGCGATTATCGAAGGCGGATTATTTGCAACGATCATTTTTTCGTATTGTCTGCCATTCAACAAGGAAGCAAGCATGTTGAAATTTTTTGTTCCACGCAAGTTTTCTTTAACACACACAACATATGCAGTTATCATGGTTGCGAACTCACTTGCATTGGATCCATATATTTTCGCCATTCGCGCCAAACTACGACAAGTATTTACCATCATTCCCCAATGGGAACGACCTTCCCAATAACGCGCATTGGAAGAATTTGTTCGAAAAACAATAAGCAAACCAAGAGATATCCCCAAAACATTATGACCAATTGGGTTTAACTTTGGGAGCTTTTCATCAAAAATTTTAAGTATATAATCATTCGAAGCGCAAACCAAAATACTGAATGTAGTTAAAAGCCCTACCCGCCCCAACACATGCGGAAGCACTGAACCTTCAAACGAAAGAATTACTTTCCACCAACTATAACGATCGTACTCAATCATAATTAATCCCAAAAGTCGAATAAGAATTCAAATAAAAGTTTATCTCAAAATCCAACAGAGACTCTAATTTTTCACGCCATCAAACATTCTGAAAACCAAAAGTATAATTCCTATTATTGCAGCAATTAAAATAACGCCCGCTCCAACAATTGCACCCACGGGAACCTTCGACTTCTTCGTCATTTGAATTTCAGGAGCCTTGAAAAGCAAAGAACTCAAAGCTTTGCTACTTTGGTTTTCAAATCCACTATTTTCAATAGCTTCAATCATGGACACAACTTTTCTTGCTGTGGCTGGCCTATCTGCAGGATTTTTGGAAAGCAATTTGGTCATCAACCCATACACTTCTTTTGGAAGCTTTTGGTCTAAGTCCTTAAGCGCTGGAATTTCAGATTCAACCACGGCATGAAGTACAGCCAAAGTGTTTTCTTTTTCAAATGGAATTTTTCCAGATAACATGCGATACATAACGCAACCCAAACTAAACAAATCGGCCCGTTCATCTAAGGGCTCTCCGCAAATCTGCTCGGGTGCCATGTAATTAGGCGTGCCAACAATCATTCCTTTTGCAGTGAGTGTACTTTCCACTTCTGTCGATTTTGCAAGACCGAAGTCCAATAGCTTAACCCTTTTAAAATCACCACCTGGGCCACCAGATTCAAGCCATACATTGGCAGGCTTGATATCCCGATGGATCAATTTTTTCTCGTGCGCAACCGCAAGACCCAGCGCCATTTGTTTGGCAATTTTAAATACTACAGGAATTGGCAACCAGCCATCCCTTTTCAATTTTTCGTCAAGGTCTTCACCTTTCAAGAACTCCATCGCCATATAGGAAACGGAATTATGAACACCAACCTGATACACCAAGCAAATATTATCATCTTGTATACTGCTGGAAATCTTCCCTTCTCGCTCAAATCTCTGTCGAAATGATTCATCAGTTAATTCGGGTCGAAGTACTTTTAAAGCAACTTTTCTACCTAACCTTCTATCATCAGCTTCAAAAACAATCCCCATTCCGCCTTCACCCAACACGCGAATCAACTCATAATCACCCAAGCAACCAACACCACCAGGTTTAGTCGGGGGCTCAAGAAATGCATATGCTGGTTTTAGTACGGGAGTTATGGCTTTTTGCTGAGTCGAATACAAGGGATGATCTGCTTTTTGCTGCCCCGCATTTTCCGGGTTTTGCGCCGCTGTTACAGGAGCACTAGGTGAGGCCTTCACATCCGCTTTGGTTCCAGATGGTATTGGCCCAATTCCCTGATTTTCCTGACCGACTTTTTCTTTAAGAATTGCAGTAAATGAAACCCTGCATTTAGGGCACATTTTCACATGCGACTTAAGCGCCTCAATTTCATTGGCAGACAATTGATTATAAACACATTTTCTGAGCTCTTCTTGAGTCGGGCAACTTGAAATTTGATCACTCATTCCTTAATACCTTTTGAAACTTTTTGAACTGTCTATATTTTTTTAAAAGTAAGCTATAATGATTTTATGTACAACATATTTATATTTAACATTTATTTATTTTATTGTTGTAACTTTCATTAAAACTCTTTACTTATAGTGACTATAAATTTGGATATATTTAACCTAGGCCACTTATAATCAGGATTCACTATAATGACAAGAATAATTGAAGGTGTTTTTGGCTTTCAAAAACGAGTTTTTGCTGAAAAAGAAGAACTTTTTCAAAAACTAGGGAAAGGTCAGAGTCCTCTTGCTCTTTTTATAACTTGTTCAGATTCAAGAATTAATCCAAACCTCTTAACCCAAACTGAACCTGGGGAGCTATTTATTCTCCGAAATGCAGGTAATTTAGTCCCCCCTCACAACCATTTTTCAGGCGCTGAAGAAGCTACTGTCGAATACGCAATCAAGCAGTTGGGCATCCGTGACATTATTCTTTGCGGACACTCCAAATGCGGTGCAATGAATGGACTTATTCAAAGCATCATGGGTTTATCTAATAATGATGCGTTGCCAGCAGTGACCAAGTGGTTAAGCTACGCTACCCCAATTGCAGATAATGTCCGGTCTAAATTAAATGAGTTAGCAGGAGATAAACTCCTAAACTACACCATCGAAAGAAATGTTTTGCAACAAGTTGTAAATTTAAAAACATTTCCGTCTGTTAAAGAGGCCTTAGATAAAAACCAACTCCGAATTCACTCCTGGGTATACCAACTCGAAACTGGCGAAGTTATGGGGCATGACCCGGAAACAGATACTTTTGTTTCGCTGGACAAGGTAAAAAGGCAAAAATTGGCAGACCACAATCGTGCTGAAACCCATACTGTACATGGTTCAGATATTTCGATTTAATTTTGGTCCCAATTAAAATCTTTTGCTGCGGTGTTTGCCTAAGAGCAAATATTTGAGAGAATGCTAATGTTCTCGATAACATTGGCATTCGTGGTTTTATTTTTACATGGACAACATAGTCCAAGATAATCTGGTTTTTGTTGCGGACATCGTTTTCGACCGTCCGTTACGAAAACCTTTCTCCTACCTCATCCCAAATGACCTTTTCAACTCTATTGCAAATGGCAAACGGGTTAAAGTCCCATTGGGCAAAGGCAATAAGCCAACCATTGGATTTTGCGTACAAACCAAACACATTCCTGCTGATCCCAAATTAAAATCAATCTTTGCCATCATGGACGAAGAACCTTTGGTTTCCGCGCATCTACTGGAATTCACCAAATGGATAGCAGATTATTATTTGTGCGGCTGGGGGCAGGTACTTCAGGCGGTGGTCCCAGCATGGGTACGATCTGGTGCTACCACTCCCAAAGTTTTCATCGTGGATTTCAGCGAAAAATTCCACATATCTTCTGCAACTAAAAAATTCAGCCCCCAACAAACTCGTATCTTTGAACAACTTCACCTGCACCACCCCATTGCCATCAAGGATCTTTGCATAAAATCAAGCTGCAATCCAAGTGTGGTTAATCGCCTCGTTGAAACAGATTGGTTAACAAAAACTGCAATTGATGAAGATCAGGCTTTTTTTGGTGCTTTGCAAACCATCCCCTTGGATCCTTCCATTCATTTGAATAATGAACAAATCTCTGTTTCCAAAACCATCACAGACCAAGTTCATTCGGGCAAGTTTTGCACTTTCCTTTTACATGGCGTTACTGGAAGTGGCAAAACCGAGGTGTATCTCGAGGCCATCGAAGCCACCATAAAAAATGGCAGACAAGCCATCGTTATGGTTCCTGAAATCAGTCTTACTCCCCAAACAGTCTATCGGTTCAAAAAAAGGTTTTCGAAAATCGTGGTGCTTCACAGCAACTTGCGAGAAGCAGAGCGGGGCAAGAATTGGAAGTTGGTGGCAGAAGGAAAAGTGGATGTGGTGATCGGCCCCAGAAGTACGGTTTTTGCGCCATGCCCAAATCTCGGCCTGATCGTTATTGATGAAGAGCATGAAAACTCATTCAAACAAGATAACACACCAAGATATCATGGCAGAGATATTGCTGTTAAACGCGCCCGGATGCTTGATATCCCGATTGTTTTGGGCTCCGCAACCCCTTCCTTTGAAAGTTGGCACAACGCCTGCAAAAACAACTACAAGATGCTCACCCTATCAAAACGAGTTCGCGATCTGCCCATGCCCCCAGTTTACCTTGTAGACATGAAAACATCACCTCCCGCCTCTCCCAGCCTTCGCGGAATGATCAGCGAAGATCTCCAAAAAGGCATGAAACGCGCCCTTAGCCAAAACGGGCAGGTTATGCTTTTTCTCAACCGCAGGGGCTTTCATACCTTCATCCAATGCCCCACCTGCAAAACTGTCGAAAATTGCAAACACTGCGACCTCGCGATGACTTTTCATAAACGAAAAAACATACTCCTGTGCCATCATTGTGGCGATGAGAAAAAGCCTGCAACCCGATGCGAAACCTGTAAAACTGAGACTATCCAGTTCAAGGGAATGGGTACCGAAAAACTCGAGGAAGAAATCGCCAAACTGTTTCCTGACAAAGTGATCAGGCGCATGGATTCTGATTCAACCACAAAACCGGGAAGCCATGAGTATATTCTCAACGCCTTTAGGGAAGGTCTCATTAATATTCTTGTGGGTACTCAGATGATTGCAAAGGGGTTGGACTTCCCCAATGTGCTATTGGTGGGGGTGATCAATCCGGATACCGGCATTCACATTCCTGATTTTCGCGCATCCGAAAGAACATTCCAGCTTCTCTCTCAAGTCGCAGGAAGAACAGGAAGAGGCGACAAACCAGGGATGGTCTATTTCCAAACCTATTACCCAGAGCATCCTGCGATTGTTTCTGCTGCAAAACACGATTTTATTTCTTTTGTTGACGAAGAAATAAAGCACCGTCAATCACTGTTCTTCCCACCATTCTGCAGGTTGGCTCGGATCGTAATTCGTTCAAAATCTGCGGAATCCGCAGCCACCTTCTCTGATGAATTAGGTGAGCAACTTCGTCTTGCTACAACCGAAATAAAAGGCTCGGGAAAGCTTAAAATACTTGGCCCCACGGAAGCTCCTGTTTTTAAGCTAAAAGAATATCATCGCTTCCATGTGCAACTTCATGCAGAAAAACACACAGTCCTTCACCAACTTATTCAAGTTGCACTCGGAAAAATGAAACCCATTTCAGGCCTCGAAGTGATTGTTGATATCGACCCTTACAATCTTCTTTAAAACACCTTGTAAACGAAAAGAGCCACCCTAAAAAAGGATGGCTCTCTCTATTTTCATTTTGTGCCTATCCGTTACCAGTAGCGCAACTTCCAGTAATTATGCTTCGTAGCAGTTTGACTAAACCACCAGTGGCCATCATCCCATTCCAACTTTACAGAGCGCCAGCCTAAAGGCACCTTGGGGAAGGGGTATACGGGGCCAATGAAGGGCCATGCGCTTGCAGGATACGCTTCTGGGTAACCCACTCTAGAATAATTATTGTGGGGGGCATAACTTGGCCATGCATAAGGAGGCATCTTAGGGGGATTCATATCGTAAGAATACGATGCACCACTTTGCCCAACAGGGATTGGTTCTGGAATCATCTGGCCTGCACCAGGTGCAGACATTGGCCTCATTCCCGAATTCATTTGCATGTTCCCGGATGAACCAGGAAAAGGTTGGGGCATAGGCACTTGGGCGGATTGAATGATCACATTAGCGCTAGGTTCGGGAAGAACCTGCAGTTTATCAACTACTTGAATTAATCCGCTGGTTTGCCTAGCAACGCTTAGTGCAGAATCTTTCTGGGAGGTGGTACCTACCACGCCTTCGAGTTCTGCATTTCCACCTGAAACTTTGATTTCAATTTTAAAATCATGAAGTAGACCACTTTCCTGCAGTCTTTTTGCAATCTGGTTGGCAAGGTTTTGATCCTTGACATCTGCAGATTGAATGGATGATTTTCCAATAACCTGGGGATCCAGAGTTGATGGAATTTGTTGGGAATAGCCAGTGCTTGAGTTCATCAAGCCTAGTAACGCGGGAATTAAAAAGATTCTTTTACCTAACACGGGTGCATCCTCCTGATGACAAAGGTGAGTCTTCAGAGAACAATGCAACATAACAAACATGGATGCAAATCAGCCGGCTGAAATTCTTCTAAGAACCTAATGGGCGCAGCTTAAAAATCATTCCAACCGATACAAATTGCCGAATCGTCATCACCCCTTATTAACTAAGCTTTTCCAGCATTTACCGCTGGTTTCATGCTTATATATATAGCCAATGCGTTGACTTCTGGGCTTTTCAGTCCTATATTTATAGCATTGGAAAAGATGCACTTGTAGCTCAACTGGATAGAGCATCGGTCTACGAAACCGAAGGTTACAGGTTCGATTCCCGTCAAGTGCACTTCCAATTTTCTCTGTGAAATCCCCATATTTCAAGGCTTTTATAATGATCTGGGTGGCCCTTCCCAGAGGGCCACCCAGATTACCCAATCTCATCAAACTGCAGTCAATATCAGAAGTTTCAGCCAATTTTAGGCCAACGGATAGGCCAACAACACCATTAGTCTCAATAGATTTACAAACTATTCATGGGGTTGATGCCCCCTAAATAGTGAGACTAGGCAGGCGGCCCTGCGAATGGGATCATGAGATTAGTTCTGCAAGGGGCCCGGCATGAGACAACCCACTCTGCTTGAGCTCGAGATCTTCGTTACCATAGTATTTAATTGGGTTGCCATAGGCGTTGAGTAACGTAGTCCACCAGTCGCCGATAGTGCGACAACCCTTATCACCATATTTGGGGTAACGAATATAACGACCAGGAATATTGAGTTTGCCGCTACAGCCTCCAACGATGATATATGGCCATTCCAAACAATCTCCATGGTGCTTATTCGAAGAATCGCTGAGGTAGATAATCATGGTGTTATCCAGCATGTTGCCATTGCCCTCTGGAACGGCCTTTAGTTTTTTCGCCATCGATGCAATCAAATCCATATGGTGCTTTCTAATAATATCACGGCACTCGGATTGATTTTTACCATCGCTTCCTTCGTCGTGTCCGATTCCATGAACATTTCTCGTTAAACCGAGAGCCTTGTAGACCGTGTTCGCATTGTCCAAACGGATGGTGACGCAGTTGGTAAGACCGGCGATCAAAGCTGCTGCTGCCAGATCGCAATGGGCTTCTTGACGAGATTCCTCTACGAGTGAAGTGAACTTATCCGTGAACCTCGGTGCGCAATCTTTGATCTTGCTTTTCATCCCTGCAAGTTTTGCGTGCCTTACTTGGAGTTCCTCGAACGAATTGAGATAGGCATCCATCTTGATCTTTTCTGTTGATGGTATGGCCTTTTCAACTTTCTTGATATCCTCAACCATAAAGTCGAGAAGATTTTTCTGAAGTAGGAAGCGCTTCTCTCCCTCTTTCGATGAGGAAACCGCCGAGCCAAAAAGTTGTTCGAACGCTACATCGGGACTGCCCTGAAATGGAAGTTCCTTACCCGGGCCCACAGCCGAGATGCCGGGATACATGGTTCCACCATAGGCATTTGATCCCCAATCTGCGCGAACGGCTAACCCCACATGATTGAAGGGCGCCGGATATAATTTGGCCAATTCTGCATCTGCAGTGGCCCGCAATGGGTTGCCTGGATTCGTTTCAGTCCCGACCATGTACACGCCGAGCATGCCAAAATTACTGGTGTGACCACCACGACACATTTTCCCCGAGAGACCCTGCACGATGGAAAGTTGATTTTGAAATGGCTCTAATGGCTTCATTGAAGGGGGCAGTGCAGTCTTAGTAAGCGATGAATTGATCGCATTACTTCCGCTAGGCACGAATTCTTCGGGAGTGATAGCCGAGGGCCAAATGCCACTGTTCTTAACAACAAAAACAAAACGACTGGGCAAGTTTTTAACAGTGCCCTCGGCATGCAATTCCACCTGTCGTAAAAAAGGAGTTAGCAGAAGCCCGCCGGCTCCTAGGGAAATGCCTTTGAGAATGCTGCGACGCGATTGTGTCATGATTTGCACCTTATTCTTTGGTTAGTGTTTTTCGATAAAGGAAGGAGTCGGAGGTAAGCAAAGAAATCAAAAGCGCATTGAAGCTTCCACCACTTTCAAGGTAGGCTTTGTCAGCGGCGATTAAGGTTATCGAGTCAGACAACATCTCATTGCGACCCATGTAATATCGAAAAACATGTCGAATAATGGACTGCCTAACCTTGTCCGAATTAGCCATCTTATGGATTAGTTCTAAGGCATCTTTAACATCCCCATCAATATTTTTTTCACCTGTGCCCGCTAGCACACCACGGGAATCGACCGGTTTGCTGGGGAATTTGCCATTCACCATGGGCAATTTATCGAGAGTCTCTATCGTGCGGAAGCGTCCGAAGTCGTCGAAGATCTCAAAACTGTAACCCAAAGGGTTCATCTGTTCGTGACAACGCCAACATGCTTTCGCTTCCGTGACGGACAACCTCTCTCTTAGGGTTTTATGATGGTCTTCAGGAATGGTGGCATCGACGGTGATGGGTACATCCAGAACCACACCTGCCAACAAGCGTTGTCTGATCCATTTGCCTCGACGAATGGGGTCGGAGATGTCATTGAGAGAGTGTGCAATCAACCAGGCGGGATGAGTGAGCATGCCCGCGCGGTTCGGTCTTTTGTACGGTTGAGGTAGGAGGAAATTCTGTTCACCGTCCCTCAGATCATAGGCCATGGGGTATTTCTGGTAGAGCGTATGCATGCCCTGACTAATGACCTGATAGGATTTGTTTTTGTTGCGGTTATCGATCCTGCCCTCAGTCGGGATCTCTTTCCCAATTTTCTTTATCACCTCAGGACTGCCATTAAAGCCCCTGTCAAAATTGTGTAGATAATACTTTTTGTTTAGTTCTTTCCAATTCTTCAGGCCCAGTCTTTTCAGCAATTCCTTTGACTTCTCTTCTGTTAGCTGCCCCTTGTCGATCAGCTCCTTGTTTTGTTCGTAAAAATCATAGACAGTATTTCTGAAGGTCTGCCGATTTAAAATGAAGTACTCGTCCGATGTCAACATCTGCTTGAAAACATCTTTGTCCTTTTCAAGAATATTTAACACGAAAAAATCAGCATCACGCTCATAGATAACAGGATAGTTTTCCCCGTAATAGCTGAAGCCCCCAGAGCGGGCTTCATCCTTAAAAACAATATGAGCTTGGTTGTATCCAAAGAACTCCTGAAAAAATCGCAGTATTCTTGGCTTCTCAAGGGATTCATCATCGAGCATCCGAGAGATCTGTGCGTGTACTTCGTCTTTGGTTCTTAACTTTCCTGATTCGGCGGCCCGAAGCAGAATGCTGTCCGGATGACGATCAGTTATTGCATAGGAAATCGCAAAGGCGAGTTCGGTGGATGACAGCATTCGACGGCCAGAAGCATCCGATTCTCCAAGGCCAATTTCAATTCTATAGACCGATTCGGGATGCATCATGATCGCCATCAGCATGACTCTTAAAGCTTCCGAATGAACCCCTTCTTTGGCAGATCCTGTGAACAGGGCGACATAATTCTTCAACTCCTCTTTCGTGGGATCGCGAAAGACAACCTTTTTGAAATGTTGCGATGCAGCGACTTCCAGTTGATCTCGGTTGGGTGCACTTTTTTGAGAAGCGATGTCCTTATATATCTGTCCTTTTTGAATGAGCTGATCTGCACAATAGCCGGCATTTACAAGCAAGACATCGACCACTGCCGAATCCGCAAACAAGAGGTTTGCATATTCCTTAATGCCTTTCCTGTCTTCCACAAGAAATGGTTGCCTAATACTTCTGGCATCGCCACCGTAGTTAGACTTAATATTATCAAACACATTTGGACTTGTTCTCCATAAGCGAGCCGGGGAAAACGGCTTCGTTTTGATCTCCCCGCTGAACAACTTCTCATGGTTCACTAAATTGCCATAGTCTGGATGCTCAAGTTTTTGATAGAGGCTCGTGGCATTGCCTGATTTGTTAAGTTCCGCATTGATCCAATCAATCACCTTGCTCACATCACTCGCCGAGGGTTGTTTTTCCTTGGAGGGAGGCATTTCAGACAAAACCAACTGCTTGAATACCAAATTCCATAGCTCTAAGTCTTTTCCAATGGCTAGTTTCGCACTAATATTGTGCAGTGTTACATCGCCTTTGGATTTTGTTGAACCATGGCAGGAAGTGCAATGGGTATCGAGAAACGGCTTGATGACAGATTCAAATGTTCTACTATCTGCATCAGCTATTTTTACTTCCGGCTTTTTTTCGGCAGACTGCAAGGTCGAAGTGCCTGTGTGCAAAAAAGCCAATGTCGCCATGAGCGACAAGCAGGCGACCAATGCGATAAGCAGTCGTTTACAAATCACACTGAGTCTCCTTGTTCTGCGTTAATGCATGGATCAACGCACAGTTGCAATGTCAGCTAACTCCAAAGCATCCAAGGCCACCCGTGATGCTGCGGCATTCTTTTGTACTGATCTTGCCCAGATGAACGCCATTGGGAAGATGAACCGCTATCATCTTCAGAGCAGATGGAATATTTCGAACTTTTTTAACCAGCGACTGGCGAATCTGAGATTCGCAGGGAGCCAACCGTTAGCTTTCCCACAGGTATCAGATTTCGGAAATCACTTCATCCGGTAGGACGCAAATACAATCCATATCAAAGTTTACCCCCACTTAGGCCTGCCGTCAATCTACTGTTCCGAACCTAGATCCATCGGCAATGCTGATCCTCTACTTCGAAATCGGCCGAGGCTTATAGAATGCGCTGCGAAATTGCTCAGGAAAACTCAAACTATCAAAGTCTCGGCATCTTACTCTCTGATCGAAACCATACAGTTTCGAACCCGTGGTTCGGCCCAGACATCAAAGTGTCTCTCGCGGTGGCATTCGGTAGTTTGAAGTCCGTCGGCACCCTGTACTTTCTTTTTCCCCTTGAAATCAGCTTTAATGAAACCTATTGCACCAATACTCGACTTAAACCAAATTCCCTCAATGAATAGCTAGGTTTTCACCCCTCCAACTTGGAAACTTAGAAATATAGCTACTTTAACATCACAAAAGCCAAACTCTAGTTGACCTGCCCACCAGACTCCCATACCTTGGTCTAATGTCTATAAGCAATGCAATCCAATTTCAGTCAAAAAGGCACCAGGTAAAAAGATGAATGTAATCGTCACAGATTCGCCTTTAAACATTGAGACTGAATATTTTGAAGTAAAAATCCTCAACAGACCGATTCATTGGCCCACTTTTGGAGCAATTGTAATAATACACCTTGGTGCATTAATTGCCCCTTTTTACTTTTCTTGGCAAGGCTTGGCTTGCTTGATCGCACTCTATTGCTACACCGGTTGCATAGGTATCACTTTTTGCTATCACCGTATGCTTACCCACCGCGGTTTTAAACTAAACGCCATCGCTAAATGGTTCGCCCACCTCGCAGGTGCATTAGCATTGCAAGGCAGGCCACTCGATTGGGCAATGAGCCATCGAATTCATCATGCACGATCCGACAAAAAGGGGGACCCCCATTCGCCTCTCGATGGCAGTTTATGGTCGCATTTCCTATGGCTAATACCTCGCCGCAATAAACAAACTCACGCACTTCTAATCGCAAAATACACGCCCGATTTACTTCAAGACCGCTGTTGTGTATTCTTCAACCGCACTTATATCTTTTGGAATATCCTGCTAGGTGCAGCACTTCTAGGCTTTGGCGGGCTTTCATGTTTCTTGTGGGGTTTTTGTTTACGAACTGCAATGGTCTGGCATATGACTTGGCTAATCAATTCCGCAACACATATTTGGGGCTATCGAAATTACACTACTTCCGATCAATCACGCAACTTGTGGTGGGTCGCATTGGTCACCTTCGGAGAAGGTTGGCACAACAACCACCATGCACAGCCGGTTGCTGCCTACCATGGGCACCGTTGGTGGGAAATTGATGCAACAGGGTGGGTGATTTCTGTTTGCAAAGTTTTGAGAATCGCAACGAATGTTAAAAACCCCAAACCTATGACAGCGAATTCTCAAACAGAAACGGTTTACAGCTAAATTTTAGGAAAAGACTAGAGTTCCTGAATCTCGTCGTTCAACTCGCTCCAAAGATCTTCTGCAGCAGATAGTCTTTCGGTAACAGAAATCAACTCTTTTTCTAACCGATCCAATTCCTCGATGTCGGTTACCTTGGGCAACTGAGTATTAAGGCTTCGCTTCTGAGCATCAAGCTGAGCGATATTTTTTTCGACCAGTTTGATTTCCTTGGCAGGATCCCTATCAACATTTTTTGGTACTGCAACTTCAGGCTTTACAGGCTTGGCAACCGCCTGAGGAATTTTAGTCTTCTGTGAAGCTAATTCTCTTTCGCCCGCTTCAATTTCCTTATTTACTTTGTAAAGATAATTATCGTATTGCCCGCTGTAAATAGTCACTCGACTGTCGCGAACCTCGATGATGCTAGTAGCAACTGTTTTGGTAAAATGCCTATCATGGCTCGTAAAAATCACTGTTCCTTCGTAATTGGTTAAAGCATCTGCAAGTGATTCAACCGTATCAACATCCAAGTGATTTCCTGGTTCATCAAGAATCAGAATGTTCAAGTCGCTCAACATTAATCCTGCAAGGCAAAGCCTAGCGCGTTCGCCACCAGAGAGAACAGAAACTGGCTTTTTAACATGCATACCTCTGAACAAAAACGAACCAGCAACTTCTAGGATGTCCTGATCTTTTTTTCCCTTGGCAGCGTTCTGGTAAAGGTATTCCAAAACGGTTTGTTTTTCTGAAAGACTGGTGTAAACATGTTGTGCATAAACACCAATCGAACAACCATGGCCCCATCGAACTTCACCTGTAACGGGTTTGAGTGAATCAACCAAGGTTCGCAGGAAAGTGGTTTTTCCCTGTCCGTTATCCCCAACAATTGCAACCCGCATGCCGTGGTCAATTTCGATATTAACATCAGAAGCAATGGTTCGATCAGGATAGCCGATGCTAAGATTTTTGCATCGTAAAGCAGGGCCTTTGCGGGGGCTAATTCGGGGAGGGCGAATTCTTGCAACGGGCTGAGCAGATTCGATTTTGGTAAGTTCTAGGCGTCCGAGTTGCTTTTCTTTAGATTTCGCCAAAGTTGCAGTACTGGCACGCGCCTTATTTTTTGCAATAAATTCTTCCAAGTGTTTCATTTTAGCAAGCACGGCTTGATTCGATCGCTCTTCGTGCATCTTTTTTTCTTGGAGAAATTCTAGATATGCATCAACCTTGCCTGGGAAGGCTGTAAGTTTACCCATGGAAAGATCCAAGGTATGATCACAGGTTGCCCCAAGAAAAGTGCGATCATGAGAAACAATAAGGCAAGCAGCTTTGTAGTTGACCAAAAAATGCTCTAAAAGAATCTGGGTTCGTAAATCCAAGAAGTTCGTTGGTTCGTCAAGCAGAAGCAAATTTGGTTCCATTAAAAGCAAACTTGCAAGCTTAACTCTAGTTTGCCAACCGCCCGAAAGTGCAGAAATTGGCCCATCAAGATAAGAACCTTTTAACTCAAACTGCCCCGCAACTTCTCCGCATTTCCACGAGGGTTGGCCACTTTCTCGCAACAAGAAATCCATTGCGGTTTCGCCCTGCACAAATGGATCATGCTGCCTGAGATATCCCAAACGAAGATTTGGATGGCGAACCACTTCACCATTATCTAATTCCTCTTCACCCAAAAGAATACGCAGTAATGTGCTTTTTCCTGCGCCATTACGCCCAATGAAACCAACTTTGACATTATCTGAGATGGAAGCATCGGCTTCATCCAGTAAGATTTGTTCCCCGTAACCTTTACAAGCACTTTTTATTTGCAACAAAATAGCCATTTAAATCAGATTCCCCGGCATTAATTACATATTACAGTAAAACCAAAAGCCACAATTTATACGATGCGTTTATAGGCATAATGCCGTTTGCGTGGCAATGGTTATAAATTTTAATTTAGCTAAAAAGTCGATATTTTTCAAACTCATTACCATTATTTTAGAAGCAATGCCATGTTTATTGCCATGATAATGCCCACTTAAGGAATTCTTAACGGTTTTGCATTTTTGACTTAAACATGATTTTGTTAATAAGTTAGACTACGTATTCGTGGTTATAATTCAGTTAAAAGAAAAGGAATCTTCATGATGTCTACACAATTAGCCCACATGGTTTTTTTCAAATTAAAAGATAACAGTGCAGCAGCATCTACCAAATTGGTTGCCGAATGTTTCAAATACTTAAAACCGCACGCAGGTATTGCATACTTTTCCGCAGGCACTTTGGCCCGAGAACTAAACCGAGAGGTTAATGATCAAAATTTTGATGTCGCCCTTCATGTGGTATTCAATGATTTAAAAGACCATGATTATTACCAAGACAGCGACATGCACAACGAATTCATCGCCAATAATAAGGATAACTGGGAGAAAGTCCGTGTGTTTGACTCCCATGTTTAATGTTAAGAGGCCTCAGGTTAGGCTTTATTTCTTGCCATCCTAACTTCGATAAAGGAAATAACGCAAATCACCACAAAGTGAAGCATAAGCAAATTGGTGATCAGTTTGCTTATTGATGCAGCGGGTTTGGGCAGGTCGTTCATATTTCCTGAAAGAAACTTTGGTAAGTCGGTCAAACCGCCCGAAATCGTTGCTAGAAATCCAAGAATTGCAACCATGGCTGCACCATGCATTACATGTTTTCGCAATTTCGGATTGAAAGCCAAAAGCCCAAGCACCAGCAATAAAGTTCCAATAAACGATGGAATCAAAGCGGTGAAGTGTTCTTTCCCGGTTGCAACAAAGCCAACTATTCCAGTAATAATTAAATCCAAGGCGAAAAGGATTGTGATAAAAGGCATGCGGAGCTCCTAAAATAAAATTTCAGTTTCGAAAATCTATACTATTATATATAATAATAGAGCCTCTGCGGTGTTCGTCACCTAGCTTGCTTTTGGCGAACCGATAAGAGTACCCGATGGGATCCAAAAGGTTTCTGGTGCATGTAAGCCCGCCCAAGTAGTGGGATTCGTAAATCAGAACTGAGGATTCCAACGTTAAAATGCGGGTTCTCAAAAGAGCTAAACGGCACAGGTGGGGGCTTTATTGTTTTTATTTAGAATTAAAACCAAACCTCAATCACTCCTTCCTAAATACCCTAACCTAAATCAATTTAACACATTATCACCTCCAGCTGGAACTGGCGTTGACATATTCATCTGAATACTTAATCTTGGAATCCATACTGGTTCAAGTATTCGTGTTAGTCACCTGGGTCATGGATGACCCGCGATAAGCTGGCAAGGATTAGCTGGAGGTCGAGGGACGACTTAAAGTTTCGCAAGGTTTTTACGAATACTTGAACCTTTCATTTTAATTCTCAGATCATAAATTTTTTAGTCTAACTCTTTTATTCTCTGCGGTTTAATTATAGAGATGCGTTTTTTAATCCACTTCGCTATACTTCCTACATAAGTGGATGTACTTACTTTGCCTGATTTCAGGCCTTTAGGAGAATTAAAAAGGCTAATGGGAAAATCGATCATAAAGGACAGTGCTGGCGTTCTAGAAGAACTTTTACAAAAGAAAATCCTTGTCATGGATGGTGCAATGGGATCGATGATCTACTCCCATGAACCAACGGAAGAGGATTATCGTGGTGAAAGGTTCAAAGACCACCCAGTCTTATTAAAAAATTGCACCGAGATTATGTGTCTCAGTCAGCCCGAACTTATCAAAAATATTCATACGGCCTACCTTGAGGCTGGCTCTGACATCATTGAAACAAACACTTTTAACTCCAGCATTATTTGCATGGAAGAATTTCAATTGCATGAACATGTGCGCGAATTAAACATTGCAGCAGTACGCATTGCTCGTGAAGCAGCAGACGAAATGACCCGCAAAACTCCATTTAAACCAAGATTTGTTGCAGGCAGCATCGGACCCACAAAAAAAAGCCTTTCTCTTGGCGTTGATGTCAACAACCCTGCGAAAAGGGAAATTACTTTCGACAAAATGGTTGCAAATTATTACACCCAGATTGAAGCTTTAGTCGAAGGCGGCGTTGATATCCTTTTACCAGAGACCTCCTTCGATACGCTGGTTTTAAAGGCTTGCTTATTTGCAATCTCCACTTATTTTGAAAAGACCGGTAACAAGATTCCTGTCATGATTTCTGGCACTATATTCGACAATGGCCGAACGCTTTCAGCACAGCCAGTTGAGGCTTTTTACACCTCGGTAGCTCATGCCAACGCTATGAGTGTTGGACTGAACTGTGCTGTGGGCATCAAGGAAATGCGTGGCCCCATCGAAACACTTTCTGAAATGTCGAAATTCAAAATCAGTTGCTATCCCAACGCGGGCATGCCTGATGGGTTTGGCGGATTCCAAGGAAATATCGAAGAAACATCGCAACAACTCCGTGAGTTTTCCCAAAACGGTTGGTTGAATTTTGTGGGTGGTTGCTGTGGGACAGACCCACAATGGATCAAATCAATTTCGGAAGTCGTTGAGGGTATTACCCCCCGACGCAGAGATATTTTAGGTGTGCATTCTTGGTACTGTGGCACCAAGACTCTCACCATTCGGGAAACTACGGGATTCATCACAATCGGTGAACGTACGAATATCACCGGTTCGAAAAAGTTTGCCCGGCTTATTCGGGAAAGCAATTTTGAAGAAGCCATCAAAGTTGCCCGCGAGCAAGTAGAAAATGGCGCAAACATTCTTGATGTCAACATGGATGAAGGATTGATCGATGGCGAAAAAGCCATGACTCAGTTCCTCAACCAACTAGGATCAGAACCTGATATCACCGAAGTGCCAATCATGGTCGATAGTTCGAACTTCGCAGTGATAGAAGCTGGCCTTAAATGCCTTCAGGGGAAGGGTATTGTCAATTCAATAAGCCTAAAGGAAGGCGAAGAAAAGTTTCTTGAGCAGGCAAAAATCATTCACAAGTATGGCGCTGCAGTAGTCGTAATGGCTTTTGATGAGCAAGGGCAGGCGGTTACCGCGGATGAAAAAGTTCGCATCTGCCAGCGGGCTTACAAACTGCTTACCGAAAAAGCTGGGTACGATCCCACCGACATCATTTTCGACACCAACATCCTTACTGTTGGAACCGGAATGGAGGAGCACGCCAACTATGCGGTAGAGTTTTTTGATGCGGTGCGAAGGCTTAAAAAGCTTTTACCTCTGGCAAAAACCAGTGGCGGAGTAAGCAATGTTTCGTTTGCTTTCAGAGGCAAGGATTTTGAAATCGTGCGCGAATCCATGAACAGCGCATTTCTTTATCATGCCATCAAAGCGGGACTAGACATGGGTATTGTAAATGCTGGGCAACTGCAAGTTTACGAAGATATACCCAAGGATCTTCTTGAAAGAGTTGAAGACGTTCTGCTTAATCGAAGGCCGGACGCCACCGAACGCTTGGTCGATTTTGCCAAGACTTTGGGCAAGAAAGATAAATCCGAAGTTAAAGAACTTGCATGGCGAGAAACCAATGTCAAGGAAAGACTCAAGCATGCGCTTATTCATGGCATCGTAGATTACATTGATCAAGATGTTGAGGAATGTAGAAAACTTTACGAGCGGCCATTGCATATCATCGAAGGCCCGTTGATGGATGGCATGAACATCGTTGGAGATTTGTTTGGTTCGGGAAAAATGTTTCTGCCCCAAGTTGTAAAAAGCGCACGAGTCATGAAAAAGGCGGTTGCATACCTTGAACCTGCGATGACTGCAGAGAAACTCGCCTCGGGAAATGTTCATAAATCCCGCGGAAAAGTTCTTATTGCAACGGTTAAAGGAGATGTACACGACATCGGCAAAAACATTGTTGCTGTGGTATTAAACTGCAACGATTTCGAAACCATCGATTTGGGGGTAATGGTTTCTTGCGAAAAAATTCTAGAGCAAGCCAAACTTCTTAACGTTGATATGATCGGCCTTTCTGGACTCATCACCCCGTCTCTAGGCGAGATGGTTCACGTGGCCAAGGAGATGGAAAGACAGGGATTCAAGATACCACTTTTAATTGGCGGCGCAACCACTAGCTCCAAACATACTGCGGTCAAGATAGCAAACTGCTATCACGAAACCGTAATCCATGTTAAGGATGCATCGAAAAGCGTAGGCGTGGTAGAGAGGCTATTGAAGCCAGAAACCAAAAAGTTGCTCGATGAAGACAATCGAAAAACCCAAGACCGCGAGCGGACTAATTTTGCCAAGAAAAAAGAACGTAAATTGGTTCCTTACAGCGAAGCCTTCAAACGCAGATTCCAAATCGATTGGGAAAAAACCATCCCAGACAAGCCAAGCTTCACGGGAATCAAGGTACTGAACAACTTCCCTTTAAGTGAATTGATTCCGTTCATTGATTGGTCACCTTTCTTCGCATCCTGGGAACTCAAAGGCAAGCACCCGTTTATATTCAACGATCCGGAAACAGGGAAACAAGCCAGGGAACTTTTCGACTTGGGAAATGAATTACTTCAAAGGATGATCAAAGAAGATAAGGTAAGAGCGCACGGCGTTTACGGGTTTTTCCCTGCCAACTCCGATGGCGATGACATTCTTGTTTTCGAAGATGAATCACGCAAGAAAGTAAAGTATCGGTTCCCGATGCTTAGGCAGCAATGGGAAAGGGAAGGGCAGGAAAATTTCAAAAGCCTTGCTGATTATATTGCGCCCTTAAGTTCTGGAAAAGCAGACTATATAGGTGCTTTTGCTGTAACAGCAGGCGAGGGCGCTGATGAGTTTGCCGACTATTTCGCCAAACATCTTTTAGATGATTATTCTTCGATTTTGGTGAAAGCCTTGGCAGACAGGTGTGCAGAGGCCTTTGCGGAATACATGCATTACAAGGCAAGGCAGGACTGGGGTTTCGGCCTGCTCGAAAAATATTCTAACGAAGATATGATCGATGAAAAATATCAGGGGATTCGCCCAGCTTATGGGTATCCTAGTTGCCCGGATCATACCGAAAAAGCAACTCTCTGGAATCTTCTTGAGGCAGAAAAGAACACCGGGATGATCCTTACCGAAAGCTTTGCAATGTTTCCCGGGGCTTCCGTCAGCGGGCTTTATTTTGGGCACCAAGAAGCCCGATACTTCGCTGTCGATATGATCACCCGCGATCAGGTTGAAAGCTACGCCCTCAGAAAAGATATTTCAATCGCTGAAGCAGAACGATGGTTGGCACCAAACTTAAATTATGATACCGAATAGTTTTATAAGAGTTTAATAATGATCAACATCGATTTAGCTCTTAAAACCATTCTTGCGCAGATTAACCCTTTGCGATCTGAAATTACACCTGCTTCTTCAACCATGCTTGGAACTTGCATTGCTGAAGATATTTATGCAGACATCGCCAGTCCGCCTTTCGACAAATCGATTGTCGATGGATTTGCATTGCGGATCTCAGACATTGAAAAGAACAACTGGGAATTACCACTCGGCTGCGAAATCCCTGCCAACTCCAACGGCCCAATCGAATTACCTGTAGAAACAACCGCCGAAATTATGACAGGCGCGCCTATTCCTTTTGGTGCGGATGCTGTTATTGCCAAGGAACAATGCAATCATCTGGGAATGCGCATTCAATTCCAACGCCTGACCTGCAAAAAAGGCATGAATATTCTTCCGATGGGAAAAGAATATCAGCAGGGCGAATTGCTATTAAAAGCAGGAACAAAAATAACGCCTCAGCGCGCAGGAATTCTTGCAGCTTGTGGCAAAACATCCGTCATGGCTCAACCTGCCCCCCGGGTTACAATCATTTCTACAGGCACTGAATTAGTTGAAGCCAACATGAAGCCCAAAGGTGGGCAAATTAGAAACAGTAACGGCCCGATGTTGGTAGCACTATCAGGCGTTTCGGGTGCGCTGCCGAAATATTTGGGGATTGCTGGAGATTGCAAAAAGAATCTTCATTCGCTTCTGAGTGAAGCAGAAAGTTCGGATGCTATCATATTTTGTGGTGGTGTGTCTGCTGGAAAGTATGATCTCATCCCAGAAATATTGAAGGAATCAGGGGCAAAGATTCTCATCCACAAGATTAATCTAAAGCCTGGTAAACCATTTCTTTTCGCAATATCCGCAAAAGGCAAACCAATTTTCGGACTCCCAGGAAATCCCTGCAGCGTTTTCGTCTGCTTCCATCTTTTTGTTGTACCAGCGCTGGCTGCACTCAAGGGAGAAACAAATATAGCACCCAAAATTCTTGCACTCCCCATTGCTGATTCGTTTCATCACGAGAGCGACCGCGACACCTGCTTTCCAGCTAAAATCTTTATTGATCAGTTTCAGGCAAAGGTAAAACCGGGCACATGGTTTGGTTCTGCAGACCTTAAAGGGCTTTCCGAATGCAACGCTCTTTTACTTTGTAAAGAAGGTGTTACAAATCATAAAGCAGGCGATATGATCCAGGTTCTAATTACCGAACCCGATTTTTTCAAACTTACTTCTTTATGATCGTTAACCCAAAGCAATCTAAAATATGACCGCCTCAACCCTACAAAATGCCTTCATGATTCTTAAAGCCGAGGGCTGGGCATTAGGGCTTGGATTTCTTTCTAGCGTACTACTTTACCTTTCTTTTTTTCCAGCAGACCTTGGGTTTCTTGGGTGGATCGCCATGGTGCCCATCCTTTATGTAATGCGCTCCAATGTACAATTGCGCATTAAATTATTATCTGCATCCATTTGTGGCTTATGTTTTTTCATTCCAGCACTGCAGTGGATGCGCCTTGCAGACCCAATGATGTATTTCACTTGGATAGGGCTGGCGGTTTACTGCAATCTGTTTTTTGTTTCAGCTCTTTTTCTCATCTTGAAATTCAAGAATCTCTCTTTGGTTTTCTCTTTCCCCCTGATTTGGATTGCATTCGAACATTTTCGTGCCACTTTTTTAGGCGGCTTTTCTTGGTATCTCCTCGCACATTCCCAGCATGATTACCCCTTCATCGTTCAAATTTCGGATCTGTTTGGCGCCTATGGTGTTTCTTTTCTCGTAGCCTCGGTCAATGGCTTTTTAACTGAATCTTTTCTCCTCTTAAAAAGTAAAACCCTCAAAGCTAAAGCTGTTTATGTACTGCTATTAATCCTTTTCACTTTAACCTACGGGGCATATCGAACTTCCCAAGGTATTGGGGAAGCAGGCCCTGTTTGTGCTTCGCTTCAAGGCAATGTTGAGCAAAATATTCGCAATGAACAGGTAAGTGCTGAAGCCGCAACTAGTCCGTACCTTCTGCTTTCGGATTCAAGCATCGCATCAAACCCCGATCTTATCATCTGGCCCGAAACAAGTTATTCACGCGAGTGGTATTCCATATCGCCTGAAATGAAACCTGAAAAAGTTCCTCCAGACTGGAATCGAATCACTCAAATCCAGAAGACACTTGGAGAAGAAGTACGAAAACGATGGAACACCTCGGTATTATTGGGCCTGAACTCTCAGGAACTGACGCCTTCGGGTGTCAAAAGGTATAATTCTGCACTTCTCGTTTCCAATGACGAGAATAAAATTTCTCGCTACGACAAAATCCACAGAGTTCCGTTTGGCGAATTCATTCCCTTCAAAGATGTTTTCCCTTGGCTTAAAAACTTTGCACCGTATGATTTTGAATACAGTATCGTTTCTGGGGCAGGGTACCCCATCCTCGAATTCCCAATGGGGCCAGACAAACAAAAATCTGCCAAGTTTGGCACCCTTATCTGTTACGAAGATACCGACCCATCGATTCCTCTGGGCTTTTTCAACTCAGGCAATGGTCCCAATTTTTTCATCAATACCTCAAACGATGGCTGGTTTAAAGGCAGCGAAGAACATGAACAACATCTTGCAATCTCAAGGTTCAGAGCTATCGAAACTCGCAGGGCCATTATTCGTAGCGTAAACATGGGTATCTCTGCCTTGATCGATAGTAACGGCAAAGTTTTGAAGCCTGAATCCACCGAAGCCACGAATCAAGCCAACACCTTTATTTGGAAAATCAATTATCCCGGCCCAAAATCTAAAGCCCTTGCTGTATCAGATTGGCACAAATTCAAAACCAATCAGGGGATGATTATTGCTGCAATCCCCATCGATTCACGGTTCAGCCTTTACACTAAGACAGGCGATCTTTTGCCCTACGCCTGCTGGCTTACTTTATTTTTCATCGCCATTCTTCC
>Ga0192647_100736_pt1 | contig 22704 bp, 24 predicted proteins | sample LauGreFa1BDMLBSN_2_FD_133046 | JGI IMG/M metagenome (GOLD analysis project Ga0192647, IMG submission 133046) | Freshwater lake microbial communities from Lake Michigan, USA - Fa13.BD.MLB.SN - reassembly | ecosystem: Environmental > Aquatic > Freshwater > Lake | place: Lake Michigan, USA...
ATGTGCTGACAGAATCTGAGAAGCTCCGTAAACCCCGTCTTGGTTCCTCCAGATCCCTCAAAGAGATCTTTGGCACGGATGAAAACGTCGGAAGGGTCAGTAGGGTTCTTCAAAAGCCTCTGAACGTGAACAGGCATCCAAGCTGGCGCGTTATACTTTGCAGTAAAAGACATCTCGTTGTTTTGTCGTAAGACGAAAGTTTTTGTGGTTTTGGAAAAAATTTTCAGTTTTTCGGTCAACACGAAAAAAAGTAAGTTGAAAAAGTTAAAGTTGAAAAAACTGATTTTGATCTCGATCAAAAACGTAAAAACGTAAAACTGAAAATATTTGCGAAATCCGAATTTTTCGCAAATCATTATCTGATCATGATCGGAATGAACTCTTTTTTGGAACAAAATTTGGCAGAAGTCGGCTTTGAAAAAGATATGCTCGAACGCCTTTTAAACGGGAAGACCGATAAAAAATTTACTTTAGGCGTTCTTTTAAGGATAAAAAGCCGTTGGGACCTTACAAAATTGGTCATCGACGGAACAGAAAATATCAACGGGGTGTGCGATAATTTTGGCTACACGCCTCTCATTGTCGCTGTTACAGAAGGACACGAGCGAGCAATTGAATATTTGCTAAAAAAAGGAGCTCAAGTTAATTGCGAAAATGTTAGGGGAGAAACACCTCTCCATTTCGTGCCTAATTTAAAAATTGCAGCTATGCTACTTGTTGCAGGAGCAAATCCAAGAGCCCTAGATTCTAAAGGAAAAACACCTATAGATAACGCACGATATTTGCCACACTTGGTTGCTCTTATGTTATCTTTTTGAAATGCAAAAAAACCTCTCATTACGAGAGGTTTTGAGGCCAAAGCTTTGAATTTTTTGTGTTTTTTGTTTCTTGTTTTTTAGTTTTTCATATATTTCAATGCTCTTTCGTCGTTCGAGTCAAACTCGTATTCTTCGTGAAGTTTCCACTCGCGAAGTCTGGTGTCGACAGGAGTTTTGTATAGCACAAAAAATACCTTGTCGTATCCAATGACGAATCTGTACCCTTTTCGATCGTAAGCCTCAACGAATTTTGCGATGAATGCTTTTGCGCTTTCCATGTCGATTTCACCCAACTTTTGGAAGACTTGTCCTGCGTCGGAAAGGATATCGTGTTCTCTGGGTTCAAACACGTTGAAGGATATTATTCCTTGACGTTCGTACTCTTTCAAGTTGCGGACAAACTGGAACATACGTCCCGCAACTTTTCTGTATTTTCTGCAGCATCGAGGCAATCTGCGTACGGTGAACAAGATACTGTATGCGAAGGGACCGCTGAGCTCGAGAAAATCATAGATGGCAATGCTCCACGCCGCGAGAAGAGAGTAATTAAAGTTCTCGTTGGAAATTTTTTGATCTTCGAGTGTCCAGTTCAACTTCCTGAACCTCTTTGAGGTTTGGGAAATTGCGAGACGGGTTTCAAAGTCGAGAAACCTTCTTGCGCACATGGAGAGAATCCACAAAACGAGTTCGGTGTTCATTTTGCGTATTTTGACCAAAGTCGAAATTTTTCAGATTTCCGATGAAAAATTTCAGTTTTTTTGATCGACGACAAAAAGTTGAAGTTGAAATTTGTTCAGAAAAATACGAACGAAAGTTTGTTCGTAACGTTTATTCGTAACATTAAACTTTATTTTTAGATTTTGTCGATTTCTTTGACTTTTTCTGTAAATCCTCCAATATTCCTTTGCAATGATCTTCTAAAAGACTCTAAAAGTAGAATTTAACTCTTCATTTGTTATATTTATTTGGACTTGCCAGCTGACAAACTATTAATAGTATTTTCATCTTCATTAAAATAATCATACCAAATATCTTGAAGATCTTCAAACCCCGAGTTTAGGGTGAAAAGTAAAAGTTCCTTTTCATCATCATTAACTTCTAAATTTTCAACATATATATCGTAAGCGTCTAACAAAAAACTATCATCAGCGTTGTGTTGGTTTTGCATCGCTTGAAGTTTTTCTTGTTCCATTACCTCTAGAAGCGAGTCTATGTGTTTAAAGAATTATTTTTAAAATAATAAAATGGAAAGTAATTCCGATCGTGATCAAAAGTAAAATTTAAATTTTCAAAACGAAAACGGTTTTATCCAAATTTACAAAGAAAATTACGTTTCAACGACCCTATATGGCGATCGCCTGAAAACCTTTGTTTTTGTCACTGGAGAAAAATCTTATCTTCAAAAGACTGGACTTTTAAATACTGATTGTTACCAAAGACCAAGCCAAAACAGGTGGATTAACGTCCTAGAAACATATGAGATTTCGTTTGAAAATGTCAAAACTGTATTTCAACATGCAAAAGACAAGATTTTAGACGCTAATATTTCCAATGCTTCACTCGAAATAATTGGAGACAACGGAACTTTGTTTTCTATACCTGTGAACCCCGATATTCCGACTTTGAGAGAGCAAATTGTTTTGTCTGGTTCTAAAGTATGGTTGGAAAAGCACAACTTGGAATTTTTTAAAGTTTTACCACACCATGTAAAGAACTGGTTTGCCGTTACCGTAAGTCCAGTTTCTATCTGCGGCTGGGTTTGGATTCGCTAAATCTCTGGTGGCATAACCCCAGTGATTACCGTGAACAAGAGGATTCCAGAGAGACATATTGACATCATTTTTAGGTTTGAAATATCTTAGTGCATTTTGGGAATCTTCGTAACGGAGACAAGCTAAAATAATTCTTGTTCCGATTATGTCAGAAACAAGTATATCTGATTTAGTTGGCATGACTAAATTTGAATCTATTGAAATAAATTTTATTTTTGTTCCTATTTTTAAATTTGAAACGGGAAATTTAGTATCCACCCAGAGACATTTGGAGCCTGACATGGTTGTTGGAATAAAATCGTAATTTATAGAGTATATTGGAGTAGCCTTCATTATTTAAGAAAACTTTATTTTTTTTAGAAAATAAGAACAATATGCAGTTCATTATCGACGACATCGAACAAGAGGAAAATATTTTATCTGACGTCGCTCTTGCTATTATTTGGGTTTGTATTTTACCCGTTGCCATTTATTCTTATTTTTGAAAACCAAAAATAAATTATTTAGATCTAAAACATATTTAATATTTCATTGAAGACGATCTAAACATTCTTTGAAAGTCCTATAAACAGCATCGCTTTCTTTCTGAATTTTTACTGGTTTTCTAGTTACATCTTCTTCTAGTAATTCAGCAAGTTTAGTTTTCGGGCTTTCTTTTTTGGTTTTTAGCGTTTTTCGTGACGTTTTGGGAGAAGTTTTTCTCGACATTTTGGGCGAAACAGGTTTCTTTTCTTCTGATCTTTTTACGGGTCTTTTGGGAGAAACTGCAGACTTTTTATAGTCTTTAATTTTTCCGCCCAATATTTTTTGCAAATCTAAAATTACCTTTTTGTTTCCTACAATTGTTCGCCCGTCTACTACGAGCTCACTGTTTGCTCCATCAACCCCGCGTCTATTAACACTGTTGTCTTTGATACATTCTCCAGTGTCTGCATCGCAAATAAAGTCCTTTTCACAAATATAGGGATCGTCTTTGTCAGTACATTTTGCAAGAGACTTTTTTGGCGGCAATTTCTTTTGTTTTTTTAAAGCTTCACTACGAGCTTTCTTTAGTTTTTCAAAAACACGGCGATTCCTTTCCACTTCTTCAGATGATATTTCTTCCCCCCCTACTTCTTCAGGATACATGGTTTCTTCGGATGATGATTCTGACGTTGATTCAGACGTTGATTCAGACGTTGATTCAGACGTTGATTCAGCAGGTGCCCCAAATTCTCTTTTGTATTTTTCGACTTCAGATTTTCGCCCAACAACGCCCAAAACAGAATCATAAACATAATCGTTATCATATTTCTTTTTTAGAGCTCCCTCTCCATAAGGCGCGCCTTTTTTAGTCTTTTTGATACACTTTCCAGTTTTTATTTCGCAAACTGCATCCGGGCAAGATGTGGGTTTACATTTTCCAGAAGGACTCTTTCTAGTAGGACTTTTTCTAGTAGGACTTTTTCTTGTAGGGCTTTTTGGTGATTTTCTCTTTTTTGCAGGACTCTTGCTTCTGCCTCTCGGAGATTTAGGACTTTTACGTTTGGGGCTTTTTGGTTTTTTCAAGGTTTTAGTTTTAGAAGAGCCTACTTCAATCTCTGAAAGTTCAGAAGCTAACGCGCGAGCATCCATTATCGCTCTAATGATGTCTGCTTTTTTTCCTGGACACTTTATACCCATTTCAACACACATTTTTTTGAGTTGGACGACAGTTTTACTGCTAAGATCATCGGTCCTTGTTGTCATTATTACGGTGCAAGAAATATTTTTATGTTTAAAAAAATGAAATAATTAATAAAATTTCAAACTTACAACATACTCGAAAAAGATAATGTCGAAACTTATTATCGACGATCTTGACGCATTTGTTTCTTTCGTCGAGGAGCACCTTGAAAACGGCGAGGGAATCCGCGAAATTGTCGAAAGTTACAAAAACCAAACAACTGTTACACTTCCTGACGGGATTGTGATTGTTCTAAATTACAGTCCTAAGACTCACGCTATTTTCGGAAACACAAAAGAAATCAAAGACAAACTTATGGCTCTCAACGAAGGAGGAAAAAAACTTGTCAGTTACAACGCAAAACTTTCTTTTGGTGCTGGGTGGGTTATCATGGATAAAACCCGCCTTTCAGAAATAACAGAAATGCTAGAGGAAAACGCAATCGAATACACTCAAGTTGAAAAAAGCAAATTTGAAGCAAAAGTTGAAAAAAAGCCAGCCCCCAAATCAAAGGCCGTTGCCAAACCAAAAGTTGTTGATTCAGACGTCGGTTCTGATGAAGAAGCGCCCAAAGCTGCTGCAAAACCAGCACCCAAATCAAAAAATGTAACAAAAGCGAAAGTTTCAGATCTAGAGAATGATTCAGATGTTGGCTCTGATGAAGAAAAGCCGGCTCCCAAATCAAAAGCTAAAGCGGTTGCAAAGTCTGCTCCCAAGACGAAAGCGGTTGCAAAAGCTAGTGCGAAAGCTAAAACTGTTACTGACGATGAAAAGCCTGCCCCAAAAAAGAAAGTAGTTGAAAAGCCCTCTCCTAAATCGAAAAAGACAATGTCCAAACCAGCTGTAGAATCGGAGGAAGAAGCAGAAGATGTTGACTACTCAACATTTACAGTTGCCCAGCTCAAGGCTCTCCTCAAAGATAAAGGACTTTTAGTATCTGGAAAAAAGGATGAACTCATTGCGAGACTAAGTTCCCCGTCCCAAAAGGTCGCCAAACCAAAAGCTGTAACAGAATCTATTAAAGATAAGGCCCCGCCAAAATCTAAAAAAACAACGGCTAAACCATTGCCAGCAGTAAAAAATGCACATGGCAATCACGAAGAACATGATACAGGATTTGTATTTGAAAAGCTTCCCATTGGACCGGGAGGAACGGACGTGAGTGTCGCAGTAGGAATTCAAAATCCAGACTCGGAAGAAATGGGGATTGATTCTCTAACTCCGCTTGACGATGAAATGATTGAACAATGCAACGAAAAAGTTTGGAGATATTTGACTGATGATATGCTTCCGGCTGTAAAAGCAGTTGATGAGGAACTTTATGAAAAATTGGAAGCATTGCAAAGCCGAAGAAATGAAAGTTTATTTTAAAAATATTGGATAAAATATTGGACGATAACATAGATATGCTGACAGCTTTGTGATTAAATAAAAACAATATTTTCGATCGAGATCGAAAATGTATTGAAATTATGTTGAAATTTATTTAAAGATCCAAAGTGGTTTATAAAAGACGATGGAGAATACTAATATTTGTTACGATTACGAGCCCTACTCAAAAGAGGATTTACTCGAAAGATTCAAACTATTGGCTACCCATAACTTTCAGAGATTAATAAACAAATATTTGATATTAGCTGGTGACGACCGAAAAATAGAAGATTTGAGTCGAGATGAATTAGAAAATATTTATGAGAAAATTATTGGAGATATTGAGGAAGAAAAAGACAAAGAATATAAAAATACATTAGAATCACTCACAGATTTGATGAAGAACCATCACTGTTAGCTCAATGTCAAATGCGTATTTTTTAAAGGGGTTTCCTAAACAAAAGTATATGGGGTTCAGGCCTATGGGAAGAATAATTAACCCACCCCTTGCTTTGTTGAACTCCAAGAGCTCGCCATTCTCGTTCATTTAATAATTTTCCTCGTGGTATAACGGCGGAACGAGGTAAAATTACATGTCTATACATGTATCCGTCATCTGCAGCATAACTTTCCGAATAAAGAATTGTTCCTTCAGCCATCTCAATTATTCTATCTGGGGAATCCTTCCCCGGGCTGGTTTTCACGGGACTGGATTTCTTCGGACTTAATTTCTTTGGGCTGGGTTTATCTGGACTAATTATTCCCCCTTCGAAATACTTTACAACTGAACTTTTGCTTTTTCTCGAGTATGTTGTTTTAACCTCTTTGTTGTCATTTAACCATTCTTTAACAATAAAAAATTCGTTTATGATATCATCACATCTGTATTTTGAAATTTTTTCTAACTTTTTTGCCCAAGTTGTACCACAACTATTTTCTCTAAAATAAAACAAAACGTAAAATACAGCAATAGCAGCTCTATAAGAATAACTCATATTGTAAATGTTAATATGTAGCAAAGAAGAGTCTAAAATATAGTTCACCATGTCTCGCTCTTTTTTGTTAAATTTCAACATGTCACAATAAAAATCTGAAAAATCAATGCTCGTTGGAACACAAACGTCGTATTGTAAAAAAGCTAAAATTTCTTTTTCCATTTGCACAATTTGCTGCTTTGAAAACGCGCTGTCTGAAATATACGAACAATCTTCAGTCGTCATATGTGTAACTTCTTCGAATTTAGATGCTATAAGCATTGAAGTAATCCCTAGACGTTGCAGATTAGTTGTTAAAATGTTCGGATTTAAAGAAATATATTTATCTAAAATATAAACTGCAAGATGTAGGGTTTTAACAGACTGTTTAAATTCTTCAGTTACTTCCACAAGCCATTTGACTAAAAAGGTTCTCATTTTGGAGTTTATGTGCTTTGAGTTGGCCATAAAATCATAAGATATTTTATTTGCAATTTCTCTTTTCATATAAAGATCAATCATATCGCCTTCAAAATCATCAGTTGGACAATTTCGTCCTGGAGATCTAATTGGCGTTTTGGGCGAAGCTCTTCTAGGCGATGTTGGTGTTTTGGGCGAAGCTCTTCTAGGCGATGCTGGTGTTTTGGGCGAAGCTTTTCTGGGCGGCGCGGCTCGGCCGTAACGCTTCATTTATTAATATTGCATTGAAAAATTTTGTTTTCGAACACAAAATTTACTGTACGTTTTTAATCTTTTCCATTAAATTTTTGATATCTATTTTTTTAAAAAAATTTACAATTAGTTTCCAAAGTTTGAGATTGTCTGATTGGTATCTTCTTGATTTTGGATACTTGACAAGATTAACAAATTGCGATTCTGAGACCCATAAAATATCAGAAATTTCATCTGTTCCTTGGCGGCACGAAGGGTACATTGTTTCAGCTTTCTTTTGTTTTGCAAAGACTTTTTCAGCCTTGCCGTACCATTCCTTTTGAATATACAAAAATAATATAGCCATCTTGTTGTCTAATAGAGCTAGCGAATGATCGTAATCAGCTTTTTCATTAATAAAAATAGAACCGCTTTCTTCATAATACTCTCTTATAGCTCCTTTTAGAGACGTCTCTTCTTTTTTGACCCCTCCTCCGAAATCTCCAAGATCCCCAGAAAATTTGTGTTTTGCCAATAGAAAAAACACCTTATTGTTGATTATAGTGTACGGAATAACTCCAGCCCTTTCTGTTTTAACTGCTGAAAGTGTAATACCGGCTGTTAACATTTTAGAGTTTAAAATTTTTTACGTTTTTTGTTTTGAAAATCATTTTTTTCAAAACAACTTTGAAAGCGGGCTTTTTAAATTATTCAGGACACCCATTTTCTATTAGCCATTGTAGAACTTTAAGATGGCCTTTTTTAGAAGCATATAAACGCGCAACACCGTTCCAAGGACACCCATTTTCTCTTGCCCATTGCAAAACTTCAAGATGGCCATTTTCAGCAGCTTGTGAACACGTATCGTTTCCCCAAGGACACCCATTTTCTCTAGCCCATTGCAGAACTTTAAGATGACCATTTCTAGCAGCAGATGAACACGTAAAACTATCCCAAGGACACCCATTTTCTCTTGCCCATTGCAGAACTTTAAGATGACCATTTAAAGCTGCATATGAACACGTGAAACTATCCCAAGGACAACCATTTTCTCGGGCCCAGCGTAGCACTTCAAGATGGTTGCCTATGGCAGCGAATGAACAAGACCATTCATCCCAAAGACCTCCATTTTCTCTTGCCCATTGCAGAACTTTAAGATAGCCGTATAGCGCGACTTTTCTTATAAAATATTCTGGTATAGGGGGTTTAATACCAAGAGTGTAAAAAAGCATATAGCGATCAATTTCTGAAAGATAGTCTCGAAATATCATGAGTCTGACATCCTTTTGCGGGCATATTTTGTTCAGATTTGGAAATTTATGAACTAAATTTAGAAATTCAAATCTACTCATTCTTCAAAGTTTTTCAAAGGCTTTCGAAAATATCATTTTTATTTATAAATAAAAAAGCTTAACAGTCATTTTTATAAATTCAGGCAACTAAAGTTTCATAAAAACTCAATAAAGGAAGTAACTACTTGCAGCAATCTTGCAACGCGTCCTATCGGGCACGGCCCTCCACTAATATCTTCTAATTGAATAGATGTAAGTTCTATTACATCTTTCGAACAAATCTCGATTTCTGAAAGTTCAGCGCAAATACATAAGAGATCGATTGCATCTATGTTATTACTAGTATCATAGTTTTTTGCATTTCCATAGTTATAATCAGCGACAATAATATGGAAATTATTGATACCGCTTTCTAATTTTTTGACGAAATTACTTAAAATTGCTAATTTTTCATTTTTAGGTAAACTTTCAGCTTTTTTTAAATGTATCTCTATATCTTTTTTTACTTTAGCGAGCGCGAAATCGTAAGTGTGACTATTGCTTAACATTTAATAAACTGTATCATCAACGTTTAACTGTTTTTTGAAAAACTTATCTTGATTAAAAACATATTTTACCATTTAAAAAATCTCCAATGAAACGCCGCAAAGATGGTTATTATGAACAAACAGATAATGTTTCATGCGGGCCAATAGCAATTTTAAACGCTCTTAAATATGCAAAAAAAGAAAATTCAAATTTTCAAGAAATTAGAAAAAAATGTAAAACTGGAAGAAATGGAACAGATATTGAAAATTTTGAAAATACTTTGAAAACCCTCCTTCCCTATAAAAGATCAGTATCTCTTCGTAATATTGAAAAAAGTGTGAATTCTGGGAAATCAATGATTTTGTTACGTCCGGATAACGATATAACATTTAGCGGTCATTTTCTTTTTATAGATTCAAGTAAATACTGTGTAAAAACGATAAATTCAATGTTAAACTGGGTTCAACTACTCGAACATATTACAAAATATAGAGGACTTGGTAAAACTATTGGCTGGATAATTGATATATGATTTTTTAATTTTTTTTAACTATAGTAACTATAGATGAAAACTCTGAGCGGTCGAGAATGCAAACTCTGCATCCAGGCAAGAAAAAAAGGCAAAGAATTTTGTCATATTCATTCACAAGCTTCTGCAACGATATCATCTTCGGCAACAGCATCCTCTTCGGCGAGAAAAAGCAGATCAAAAAGTGTATCATCAATAACTTCCATTTTAGGTTCTGAAATTCAAATGGAAAAATATAACTTTGGAACTTTACATAAAGATATTCTAATAAAAATAATGCTTGGTCTCCCTAAAAAAGATTTAATTGCTCTTTGTAAAACAAGCAGAAAATATAGAGACATTTGTAGACTAGCCTCATTCAAAAAAGAATACGAAAAAAGACATTTAAGTCTCTTCAAAGGAGAGTTATCATGGGAATTCGATGGAAGATTTTTTATTGGGGAAGATAGGGGAGGAAACCAACTGGAAATCGGGGTAACAACAAGTGGTCCTCCAAAAATTTCACATGTATCGTACCGTTCAGGTAAATACGATCGTTATTCTTTAAATTTCAACGTTACCGAACAAAGTCTATATTTAAATTTTCCAAACACTGCCGAGAATCCCGATCCGGGATTTTTAGCATCTATAGGAAAAGAGCATTGGTTAGAAACGGATACAATATCAACAGTCAGATATTTTACTAAAGATTTGAAGCTTACAGACCGAGCTGTGGACGAATTCAAAACTATAGTAAATGAAGAAATTATACGTGGTAAAAGCTTGCCTTCTGGAGCTATTAAAACAAGATTTAATGATAAAACGAAAATGAACCTTTTCATTAAACGAGGTGTAAATGAAATTTAATTTTTGTTATAATAACAAAAATTTCAAAGTTTCAAAAAGGCGTATTCTTATCAAAAATAAAATCATCGTCTTTTTCTCTTGCGTATTCTGTCGGAGTACTTTCAAAAAAGTTTGATTTATTTGGCAAACTAATAATTGCCATCCAATCAAAAGGGTTTCGGACATTGTAAATTGTTTCATAATTCAAGCTTTCGCAAACAACGTCTGCAGTTCTTTTTACATACATAATCATTTCTTCGGCATCAATACCAACTAGATGACAATTCATTGCCTCGCGCGTAAATGTTTCTGTTACTGAAACAGCGGATTTAATTACTTCGTGTACTTTTTCAATTGGTAGTCTCTCCATCTTATTCCATTTTTTTGTTATGTGATGGTAAAGCGAAATACCAAATTTAGTGTGGAGACCTTCATCTCTCGCAATAAACTCGTTAGCTTTTGTAACGGCCGGAAGAATATTTTTACGTTTTAACCAATAAATACCTGCGAAAGCGCTGCTAAAAATAATACCTTCGACGCAAATAAAAGCAATGACGCGCTCAAGCAAATTTAACTCGGGTTTCATGTACGAATAGCACCAATTAGCAATATTTTTAATTTCAGGAAAATGTCGAATCGAATTTAAACCTCTTTCTTGTTCTGATGGATCTTTTATTAAAGTTTTAATTAAAAGAGAATATGTTTCATTATGAATCCACTCAATTGCTTCTTGAATTGAATAAAACATACCACATTCTTTTGCAAATACGCTAGTTTCGCGTTTAAAATGTTCACATAAATTTTCAGAGACGATACCGTCAAGTTGAGCAAAAAGAAATAAAATGAATTTTACGTATTTTTGAGTATCAGCATCTAGTCTATCGAACTGAGATCTGTCTTCGGCGTAATTTATTTCTTGAGGAGTCCAAAAGGTATTTTTTTGTTCATGATAGAAAGTTTCTAAGATGCTATTTTCAATTGGGAAAAATGCGAGGCGTGTAAGACTTTCATCACTTCGTTGGCGTTTCATTTTTTAATGTTTATTTTAAAACTACTTTTTAAAATCATTTTTTAAAATAATTTAAAAAATGGATACACTACAATTTTATGCTTTTTCTGCAAATAAAAAAGCAGGCGAAGGAGTTGGTGATATCATCAACGATCACTCTGAATACACAAAATTGAATAAAATAACAAATTGGAGACGTATGTTTTCTTCTTTTTGGAGCGAAGACCCTTTTGTTTTTGAAGGTAATACTTATTTGTCTTTTGAACATGCTTATCAGTCTTCAAAATATCGAATAAATGGATATGAAGAAATAGCTTATAAATTTACAATTGAGTCTGGTGACGTAATTTCCAAACAAACAGGTAAAGATGTTCAAAGAGCAGGCAGACTCGTTAAACTAAATAAATTCGAAATTGCATTATGGGATCACGAAATGAGAAATATTAAAAATTCCATATACAATGCTAAATTTACGAAAACATCCCGACCAGGAAAAGCATTAATTGCAACAGGAAATGCGATTTTAATTAACGCAGGGCCCCGAATAAAAAGAATACGTTGTACAAGACTTGAAAGTTTAAGGGCAAGACTTCTGGAATGAAAATAAAATATGTTTCCGATCAAGATCGGAAATAAAATATGTTTCCGATCAAGATCGGAAATAAAATATGTTTCCGATCAAGATCGGAAATAAAATATGTTTTCTTGTTTTTATAACTTATCATAACAAAAAGTTCATGTTCTAAAGGCATTGCATCGTCATCAAAAGTAAACTCTGCTCGAAAACTCTTTATCAATTCCGACCACGTTTCAAGATGATGAGTTGTCATATCTGTTTGTTGGGTAAATTCTATTATTATTTTTTCAATACCATTATTTTGCATTTTTCTAATATTTTCCCTCAAAATCGTGTTAGATATAAACTCATTTGCAAAATTAACGTATTGCCTATCAACAACACATAAATCTTCATCCTTTTTGCTAATCAATCGTGATGTATCAATCAATTTAAACGTGTCATACAGTGGCAGACCTCTTAAAGTCATATTTGAGATAATAGCATTATGTTTTAGTTCAATATCAAAACATTTTTTCGATCCTGATTTGTAACCAACAAAACGCCTATATTCAGTTTCTTTATTATTCATTTATAAATTTTTCGAATACTTTAAACTCGTTTCGATCCTGATCGAAAACATATTTCATTTTATTCGGGACACCCATTTGCTCTTGCCCATTGCAGCACTTCAAGATGACGGTTTCCAGCAGCCCATGCACATGTCCATTTATCCCAAGGACACCCATTTTCTCTTGCCCATTTCAGCACTTCAAGATGACCGTTTTTAGCAGCATTTGAACATGTGAAGCTATCCCAATCACACCCATTTTCTCTTGTCCATCGTAGCACTTCAAGATGACCATTAAAAGCAGTAGCTGAACATGTCCATTTATCCCAAGGACAACCATTTTCTCGTGCCCATTGCAGAACTTTAAGATGTCCGTTTCTAGCAGCAAATGAACATATGGATTCATCCCAAGGACACCCATTTTCTCTTAACCATTGCAGAACTTTAAGATGTCCGTTTCTAGCAGCAGATGCACACGTGTTGCTATTCCAACGACACCCATTTTCTCTTGCCCAACGCAGTACTTCAAGATGGTCGTTTATAGCAGCATTTGAACACGTGTCTTCATTCCAAGGACATCCGTGTTCTACCGCCCATTTCAGAACTTCAAGATGCCCGTTTTTAGCAGCGTTTGAACATGTGTAGCTATCCCAAGGACAACCATTTTCTCTTGCCCATTTCAGCACTTCGAGATGACCGTTTTCAGCAGCATTGCCAGTAAAATATTCTGGTATTGGGTTTCTAATGCCAAGAGAGTAAAAAAGTAAGTATATGTCATTATCAGAAAGATAGTTTTCAAGTATTAATCGCCTGACATCTTTATTAGGAAATATTTTATTCATTCCCTAATCCAGATAAGCTTTGTTTACTGATAGTAAACAAAAAATTCAGTTTTACATTTTGGTCAAGACCAAAATTCAGTTTTACATTTTGGTCAAGACCAAAATTCAGTTTTACATTTTGGTCAAGACCAAAATTCAGTTTTACTTAATTAAAAATTTTGGCCCTTGAAATATTTCAAGGGCCTACCACACTTTCAATCTAAAATATACTTTACATTCCTTTTGTCTTTCGAACTACTTTTTGCGCAAGTTGTTTGGGATACTTATCGGAGTAAAACCCTAGTCTGCTCATCACATCTTTGCAGACACTTTCATCAACGCCGCTTTTTTTGGAAACTTCAAGCACATCTCCGTTTGCACAAGAACTTTGTGCCTTTAGAATTTTTCCAAAAGTTTCTTCAGATGCTTCATCAACACCATCAAGAATATCATTGACATCGTTTTGCACACGATTTACTGCTTCACCGTCGTCTTCTCCCTCTTGAAGAATAATATCGAGTTGCTCTTGAGTAACTTGACGGTTTCGAATCTTTGAAGTCTCAAGTTTTTGGACATCGGAGTCCTCCAGTGCTACAATGGAGTCTCCTCTCAGTTTTCCGACTACTGATTTTGTCTTTTTGTCGTATACAAAATTATCCTTGACGTAAGCATTGTGTTCCTCACTAAAATGTACTTCGAATTCCTTCTCGTCTGAAACAACAGGGGTCGACGTCTTTTTTACATTTTGCAAACTAGCTCTAGCCTTTAGAAACCCCTTTTCGGTTTCTTTACTAGTTCCAAACGTGTCTTTGAACAAATTCCATAACTCTCTTTCAGAAAGATGATACACTGCGTCAGCGTCAATACTCAACTCTGCGACTTCTTCAGTCTTTTCGTCTTCCTTTTCTGCTCCAGCTGGTTCGCTATCCTTCTCGTCTTCTTCCTGATTCTCATCTACTGATTTCTTACTTTTCGCAACGGCTTTTTTAACTTCCCTCCTAATATCATCGTCGCTATCTTTCTTAGAAGATTTTTTCACAGGTTTGGGGCCTTCTTCAGAACTTTCGATTGACCCATCGCTCTCTTCTACTTTTACAGGTTTTTTTGCATCTCTCTTTTTTGGTAGCTCCTCGCTATCAACATCCTCGCTATCAACATCCTCACTTTCAACATCCTCACTTTCAACATCCTCACTTTCAGATTCAGTTTCTACTTTTTTGACAGGCTTTTTCTTTGCAACAGTCTTTTTCGGCGCTTCCTCACTTTCAGATTCTACTTTTTTGACAGGCTTTTTCTTTGCAACAGTCTTTTTCGGTGCTTCCTCACTTTCAGATTCTACTTTTTTGACAGTCTTTTTCTTTGCAACAGTCTTTTTCGGCGCTTCCTCACTTTCAGATTCAGTTTCTACTTTTTTGACAGGTTTTTTCTTTGCAACAGTCTTTTTCGGCGCTTCCTCGCTTTCGTCAGACTTGGATGTTTTTTTCACGATTTTTTGCTTAACAACCTCTTCTTGGCGAGTATTTTTTGTAGACTCCTTTGTTTTTCGAACGGGTTTCTCAATTTCTTCCGAAGCTTCAGACTCTTCTACCTTTTTGACGGGTTTCTTTGTCGCAGTCTTAACATTCTTTTTTACGGTAGTTTCTTCTTCTGAATCTTCCTTTGATGGATTTTTGTCTGCCTTTTTCAAAATGAGAATGATATCTGCTTTGGCACCGACAGACGTAAGTCCTCTCTTTTTACACAAGGCCTTGAGCTCTGTGACCTTCATGCTAGCGTAGTCTTGAACAGTCTTCGTGGATTTGCTCATTCTTCAAGTTTCGAAGTATGTTTCTTTACAAAAAACTTGTTTTTAAATTTCATTTTTTCATGTGATGAAATTTGATCGAGGTTGACTACGGCAATTTAAAGTTGACCGTGTTGTCGATTATTGAAAAAGTTGAATTTTTCAAAGTTGAAAAATATAACTTTTCTTCAAATTGTACTGAATTTTCTTATAACTACACTAACTTGAACAACCTCATTATTGAATACAGGCCCTGCAACAAGCCGAATAAGAGGTGGTTCTTGATTGTATGGATAAGGATTGAAAAGGAACTCGTAACTACGCCCATCTCCAGGTGAAGATATTAAATAAGATGATGGACTTAAAATGGAGGTTCCTCCTGTTAAAGAAGTTACTGAACAGTTTTGCGGAGGGTTTTCACGGAGCCGGGGGTTGGCATTAGGGGCGACAAGGCCAATATAAGACCCTGCCTGGCCTAATACCCCATAATCAATGCTAAAAGAGAAGTAAAAGCCTGTAGTAATGTTTGTGACAACTATATCTTGAATTCCATTATATCTGTAAAAAGGAAGAGGATTTCCAGCGTCTAAAGGATTTGGCGTTCCTGAAAATACGGTAGGGTACCCTACTTCAATATAAGAAGGAGCCCCAAATGATCTTGGTATTCCTCCAGTTCTCAAATTTGGTGGTGTTCGATAAAAATAATTATTTAGTGAAATCTGGGTTAACCCACCGGCAACTAAAGAAAGTTGTGAAAAATTAAAAATAGAACCGTTAACACTTCCGCCTACTTGTTGAGGTGCTCCAGAAGTGCTATATGTTCCAACTCCTCCAGTAGGACCTGTTATCTGCGCTACTATTGTCGTACCTGGCGTTATCCCAGCACCTGTAAGTGTTTGACCCGGAAATAATAATCCTGAATTTACTGCCAATACAGTAAGAATATTTCCTGGAGCTGTATAAGTTCCAGTGCTACTTGAAATATAACCTGTAAAAGGAAGCGTTTGCGGATGAGTTATTAGAGAATTTATTGGATAAATTGGCGAAAAAGAAAATTTAAGAGTTTGTCCTTGAGAAAAATAAATATTTGGAGGAATAGATATAGTAAAAATATTTGTGTAAGATGTTCTCAAAGGTTGGGGTTCAATATACACAGAACATCCTTGCGGAGGTTCGGCTGGTACATAATCTGAAGATCTATTCATTCTTGTGGTTGATGGAAACATCGGATCTACACCTGATTGACTCGTGTTAGATCCTCCTGTAACACTGAAAACACATGTGGGATCCGTATCTAAAGTTCCGAATTTAATTACGATTTTTTGATGACCTGTTACTCTTTGAAAAGGTAAAGAAGTACCAGAATCAAAAGAGGTCATATTTGCTCCTGATATGGTTGTTGTATATATAAAAGTGGAATATTCTTCGTTAACGCACGCTCGGCCTCCATGACATCCGCTGTTACCAATCATGATTCCTTTGATATTCAACTTTAAAGTTTAAAATTAATTTTCAATATCAAAGTTTAAAATTAAAAAATAATTGTAAGCTTTTTTATTTATAAAAATGACTTATAGTATCTATCATTAAGCATAATCTTATCATAGATAGCTTTGTTTAAAGATTACACAACGAAGCAAAACTAAAATTTAAACTAATTTATGTTTCAAAAACATAAATTCAAAAATCATTTATTAGATTGTAAACGTCTTTTTATGACTGGCTGTTCGAAAACTTCGATTTCTTCAGGTATATTTTCAACTTTTGGCGAAGTTTTAGAACCTATAATTTCAATAATAGCTTCACAATATTTTCCAGATTTTTCCGCTCCAACACCATTTACTTTCATAAGATCTTCAAGTGTTTTAGGTTTATAAAATGCAATATTTGTTAAAGTAGCATTATTGAAAACTAACCATGGTTGAAGATCCAAGTCTCTAGCTACTTTATTTCTCCATTGCCTCAATTTTTCATAAATTGCCATGTCTTCTTTTTCAACAAGTTGCGTTACTGTTTCATATTTTCCTTTGGCCGTTGTTTTTTTAGGTTGTACCGTACCAAGAACGCCGTTAATATCTTCAATAAGCTTTTTCTTTTCGGCTGCGTTTAAACTGTCATATTTAAGAAAAATATTTCGAAGTAGAGCTTCCATTTTCTAAAATTTTCAAATGAAAACCAAAACATTTTCATTTTTAAAATTTTTGTTTAATCTGAAAAGAAAAAGCTTATTAGTTATCAAGGACATCTTTCAGGTTGTTTTTGTGATCAAAAGGGGTTGTGTCATGCAAAAGTTTTGATAAGCCAGTAGCTTTATTTTTACACTGAAGCCCTTTTAATGTTTTGCAAATACACATTTATAATTATTTATTTTCGATTTTGATCGAAAATAAAGATTTAAACCCCTAATAAATTCTTTCTTTTCAATGCCATTACTTCATCTCGCTCTTTTGCGTACTTGTCTAGTTCTATATCTAGTTTTTCTTTTAAAGCGTCCAAATCCGTACTCGGATCAAGAGGCTCACAATCTCCACGAGTGCCATCTTCGCCTTCGTCTTTTAGAGGAATCTCTAGTCTTTTCTCAATTTTCCATTTATCGTCCAAAAAACTAGAACATTCCGAACAAAAATACTCTTTCAAATAACCGTTATTCATGACTACAACATGTTCAGAACAAAAGAAATCGTTACAATGACCGTTACAAGTTACTCCGAATGAAATCTCTCCAGTTTTCTCATCATAGTATGTATCATTTTCATAAATGAATGATTTCGAACAGTTTTCTTCGCAACATACGCTTCGACCAATTTTCAACTCGGCAAGCAATTTTTTTGGAAATTCTGTGTAACTTGTAAAATTGGAAAGGTGTTTGACAATGTTTGTTGGTTCGCACTGAAAAAGATATTTACGGTAAATTTCCATACGAAGCTCTTTAAGTTTTATGTAATACTCTTCCATGGCTTCTATGTCATCGCCTAGAAGTTTATCAGGAGAAAAAACAAAAGGGCTTTCTTTCAATAATCTCGAAAGGGTTTGGCCAAATTTTTGTTGTCCGACGCACTTAATTTGGGCTGAAAGCTCTGCGGAAAAGGATTGTTCAAGTTCTTGCATTTTTGAATCTGTAAATTATAGAAAAATATATTAAACTTTCATTTTTTTCAGAAAGCTTTCAATGGACGAATGTTGTGTGACATTTGTTCGATTTTAGGAAAAGTAGTTTTTCTTTCACAAATATAAATTTTAACAAATATAAGAACATTTAGTATTATTTTTTGATAAAATTTCTTCTTTTCGTTGCATTAATTCTTCTATTTTTAATGTTAATTCGCCTAATTCTTTTTCTAACATTATAAGTTCAATGGAAGCTATCCTATCATTTGTTTTAGGATTTTTTGCGGAAGTGGTTTGTCTCTTTAAATTGGGAGTTGCTGACATTACATAAAAGAGCTTTCCTTTTAACTATTGTAGTCATAACTTCGGAAGTTTCATAATTGAGATATTCATTTCCAAAATCTGCTGCAGCCTCCATAGTCACTTCAAAACCTAAATATTCCTTGTCCTCTGAAATACTACTTAGATCTTTGAGATAGTAGATACTTAATGTCTTAGTTAGGACAATTCGATCTGCTGATGGACGAATATGTCACGAAAGCTAAAATGATTTTTCTTTTTGAACATACAAATTATAAATCTTCATAAAACTCCCAAGATTTTCCCAAGTGTAAACTTATCAAGTTTTACTTGTCTCCCCAATGGTTTTTCAGTTCCTTCAAGAAAATAAGATGCCATTTCATCTTTTGACTTGCAAATATCAAGTATTTTTTCTTCTATTGTGTCTTGGACATAAATATTATGAATATGAACTTCTTTAGTTTGTCCCATTCTCCAACATCTCGCTTTTGCTTGTTCATGAACTGCATTTGTCCACCAAGGTTCAATACAAATGCAATGAGTAGCTTCTATTAGGTTTAAACCCTCGCTTCCTACTTTATATGTCATAAATAGACCTCTGAGTTTGCTATCTTTTCTGAATCTATCGATTAAATCGGTTCGTTCTTTCCCAGTCACTCCTCCGTCAACTTGTTCGTATTCAAAATCAGGCACAAACTTTTTTAATGCTTCCGCGAGCAAATCTGTACAGCTTGTGAACATTGAAAACACCAAAACTTTTTCATTTTTGGGTATGCGATTTATAATATCGACAATTTCTCTTATTTTGACTGAAAGTATTCCAGATTCTGTATTGATATCAGTGAGCCACTTATACATGCCTGAATTGGCGAATTTTTCCTTGATCTTTTTTGTTGCCTCTTCCTCTGCCTTTTTTTGTTTTGCTGTTAGCTTTTTTCTTAAAGCTTGATTTGTTGTGAGGTAAGGAGCTATTGCAGATTGTCTTAACCTAAGGAAAAGTACCAACACACATGCAAATGAACAACCTCCTTTCATCATATCGTCAAAAGCATCTCTAGTTTCGCCGAGGAGCCAGTCGTAGTATATTTTTTGTTTTCCTGTAAGTTCGACAAAGTTCACATATTCTGTTTTGGGAGGCAAAATAATATTAGCTTCTTTATAGTCCATTGAAAAGATATTATCATCGAGAGAGTGTTCGCGGAACTTTGTCTCTCCCATTTTTTTCCAATCTATGGTTCTTGTCACTCCGTTATAACCGCAAAAGCGAAGTTGGGCCCAAATATCTTCCTTAAAATTTCTGATTGGGGTTCCCGTCAAGCACCACCGCTTTTCGGAATATAGAGCCATTACACATTCGTATGCTATTGTTTTCGGATTTGCAAATCTTTGAGATTCATCGCATACTATTCTGTGCCAAGGTGTACAATATAAAAGCTCAACCCCTTTCACTAGAGGTCTATCTGCTTGTTTTCGCGTTCTTTGATGAATAGCTAACTTTTTTCCAACCATTAATGTATGTTCCTCTCCTATTTCATATGTTTCTTCCCTATATTTCTTACAAGACTTGGCTGTTATAACGTCATAGGTTGTGATAACAATTTCATAGTCTAAAATGTCTTTTCTTGATATATTTTGAAGGTTCTTTTGACCTAGAAAATCTTTGTGAAAGTAAAGTGCTTTTATATTTCTTCCAAAAAACTTTTCAATACCTTGAGATTTCCATTCATACATTACTGTCTTTGAACAAACCACAAGGGACGGGAAATCTCCCTTTGGAGATGTTAAAATGAGCGCTAGGGCGGTTGCCGTATTATGTGTCACAGTGAAATCTCCTAAAAGATATCTGTGGTTTCCGTCTAGGGTAAAACCAAAATACCAATCTTCTCCAAGTTCTTCTACTTTTATACCAGTAACCAAAACATTTTTTATCTGCAGACGAGGTTGAGCTTGTTTACGAGAAATTTTTACAGGAATATCTCCAATATTGCCACTTATAGTAACTCTGTAATACGTCCCCTCTCTATATTCTCCTTTGTACCAACACCCCTTTTTGCATTGTTTCATATACGCTGCAAAACCGCACGATCTTGAAAGATAGCATATGTCTTCCGCTAAAACTTTCCTTTTCTGGATGATATCAAAACAACCTCCAGTAAGACTTCCATCAGTGTCAATAAGACCAGCAAGCAGTTGGAGACGAACTTCTCTTGAATTTCTTTTATAGTTTAATGGAACATGTTTATTATTTTTTACTTTCATTTCTTTGAGCAGTCCTCCGGATATATAATAGGTAATTGTGTTGCTGATTTGTTTCATGACATAACTACTATCTTTCGAAAACTTTTCCAACGCATCTAATACTTCAGGATCGATATTTGTTACTGCAGAAGCACCGCTGCTTCCGTCGCCAAGCCAAACTCCAAAAATATATGGGTCAAGAGGTACAGGTTCAAATGGCCATTCTACAGATGCTCTGTAACCCATAAGTCTAGCTTTAATTTTAGCCCCGAGATTCAAATAGTCCATCACCGATATATCTAATATATCAGGTGAGTTTATTAAATTTACTTTATCTTGAGCTTCTTTATAGTCTTTTCCGAGCAATCTACTTCTATATTGCAGCGTAGTATGATCTAGCCAGTTTACTTGCCATTGATTATTTGTATTTGTCCAAAATATATTTTTATTTCCTGAAACTTTTAGTGATAATATATGAGATTCGTTTACTATATAAGGTTCTCCTTTGACTGGTGTTATTCGGTACATTGTTTCTCTCCCAAAAGTGGTTGAAAGAACCGTTCTTGGGGTAGAATCATCCCCGCATATTAATTCACCTTTTTTTATGTTTTGAACAAGTTTTATTGTTCCGTCCCACATTAAAATAGGTGTATCAAAAGCGTGGCACTTACCCAGCCCTTGCTTAAGCCTAGCAATGCCTCCTCTCAATCCGTATCTATTTATTTCCTCTTCTTTTTGTCTCATCCAACATAAAGTCTTTACTTGGTGTGCGAACAACCTAAAAGGTTCTTTCAAAGGCAAAGGGCGCAATCCTGTTTCTTTGTATATAATATCGCCAGCTGGTTTATATGTTGCAAGTCTCAACATATCAGTATAGTCCATGGCTAACAAAACTTCTTTTGTTAGTTCTCCTTTGTCCGCCATTCTTTTGTGTTTTCGATTTATTGTAAAACCGACACTGTTATCAGCATCGATAAACACCACAACGACGTAACCTTCGTCGTCAAGAAGATAGTTCATCGATTTTTTAGTCGATTTCATCGTCTCTGTTTTTCACGAGATGTAAAACATATTTCAGTTTTTTGTAACTTTAAATTTTTTCATTCAAGATTTATGGATTTAATATTAACATTTATTGCATTACACAATAGATCCTATGCACACTAATTTATCTGAGTTAGTATAATATACTATTTCTTTAGAAAACAATATGAGTTCTTTTCTTCTCATGTGAGATTTGTGTATTCTTTGATGCCATTAAAAGCACTGTGACTAAACCAAACTATATTATTTCTTTTTAATCTTTACAGCAAATAAGAAATGATGAAAAGAAGAATACGAACTACTCATTTTTTTCTCGAAATGATCGTAGCAACTATTTTATCACTAGTTTCGGCAAGTTTGTGGACTGATTTATTGAGAAAGATAATTTCAGAAAATTATGCAAACAATACCACAACTTTACTTATTATTTGTATATTTATAACTGTTTTCGCTATTTTAGTTTTGAAGCATTTATTTGCTGAAATACCTGAAAATTACGAAGGTTATATCAGAGATAATAACATTGATCATACTTAGGTTTCTTTTCGTTTTCTTTTTTAAAAAAAAGAAACATTTTCGATCTTGATTAAGACGTTTATATGAAATCTCCCGTCATATCTCCAATAGCGTCAAGGTTTCTGAGATTAAAATTTATTGTTGTAAACATGGCAGGTATTCTCAAAGCTATTTCATTACTATTATTAGGCGAAGGAACTGTTCTTATTTGGTGTGTGATTTGTATATTACCTCCTTCTAACTCAAAGATAGAATCTTCATCTGAAAAAGAGCTTTCATCAGTTAAATATTCG
>Ga0192647_100738_pt1 | contig 22626 bp, 23 predicted proteins | sample LauGreFa1BDMLBSN_2_FD_133046 | JGI IMG/M metagenome (GOLD analysis project Ga0192647, IMG submission 133046) | Freshwater lake microbial communities from Lake Michigan, USA - Fa13.BD.MLB.SN - reassembly | ecosystem: Environmental > Aquatic > Freshwater > Lake | place: Lake Michigan, USA...
CTAATACAGGCGCTGGAGGTATAGGGTTTACACTTACCACATCGGGTAATTCGGTATACCGGGCAAACTTGTCTACATCTGGAGTTACCGCGGCTACATATGGTGGTAACAGTACGTTTGCTCCACAAATTTCTGTAGATCAATTTGGTAGGGTTACCTCTGCTTCTAATGTTACTATAGGGATGTCATTAGAGAATGACACGTCTACAAACAGTACTACCTTTTATCCCGTCCTGGCATCTATAGCAACAGGTATACTAACTTCAGCTAACGTATCTTCTACTAAATTATACTATAATCCTAATTCGGGTACCTTGTATGTTACTGCACTAACTCAGCTATCAGACCAGGATACAAAAACTAATGTAGTACAAATAACTAACGCTACCTCTAAACTTATTACTCTTAATTGTATAGAGTTTGATTGGGTAGATAATGGTATTAAATCTTCTGGATTTTTAGCTCAAGATGTTGAAATTGTTTACCCTCATCTAGTATCCTCTAGCGATCACGGTGTAAAATCTATAAACTATTCTGGTATTATTCCTTATCTCGTTCAAACCATAAAAGAATTAGAAGAAAGAGTAAAGCAACTAGAAACAATAAATATGCCATAATACAGGGAGTATTATGGCTACAGTTACCAATCTCTTTATTGACCAAGGTTCAAATGCAACCGTTACTATTTTAGTAACCGATGGAGCCGGATCAGCAAGGAATATTACCGGCTACACAGGAAGAAGTCAATTAAGACGTTCCTATTTTTCATCATCTAATACCCCCTTCACAGTCAATATTACCAATCCTACCGGTGGAGAGGTTACATTATCTTTGTCTGCAGATCAAACTGCAAATTTAAAATATGGTAGATATGTTTATGATGTAGAGCTAGTTTCAAACACCAGTAGCGTGGAAAGGATTATAGAGGGTATAGTAACTGTATACCCTGAGGTTACCAGATAATGGCTGTTAGCGTATCAACCAATAGAAATAATTCTATTGTAGCTGTTCAAGGAAATAGACCGGAAGCATCTGTTGTTGTTCGTAATATAACAGCTACTACAGGGTCTAACACAACAAGTATTACAGGCAGAACCCCTGCCTTAGTAGTTAATGCTGGTAGTCGTAATGAGAGTGCTGTTGTAGTTAAGCGTTTAGATGGGTCTTTAACAGTGCAAGGTTTAAGCAATGTTAACTCGTCAAATTTGCAAGATGGTTATACTATTGTTTATGATGCTGAAACTAATACTTGGGTAACTCAAGAAATAGTTGCTACAGCAGTTGCAAATCTTGATGGGGGGACTTACTAAGGAAATCTCATGGCCACAATCATTCAAATTAAACGTTCGGCTAACGTAGCAGCGCCTACAACTAGTGATCTGGTTGAGGGGGAACTGGCGTATTCTTATGATAAAACTAACAGTGGAGCCGGTGCTAAACTTTACATAGAAGCGTTAGATAGTGGTAATACCCCCACTATACATGCTATTGGTGGTAAGTATTATACCGATAAAGTTGATAGTGCTACAAGCAACAATACAGCTAACACTATTGTTGCGCGCAACTATTTAGGTAACTTTACTGCTAACACTATCACTGCTACACTTGATGGTGCAGCTAATGTAGCTACCCGATTAGAGACTGCCAGATTTATCAATCTTACAGGTAATGTTACAGGTTCAGCATCTTTTGATGGTACTGCTAATGCTGATATAAATGTTAGTCTAGCACCTACCTCTGTTACCCCAGGTACTTATGGGGATGGCTCCATTATACCTGTTATTACCATCGATGCATTCGGTAGAATAACTTCCGCATCTAATGTAGCTATCACCGGTGGAGGTGGTGGTTCACAAAACACGTTTAGTAGAATAGCTGTAGCAGGTCAAGCAAACCTAGATGCTGATGGGGTTACTGACACTCTTACGCTAGCCAATACAGCTGGTATAGTTCTAACTACTGACGCATCTACTGATACAGTAACATTCAAGCTTTCAAATACCGGGGTAACAGCTGCTACTTATGGTAATGCTTCTACTTTAGCAGTCTTTACGGTTGACGATCAGGGTAGAATTACTTCTGCATCTAACGTAGCTATTACTTTACCAGCCTCGTCGCTTACTTCTAATGTTGAGCTGGGTACCCAAACTTCAGGTGCTTATCTAGCCAATTTAGTTGCCGGTACCGGTATAGGGTTGTCCGGGCTAGGAGATGAAGGTGCTACCCCTACAATAACCAACTTAGGTGTTACCTCTTTAACCGGTACCCCTAATCAAATAGATGTATCGTCTTCTAATGCTGCTGTTACTTTAAGCTTACCTAGTTTAATAGTTGCACCCGGTGACCTTACTGTCACCGGTAACTTAATCATTAATGGTACCGCTACTACTGTAAATACAGTTAATTTAGAAGTTAAAGATCCTCTAGTAAGGTTCGGTGATCAGAATCCTGCTGATTTTTTAGACATTGGTTTCTTTGGAGCATATACTTCATCAGGAACTAAATATGCTGGTTTGTTTAGAGATGCATCTGATACTGGTAAATTTAAATTATTTAAAGATTTAACAGTTGACCCTGCTAGTAATGTTATAGATGTTGCCTCATTAACGATTGCGACGCTAGTAGCTAATTTAACTGGGGGAACAGTTTCTGGGTTATCTGCAAATATTAACGTAAGTGATGGTGGTACTGGTAGGGGTACATTAACTACTAATGCCGTTCTATATGGTCAAGGTACATCGTCAGTTGGATTAGCAACTGGTACTTCAGGTCAAATTTTACAGCTTGACGTATCCGGTGTTCCTGTTTTTGGTGGTCTTGATGGAGGTTCATATTAATTGGAAATTGAACAAGTTAAATTTATGAATTTAGTTATGGATAAAACTAATAAAAAATTAAATGAGCTACAAGCGCAGGTCATAGTATTAGAAGCGCAGCTAGCTTGTGCTTTAGAAATTAATAGAGAGTTAACAAACCAGATAGAAAATATTAAAGTAAATTCTTAATATTATTATCTTGCTATACATATAGCTTAAAGATGCCACATGGCAAATGAAATTCAACTAAAACGCTCATCGGTATCCGGTAAAGTACCGGGTTCTGCCAATGTACTGGTCGGTGAACCAGTTGTCAATTTAGCTGACAGAGTCATCTACACTAAAGATGGGTCTGGCAATGTCATTGTCATCGGTGCTAATTTAACCTTACAATTAGCTAATACTTCTAATTCTGTATCAAAATCTATTGCTGATGTTCGAACTATTCAGTTCGATGAAGATTCTGGTTTTGATTTAATTGATCGTGCTAATGGTATAGCAAGAGTTCAAATGAATTCTACGTTCAAGACATGGAACGTAGATGGGCAAGCAAACCTAGTTGCTTCCGGATTAGACGTAGTAAGATTTGTAGCTGGTTCAGGTATTAGTATATCTACTAATGCAAATGCTAGTCCTCAAGAAATAAGATTTGATGCTACCGGGGTTGGTGGAACTGCTAATATTGCTGTATTAGATGAAGGGTCGTACATATCTAATACTGTTTCTTCAATTAACTTTACAGGCAGCGGTGTATCCGCTACAGCTATTAATAATGCTGTAACAGTAAATATAGCACTAGCTGCAGGTGCTTTTGATTATGGATATATATACGAACCTTTTAGTAGTGCAACACTCGATTATGGAGACATTTAATTGTCTATTCAACTACAGTTAAGAAAAGGTAATACTACTCAGCATAGCGCATTTACTGGTGCTATAGCTGAAATTACCGTAGATACTACTAAGAAAACTGTAGTAGTTCATGATGGTGCTACAGCTGGTGGTTTCCCCTTAGCTTTAAAAACGGATGTCTCTAATGTAAATTCTAATGTTTCAACATTAACTACATCTAATATAGCGGAAGGTGGTAATCTTTATTATACTGATAGTAGAGTTTACAGTAATGTAGTTCAGTTAGGTTACTCCACTAATGATAATGTTGCTCTTAAAGCTAATATTGTCGATTTAAATACGAGTAATGTAACAGAAGGGACTAATCTATACTTTACTAATAATAGAGTTTACAGCAATGTAGTACAATTAGGTTATATAACAGCTTCCAGTCTTTCTGGTTACGCTACTAATTCCCAGCTTAATGTTTATGCAACAGTAGCAAATGTTAATTTAAAAGCTAATCTAGCTGATCTTACAACCACTAATGTTACTGAACTAACTAATCTCTACTATACAAATTCTAGAGTTTATTCTAATGTAACCCAGCTTGGATATGCTACTACGGGTTATGTAGATGGAGCAGTAGCTAATCTTGTTAATTCTGCTCCTGCTACATTAGACACATTAAGAGAGTTAGCTGAAGCTTTAGGTAATGATGCTAGCTTTGCTACTACGGTTACCAATTCGTTAGCATCTAAAGCTAATACATCTAGTCTAACTACTTCCAACGTAGTAGAGCTAACCAACCTATATTATACCAATGCCAGAGTATATGCTAATGTTATAGAATTAGGGTATATTACCTCTTCTAGTCTTACTGGTTATGCAACCAATAGTCAGCTTCAAGTATACGCTACCAACTCACAATTATCCGATTACGCCACTAATAATAATGTTGCGCTTAAAGCTAATGTTGTAGATTTAACTACTGCAAACGTCGTTGAAGTTAGTAATTTATATTTTACTAATGCTCGTGCCATATTAGCAGCCATCCCAGCAGTTACTCAATTAGTAGTTACTACACCAGTATTCAACTATAACATAGATCAATATCCTGGAGATAATCCTACAATATATGTTAATGCTGGAGAAACTATATCTTTTGAATTAAATCAAGGTGCATCACATCCATTTGCTATAAGGGTTTCTAACGGGGGATCAAATTATAACACCGGGCTAACTCATATAGCAACAAACGGAACAATTTCTACAGGATCTAATGCTCAAGGTAAAGTTTCAGGTAAATTGTTTTGGAAAATACCTTATAGTCTAGCTGGTAACACATATGTTTATCAATGTACCAATCATTCTTCTATGGTTGGTAGTATTGTTATACAAAAGGCTCTAAGTACAGTTACAACTTCAGATATCTCTGAAGGTTCTAATCTTTATTTTACAAATGCTCGTGTCTATGCTAATATCTATCCTTTACTAACCACAGCAAATGTTTCAGAAGTTACCAACCTATACTTTACCAATGCTCGTGTCTATGCAGCAGTTACAGGTAATTTAGCAACCAAAGCAAATGTTGAAGATTTAACTACTGCAAACGTCGTTGAAGTTAGTAACTTATATTTTACTAATGCTAGAGCTAGGCAGGCAATAACAGCAGCTAATGGTATTAACTATAATACTTCGACCGGGTTGTTAACATCTGGTCTACAACTACAGTTAGTAGATACATCTAATGTGGCTACTATCGTTGTAGCCAACGTTAATACCATTCAATTTGATTCAGATTCAGGGTTTGATGTAGTAGATCAAGCCAACGGTATTGCTAAAGTTCAAATGAACTCTACGTTTAAGACGTGGAATGTTTATGGTCAAGCTAACCTAGTAGCCACTGGTCTTGATGTTATGAGATTTGTGCCTGGTAATAATATTGTTATTACTACCAATGCTATAGCTTCACCTCAAGAAATAAGATTTGATGCGGATTTATCTAGTAAAGCTAATGTTTATGATCTCACTACAGCTAATGTAACTGAGTTAAACAATCTTTATTTTACTAACGCAAGAGTATACTCTAATGTTACCCAACTTGGCTACATTACCTTAAGCAGCTTATCTGGTTATGCTACTAATGCGCAACTGGCTGAATATTCTACCAATGCTCAGTTAGCCTTATATGCGACAACTGCAAATTTAGCACTCAAAGCTAATACAGTTGATTTAACTACTGCCAATGTAACCGAACTTAATAATCTATATTTTACCAATACTAGGGTATATGCTAATGTTGTAGAATTAGGATACATTACATCTTCTAGTTTAAACAGCTATGCTACTAATGCTCAACTTTCATTATATGCTACCAATAGTCAGTTAGCTCTTTACGCTACCAATAATCAATTAAGTTTATACGCTACTACCGCCAATCTTGCTCTAAAATCTAATATAGTAGATCTTAATACTAATAATGTAGTTGAAGGAACCAATCTATATTTTACTAACAATAGAGTCTATAGTAACGTAACCCAACTAGGGTATATTACTAGTGCATCATTAAATGGCTATGCTACTAATAGTCAGTTAGGTTCTTATGCTACTACCTCCAATCTTGCGCTAAAAGCAAACATAACAGACCTAACTACTGATAATGTATCCGAACTTAATAATTTATTTTTTACCAATGCACGGGTTTATGCTAACGTTGTCAATATAGGTTATGCTACTAATGATAATGTTTCGTTAAAAGCTAATGTTGCTGATCTTACAACATCTAATGTTGCTGAAGGAACTAACCTTTATTACTCAAATGCAAGAGTACAGAACTACCTGCAGGCAGTAGGAAATATTATCCCCGTTGGTAATAATATTCAAAGTTTGGGTACATCTACCAATCGATTTAAAGATCTGTATCTAAGTGGTAATACTTTGTTCCTTGATGGAGGAGCTATCTCACTGATAAACGGTGAGCTTACTGTTACAGGTATAGATAAGCCGGGTAATGTTGTAACTAACTCACAGCTCACCACTGCTAATGTAGCTGAGGTAACTAATCTTTATTACACAAATGCTAGAGTTTATGATAATGTTACCCAGTTAGGGTATGCTACGGTTTCCTATGTAAATAATGAAGTTGCAAATTTAGTTAATTCTGCTCCAGCTACCTTAGATACGTTAAATGAGCTAGCTATCGCTTTAGGCAATGATGCGAGTTTTGCTACCACAGTTACCAATTTGATTGGACAGAAAGCTAATACTGCTAGCCTTACCACAGCTAATGTGGTAGAATTAAACAGTCTGTATTTTTCAAATGCAAGAGCTTACGCTAATACACTATCAGCTATAAAAACTGGTAATGGTATTATTTTTGATAACACTACCGGAAATGTTACATTATCAGTTAGTGGGGTAGCCAGTGGTACCTATGGGAATGCAAACTTTGTTCCTATTATTACCGTTGACACTTATGGGCGAGTTACTAATCTATCCAGCACACCGGTTGCAGGAGGAGGAGTAACTCTACTATCTGGTAATAATATTAGCATTGTTGATAGTACTATTAATTTAGTTTCAGATTTTGGTACTTTTACTAATCCAACACCAGCTAGATTCAGATTAAGACGTGGTTTAGAATCAGATAGATTATCATTTACCCCATTAGAAGGTGAGTTAATATATGCTACTGATTCTAAGATAGTTTACGTAGGGGATGGTTCTACTCCAGGTGGTCTACCAATTGGAAATACTACTACATTAACTTCATTTGATGGAGGAGGACCTGAGACCTTAGTATTCAGCAATACTTTAGATGGAGGAAGCCCATCAAGTACTTACAGTTCTACATTAGATGGCGGGTCACCAGAATAATAAATATAAGAGTAAATTTATAAGGCAAGGGAATGGCAACTAAAATTTTACTGCGCCGTGGTACCGCCAATGCCTGGACATCTAATAATACTATATTAGATCAGGGCGAGGTTGGTATTGAGACCGATACGTTTAAGTTTAAAATCGGTAACGGATCAAACGCATGGAATACTCTTCAGTATGCAGTAACAGCCAATGTCATTAGTGTTAATGGGCAGTCTGGTACCGTTTCACTAACAACAAGTGATATTTCTGAAGGTAGTAATCAGTATTTTACTAATGCACGCGCCCGTACTGCTCTTTCTGTAGCAGGTGCTGGTTCCTACGATAACTCTACTGGTGTAATTACTATTACAGGTGGGGTTACCAGTGTAGGAGGGGCGACCGGGGCTATATCTAACATTCAGCTAGCTTCTTCCATTTCTGAAACTGGAATTTTAACTACTGCTAACATTGTAGAATTAACTAATCTATACTTTACTAACAATAGAGTTTATTCTAATGTATTAGAACTTAGTTATATTACAGCAGCTGCTTTAAATGGATATGCTACTAACTCACAACTTTTATTATATGCTCTTGATACCAGTCTAACAACTGATAATGTATCTGAACTTACTAACCTTTATTTTACAAATAATAGAGTTTATTCTAATGTTATTGAATTAGGATTTATTACTAGTTCATCTTTAAGTGGGTATGCTACTAACAATCAGTTAACTAGTTATGCTACCACAACCCATGTAAATAGTGAATTAGCTAATCTTGTTAATTCAGCACCAGCAACGCTAGATACACTTAATGAATTAGCTCTTGCTTTAGGAAATGATGCTAGTTTTGCCACTACCATCACTAACCTTATTGGACAGAAAGCAGGTACCAATAGCCTGACAACAGCCAATGTGGTTGAGCTCACCAATCTTTATTACACTAATGCTAGAGTTTATGCAGCGGTAACTGGCAACCTAGCTACAAAAGCTAACATAGTAGATCTTACCACAGCTAATGTAGCAGAGAATAATTTTTATCTTTATTTTACTAATGCAAGAGCAAGAACCGCTATAACCGTTACTGGTAATGCTACCTACAATAGCACCACAGGTGTTATTAACGTTTTTGGAGGAGGCGGGGCTGATATTTTCGGTTATATAAATAGCACTATCAGCGCTTTTCCTTCTGGAGATTATGGTGATCTAACACCTAGCTTTGATTCTTTTGGAGCGTTTTTTGACACCGTATTTGATTGTATGGAACCCAAAGGAAGCTTAGTAACCACAGACTTAGAAGCATTTTAAGCATATAGGAATTAAACATGCCAACCACAGTACAATTTAGACGAGGTAATACTGCAGCTCATAACACCTTCACAGGTGGTGCTGGAGAAATTACTATCGATACCAGTAAGAATACCGTAGTAGTTCATGATGGTAGTACTGCTGGTGGGTTCCCTCTAGCAAAATATTCAGATGTTACTGCTTATGCTACTAACTCCCAGCTAGCTTCTTACGCGACCAATGCACAATTAGCAACTTACGCAACCAATGCTCAATTAGCAACTTACGCAACCAATGCTCAATTAGCAACCTATGCTACTAACGCACAATTAGCTTTATATGCAACCAATGCCCAGTTGTCTAGCTATGCATTAGATGCTGATTTAACTACTGACAACGTTGCTGAACTTACCAACCTTTATTTTACTAATGCAAGGTCAAGAGCTTCGCTTTCAGCAGGGACTGGGGTACAGTATGATCAAAGCACTGGTGCTATTTCTATATCACAAAACGTAGATGCTAGTCAGGATATAACGTTCGCTAATTTAACTATTACAGGTAATCTAACTGTTTTAGGTAATACAGTTCAATTTAATGCTAATACTTTAACTGTAACTGACCCGTTAATTCAAGTTGGTGTTAATAACAATTCATCAGATGTTATTGATCTAGGATTCTTCGGTCATTATTATGGCGGTTCTCCAGCAATAGAAAGACATGCTGGTTTGTTTAGAGATGCAACCGATGGTCAATTTAAACTATTTACTAACTTAGATCCAACACCCGATACTGTTATTGACACTGCTAATGCTACTTATAATTCAGCTAATCTAGTAGTTAATTATGTAGTTGGTAAAGTTTCCGATATTAGCAATCACTCTACTTCTAGTTTATCAGAGGGTTCTAATTTATATTTTACTAACGCAAGGGCAAGAACAGCTATTTCAGTAACCGGGTCCGGTTCTTATGATAATGCTACTGGTGTTATAACTATTACCGGTGGTGTTTCAAGCGTAGGTGGTGCTTCAGGTGCGGTATCTAACGCTGATCTAGCATCAGCTATCACATCTTCCGGGCGTTTAACTACTGCTAACGTTACAGAATTAACTAATTTATACTTTACTAATGCAAGAGTTTACAGTAATGTTACAGCTGGTGGATTTATTAACGCTGTATCCAACACCGCACCTATAGGAGCATCTGCTTCTTCTGGTACATTAACTCTATCGCACTTAAATTCTGGAGTTACTGCTACTACCTACGGTAATGCTACTATTATTCCAATCATTACTGTTAATGCATCTGGACACATTACTAGTGTATCTAATGCTGCTATAAGTGCAAGTGGAGGAGGTGCAACAGTATCTAATACTACCAGCTCAAGTACACATTACCCTTTATTCACGACTACCACCACAGGTACAGTATCTACAGTAAACATTACTATACCTTATTTGTACTTTGTTCCTAGCACGGGTACATTAAGTGCTACTAACTTTAACTCGTTATCAGATCGCAGTAAGAAGCAAAACATAGCCCATGTTATTGGGGCTATGTCTACAGTAGAACAATTGCAGGGTGTTGAATTTAATTGGGTAACTAATGGTGCTAAGAGCTCTGGTCTTATTGCGCAGGATATTGAACAAGTGTTGCCTCATCTAGTCGAAACTGGTGAAGATGGAACAAAAACTATAAACTATGCAGGTCTATCTGCCTACCTGATTGAAGCTATAAAAGAATTAAATACGCGGTTAAAAAATCTGGAGTAATGCATGGCATATATTGCTAGTGGTAGATCTTTAATAGATAATAATAAAAATTTTATTGCTGGTAATGTAGTTATTAGTGGAAGTACCGGTCTTTTTATGGAGGCAACATCGCCTCCTCCTATGTACGGAACAGTGGCTGGATTTGTATCTTCAGGTACACCCGGAGGTCCTCTTGGAGCACTTAGTAACGAAATTCAACGGTTTCCTTTTGCATCTAATGCAAATGCTACTGATTATGGGGATCTAACTCAAGCAAGATATCATTCCTCCGGTCAATCATCAAGTACTCACGGTTATACTACTGGTGGAAATGCTGGTAGCAGTTCTAATGTAATTGATAAATTTCCTTTTGCTTCAGCAGCTAATGCAACCGATGTTGGTGACCTAACTGTAGCAAGATATGCTGCTTCCGGACAATCATCACTTACTTATGGTTATACAACAGGAAGCGGAGTTCCTCAATCAAATGTAATTGACAAATTTCCATTTGCATCAGGTGGAAATGCTACAGATGTAGGTGATTTATCCCATGTACTTAACCAAAATGAAGAAGGTTCAGGTCAATCTTCCTTAACGCATGGGTATAATTTAGGTGGAAATACGTCTGCTAGCATCGATAAGTTTTCTTTTGCTAGTGATGGAAATTCTTCTGTTATAGGTACACCTATAAACCCATATGGATCCGCTGGGGGTGGAGGTAACTCTTCTCTTACCCATGGATATAATGCAGGTTCGGCTCCATGGTGGGGGGGAGGTTACAATAATCTGATAGAAAAATTTTCATTTGCTTCTGATGGTAACTCTACATCTGTTGGATTGCTACTTGCTAGTACTCAGCAGGCATCTGGTCAATCTAGTTCTACACATGGGTATGTTAGTGGAGGGGCTCCAGGTCCTGTTAACGTTATACAAAAATTTCCATTCGCATCAGATGCAAATTCCTCTGATGTTGGTGATTTATTAAGAGCTATGAACAAGGTAGCCGGGCAACAAGACTAAGAGATAAAAATATGGCATTTCAAATAGCAGGGGTAAGCGTAACTGGTAACGTTAATAGCATAGATCTAGATATTAGTGGTATGTATGTTTCAAAAGGATTGTCCATTGAATCTCCTCCAATGTATGGTACGGTAGCTGGGTTCGTAACCGGGGGTACTCCATCCCCCGGCCCTGGTGGGTACAGTAATGAAATTCAGCGGTTTCCTTTTGCTACCAATGCTAATGCGGTAGACGCAGGGGATTTAACTGTTTATGTTTATAGCTCAGCAGGGCAGTCTTCCACTACTCACGGATACAGGTCAGCAGGGATAGAAAACCCACCTGGTTCATCTACCAACGTTATAGATAAATTTTTATTTAGTACTTATACGACATTAAGTGTTGATGTTGGTGATTTAACCGTAGCGAGGTATAGATCTGTAGGACAATCTAGTACAATTTGTGGATATACTTCTGGAGGAGTCAATTCTAATGTTATCGATAAGTTTCCTTTCGCTAATGGAGGAAATGCGACTGATGTTGGTGATCTAACAGGTACCTTAAGTGGCTCTTTTCATGGATCTAGCCAATCTTCTTTTCAATCTGGTTATACTAGCGGTGTGCTTGTTGGTTCCTATAATCGAGGTATAAATAAATTCCCATTTGCTTCTGATAATAATGCTACTAGTATAGGTACATTAGTTGGTGCATATGGTGGAGCAGGTGCCGGACAGTCATCCCTGACACACGGGTACAACAGTGGTTCTACTCCATTTTATGGATATGGAGCAGTAATAGAAAAATTTCCTTTTGCAGTAGATTCTAGTGCAACCAGTGTAGGGAGCTTGTATACAGAAGTATATCATAATTCTGGCCAATCTTCTTCGGTTAGTGGATATTCTTCTGGAGGATTTCCAACTACGAATGTTATTCAAAAATTTCCATTTGCATCTGATGCGGGTTCTTCTGATGTTGGTGATTTAATTAGAGGTATGCAATACGTAACCGGTCAACAGGATTAACCATGGCATTTTTACACAATTCTCAGAATGTAATTAACAACAGTAAAGTTATTAATGCTGCCAATCTTACTGTTATAGTTGGTAGCACTGATTCTTATGTAGAAATAAAAACTTATGTTCCTCCTCCTATGTATGGTACAGTATCTGGGTTTTTGGTTGGAGGTACCCCTTCCCCTGGCCCTGGGGGAGTAAGTAACGAAATTCAAAAGTTTCCTTTTGCAACTAATGCAAATGCTACTGACTATGGTGATTTAACCGAGTATGCTCGAAGTGCTGCAGGCCAGTCTTCCTCTACCCATGGTTATAGAACAGGGGGTAATGTTAATCCCCCAGGTGCGAACTCTAATGTTATAGATAAGTTTCCATTTGCATCAGCAGCTAATGCCACTGACGTAGGTGACTTAACACAATCTAGGTATTTCGGGGTAGGGCAATCTAGTCCAACTCATGGGTATATGTCAGGCGGGGTTCCTTCCAACGTTATAGATAAGTTTCCATTTGCATCAGGTGGGAATGCCACCGATGTTGGTGATTTAACTAGTACACTATCTAACTCTTTTCATGCCTCTGGTCAATCTTCCTCAACTTCTGGGTATGTAAGTGCTACCAATCAAGATGGTTATTTCCGTCATATAAATAAATTTTCTTTTTCTTCTGACGGGAATGCTACTACTATTGGAACGTTAGCAGGGTCTTATGGGGGAGGGGGGTCTGGGCAATCATCTTCGACTCATGGATATAATAGTGGTTCAGCTCCGTTTTTTGGAAGAGGTGCTTACATAGAAAAATTTCCATTTGCAACTGATACTAATGCGACTAAAGTAGCAGATCTATATCAACCAGTTTATCATGCTTCTGGGCAATCTTCATCTGTTAGTGGTTATGTTTCTGGAGGATTTCCAGATATAAATGTTATACAAAAATTTCCGTTTTCTTCAGATGCTAATTCATCTGATGTCGGTGATATACTTAGAGGAATGCAGTACGTAGTTGGCCAACAAGACTAAATATTAATTTTAACATGGTATATTATGAATCAATTTCATTTTTGCGGTGGTCTTCCCAGGGCTGGTTCTACAGTCCTTATGAACATACTTCAGCAAAATCCTAGAATTTTTACAGGATCATCTAGCCCTCTCCCTTCTATCTTATCAGAAAATATTTTAGTAAGAGGGAGACTTACTGAAAATTTTCAAGCTATGCGTGTTCAAGATGCCGATCGCGCCATGCATGGCTTAATTCACGGGGCAGCTAGAGGCTGGTACGAAGGGTTGACTAGTAAGCCTGTGGTTATAAGTAAAAGTCGAGGATGGTCTTCTTTGTTTCATCTTTTTCCTAACAGCAAGTATATTGCCCCGATCAGAGATTTGAGAGATATTGTAGAGAGTTTTGAGCGGGTAAATAACCATACCCGGGTCCTTCATGCGTATAATGAGCATGGAACACTTATCCCATCCATGAGTATAAATGAAAAATATAATCACTATTTTAAATCTATGAATGCATTATCCGGTACTTTGTATACAGAGACACCTCGTTTAATGGAATCATTTAAAAAAAAGCCTATATTCTTTTTAAGATATGAAGACTTTACTAAAGAACCAATTACTATGTTACGAAAGTTGTATAACTTCTTAGATGAGCCATATTTTGAGCATGATTTTAATCATATTAAACAATCCGAAATTTATGAACATGACAATGCCTATTTCCGAGAAAGAACCGACCATGAGGTAAAACCTAAGTTTAGGTATTATTCTGAGCCTGAAAGGGAGCTTCCAGAAAATTTTCATAGAAAAATACTTAAAGAGTTCCAGTGGTTTTATAAATCATTTTACCCTGAGGTTCTAGATGAATATTGATACATTTAAGACTGATCTATTTTCTGTACCGGTATGGAGTATGGTTCTTAATAATGAACGTCATCATATTTTAGACTATAAAGAAGTAATAAAGGATATAGAAAGCAAAGAACCATCTATGAAACGTAGTAATTCAGGTGGTTATCAAACCGTAGATAACTTGTATAAAATAGGAGTGTTCAAAGAATTTAAAAGTAGTTTAGAAAATATAGGGTCGCATATTTGCCAGACACCCGTTAAAATCGAAAGTATGTGGGGCAACATAAATTATACCCACCATTGTAATTATAAACATGTTCATGATGGGGAACTTTCGGGGTGTTTTTACTTACAGGTACCAGAACAATCTGGTAACTTAGTGTTTGTTACTCCTGCAGTGCGATCAGAGTCAAGAATGTTTTTTCAGAAAAATGTATCTATTACCCCCGTTAATATGTTGTTAGTTTTATTTCCGGGTTGGTTAGAACATTATGTAGAAACTAACTTAAGCACAGAAGCAAGAATAAGTATAAGCTTTAATTTTTATAGGAAATAATAATGAATTCACAACAATACTTTGAGCAAAACAAATACGTTTTATTAGAACGTGCTTTAAGTAGTGAGATTTGCCAAGAACTTACCCAGCATATGTTTGACTTACACAATCAAGGTAAGACAACCCGAGATGACCAATGCCCTTTATCTGATGCTGTATATGGGGATCCAGTTTTCGATAAATTATTAGCTGATTTTGCTCAACCTATTGGTAATAATATTGGTAAGAAACTGCTTCCTACTTATACGTATGCTAGAATTTATCGACCTGGTGAAGTGCTTAAGCGTCATACTGATAGACCAGCTTGTGAAATCAGCGCGACGGTTACTTTAAGTTTCGATGCAAAAAACCCCTGGCCTATATTTGTAGATGAGCAAAAAGAAATAAGCTTGTCTATGCAGCCAGGTGATATGGTAGTTTACAGAGGATGTGAGTTAGTACATTGGAGACCTAAATTTAAAGGCAACTGGCATGTTCAAGTATTTTTACATTATGTAGATGCTGATGGTCCTTATAAAGATCATGCATTGGATAAAAGAAAAAGTTTAGGTCAGAATAAATCAGGTCAAGTTCAAGTAGAAAATAAGAATAATCAGCAAGAAATGAGGTTTCCTAATCCAATTTTGCAATCTGTAATTATACCTGGTGCTTCGTATGACTTCCCCGGATATATGAATATTGATAGCGCTCATATACCAGATCTTAGATTTACCAAAGAAGAATGTAATAAAATATTGAGTTTAGCTTCAGACAACTACGGGCAACCAGCTTCGGTAGGGGGAAGTCCTACTAATTCTAAAGTTGCTAGAAGTATCCGGTCAGCAAATATTTTTATTATAGAACCAATAAAAGAAAATTACTGGATATATGAAAAGGTAGGTAAGATTATTAGCGTTGCAAATACAACCCATTTTAAGTATGATATAACAGGAATTACCCATGGTATTCAACTAATACATTATTCTGCAGATATGGATGTTAAAGGTCATTATGATTGGCATATTGATGCAGGACCTGGAGAACCATCACACAGAAAGATTTCCTTCACTGCTCAATTATCTGACCCTTCAGAATATGACGAATGTGACCTTATGATAAATAATCATGGTTCAATTATTAAAGGAACAAGAGAGCAAGGCTCTATCCATTTATTCCCCAGTTATATGCTGCATCAAGTCACACCTATAACTCGTGGTGAGAGATATGCTTTGGTAATCTGGGTTCACGGTCCAAGTAGGTTTAGATAAGGAGATTTCCATGGCTGTAGTAGAATACATGCTATTAAACGAAGGTGATCATAGACGTCATACCCCAGGTTTTATCGGGGATAGAGGTCACTGGTATAACCCTGCCGATCATACATTGGTTGGATGGGTTAAAGATAACAGGGATTTTTATGTACCAGATACAATAGTTACACTAACTAAGGAGCAGCTGGTGCAACGCATTCTCGGTATTCATGCTGTCAATCCAATGAGAGTTAATGATCCTAATTTTGTACCTAGCGAGCAAAATCAACTTCCTGCTTCTATGACTGAAGCAGAAGTTCGTGCTTTAGTTGAATCTTGGTACGATAATTTTGTAGCTAAGAATACTGCAGAAGATAACGCATAATGATTAAACCAGGTGAGCAGTTTTCTAAATTAAAAACAATTACAGATAAGCTGGGGTCTGTCTACGGTACAGAAGATTTCTGCATATATTTGTACTCATTAGTTAAGATGACGAAAGCCCAAACCGTGTTAGAGTTAGGTACTGGTTTGGGCTTAAGTATGCTATGGATAGCACAAGCACTACATGAAAATAAGTCAGGTATGATTCATACTATAGACGATGGTTCTGAATGGGATAAGATTAAGGCTTCTAATACTATTACGTTACTTTACGAGCATGAAACCTATAAGAGCTTTATTCACTCTCTTATTCAAGATTTCAGTTTTGATCAAGAAATAAATTTTTATAATGACCACATTAAAGCTCCATTGGATGTTAAGCAACCCATAGATATTCTATTTGCTGATTTTAATCATGGACCTTATTCGGTATTAAAAATTTTAGCTGATTACCTACCTCTTATGTCTGATCATAGTTATATGTTTATTGATTCAGCATCTACATATTATTCTAGCTACCATACTCTAGAAGCACTAGTTAGCATACTTAACTCTGGACGATTACCGCAAACATTTCAAGAACTAATAGATCCACATCAAATAAAAGTTACTGAAAATAAGGTAAGAGCTAGTAAATTTGAGTTGTCTCATATAATAGAAACTAAAAATCGCAATCAAAATAGTACTGCGCAGATAAAAATAGTACCGCTAGACATTATGCCTCAACCGAGGGTAAATATTAGATTCTAATGTATTTTCAAGTATTAGATCATGTTATAAGTGATAGGTATTCACAATACCTGTTTGAAAACTTACATTTAGTTCCTTGGACATTTGTACCTAATATTAGTGTAGGGCAAGGGGGTACTGATAGCCCAGGTTTTTCTTTTAATTTTTACTTGCATAAAAAATTAAATCATAAAGAACCTATAGAGTTAAAGTCAGCGGAATATAATTTAATTGTTCCAATGTACCTAGAATGTTTTAGTAAATTTGGTATCAATGTAGATATAAAAAACATTGTAAGAAGTAGATCAAGATTAACTATTCATAAAGAAACAAGTAGTATAGATACACCACATATTGACTATAAATTTAATCATTTAGTACTACTATATTATATTAATACTATAGATGGGGATACAGTCTTTTTCGATAAAGACGAAAAAATTGTAGAGAGAATTACACCTAGAAGAGGACGTGCGGTATTGTTTGACGGGAGCATTTTACATGCGAGTAGTAACCCTACACTAGGACCTAGGATAGTCATTAACACTAATATTATAAATAACATAGAGAATTTTTAACTGGAGTTATTATGACTGAGCAGAAAACTGGAAATGAATTAGCAGTATTTGAGGAAATAAGACGAGATATTGCTGTAAGAACCGATTTAAAAGTACCGATGGCTATGGTATTTGGACGAGGTACGTCAGGTAATTTACAGAGTTTTGGTGGAAAGAGCCTTGCTGAAAATACCCAGCAAGTAGATCACGCATTAGCTAATGTAGGTGAGCTTCAAGATATTTGGAATCATAGCCATACTCAATGGATGTGGAAGCATTTAAATTTAAGCTGGCATGCACCTCTTAAAAATATGAGGCAAATCAGCGCTGAGATTACTCGTAAAAAAGGTGCTTTAAATGAAGCAAAATGGCGTCAAGTTGAAGCAGAAATTAAAATAAGAAAAATTGAAGACGAACTTCAACAAAGTTCAGAATCCGGTACATTAGAATACTGGAGAGAAGTAGAACTTAAAGTAAAATTAGCTAAACTTAAAGAAGGTCTTACTGAGGGTATTTCTGCTATTGAAGGTGCTATGAAAGATGTATTAGTACTAAATGAATTATATGAGCAGTTAAAAGATAAAGTTTCTAATTTTAGTGAGGCTGATGTTGAGAAAGAAGAAACAAAAAGCCATCTTAAGCGTGCTCTAGTTCAAAGTATTCGTGATGTAAGAATGTCAGGGTGTATTACCAAAGCAGAACAAGAATATATCGAGCAGATTGGTATTAATCCGATGAAGCTTCAAACTATTTTGAAAGCATATGTAGAGCAGGAAGCTAAACAAGATACTTGGGATGTAAGCGGTCTGTATACATTTGTAGACCAATTGACTGATGAACTAGTAGATCATTATAAAGTAGATGCCACACGAATGGCATTACAAGGTTTTAGTACAGATATTTTTGAAACTTTTGCACAGTCCGATAAATTAGCACTCCCACGTTCTTCGGAGTCTAATGTATCATGAATATGATGCTTGCAAAAAAATTATTAGATTTAGATTTACATGAGTTAACTAGCCTGTTGTTAAAATTAGAAATGAACGATCGTGATGCATACAACACTTTAAAAGAACTAATAGAAGACTTATAAAGAGAAATAATGACTATCAGGATCTATAATAATAAAATAGAATTTGATGATGGTTCTAATGTATATACGTTATCTGAGACAACCAGAGGGTTTACATTTACTGGAAATTTTGCCTCGCCTGGTTGGGTTACTTCCTCCCCAATAAATGGAATTAATTTTGGGTTCACATCTGGAGGTGCTCCATCGGGGGGGAATCAAGTAAATATTATAGATAGATTTCCTTTTGCTTCAAATGCTAATGCTACCGACTATGGAGATTTAACTCTTGCTAGGTATATGACAGCTGGGCAATCATCCTCTACGGATGGGTATACAGCTGGAGGTTACAATCCCTCACTATCCCCTGTATTAACTAATGTCATCGATAAATTTCCATTTGCATCAGCAGCTAATGCTTCCGATGTTGGTGATTTAACTGCCAGCAGAGGTGATGTAACCGGGCAGTCATCTTCTACACACGGCTTTACTTCAGGTAGTGTTCCTGTATCAAATGTTATAGATAGATTTCCTTTTGCAACTAATGCAAATGCTACAGACTACGGAGATTTAACTGTAGGGAGAAGTGGTACAGCAGGGCAGTCTTCAACTTCGGATGGTTATAATTCCGGTGGTTCTCCTGATTCCAATGTAATAGATAAATTTCCTTTTGCTTATGCTGCAAATGCAACTGATGTAGGAGACATAACTGTTGCTAGATATTATTGCTCAGGTCAATCTTCAACAGTGTCTGGGTATTCTTCTGCAGGACAGAACAGTTCAGCTACCGTTTTTAACACTATCGATAAATTTCCTTTTGCAACTAATGCAAGTGCTACCGATGTAGGGGATGCAACTGTTGCAAGAAATTATACTGCGGGAGTTTCGTCCAGCACTAACGGTTATATAATTGGAGGTATTCCAGCTTCTAATGTTATTGATAGCTTTCCTTTTGCTTCAAATGCTAATGCTTCCGATGTTGGTGATTTAACCGCTTCTAGAGGCTCAGCAGCCGGACAACAAGACTAGAGATTAAAATGACAATAAGAATCTATGATAGTAATATAAATTTTGGATCGTTTGCACTTAATATGGTTTCGTCTGGGTTATATCTAACTGCAAATGCTAAATTTCTTGTTGCAGGGATAGAGAGTACCTCACCTTTGTATGGTACTAGTTATGGTTTTGCTAGCGGGGGCGCAATTTTCACACCGCCTTTTACTAATTCAAACGTTATTGATAGATTTCCTTTTGCAACTAATGCCAATGCTACTGATTATGGAGATTTGACTGTTGCGAGAATGTTTGATTCTGGACAATCTAGTACCACGCATGGATATACTAGTGGTGGAAATTTAACGCCCGCCCCCACCCGACAGAATGTTATAGATAAGTTTCCATTTGCATCAGCAGCTAATGCCACGGATGTTGGTGATTTAACTTCAGGAAAATATGGTACTGCCGGTCAATCTAGTTCTACACATGGATTTGTTACTGGAGGTTATTCACCAGCTGCAATCAATAATATAGACAGGTTTCCTTTTGCAACTAATGCCAATGCTACTGATTATGGAGATTTAACACTTGCTAGAACTTTACTTGCAGGGCAATCTAGTACTACGTATGGATATTCTAGTGGAGGTAAGGCAGCCTCTCTAAATACTATAGATAAATTTCCATTTGCATCAGCAGCTAATGCCACGGATGTTGGTGATTTAACAGTTGGAAGATATTATGTTGCCGGGCAATCTAGTGTTACTCATGGGTATACTAGTGGAGGTTCTCTAGGCCCTTCATATTCTAATGTAATAGATAAATTTCCTTTTGCATCTGATGCTAATGCAACCGATGTTGGTGATTTAACTGCAACACACTACGGTACAGCCGGGGTGTCTAGTTCTACAAATGGTTATTTGGTAGGTCTTAGCCAACCGCCCACAACTCCAACAAGTATTGAAAAGTTTCCATTTGCAACTGATACCAATGCATCCGCTGTAGGTAATTTATCAGTAAGTAGAGGATGGATTGGAGACACGGCTCAACAAGATTAAATTAAGGTTTAACAAATGAAACTTTATATTGAATATCAGAATGGTAATATTTTAAATCATCCTATTTTTGAAGATAATTTAAAGCAAGTTATTCCTGATTTTTATGTTACCGACCTTGTATCTAAGCCATACAACCCTGAGGTAAGAAATTTTATTGAGTTTACTCGTACTGCTCCTCCAGATATTACCCCTTACCAACATTATCCAGTTACTAACTATGTTTATGATTCAAACATTTTTGGAGTGAGAGACAATTGGACGGTTGTTGACTTTACCCCAGAAGAAAAAGCAGCAAAAATAGAAACTTTTCAACAACATTGGCTAACATTAAATATTCAGGGTTGGACTTTTGATGAAGCTAATTTAAAATATGATCCCCCAACACCTTACCCAGTTGATGGAAATGTATATAGATGGGATAATATTACGCTAACATGGGCACCATTTACAGAATAGGAATATTATGGAAAAAATATTGATTATGGGTTTACCTGGTTCAGGTAAAACATTTTTTGCTGAAAGACTTAAGCAATACTTAGAGATATATGGTGAGCGTAATCTAAGCTTTATAAGTGATGCACCTAATCAGACCTTTAATGCAAGAGTTGATTGGTTTAATGCTGATGATATTAGAAGACGATACAATGATTGGGATTTTAGTCGAGAAGGTAGAATTAGACAAAGCCTACGTATGTTAGAATTTGCTATGAAATGCAGTGGAGAATATGTAATTTGCGATTTTGTAGCACCATTACCCGAAATGCGTCATAATTTTAAGGCAGATTGGACGGTATGGATGGATACTATTGATTCAAGCAGGTATGAAGATACCAATAAAGCTTTTATACCTCCAGATAGATATGATTTTAGGATTACACAACAAGACGCCGAACGTTGGGTGCCTTATGTTGGAGAACATATTTTAAAGAATAAAAGAAGACCAGTATTCGATTGGCGTAAAGAGACAGTGCAGATGCTCGGACGGTGGCAGCCATGGCATGCCGGACATCGTGCCTTATTTGAACGAGCTATTGAAAAGACCGGGCAGGTCTGCATAATGATACGAGATTGTCAAGGATGGAACGATAGTAACCCATTTGACTCCGAGCGTGTCAAGGATTTTATTAGAAGAGATTTAGATCCTTTATATCAAGGTCAGTACCAAATTCTATTAGTTCCTAATATTACTAACATTACTTACGGTAGAGATGTAGGATATAAAATAGAACAAGAAGTTTTTGATGATACCATTCATAGCATCAGCGCAACAAAAATAAGAAAAGAATTAGGATATTAAAGATGACTATCAGAATAGAATCTGAAAAAATAAAAATAGGAGACTTTGAGTTATACCCTTGTAATGGAAATTTAATTTTTACTGGATTTGTATCAGCTTCTTCCTACTGTACTGCTGGTTCCGGGCAACAATTATATGATACACCAGGTGCATATACTTTTATTGCCCCTTCAGGAGTAACTTCTGTAAGTGTAGTAACTGTTGGAGGGGGAGGAGCTGGTAATTACAACTGGGCTGGTAACGGGGGAAATGGAGGTAGTTTAGGTTGGAAGAACGCTATTCCTGTCACCCCGGGTAATTCATATACGGTATGTGTAGGAGCTGGAGGTGTAACTAACACAGCC
>Ga0192647_100742_pt1 | contig 22557 bp, 15 predicted proteins | sample LauGreFa1BDMLBSN_2_FD_133046 | JGI IMG/M metagenome (GOLD analysis project Ga0192647, IMG submission 133046) | Freshwater lake microbial communities from Lake Michigan, USA - Fa13.BD.MLB.SN - reassembly | ecosystem: Environmental > Aquatic > Freshwater > Lake | place: Lake Michigan, USA...
GTATTACGACCTAACGGCGTCTGTTTACGATAATTCTCCAACATCTCCTCGGTAGAATGAATTTCGTGATGTTGGGTTTCGACCGTCCCTGGCATAACAGAATTGGTACGCACCTGCGGTGCCAATTCTTTCGCTAGAGTATGGGTAAACACCATAAGTCCGCCTTTTGCTGCAGCATAAGATCCGCCACCATTGGCGCCACCAGTCTGCACTGAAAGCGACAAAATATTTACAATACGACCACTACCGGTTGCCCGCAAATGTGGAATAGCTCGTTTGGTTAACAAAAAAGCACTGGTCAAATTAAGATCTATAGATCTATTCCAATCCTTAAGCGTACACTCTTCTATCTTGGCACGCTTAACCAACCCACCGCCATTATTAACTAAAATATCTAAACGACCCGTTTCACTCACCAACTTATCAACTATTGCATTGGCATCATCCTCATTAGTAAGATCGGCAGGCAATAATAGACACTTAATTTTTTGCGATAATAGCTGATCACGGAGTTTTTCAGCCCCTTCTTTGCTGGAATGATAATGTATTCCAATAAATGCACCAGCCTGCCCTAGCGCTAAGGCAACAGCCTGTCCTATACCCACTCCAGCTCCGCTGACTAATGCAACTTTGCCAGTCAAACTTAATGTTTGCTCTGGTATCATATTGATACTCCGAATATTTTTAACGATATTTTTGATATCGGTTATCAAAAGAATTTCTTAAGATTAACGAAATGCTGCTAAGCAGCTCTATTAAGAAAATCAAATAAAATTTAAATCAAAAAGATTCAATACACCAAAAACTAAATATTTTTTACTTTTTCTAATATGTCTTCGGCATGACCTTCATGGTTTACACCATAAGCTGCCTCAACCAAAGCACCCTCTTTATCAATAATGAAAGTTGAACGCAAAATTGCCATGCTTTTAACACCATTCTTTTCTCGCTCTCGCCACACGCCATAACTTTCACATAGTTCTCCTGTAGTATCAGCTAGTAACTCTACTTTCAAACCAAATTTGTTAATAAAATCGACATGACTTTCGCAAGAGTCTTTGCTGACTCCAATAACTACGGTATCGTAATTGGCAAATTCTTTAGAAAGTCTCGTAAAATCATTAGCCTCTATTGTGCAGCCTGGCGTATCATCTTTAGGGTAAAAATATAAAACTACATTTTTTTTACCCGCAAAATCGGATAAATTGACTAGTTGATTTAACTGATTATGCGAGCTAAATAAAGGTGCTTGTTGTTGCTTTTGTAACATGAGAATACCCTTTATAAATTATGAAATTATTAGTATTAACTACTCCACCAAAATGGTTTAGTTGGCATCATAGTCAGCAAAAAGAGTAAAGTCCAGCCAATGATTATTATTAAGCTAACTATGCGACAAAACCAATATAACGTTTTTATAATAATTTACATAATCTCTTCTACGTTATACAGTCCTATTGAACCCTTCTCAAAATATAGATCTCAATACTGACTCAGATGCTGGAGTAAAATTCGTCTTATTTCTTCAATTGTTAATGGATATCCTTGTGCAGAATGCCCTGTCCTAACAATATATTCAGACTCGACGTTATCAATATGTGCACTACTGTATTCGACAACACCATCATTACCAGTCTTAATATCTTCACCAGGTAGTACCGCAATAATCGAATGACTTGTTACATCTGGTGCCAAAGGAGTCTCAACTAACACTTTCATCATTGGGTTTCCAATCGACATTCCATCAAGACTTGTAGGTAACTTATCACTTAAGCCTGGAGGCATATTTACCTGACCTACTAATTGCTTATACTTTGCTGCACCTCCTTTAACCAAATCAATAGGTGATGTTATTAAAAATCGGACAAATTTACGAACCCAATCCTTGGTTAAAAAACTGCCGCGATGCGGGGTAGAAATATAAATAACTCGTTTTACAAAGGGTAATGGTTTGAAGAACAGCGCCTTACTCATGTTATTTTTTATTAGCGGATCAATCTTGAGCGTTTCAAATGATTGATCACTAATCACGTGCCAAAATCGATCACTCGAATTAACCGCCATCAAATTAGTCAATAATCCACCCTGACTGTGTCCTATTACCACCATACGAGACAATGCGGAGTCTTTGTGTTCAGGATCAAGTTGATCAATCATTTTAATTAACGTTTCCCGTAAAATAGCTGCCGAATGAACTATTGGTGCATCGCTGTTGTACTGATAAAACCAAAATTGATAACGTTTACGAAGCACTGGATCGCTTCGCAATGTGTTGACCATCTCAGCCCAAGCGGTAGGACTGCTGATTGTCCCATGCACAAGAACCACAGGAATCCGGCCAGGTTGATAGGGTTGTATCATAAGCACATGATTTTCAACATCAACTCCAGAAATAAAATTTTTTAGACCTGCTTTCCACAATTCTGGATCGTTCAAATGATATGCAAGCGGGGCTGTAGTATCCGATTGCAATGGTACATGCTGACCATTAACTTCAACCTCACTATCATCATATGCTGAATATAGCTCCAGACTTGCAATCCCTCTTCCGGCTTGAAAATCACTTAAATTTCCAGTAATACGCAGAAATGCAGTGATAGGAATGGCACCTCCATTTGGAGCCTCACTGGTTTTATGCGCTACCCCGATAATTGGCACACCCAGTCCTGGCGTCCGGTTACGAACGGTAAAACCATAGATATCATAAGCATCCGCTGAATAGAAAGCTTCAAAATTACTAAGCTGCCAACCTAACTCATTTGTCTCTCTTGTAATTGTTAACGTCCCACCTGCCAGCTTTCGGATACCACCTGTAAGTGAAAGCCCATCACCGTTACTATCCTTAAAACCTTGCTCTAATCCTCGATTGTAGATTTCACAAGCTTCTCGAAATTGATTATCATATGGACTGGGTAGTGGCTGATTACTCTCACCCAATAGATAGAAATAGGCGTAAACAGCTGACTGCAGAAAAAGGTCTTTTGCTTGCTCACTGGATTTTTGACTATTACCGTTTTCGGCTAATGACTCTGCATAGGCATAACTTGTTTCGGCCAATGCGAATAATAAATCTCGTCTTTGATCTAGTAATGCTATTTGGTATAAATTGCCAATAGCTAACTGTGGATTTTTGTCATATAAATCTAATAAATTAAACCGCTGTAATACTGCTTTGGTATTATTACTCACCTTACCCTCGTCAGAGAGTGAGTTCATGTTTGCAATTTGATAAGACTCTTTTGGGCTAACCTTGGTAACTCCAACAGGAGCGGCACATCCCACTAAAAAAAGTATTATTAGAGCAAATCTATACACCAAAATCACCAATGATAAATCGACTAATGGTAGAGGCGGGTATCTTATGTAAATTCATTTATATGAGACCAGATAAAATCATTTATTTTAGTGAGTTGTAGTAGTATTCTGCGTAGCTAAATAAAGCATTGATCATTTTTAATAAAAAAATCAACCATCATATGCCCCCTTTAAAAAACACCATAAAACATTTAAAACTAAACAAAGCAGATTACGAAATCATTGTACCTTTTTCTGTTTTTCTGATTATAACTTTTATAGTTATGGTATTGGTTCGAATGGAAATTTTTGATTCCGAAAAGTTAAAATCTAGTGATCAACTATTATCAACTCCTGTCATTGAAACTGATTTATCGAACACCTCTATTGAAATCGGCGCCTACATTGATAATATTTATATGCTATCAATTAGCAACAAAACCTTTGATGCCAATGGATCAATTTGGTTAACATGGCCACAAAAAGCAGAAGATTTTTTTCAAGCCCGAAATCTTACCCCGGATAAATGGCTTTATTTTGTTAATCAAATTGACAACTGGGATTTCAAATTAGAGCAAATTTATGAGAAACCAATCAAACTCAAGAATGGACACTATTACCAAAGTTTCAGGTTTTCAGGTCATTTTTACATTAATGATATTCCGTTTTATAAGTTTCCATTCGAAACCTTAAAAATACCTCTTATCTTCGAACTCGCTGACTTTAGTAACATCAATAACGCTAATAACATTCATGATATGCGCTTAGTTCCCGATCGATCATCAGGCATAGGTAGCTACATTGGCCTAACAGGTTACAATACAATTGCTTTTAATATATTTTCTAAAAAGCATATTTATAGCAATAACCTTGGTTCGCCAATTGCGGATTCAAAACCTATAAGTACTTATCAAGCTGTATTCGAAACAACTTATAAACAATCCGTCAATGCAGCTCTATTAACCTATTTTTTACCCTTATTGATTGTCATGGCACTAGTTCTTTTCTCCCCGATGCTATCATCATCACTTTGGGATGTTCGACTGAGCGTTCCACCAACTGCGTTACTCACCTTAATCTTTCTGCAACTAGGTTATAGAGAAAAACTCCCCGATATCCCTTATATAATTTTTATTGATATCGTTTACAACGTTTGTTATTTAGGTATTATATTGATTTTCGGACTTTTTTTGTGGGGATCTAATAAAGTAAATCTAGCTCCAGAAGCTGAAAAAGCTCTTCTTATTGAGAAAATTGATTTGATGGATAAACGTTTCCAGCGATATGTTGTCTTAGGACTAATTATCTTAATTACAGGGGAATGGATATCGTTTGCTTAACCGAATTTATTTTGCCCTGCTAGAAAAATAGCGTTTCAATTATATTAATCAAGTCAAACAATTAATTACATTCTAGACTTTGGCTTTTAACAATTATCTCAAGACACCAGTAGGGCAAGAATAATTATCCAATACTTCAACATAATTGGCACGCTCATACTTGGCAGGATCAATAGCACGCTGTTGACTGATACTGCCTTTTAGCTGACTAATTGAATCATATTCATGCTCGACTAACCATTGCTCTAACTCAACCAGTATTTGAGTTAACCGTCCTAGACCCTGCTTAAGCAAGACACTACATAGATGCACGACATCAGCTCCGGCGAACAATGCTTTCAATACATCTTGTGTCTCATGAAAACCGCCCGTTACAGCTAATGAAAGATGGGTTCGACCATACAAAAGAGCGGCCCATCGAATACGTAACAACGTTTCAGACGAGGTTGACAACTCTAATCTTGGCAACACCTCTAGTGTTTCCAAATCAATATCAGGCTGATAGAACCGATTAAATAAAGCTACACCATTCGCTCCGGAGACCTCAAGCTGTTTTACAAAATGAATAGGTGAGCTGAATTGGGAAGAAAGCTTCATGATAATTGGCAAGCTCACCTGACTTTTTAACACTTGTAATATATTTAGATAACGATTTTCAACGTCATTGCTACTTTCCTCAGCATTGGCAGCCACGTGATAGATATTAAGCTCCAAGGCATCAGCACCGGCTTGTTGTAGTTGTCTCCCATACTCTACCCAACCACTTATCGAAGTACCGTTCAAACTAGCAATAATAGGAATCGTAAGTGTTGACTTGAGTTTATGTAATTGCTCCAGATACTTGTCTTGATAGGTCTGAATATTAGCCGGCATGGGGTGAAACGAATCGGCTTCACCATGCCCGATAGATTGCTGATAAAAAAATCGTTGAATTTGTTGCTCTTCGGCTTCGATCTTTTCTTCAAATAGCGAATACATTATCAATGCTGATGCGCCCGCATCTTCCAAGCTTTTTGCAGTACTTAAGTTCTTACTCAATGGTGATGCTGAAGGGACCAAAGGATTAGCTAACTTCAACCCCACGTATTGGGTCGTTAAATCAACCATTGTTGATCTCCTTTAAACTGTTGGCTTTTAGTTGAACTTTCGCTTCTGATATATCAGTAGCTTCATTCCATTCCAACTCAGACAATTGTTTGTAATAACGATATCGATTTTTTACATCTTGCTGAGCCTGTGCCAGAAAACGCTCAGCAGCTTCTGGATGTGTTTGCCACAGCATACTAAATCTTGTTTCAGTTTTGACGAAATCACGATAAGGAATCGACGGTTCTGCTGAATCTAGTTTCATCGGATTCTTTCCGGCTTTTGCCTTGCTTGGATCAAATCGAAATAATGGCCAATGTCCACTCTTAACTGCCAAATCTTGTTGCCTATGGTTATTGGACAAATCCACTCCATGCGCAATACAAGGTGCGTAAGCGATGATGATAGATGGACCATCATGCGCCTCTGCCTCCAAAAAAGCATTAAGTGTTTGAGTGTCTTTACCGGCATAAGCAACATGTGCCACATACACATTACTGTAATCCATCGCTAACAAAGCCAAATCTTTTTTGGCAGTCGCTTTACCACCTGCAGAAAATTTTGCTACTGCACCTAAAGGAGTTGATTTTGAAGTTTGTCCTCCGGTATTGGAATAAACCTCAGTATCAAGAACCAAAATATTAACATTGCGGCCAGAAGCTAATACATGATCAACCCCTCCAAAACCAATATCATATGCCCATCCGTCACCACCGATAATCCAAACACTTTTTTTACTTAAACTGTCTGCTAAATTTAGTAAGGTTTGAGCGGATTGATCTATTAAAGATTCTAGTTTTTGCTTAAGAGAAATAATCCGTTCGCGCTGTTCATAAATACCAGCTTCATCAGACTGATCGGCATTCAAGATAGCGTCAACTTGTTCCTCACCTAACTGGTCACGAAGTAAGATCAGTAACTCTTTGGCGTAATCATTTTGCTTATCCAATGCAATCCGCATTCCCAATCCAAACTCGGCATTATCTTCAAATAAAGAATTACTCCAAGCTGGGCCTCTACCTTCAGGATTCTTAGTCCATGGTGTTGTAGGTAGATTGCCCCCATAAATTGAAGAGCAGCCTGTTGCATTAGCAATCATCATTCGATCTCCAAATAATTGTGAAGCCAATTTGATATAAGGCGTTTCACCACAACCTACGCAAGCACCAGAAAACTCAAACAATGGCTGCAAAACCATTGCACCTTTAATAGTATTAGTTTTCAATAATCGTCGATCATATTCAGGAATGGCTAAAAAGAACTCCCAATTATCTCGTTCTGCTTTCTGAAGTGGCGCCTGAGCTTGCATATTCAAAGCTTTGCGACTGACGTTAGATTTATCGCGAATCGGACAAATATCAACACAAAGTGTGCAGCCGGTGCAATCTTCGGGTGCCACTTGATAACTAATAGCCAAACCTGATGGAAAATCTTTACCCAGCATCGGAACACATTTAAAAGTTTCAGGTTTATCTTCTAAAACATCGGTAGAAAATATCTTACTGCGAATAACCGAATGTGGACAAACCATCACACACTTTCCGCATTGGGTACACAAATCAGTTTCCCAAACCGGAATTTCCAGCGCTAAATTGCGTTTCTCAAAAGCAGCCGTACCTGTTGGAAAAGTACCATCATTCGGCATAACACTCACTGGCAAGGCATCTCCTCTGCCTGCAATAATTTCACCAGTAACACGCCTAATAAAATTAAGTGAAGCATCAGTAATGCAAGAGCTAATATCAAACATGCTACTGATCTTTGCAGGCAGTGGCACACTATATAAACTAGCCAACGCTTCATCAATGGCTTTGAAATTAAGCTCAACAATACGCTGACCTTTTTTTCCATAGGTCTTTTCAACGGCTTGTTTTATGGCAGCTACAGCATTTTTCTGGGGCAATACACCGGAAATTGCAAAAAAACAAGTTTGCATAATGGTATTAATACGCTTACCCATGCCACTTTTTTCAGCAACCGCATAAGCATCTATAATATAAAAACTAATATTTTTGGTTATCAATTGCTCTTGCATTTTAGCAGGTAGCGAATCCCAAACTTGATCAACTGGCTCCGGTGTATTCAGTAAAAAAACCGCATTTTCGGCAGCATTGACTAGCATGTCGTAACGGGTCAGAAAAATAGTCTGATGACAGCCAATAAAATTGGCATCATTTTCAGCAATCAAATAAGTTGAATGAATTGGCCTAGAGCCAAAACGCAAATGCGAAACGGTAATGGCACCAGATTTTTTTGAATCATAAACAAAATAACCTTGAGCATTTAAATCCGTTGCTTCACCAATGATTTTAATCGTGTTTTTATTGGCGCTAACCGTACCATCACTACCCAATCCGTAAAACATAGCCTGAAAAGTATCTCTATGAGCATCCGTACGATAGCTCGCATCCCACTCTAGACTGGTATATGTGACGTCATCATGAATGCCAATAGTAAACTGATTTTTTGGTTGCAACTGATTCAACTCATCGAAAATCGTTTTAATCATCCCTGGAGTAAACTCTTTAGAAGACAGGCCATAACGACCACCAATCACTTGTGGTAAGACTGAAAATCTGACCGAACCACTCATATAATCTTGAGCAAGAGCGCTTAAAACATCTTTATAGAGAGGCTCACCATCTGATCCAGGCTCTTTTGTGCGATCCAATACAGCGATTTTACGACAAGTCACTGGCAAAGCGGCAAGTAAACTGTCTGGATCAAATGGCCGATATAGTCGAACTTTAACTAAGCCTACCGACTCACCCTGACGATTGAGATAGTCAACTGTTTCAGCTACCGCCTCTGCGCCTGAACCCATGATTACAATGACACGTTCTGCAGTTACCGAACCCAAATACTCAAACAGATAATATGAGCGGCCTGTCAGTAATGAAAAACGATCCATTGCACTCTGGACTATTCTTGGCATCGCCTGATAAAAAGGATTAACCGTTTCCCTAGCTTGAAAATACACATCAGGATTTTGAGCTGTACCACGCAATACTGGTTTATCTGGCGTTAAGGCTCGTTTTCTGTGCGCAGATACCCACTCATCTTTAATCATTGCTCGCATTACAACATCATCAAATAGAGTAAGTTTACCTATTTCATGGGAAGTTCTAAAACCATCAAAAAAATGCATCACCGGAATGCGACTTTCCAATGTCACAGCATGAGCAATCAAAGCAAAGTCCAAAACTTCTTGGGGAGAATTAGAACATAACATAGCAAAACCAGTCATTCTCGCTGACATAACATCACTATGATCACCAAAAATAGATAAACCCTGACAAGCCAAAGAACGTGCGGCAATATGAAATACAGTTGGGGTTAATTCACCAGCAATTTTATACATATTGGGTAACATTAACAACAGACCTTGGGATGCCGTAAAAGTAGTTGCCATTGAACCAGCCTGTAAGGCACCGTGAATGGCTCCAGCAACGCCAGCTTCACTTTGCATTTCAGTCACTTGTGGAACTGTACCCCATAAATTAAGCTGACCACGAGAGGACCATTCATCAGCCCACTCACCCATAGTTGACGATGGGGTTATTGGATAAATGGCGATAACTTCATTAAGTTTATGAGCAACCGTAGCAGCAGCCTGATTTCCATCAATTGTACATATTTTCTGAGTTTGCATGAAACAGTCCCGAGATAAATCAAATGAACAATAACTAACGTTTCAAGTGTAACAACTATAGAGAATAGTTAATGTTAGGTTAAATCCCAATTTTTGACTTAACTTGATCTAAAAATTTTGCCTAATTTCAGAAGATATTTGTTTAACAAGATATTTCTATGATCTTACTGCTAAAATTTTATTAACTTTTAAACCTATTTCAACATCTCCAAAGCTAGTTCTGCCATATTTTTTGAACCACCACCCTGCCCTAGTTCATTCTTTACTTGATTCAAATTATCTCGCATCTGTTCGGCATAAAACGGTTCTATCAAAATTCGTTTGATTTCTTCCGCAAGACTTTCTGGTGTCGCCTCATGCTGAATAAGCTCTTTAATAAAACCCTTTCCTAAAATGATATTAGGCAATCCTATAAAAGGAGTATTTACCAACAACCTTCCCAACCAATAGGTTAGAGAAGACAGTTTATAGGTTATAACCATAGGCACAGTTAACAAGGCAATTTCTAACGTTGCTGTACCTGAAGTTGTCATTACCACATCACAACACTGAATAACATCATAAGGCTGATTCTTTATTACTGTTATTTTAATGGTGGACTGATAAAGATAATTCTCAAGGAGTTCATCACTAATGGAATCTGCCTGTGGCAATATAAATTGAACGCCAGGTATTTCTACTTGTAAAATTTCAGCGGCCGCCAACATAACCGGTAACAGCCTATTAATTTCGTTAGCACGACTACCAGGCAATAAGCCAACCAATGGTTTACTTTCATCTAAACCATAGATAACCATATCTTTAGATCGACTATGTAACGGATGAACTTTATCAACAGACGGATGCCCCACATAACGGACCGGTACATTCTCTGCGTCATAATAGGCTGTTTCAAAGGGGAAGATTACCGCCATCATGTCGATGACTTTCCCATAAGTTTTTACTCTGCCTGGTCGCCATGCCCAAACTTGAGGACTTACGTAAAATAAAACTTTAATACCACATTGTTTAGCAAAACGCGCTAATTTAAGATTAAATTCTTTATAATCAACACAGACCAGTAGATCAGGGCGCTCAGTCAAAACCAACTGTTGCATTAATTTTAATGCCTTGCGAATTTCGCCATAATGTTTAAGTACCTCAACCACACCAATAACACCAATAGATCCAGAATTAAAGCGAATATCGATACCCGCCTGCGCCATTTTAGCGCCTCCCATTCCAAACCCTTTAATATCTAGCTGATGTTTTTTTAGCTCCAGAAACATATTGGCCGCATGTTGATCACCAGAAGATTCTCCAGCGCTGAACATTATAGCTAATGGTTTTTTTTGAAACATGACTCTATTTACCTTATGAAACAATTCATTGCCACTGTTCCAAGCCAATTAACTGAACTTACAAAAAAGTCGCTTTGCAAAAAAAATGTCATTCAAAACGACTCTTAAACTTTTAACTACATTGGTACAAAAACTATGCTGTCAAAACACCTCGAATAATCCCCACAATCTCCCTAATCGTTTCATCTTCAAGAAACGGACAAATAGGCAAAGAAAAACAAGTTAAAGATACAGATTCGGTTACTGGCAGACTTAAACCTGCGCACTCTTGCTTAAATACATTTTGTTGATGTAATGGCACCGGATAATAAACCGCACAACCAACTTGCTTATCCTGTAAAGCTTTTAAGATGTCATCTCGACGATCCGATAACAAAGTATATTGATGGTAAACATGCTCGCCCAAGCCATCTTCGTAAGGTGTAATTAAAGGCAAGTCTGCCATTAATTCTGAATATAGGTGCGCTACATGTCGGCGAGCCTGATTATATTGATCAATCCGTTTCAACTTAGCTCTTAAAATTACTGCCTGCATTTCATCAAGACGACTGTTATAGCCAATCACATCATGATAATAACGCACATCCGAACCATGATTACGTAATTGTTTAATTTTTGCTGCAGTTTCATCAGAATTGGTAACCACCAAGCCACCGTCACCAAAAGCACCTAAGTTTTTGCTGGGGAAAAAACTGTAGCCGCCAGCATGACCAATTGCACCGGTTTGTTTTCCATTGATGCTTGCACCAAAAGATTGACATGCATCTTCAATCAGCTTTAAGTTATATTTTTCACACAGTGCCTCAATTTCAACCATGTCAGCAGGTTGACCAAACAAATGCACAGGCATAATTGCTTTGGTTTTCGACGTAATTGCCGCTTCAATTGCTTCCGGTGAAATATTAAAAGTGCGCGGATCAATGTCAACAAAAACAGGAGTTGCACCCACATACTTTATAGCTTCTGCAGTAGCAATAAACGTAAACGCTGTTGTAATTACTTCATCTCCAGCACCTATACCTTCGGCTATCAAAGCCAAATGCAAGGCATCAGTGCCTGAAGCCACACCTATAGCATGTTTAACACCCAAATATTGGGCCGTTTCTTTTTCAAAAGCCTGAACATTTGGGCCCAATATAAACGAGCAGTTTTCTATTGTTTCAGCCAGACCACGCTCAACTTCCTCTTTAATTTCTGCATATTGAGCTTTCAGGTTCACCATCGGTATCATATTTTATTGCCTTATGTTTATTTGAATTAGTTATCGCCCAATAGCTGAGTAATTTGAATCGCGGTTGCCAAAGCCCTTCTGCCTGCTTCACCAGAAACCAATGGGTTTTCTCCTGTTTGAATACAATTTATAAAATGTTTAATCTCTTCAAGTAAAGCGTCTCCGCCTTCAAAAACAGATTCTTCATTTTCAATTTCTGGAATCCCAGGGAACATTTCTTTTTTTCCCGTTCTATATTTGGTCAAAATCCGATTTTGGAAATCAACTGAGATATAAGAACTGGGTCTAAATAGACGCATTTTACGTTCCATCTTCATACTAATACGACTCGCTGTCACATTAGCAACACAACCACTTTTAAATAATAACCGTGCATTAGCGATATCAGTACCTTGAGTAAGCACTGCTGTGCCACTGGCATCTATGCGCTCAACTTCTGAGTCCACTAAAGCCAAAATAATATCAATGTCATGGATCATTAAATCGAGCACAACGCTAACATCATTGGCTCGAGGATTAAAAGGAGATAAGCGGTGTGATTCAATAAATAAAGGTTTTTCATCTTTGTCCAAACCCATTACAGCGGGATTAAAACGCTCTAAATGTCCAACTTGTAAAATTAAATTCTTTGCTTTAGCTATAGCAATTAACTCATCCGCCTCAGCAACTGTTACCGTAATGGGTTTCTCAACAAGCACATGCGAGCCGGCATTAAGAAATTCTTTTGAGACATGATGATGCAAAGTTGTAGGCACTACAATACTGACCGCATCAACCTCACCCAACAACGACTGATAATCCGTTAAAGCACGTGCACCATACTTATCAGCGACTGCTTTTGCAGCATCCTCATTAATATCGACTACTGCAACCAATTCACAATCAGGTAATGAGGCGTATTTTTCAGCATGAAACTTACCTAAATAACCCGTGCCAATAACAGCACATCTAATTTTCTTCATTTGCATTCATTACCTTTCATTTGACTTAACCCGAAGACGATCTGACAGAAAAAAGTATCAGTATACTATCTGCTCGGCATATAAATAATGCTAGCTATTGTAATCTATCTGCCTGTATTCATACAATTTTGTGGATTTGACCAGAAAAATAAGCCCATAAGTAACCTATAGCTATAGTCAATTGGATCTAAAATAATTGCTGATGGCTAGTTTCTCCGATACCATAAACCTACTGAACGTTTGTTAGGTAGATAGCTTGAATTCAAAAGAAAAAATATTAACTGCCGCTATTATTTTATTTGCTCAAAAAGGCTATTCTGGCTTATCAATGAGACAACTTGCCTTATCAGTTGATTTGAGTGTTGCGGCAATTTATCATCATTTTCCAGACAAAAATGCACTTTATTTAGAAGCAGTTCGTTTTTCTTTTTCAGATAAAGAACAAGTCTTTGATCAGGTATGGAACTCCGACTGTAGCGCAAAAGAAAAACTCCATGGCTTCATTCGCTCCTTAATTGACGTAATGCTCAATGATCAAAATTTTCATAGATTGATGCAACGTGAAATTCTTGAAGCCAACCCAGAAAGAATGCAACTACTGGCAAAAGGAGTTTTTCACAGTCAGTTCTGCTTATTAATGCAATTGATGGCAGAGTTGGCGCCTAAACAAGATGCTCACCTCTTTGCAACATCCGCAATTGGTTTAGCCAAATACTACATTGAGTACCAGCCTTTACTCAAAAACTTACCTGGCTGGAAACTCGAACACGAAATACCTGAGTTTATGGCATCACATATCACTTCATTACTCTTAAATAGTTTCTAGGCGAAAACTACATGAAGAAAACAGTCCGCCCATTACTTTTGACTTTTCTGATTGATTTACTCAACTCTCGAAAAACTGTTTACTTAGGATTAATAACACTACTTGCCTCTGGTTGTACCTTGGGACCTGACTTTGTCAGACCGAAAAGTCCAGATGTGAAAAGTTACTTACCAGAAAAACCATTAACAAAAAACACCACCCCATCAGAGTCAATCAAACCCCAATCGTTAACACTGGGAAAAGATATTGAAGGTCAATGGTGGAGATTATTTCGCTCCCCTGCTTTAACCAAACTCATTGAACAGGCTATAAAGCATAACCCTGACCTACAAACGGCTTTAGCAACGTTAAATCAGGCACAGGAAAATGCTACAGCAAAACAAGGCTCTTTGTTTCCTTCACTTGATGTCATTACCAGACAAAATCAACAAAAAATTTCAGGTGCGCAATTTGGAGACCCCAATATTCCTGACAATACTTACGCACTCTCCTACGTTGGCGTTCATGTTGCCTATACCTTAGATGTTTTTGGAGCCATTCGACGTCAAATTGAAGGCTTCGAAGCCATAGCAGAATATAACCACTTTCAACTTGAAGGTATCTTTTTAACCCTGGCTGCGAACGTCGTTACCACGGCAATACAAGAAGCGTCTCTAAGAGCCCAAATTAAAGCAACGCAAGAAATTATTTTGTCACAAACGCGACAACTTGACCTCGTCACCCATCAATTTGAATTAGGGGGTGCCTCCAAGATAGATGTCTTAACGCTACAATCAAATCTCGAGCAAACACAAGTAACTCTCCCGCCTTTACAACAACAACTGGCTCAAACACGCCATCAATTAACAGTTTTTACTGGGGAACTACCCAGCAATGAACTTATTGCCCAATTTAACTTGAATGACCTCCATTTACCGGAAGATCTCCCCCTTTCCTTACCCTCTAAACTGGTAGAACAACGTCCTGATATAAGAGCTCAAGAAGCCTTACTACATGACGCAAGTGCTCAGATAGGGGTTGCTACTGCAAGATTATTCCCTGATTTTACTATTGATACCAACGTAGGCAGCGTGGCCACAAAAATTGGTGATTTATTTGTACCCGGCAGTGCTGTATGGAACCTTGCTGGCAATATGTTAGCACCCGTTTTTCACGGTGGTGAGTACCTGCACAAAAGACGTGCCGCATTGGCTGCCTATGAACAAGCTGCTGCTCGTTATCGAAGCACTGTATTGCAAGCCTTTCAAAATGTAGCTGATACCTTGAGCGCATTAGAATCCGATACTGCCAAATTAAAAGCGCAAGATGCTGCACTAAAAGCAGCTTCTAATAGCTTAGAATTAGTCAGACTTCAATATCAAGTGGGGGCTATTAGTTATTTGCCGCTACTAACTTCGGAACGTGATTACCAACAAGCTCAAATTGGCCAAGTAAAAGCACATGCGAGTCGCTATGCAGATACTGCAGCACTATTGCAATCCCTAGGTGGTGGGTGGTGGAACCGTAAGAGTATATCAACAGCCTTAGTTGCAGATCAGAACCAGACAAAAAAACAATAGCCGTATAATTACTCAATGTTGCATAGAAAGAAAAAATTTACTTTCTTAGATTTAACCTAACCATCCAATCTATATATGCCTGAACATATCATCCTAGGTAATAAAAATGATTAAACGCATGATCATTATGCTAGTTGTAGTCGGCATAATACTCGGAGGAATTTTTGGCTTCATTAGCTTTAAAAGCCGTATGATTAAAAACTTTATTTCTTCTCAGGGTGAACCCGTTCATACAGTTTCTGCTATGACCGCAAGTTATCTTGAATGGTTACCAAAATTGGAGGCGGTCGGCACCATAAAAGCTAGTCAAGGTGTTAACTTAAGTGCAGAAGTGCCAGGTATAGTAGAAAACATCTATTTCAAACAGGGTGATGAAGTAAAGCTTGGTATGCCTTTATTACAATTAAGAGCTTACGATGAAATTGCCAAACTGGAAGCACTCAAAGCAACTGAGCAACTTGCACACATTACTTACAATCGTAATCAGGCACAATTTCTTATCAATACCATTAGTAAACAAACCCTTGATATAGATAAAGCAAATCTTGACGTAGCTATTGCCAATGTTGGCCAACAACAGGCATTAATTAATAAAAAATTAATTCGTGCACCCTTCACTGGTAAATTGGGTATTCGTCTAGTCGATGTAGGTCAATATCTTAATGCTGGCACACCAATTTCTACTTTTCAAGCATTAGACACTGTTTATGTAGATTTTTATCTGCCACAACAATCCTTAGACTTACTCAAAATCAATCAAAAAGTGACTCTAACAACAGACGCCTACCCCAATAAAATGTTTTCTGGCGGCCTTATAGTGATTAATCCAAATATCGATATTAATACCCGTAATGTTCATGTGAGAGCCAGTCTAAATAACCCAACACATCAACTTCTGCCAGGTATGTATGTCAACGTCAAGGTAACAACTGGACTAGTAAATCGCACTATCACATTACCTCGCACCACTATTACTTTTAACTCTTTCGGCTCAAGTGTTTATCGAATCGAAAGTAATGGTCAAGACGAAAAAGGCAAACCTAAATTCATTGCGAAACAGAGCCTAGTTAGTACTGGAGATACTCGCGGCGATCAAGTCGCAATCTTAACCGGTGTGAAGGAAGGTGAAACAATAGTAACTAGCGGTCAAATAAAACTACGTAATGGTTCCCCTGTTACCATCGATAACTCAGTCCACCCGAGTAACGATGCTATGCCGCAACTTGACGATCAATAAGTTATCATGAATTTTACTGATATTTTTATCCGAAGACCCATCCTGTCTTCGGTGGTAAGTATAATGCTATTGGTATTAGGATTGCGTGCGCTAACTGAGCTACCTATATTGCAATATCCACGAACGGAAAATGCCATCGTCACTATCGCTACGGCTTACTACGGAGCCGACCCTGATATTGTTGCTGGTTTTATTACAACCCCGTTGGAAAACAACATTGCTCAGGCAAACGGAATCGACTACATCAGTTCTACCAGCCAAAACAGCATCAGCATTATAACTGCCAATCTGCGTCTTAATTTTGATCCCAATAAAGCCTTGACTGAGATCAATACAAAGGTGAATGCCGTACTTAACCAATTACCTCCCGAATCCCAAACACCCGTACTGAGTGTAAAAATCGGTGAAACCATTGATGCCATGTATATTGGCTTCTCAAGCAATGTCTTGCCGGCTAACCATATAACAGATTACTTAATCCGCTCAGTTCAACCTCGCCTACAATCGGTTGAAGGCATACAAACTGCAGAATTACTGGGTGGCAAAAACTTTTCCTTACGTGCTTGGTTAGACCCTACTAAATTGGCAGCCTATGCACTCACAGCGTCTGATGTTAGTGCTGCATTAACCAAAAACAACTATATTGCAGGCTTAGGTACAACCAAAGGTCAAATGGTACAAGTCAATCTGACCGCCTCAACCAGTCTGCATTCAGTCACTGAATTTGAAAACCTAATCATCAAGGAACAAGACGGAGCCATTATTCGACTTAAAGATTTAGCCAAGGTAACTCTAGGTGCCGATGAATATGATACCAGCGTTTCTTTCGATGGTGATAAAGCCGTTTACATTGGCCTTCAAGTCGCATCAAGTGCCAATCTGCTGGAGGTTATTGAAAGAGTTCGTGAAGTATTTCCTGAAATCCAAGCACAATTACCAGAAGGCATAAACGGAAAAATTGTCTACGACTCAACAAATTTTGTTAATAGTTCTATAGACGAAGTCATTGATACACTGATTGAAGCCTTAGTCATTGTTACTCTGGTTGTGTTCACCTTTCTGGGTTCGCCTCGTTCAGTATTGATACCCGTTATAGCGATACCACTTTCCCTGATCGGTACCTTTACTCTCATGCTGATATTTGGCTTTTCAATCAATTTATTAACATTGCTTGCCTTGGTACTTGCCATTGGTCTAGTTGTTGACGATGCTATCATTATCGTTGAAAACGTCAACCGACATTTAGAAGAAGGCATGGAGCCAATACCAGCCTCACTCCTAGCTGCTAAAGAACTGACTGGACCCATTATTGCAATGACCATTGTGTTAATCGCCGTCTATGTCCCAGTCGGTTTTCAAGACGGCCTGACAGGGGCCTTATTTTCTGAATTTGCTTTTACCGTCGTGGCAGCCGTTACTGTATCAGCCATTGTTGCATTAACTTTATCACCGATGATGAGTTCTAAATTACTCAAATCCCATACTCGAAACCGCACAGGATGGGAAGAACGAATCGTGGACTTCATTGATCGTCAAGTCTTTACCTTACAGCGTATCTATTCAAAAATCCTACATGGCACACTGAACTACTTACCTGTAACTGCATTATTTGCCGCTATTATCCTTGCCAGCATCTACTTTCTTTATAATAGTTCAAACAGAGAACTCGCTCCTCAAGAAGATCAGGGTATCATTATTACCATGTCCACCTCGGCACCAGATGCCACCCTGCAACAGCGCCTTGTTTATGCTAATCAGGTTTTTAATAAATTTAATAAACATACTGAAACTGACCATGTTTTTCAACTCCATACACAAGGACAATCGATTGCAGGTATGGTTCTTAAACCATGGGATGAACGCACAAAAACTACGACCGAACTGCAACCTATCGTACAGCAAGAAATGAATGAAATTGCTGGTGTTCGTGTGGCTGCGTTTCAACCACCACCTTTACCAGGGAGTAGCGGTCTTCCCGTGCAATTTGTGATTGGTACAACCGAATCTTTTGACCAATTAAATGCTATAACACATCAGTTTATGCATGAAGCCCAAAAAAGCGGCATGTTTATCTTTTTAGATAAAGACTTAAAAGTTGATCAACCCCAATCTCAAGTCGACATTGACCGTGACAAAGCAGCTCTACTTGGATTAAGTATGCAAGATGTAGGGGCTTCACTCGCCTCAATTCTGGGCGGCGGTTATGTTAATTATTTCAGCATGACTGGAAGATCCTACAAAGTAATCCCCCAAGCACAGCAAATATCAAGACTGAATGCCGATCAATTACTTAACTACCACATACGCACAGCGAGTGGTGCAACCGTTCCCTTATCAACCATAGCCTCTATCAGCACAAAAACCGTACCCCAATCATTAAACCACTTCCAACAACTTAACTCAGCCATCATCTCTGGAGTCCCTTTTCCTGGAGTCACTGTGGGACATGCCCTAAATACCCTTAAAACTATTGCTGCTGATATATTGCCACCTGGCTACTCTATTGATTATGGCGGCCAATCAAGACAACTTGAACAAGAGTCAAACAGCTTTATTTTTACTTTTGCTTTCGCGTTAATTATTATTTTTCTGGCTTTAGCTGCGCAATTTGAAAGCTTTCGTGATCCCCTGATTATCTTAGTATCTGTACCCATGTCCATCGCTGGTGCACTTATTTTTATTGCTTTAGGCATTGGTGGTGCAACGCTAAACATTTATACCGAAGTCGGCCTGGTTACCTTAATGGGTTTAATCAGTAAACACGGCATTTTGATTGTTGAGTTTGCTAATATTAAACAAAAAGAAGGACTGACCAAACGGGAAGCCATAGAGAGCGCTGCAGGTATACGATTAAGACCTATTTTAATGACCACCGCCGCGATGGTACTCGGTGTTTTACCATTAATATTTGCATCTGGTGCAGGCGCTGTATCTCGTTTTAACATAGGCCTCGTTATAGCCACTGGTATCGCTATTGGTACTTTATTTACCTTGTTTGTAGTGCCTGCTGTTTATCTAATGATTGGACAGAATCATTCAAAGTTAAACTCATAAACAAATTTAAAATGTATCGTATGTTGTCGAACTTCATCATCTACAATCAATATGTCTAACCAGGATGAAACGTGCATTTTCCTGGAAATTGGATCTGGACGTACATTAATAAATATGGGTAAGCAGGCCATTGTGCCCGAAGATCATCTTTGGTTAGTCTCACTAGATCCCAAAAAAAATAACTTTGAAACATTAGAGAAAGTAGCAGTTAGTCTTTCTGATGCGGGTATTTTGCTTAATATCGAAAAGTTTTATAGTGATATTAAATCAATTAAAGGTTCAGATGGATTAAAGCAGTCATGAGCATGTTATTGTCAGAAACAGTATTATTTCTTATGTTTTTAGGTGTTTTTGCGGGTACCTTGGCAGGGCTTCTTGGTATAGGCGGTGGAATCATCATTGTCCCCGCGCTCCTTTGGTTTTATGAATCTGGAAATGTAATACCTAAAGACCAAACAATGCAATTTGCGCTTGCGACCTCACTTGCTACGATCTGCTTTACATCAATTACATCCGTTCACGCCCATAACAAGCGGGGCGCCGTACTCTGGACTACCGTTCTTAAACTTAGTCCAGGTATTATTATCGGTGCACTTTTGGGTACTTATTTAGCTAGATTATTATCCAGTGAGTTTCTCGTTATATTCTTTGGAGTATTTCTATTAATTGTCTCTCTGCAAATGGGACTTGGTGCCCAGCCAGCTTCTAGCAGGAACTTACCGGGCTGGTTTGGCACAAGCTTCATTGGCTTGTTTATTGGGGTTATCTCCGCACTTGTTGGGGTGGGTGGCGGCACCCTTACGGTACCTTTTCTAACTTGGTGTAACGCACCTGTAAGATCGGCTATTGCAAGCTCCTCTGCCGTTGGTTTTTTCATTGCGGTTGCCGGTGCGGTTGGCTATGCAGTTGATGAACACAGTACTAATGTGTCTTTTAGTTCTGGATACGTTTATTGGCCAGCTGTGGCTGGTATTGTGCCCACTAGCCTGATCTTTGCTCCACTAGGAGCAAGGTTAGCTCACACTATCCCAGTAAAATTACTTAAGAGTTTGTTTTCTATTTTTTCGGCAATTATTGGCATAAAACTAATAATGCAGTCATACCCTAGCGTGAATACAGAAGTGTTAATAATCCACCTACACCAAGTTTATAACGCTCTTCATAGTTACTTATTTGATCTAATCCTATCTCTCGGAATCACAAAGTGAGCTAACCACCCATGGAGATAATCTTATATGCACTATTAAAGAATACACCTCTATCAAATGTTGGAAATGGAGAGGTTATGGGTTGATCACTGTAGCTATTATGTGCAGTGGAGCACCACTACCTTTAGCTATTTTCATAGGTAATGCCACGACATAAATACCCGTTAATGGTAATTTATCTAAATTAGCAAGATTTTCAAAGCCTGGTTTGTTATTACCCAAAAGAATCTGGTGGGTTTTAAACTCTTTGGATTGTCCATAATCTAAGCTTGGGGTATCCAATCCCAATGCTTTTATATTTCTATATTTAATCAGCCATTCAGTAGTTTCTGGTGAAATACCTGGAAAATGCAATTCTGGTATGGCTTCCGGACCTGTTTTTGGGCTGCCAAAATATTTTTCTCGATTGGGGTAATAGCGTTCATATCCGGTTCTAAAGAGTATGATGGTATTGTCTGGTATCTTATTATTGTCTTTTTCCCAACTTTCAATATCTTCGATTTTAATCTGATAATCACGATTAGCTAGTGCCTTACTGGATACATCGATCACAATAGCTTGGCCAGTTAAACTGCTTAATGGTATCTGATCTACAGTTAATTTATTTTCTGCAAAGTGGATGGGGGCATCTAGATGTGTTCCTCCATGTTCAGGTGTGCAGATACTATAAGAAGAATAATAATAGCCTAACGGTGTTTTTCCTTCGGCTTCTGTAACATGTTCAAATCCTTTGATATTATTGGGCCAATACAAGGTTGATCGATCATAACTATGCGTTAAATCTAACCACTCTATAGTATTAAATGCTTCAACAGGGTTGGTATGTTGGGCACACCCGATTAATCCAAATGTCATTAAAAAAATTAATTTTTTCATGTTTTCTACCTCTGGTTTTGTGTACTTTTTATTTCTGTATAGCTTTTATTTTTTTATAATGAGACCTAGCCAGCGAACCCAGTAGAAATCAACCAAAGTTAAGATAATACTGCAGTTGTTTCCAAGTATTTCTATTAACAGATATTTGTTGGTAAAACTCGTTTATTTAACTGTCTTCGAAGACTGAGTGACAACATAATATATTTTGGAATTTATATGGGAACAATAACAGTTTTATTAATAATTTTTTTTCCTTTTTGCTCTGGAATATTCACCATCTATCTATTTACTAAGCTAGATCAGTCAAAATACCAAGTACGAGGAGTTGTTGGGCCTTATTTTGCCGCAATCGCACTATTGTTCGGTTTGTTTGCAAGCCTGAGTGCAGGAGATGTATGGCAAAGATTAAACGTAGAGAACAATCTCATCGTTAGTGAAGTCAATTCACTAAGAACCATGTTAAGAATTGCAGATGGAATGGTCGAACACTCTGAAATTAAAGACAAAATTTATAAAGAAGTAGATAAATTTATAAAAGTTGAATATGCGTTAGCCGAAATGGAAAAAAATACGGGAGATACAAAAAACATAATTGCTAGCAAACCTCTACAAGCTTTTTTTACCATCTTATTAGATACAAAGAATTTTATGGGCAACACATTAGCCCAATCATCCTTACTAAACATAATTATTGATGTAAAAGACTATAGGTTTCATCGTTTAGAATTACTTAAATCTCATATTTCAATATATAAATTAATACTGATTATTGTATTAGGTGTGCTGACTCAATTTTCTATAGCACTATGTCATGCAGGAAACACAAGAGCTTTAATATCAACAGTTTTCCTTTTTAGTATGGCTTTTTCAGTAACCATGTTTTTTCTAACGA
>Ga0192647_100746_pt1 | contig 22457 bp, 20 predicted proteins | sample LauGreFa1BDMLBSN_2_FD_133046 | JGI IMG/M metagenome (GOLD analysis project Ga0192647, IMG submission 133046) | Freshwater lake microbial communities from Lake Michigan, USA - Fa13.BD.MLB.SN - reassembly | ecosystem: Environmental > Aquatic > Freshwater > Lake | place: Lake Michigan, USA...
GGAGGGAGGAAGATGGGGCTCGAACCCACGACCTTCTGAACCACAATCAGACGCTCTAACCAGCTGAGCTACATCCTCCGTATTGTGAAGAGTGCAAAATTATGATAATTGTTTTCTTTGCCAAAATACATTTTGAATGGATTGCAAAAAATTACCTTTGTTGAAATATAGCAAAGCATGAACTACTGGCTCATTCTGATCCCCCTGATTTCAGCATTCATTGGATGGTTTACGAATTGGATTGCAATCAAAATGCTTTTTCATCCCAGAGAGCCTAAAAAGATGTTGGGAATTACCTTTCACGGCATTTTCCCAAAACGCCAACAACAATTTGCTGAGAAATTGGGGAAATTGGTCAGTACTGAGCTGCTTTCATTTCGCGAAATAGAAGAAAAAATTACCTCTCCTCAAAATATTGAAAAACTAATGCCCTTTGTAGAAGAAAAGGTCGACGAATTTCTTCGCGTGAAATTGAATGAAGCCTTCCCTATTATTTCAATGTTTATCGGGGAAAGTACCATTCAGCAATTAAAAGATATTTTCATGCAAGAATTGAAAGTCATTTTCCCTGAAGTCATCAATAAACACATCAGGCACCTTGAGTCACAACTCGATTTGGAAAAAATAGTATCTGAGAAAGTGGCAGGCTTCTCAAGTGACAAATTGGAGCAGATTTTGAACCAGATCATGTCAAAAGAATTCAGATTCGTTGAAATTATTGGCGGAGTCCTTGGATTTATAATCGGACTGCTTCAAATTCTTATCACAACAATTACTGCTTAAAGCTGTTATTGGATTTGTTTTAACATTTATTCCTCCCTCTTTTCGAAGGATTCGAGCCGCCATGACATCTAAAACACTACAAATGACACGCATGATCAAGATAGTAGGATTCTTATTCATATGCTCCCTTTCATACAGCTTTGCTCAGCCTCCAGCAGGAGTCAGAGGAGGCGGATTTTCAGCAAATGGCCGTTTCTATGGCAGAATTGTTGATGGAAAAACAAACAAAGGAATCGATGCATCCTCCGTTCAGTTGACACAAATAAAAGTCAATCCCCAAACAAAAGAAAAAACAGAAACCATTGTTTCAGGACAATTGACCAAAGCAAATGGTGATTTCAGTCTCGAGAACCTGCCAACAAGTGGCGAAATGAAACTGAAAATCACAGCCATTGGTTATATCAGCCTGGAAAAATCAGTAAAATTTCAGCCACCTTACTTTGATGTGGATCTGGGAAACATCAAGTTGGAACAGGATGCCAAACAATTGGAAGAAATCAAGATTGTGGCAACAAAACCATTTATGCAAATGGGTGTTGACAGAAAAATATTCAATGTTGAAAGAAACCTGGTATCTACCGGTCAAACTGCTACCGAATTAATGAAGAATATACCTGGTGTTGATGTGGATATTGATGGCAATGTATCACTGAGAAACGCCTCACCGACAATTTTTGTTGATGGCAGACCTACCAACCTATCATTGGATCAAATTCCATCTGACGCCATCCAAAGTGTAGAATTAATCACCAATCCTTCTGCCAAATACGATGCATCCGGAGGCACTGCAGGAATCATCAACATCGTTCTGAAGAAAAACAGAAAAGCCGGATACAACGGCAATCTCAGAACAGGAATCGATACGCGTGCCATGCCAAACTTTGGTGGGGACCTCAATGTAAAGCAAGACAAAGTAAACTTTTTTGTCAGCTCCATGTACAACAAAAGAAAATCGATAGGCACAGGTGAATCTGTAAGAGATGAATTTTTCTATACACCCACCATTCGCTATACTCAAAACAACAATCCAATCAGCAATGGTTTCTTTAATTTCAACCGTGCTGGTTTAGATTACTTTATCGACAACAGAAATACCATCACGCTTGCAGGAAATTTTGTACAGGGCAGATTCGGCAATACCGACCTGCTTTCCATCCAAACGGACACCCTGTTTGCCTCAGGAGCAAAATCTATTTTTTCTGAACGGGTTACTGATTTTGAAGGAAGGTTCAAAAACTATGGCGCAACAGTTGGTTTCAAGCATTTATTTTCAAAGCCTGGGAAAGAATTGACAGCAGATTTGAATCTAAACAATAGCAACAACAACAATGGCGGCGGATTCAACACACAATATTATGATGTAAACAGGATTGCAAAAGGAAAACCCATTAACCAAGCGCAGGAAGGAAAAGGTTCTAATACTTTTTACACCGCACAAGTTGACTTCTCTAATCCGATTGGTGCTCAATCAAAAATCGAAATGGGCGCGAGGGTTGCGTTGAGAGATTTCCAAAGTGAAAACTTGAATTACATCAATGGATTGCCGATTTTCTCCCTGAATGCCAATTACAAATTCAATGACCGTGTTTTGGCAGCGTATACTACTTATTCAAATGTGATGGGCAAGAAAACAAATTACCAGGTTGGATTGAGGATTGAAAATTCCAAATACGCAGGAACGTTGCTCACCAATGGGAATGGTTTTTCTAATAGCTACCCATTCAGTTTGTTCCCAAGCTTGAATTTCACACATCAGATTTCAACATCACAGGACCTGCAATTCAGTTATGCCAGAAAAATCAATCGTCCCAACTTCTTTCAGATACTTCCTTTCCTGGACTACACAGATTCCTTGAACATCAACAGAGGAAATCCTGACCTGGTTCCAGAATTCACGAATTCAATGGAGTTGAATTATCAGATCTCCATGAAAGGTAATCATGGACTGTTTTTCTCTGGTTATTTTAAACAAACAGATAACCTGATCACCAGATTCCAAATCAAAGAACCCAGCACTGTATCCAATAAAGATGTATTGATCAATACATATATCAATGCGAACAGCAGCAGGGCATACGGACTTGAAGTAACATCTAGAAATCCCATCACCAAATGGCTTGAAACAACAACCAATCTCAATGTATTCAATTCAAGCATCAACAGCTCCAACCTTCAAGTAGATCTCAACAATGCATTGTGGAGTTTCTTTGGAAAAATAAATATGAATATCAAATTGCCTTCTAGCTTCACGCTTCAACTTACAGGCGATTATCGTAGCAAATCTATTCTTCCGCAAAACAATGGCGGTGGTGGTGGAAGAGGTGGCGGTGGTGGCGGATCTATGGGCGGCGGCGGTGGTGGCTGGGGAGGATTTACACAAACCACAGCACAAGGATATGTCATGCCCAACTACGGATTTGAATTTGCCTTGAGAAAAGATTTTCTAAAAGAAAAGAGAGGTTCGCTTACTTTCAGCATGAATGATATGTTTAGAACAAAAGTATTTGGATCTTTCTCCTCCTCTCAATATTTCACACAAACAAATAGCAGAAGAAGAGACTGGCAAGTGCTAAGAGTAAATTTCAGTTATCGCTTCGGCAAGGTAGACGCAAGTTTGTTCAAGCGAAAAAATACCAAGGCAGGTGCAGATGGCATGCAGGAAGGAATGAATATGCAACAGTAAAACAAAAGCCGCTGAAAAGCGGCTTTTTTATTCTCGTTTTCCAACCAGCATCGGGACAAAAGAAAATTGATCAAATTTTTCTTCAACTAAGCTGCCATCAGACATTTTCGTAACTCGATGCATTCGCTGCATATCTTCTTCATCTAATGGCAACACCATCATACCACCCGGTTTTAATTGTGCAATGAGTTTCTCGGGAATGAAAGGAGCTGCAGCCGTGATCAACACTTTATCAAATGGAGCATATGTAGGAAGTCCTTCAAATCCATCTCCATAAAACAATTGCAGGGTTGGATATTTTTTTAAGTAAGCAAATTCTTTGTTGGATTCGTATAATTTTTTCTGACGCTCGATGGTATATACCTTGGCTTTCAACTCAGCCAACACCGATGCTTGATAGGCACTGCCTGTACCGACTTCCAATATTTTTTCAAATGGTTTTACCTGAAGCAACTGTGTCTGGTATGCAACGGTATAAGGCTGAGAAATGGTTTGCTCCTGGCCAATAGGGAAAGCCCTGTCCTCATAGGCCTGCTTCTCAAATGCTGAATCAAGAAAAAAATGGCGTGGCACACGAAGGATGGCATCCAAGACAGCTTGATCAGTAATGCCTTTTTCCTTGATTTGATCAACCAACTTTTTCCGCAACCCCTTGTGTAAGTAACTATCCTCTGTTGTTCTCATGTATCATTCCTTTGTCACTCAGTTTAATCCCAGGTCGTGTATGATTGCATCGATTTTATCGCCAGCTAACTTCCATGCTTGGTCAAAATGTTCTGCTGTATCCAATTTGCCCTGCACACTGAAATAAAATTTTATTTTAGGTTCTGTCCCCGAGGGTCTTGCACTTACTTTGCTTCCATCTTCCAACACAAATTGAAGCACATTGCTCTGGGGAAGATCGATGCTGCAAACCTGACCAGTGTTAAGATCTGTTGCGGCTCTTTTTTCATAATCGTAGAGGCCAATTACTTTTACTCCTCCCAAAGTGTAGGGTGGAGCAGATCTGTACTTTTCCATCATTGCTGCAATCTGTGCCTGTCCGTCTCTACCCTTTTTCGTAATTGAAATCAGGTGTTCTCTGAAAAGCCCGTAGGAAAGGTATAATTCAATCAATTTTGAAAACAGCGTTTTGCCCGCGTCCTTTTCATATGCAGCCATTTCACACAAGATGGCAACTGCACTCACAGCATCCTTGTCTCGCAGCTGGTTTCCTATCATGAGTCCATACGACTCCTCTCCTCCTATCACATAATTTTCTGTTGCCTCTTTTGATTTAATCAACTCAGCTATCCATTTGAATCCAGTAAGCACACTGTAACAATTGATATTGTTTTTGGCAGCAATGATGTCAATCATGTCGGTTGTGACAATGGTTTTTACCACCATGTCATTTTGTTTTGCGATGCCTTTTTTCTTTCTCGCTTCAATCAGATAATTGAAGGCAAGCACAGCTGTTTGATTGCCGTTCATCAGCACCCAGTTGCCATGGTGATCTTTTACGCCAATTCCAACGCGATCTGCATCCGGATCGGTTCCCAGCAGAATATCTGCATCTATATCTTTTGCTTTCTTGAGACCAAGACTCATCGCTTCACTTTCCTCTGGATTGGGATAGACCACTGTTGGGAAGTTACCATTGGGTTCAATTTGTTCATCCACCAACACAATGTTCTCAAATCCATACGCCTGCAATACCCTGGGCACCATGGTGATGCCAGTTCCATGAATGGGTGTGTAGACAATCTTGAGATTTTTTTGTTTTTTGATGACATCTGGATAAACACTCAGCCCTCTTACCATATCAACATAAGCCTTGTCCATTTCCTCACCAATCATATGAATATTGTGTTCGCCTCCCTTCCATTTTACATCATCTGCACCTGCAATTTTTTCTACTTCGACGATGACGTTTTTATCATGGGGAGGAACCAGTTGTCCACCATCATTGAAATATGCTTTGTATCCGTTGTACTCCTTTGGATTGTGAGATGCAGTACATACAACTCCACCGTGACATGATTTGTGACGGATGGTAAAAGACAATTCAGGAGTTGGGCGCAATGCTTCAAAGAGAAAGACCTGAATACCATTGGCAGCCATTACATTGGCTGTAATTTCTGCAAAAAGTCGACTGTTGTTTCTGCTGTCATGTGCAACAGCTATTCTCAACTGTTCATTTGGAAACATTTTTATAAGGTAGTTGGCAAATCCCTGAGTGGCCATTCCCACTGTATATTGGTTGATTCTGTTGGTTCCCACACCCATCACACCACGGAGTCCGCCTGTTCCAAACTCAAGGTTCTTATAAAAAGCATCTGCCAACTCAGCAGGTTGTTCTTTTTGTAAACGACGTATTTCGGACTTGGTTGCTTCGTCGTAGTTACCATTCAACCACAAATCGACCTTTTGAGCAATTGCTTGTTCCATACCTTGATTTTTACAAAAATAACAATTGAGCGTGAGAAGATTATTCTAAATAAGCACCCTGCAATACTCCATTTTTGAATACGACTGAAATATGGTCTTCCAGTGTAGTAGCCAATGAGACTCCCACATAATCAACATGCACAGGATAGGTTTTATAACTTCTTTCAACCAACGTTGCAGTTTGGATGTTGTTGGGAGACAAGGCCAAAATGGGATGAATGGCATGCAGCATCGCTTTGCCACTGTTTACCACATCATCCACAATCAGCACATGTTTGTTTTTAAAATCAACCGTCGGATCGATTTTGCAGTCAATCGGATTCAATTTGTCCAGTTCAATAGCAGAAAGTTCTATTTGAAAGGAGGAGATTTCCTCCAAAATTTTTTTCAGTTCCAGCGCCAACAAGAAACCGTTTTCTTTGATACCCGCGATGTGAATCGATTGAAGTTGGGTATTTCGCTCTAAAATCTGGAAAGCAATGCGCCGCAATTTCATATGCGCCTTCTCAGCAGTCAGGATATATTTCTTGTTCATTTTGACATTGTTTTAATAATACAACGTGTAATTTAGCATAACTAATTTTTTGCATGGAAATTTTCCAACAAATTCTTTTTGGACTGGCACTTGCTACCGCTGTCTATTTCTTCTCAAAAAGAATGGCATTGATCAGAAAACTCATCTTGATGGGCAAATCAGAGGAGCTGCATGATCAACCGATAAAAAGATGGAAGAATGTTGCACTGCTCGCGCTTGGACAAAAAAAGATGTTTAAAAATCCAACTGTTGCATTGCTGCATTTGCTTGTCTACGCAGGTTTCATCATCATCAATATAGAGATGATTGAGATCATGATTGATGGATTGTTTGGCACACATCGGTTTTTGTTGGGTATCATCCCCTCTTATTACGCACTTCTGATCAATTCATTTGAAGCGCTTGCCGCACTTGTCATTGTTGCCTGTATTATATTCCTTATCAGAAGAAATATCATCCATGTTAAAAGACTGGGGTCAAAAGACCTGTCCGGCTGGCCTTCCAGGGATGCCAACATCATTCTCTTGGTAGAAATCGCATTGATGATGCTTTTTTTAAATATGAATGCTGCTGATGGTTTACTACAACTCAAAGGAGTTGAGCCTTATTCCAATCATGCAACAGAAAAATTTCATGTATCCTCTTTATTGCACCCATTGTTGGAAAATTTTTCAATCCAAACACTTATTACTACGGAAAGAGTTTGTTGGTGGTTGCATATTCTTGGGGTATTGGGCTTTTTGAATTATTTGTCCGTGTCAAAGCATTTACACATCATATTGGCTTTCCCGAATGCCTATTTTTCAAGACTGGAACCCCAGGGGAAATTGAAAAATATGCCTGCAGTTCAAAAAGAAGTGCTGTATGCTTTTCAGCCAGAACTGGCACCGGCCGTTGCAGCTGATCAACCCCCCGCTTCTTTTGGAGCAAAGGACATCGATGACTTGTCTTGGAAAAATCTGCTTGATGCTTTCAGCTGTACAGAGTGCGGAAGATGCACAGCAGCATGCCCGGCCAACCAAACAGGAAAAATACTTTCTCCAAGAAAAATTATGATGGCGACACGTGACAGGGCGGAAGAAATAGGATCCAAGATCCATCAGCAAACAGATTGGAAATCTGACAATCGTTCGTTGTTGTATGATCATATATCTGAGGAAGAGATACGTGCATGCACTACTTGCAATGCCTGTGTAGAAGCTTGCCCTGTAAGCATCAATCCATTGGATATCATTGTAGAATTGAGAAGGTATCTGATCATGGAAAAGAGTGCATCTCCACAGGAATGGACATCCATGTTTGGAAATATCGAAAACAATTTTGCACCTTGGAAATTTTCTCCGGATCAGAGAATAAACTGGACAAAAGAATCATCATGAAAGTTCCCATTTGGTCAGAAGAAGTAAACAAAGGCAATCAACCTGAAATTCTTTTTTGGGTAGGATGTGCAGGAAGTTTTGATACGAGGGCTCAATCCATTACAAAAGCCTTCACTGCTATTTTAAACAAAGTGGGTATTTCATATGCCATATTGGGTGCGGAGGAAATGTGCACAGGAGATCCTGCAAGAAGGGCCGGCAATGAATTTCAGTTTCAAATGATGGCTTACCAAAATATTCAACTTTTGAATGGCTATCAGGTGAAAAAAATTGTAACTGCATGTCCGCACTGCTTCAATACCTTAAAAAACGAGTATCCTGAATTGGGTGGGCACTATAAAGTCATTCACCACAGCACCATGCTCCAGCAATTGATTGATGAAGGAAAAATAGTACTCAACGAAAACGGCGCATTCAAGGGAAAAAAAATTACTTTTCACGACTCTTGCTATTTGGGAAGAAGCAATCAAATTTATGATGCCCCCCGATCTGTTATTGAAGCCTTGGATGCATCACTCGTTGAAATGAAACGCTGTAAGAGCAATGGACTCTGCTGTGGTGCCGGAGGTGCCCAAATGTTCAAAGAAGAAGAAAAAGGAACAAGCAGGGTCAATCTTGAAAGAACATCTGATGTGCTGGAAACAGGTGCTTCAGTTGTTGCTGCAGCATGCCCCTTTTGCAATACCATGCTAACCGATGGCATCAAATTGAATGAAAAACAAGAAGAGATCAAAGTACTTGACATCGCTGAATTGATCGCACAATCCATTTAAACATGAACCTCGCATATACTCATTTATTGCCGACTGATTTTAGTGACGAATCCAGGGTTTGGATCTATCAATCCAACCGCTTATTCACCATTGCTGAAGCAATGGAAATTGAAAAAATCCTTGAAAGATTTGCTGCGCAGTGGACATCTCACGGCACACCTGTCAAGGGATTCGGAACGCTGTTTTTTGGCCAATTTATCATCCTGATGGCAGATGAAGTTCAAACAGGCGTAAGCGGCTGCAGCACCGACAGTTCGGTGAGATTGATCAAATCTATTGAATCCACCATGAAAGTGACGCTCTTCGAAAGAACCAACCTTTCCTTCTTGGTGAAAAATAAAATCGAAATCCTCCCCTTGCAACAAATCCAATATGCGTTGGATAAAGGTTTTATTGATGAGCATACCCTGTTTTTTGACAATACAGTTGCAACCAAAGGCAATTTGATCAACAATTGGATCCTTCCCCTCGGAAAATCCTGGTTGTCAAAGCGTTTTCTGCCCCAAAATTAACAGATGACAATTTGTCACTTTGTCCGATTTCATTAATTTTGCAAAATGTTTGAGATCGAACAAAAACTGATTGATGAATCCCGTCAGGGAGAGGCATATCAGGGTGCAACCGATACCCTTTCAGCTTCAAACAAACACTTCTATATAGAAAGTTATGGCTGTCAGATGAATTTCAGCGACAGCGAAATCATTGCTTCTATTTTACAAACCAGTGGGTTTGGTTCAACAAGGGATGTTGACCAGGCTGACCTGATTCTTTTAAATACCTGTTCTATCAGGGAAAAGGCAGAGCAAACGATCAGAAAGCGGCTTACCGAATTCAAGAAAATCAAACGAAAAAATCCTTCTCTTCTTATTGGTGTATTGGGATGTATGGCTGAGCGACTCAAAAGCAAACTACTGGAGGAAGAAAAACTGGTTGACATCGTTGTTGGTCCGGATGCTTACCGCACTTTGCCACAACTGATTGAGGAGGCTGAAACTGGAGGAAAGGCTGTAAATGTATTGTTGAGCAGAGAAGAAACATATGCTGACATTGCTCCTGTGAGGATCAACTCAAATGGAATCACAGCATTCGTGAGTATTATGAGAGGCTGCAACAACATGTGCGCTTTCTGTGTTGTACCTTTTACCAGAGGAAGAGAAAGAAGCAGAGATCATGTTTCAATTGTAAATGAGTGCAAAGATTTATTTGAGAGAGGATTCAAGGAAGTAACCTTGCTGGGACAGAATGTAGACAGTTATTATTGGGTAGATCCTATCTCCAATCATGCGGTTGATTTTGCCATGTTGCTTGAACAGGTGGCCTTGATCAGTCCAACCTTGCGTATCCGATTCAGCACATCACACCCGAAAGATATCACAGAGAAAGTGTTGCAGACCATGAAATCATATCATAATATCTGCAGATACATTCACTTGCCCCTTCAAAGTGGATCCACAAGGATTCTGCAATTGATGAACAGAACTTACACGAGAGAATGGTATTTGGCCAAAGTAAAGAGAATTCGTGAAGTCATGCCGGATTGCGCCATCAGTTCCGATGTCATAGCTGGATTTTGCACAGAGGATGATCAGGATCATTTGGACACATTGGATGTGATGCGTAATTCGAAGTATGAATTCAGTTACATGTTTATGTATTCTGAACGTCCAGGAACACTCGCTGCAAAAAGATACAAGGACGATGTTCCGGATGATGTCAAGAAAAAAAGGCTGGAAGAAATTGTATCGCTTCAAAACCAACTTTCATTGGAAAGCAATCAACTCGATCTTGGAAAACAGTTTGAAGTATTGATTGAAGGCGATTCAAAAAGAAGCAATAAACAATGGATGGGAAGAAACAGTCAAAACAAAGTAATCATATTTGACAAAACAAATCCTTCATTGAAAGCGGGCGACTATGTGAATGTTCATGTAACTGATTGTTCACAAGCAACATTGTTCGGAAAACCTGTTTCATAAATACGTGTAGAATGGATTTACAAAGTTTAAAAAACAGATTTGGCATCATTGGGAATTCTCCTGCACTGAATTATGCCCTCCAGGTGGCATCACAGGTTGCCAATACCGATTTGACAGTTTTGATTGTAGGTGAAAGTGGCGTAGGTAAAGAAATATTTTCTCAGATCATTCATGCTCTTTCACCCCGAAAACACAATCCTTTTATTGCAGTAAACTGTGGAGCAATACCGGAAGGTACGATTGACTCCGAACTGTTCGGACACGAGAAAGGTTCCTTCACAGGTGCGGTTGATGCGAGAAAAGGATATTTTGAGACGGTGAACGGAGGCACGTTGTTCATGGATGAAATTGGTGAAATGCCCCTGGGAACACAAGCAAGACTTTTGCGTGTTTTAGAGAATGCAGAGTTTATTCGCGTGGGATCTTCCAAAGTGCAGAAGACAGATGTCAGGGTAATAGCAGCAACCAACAAAGATTTATTGAATGCTACGCAGGATAATAAATTCAGAGAAGACTTGTATTATCGATTGAATACGGTACCGATCAGGGTCCCCTCTCTGAGAGAAAGAAAAGAAGATATCATTTTGCTTTTTAGAAAATTTGCAGTTGACTTTGCTGAAAAATACAGAACAAGTCCTATTCAACTGACCGATGAAGCCAAACAGATGCTATTGAATTATCCTTGGCCTGGAAATGTGAGAGAATTGAAAAACATTGCAGAGCAAATATCTGTATTGGCAGAGGACAAGTCCATTTCCGCTCAGGTACTGGAAAAATTTCTTCCCAAAACCAATCAGAACAACCTTCCCATGTTGGTAGGCAGCAATCAGCCGGGCGTTGGAAAAGCGGAATTCATGAATGAACGCGATATCCTTTACAAGTTATTTTTTGATTTGAAAAAGGATGTTACTGAAATGAAAAAAATGTTCTTTGAAATTGTTCAAAATCCCTCTGTAGCCTCTTCGGTTTCACAGATGGTGGAGGAAAATTTTCGTCAGGAGATTCCATTAAGCAGCAGGACTTCACATGAATCAAATACCCACGCCAATATAATTCCGGTGCACTCCAACCAACCTGTCATCCTCTCAGACAACAGAGACCTGGAAGAGTCGATTGTCGTTGACGAATCACTCAATATCATGGACAAGGAGAAGGAATTGATTGAAAGAGCACTGAAAAAGCACAAGGGAAAAAGAAAGGATGCTGCATCAGATCTGGGTATCAGTGAAAGAACGCTTTACAGAAAACTAAAAGAATATGATATCGAGGAATAAAAAATTGAACCAAATCATAAAAATGGTTTGTTTGTGGCTGCTTGGCATCTTATTTTTTCAGGGCACCTGTCGTTACTCATTGAAAGATGCCGCTCCCATACCGGCAGATATTAAAACGGTGAAAGTAGCTTTCATTGAAAACAAAGCCAGGTATATCAATCCGCAGCTGAGTCCCAAGCTAACTGACAAACTCCGCCAAAAGATTGTGAACCAAACACGTTTATCTCAAACAAACGATGAAGCCGATTTTGAAATAAGCGGTTACATCAGCGACTATTCCGTCAGTACCTCAGGTATATCACAACAGCAGGTAGCTACGAACAATTTGAACGTAACGGTACATATTGTTTTCAGGAATAGAAAGGATGAGAAGAAAAATTTTGAAACCGACATTACCAGGAACTTCCCTTTCTCTGCAACAAAGAGCCTTTCACAGGCCGAATTGGACTTAAATGATCAAATGGTCAACAACCTGACCGATGAAATATTCAACCGAATTTTTTCGAATTGGTAAACAAGCTATATTAGCATAATGCCCAAGGAAACAGACTACATCGTACAATCACTTTTCGACAGGGAGCATCTTGATGAGATGACCCTCGACGAACTCAAAGAGATGACCGAGTCATATCCTTATTCAGCGCTGCTTCATTTGTTGTATACCAAAAAATTAAAATCAAGACTCCATATCGGATTCAAAGACGCTCTTTTGCATACATCCCTTTTTTTTAATCACCCTCAGTGGCTTGCTTATCAGATAAACGACGATGCTGAAATTGGTGTTTTTAGAAAAAACAATGTTGAAAGAAGTGAACAGGAATTGAAAGAAGAGCAACTCGACGAGCAGCAAGCAACAATGATAGAATCAACGAATGAAAATGCTGAAGTCGAAGATAAAATTGAAATACCCATCGACCCCTATCATACGGTAGATTATTTTGCATCACAAGGAATAAAACTTTCCAAAGAAGAACAAAAAGATGAACTTTCTAAAAAAGTACAATCCTTCACAGCATGGCTAAGAACCATGAAGAGACTGCAGCCTGCTCTTGAAACGACTACTTACAAAAACATAGAAGAAATATTCGGTACCCAACAAGGTGAACCGAATCCTGATAAAAATGAAGTATTCACAGAAGCGATGGCAGAAGTGTATCTCAAGCAGGGACTGCGCGAAAAAGCCATCGAGATCTACCACAAATTAAGTTTGCAAAATCCTGCCAATCATCATATTTTTGCCGCCAGGATTCAACAGATTAAAGAAAACAAATTATGACAACGCTATTCATTGCCCTAATCGTCCTTGCCTCTGTACTTCTTGGTGTAATTGTTTTGATACAAAATCCAAAAGGAGGCGGATTGGCAGGTAACATCGCAGGTTTCAGCAATCAGTTCATGGGGGTAAAGCAAACCACAGATGTACTTGAGAAAGGTACTTGGATACTTGCGAGCGCACTGGTAGTTCTATGCCTGGTTTCTGCCCTTGTCATTAAATCTGGAAAAGGAACAACCAACGACACCATTAAAAACATTCCTACAACTGGAGCTACAACCAATCAATCCACTCCAGCTGTTCCATCTCAACCCGTGAGTCCCGCTCCAGCAAAATAAACAAAGCATCTCATGATATACCCCGCTTCAACAAGCGGGGTTTTTTATTATATTGAATGATGGCAAAGGCAAAAAAGACAACAAAGAAAAAAAGTACAAACAGGAAAAAAGGCAGCATCGGTCTGATACTCATCTGCACCTTGGCATTTTTGTTTGCTGGATTTTTTTATACGCTCTTCTTAAGACCGGCAACCAATTTCAAGGGAGAGGAAGTGGTGATTTTAATACCAAGTTCAAAAGCAAATAAAACATTTGTAAAAAATAAAATCAAAGCATCGATCAAACCTGCTCAATACACGAGCTTTCTGGCGCTGGCTGAATGGTTCGGCTACTGGGATCACATCAAAGCAGGAAGATATATCATTAAAAAAGATGCAAGCATATTCAGTTTTTTCAGAAAACTCAATGGAGGTAGACAAACCCCGATCACCCTCACCATCAACAAATTCAGGACCAACAAAGATCTCGCCAAATACGTTGCAACAAAATTTGAATTCACCGAAGCTGAATTGTTGAAATTTATTTCTAACAATGATTCGATCGCCTCATTGGGCATCAATTCCCAAACGCTGATGACATGTATCATTCCAAATACATATGAAATATACTGGAATGTGAGTCCCAGGGAATTCATGGAAAGGATGAACAAAGAATCAAATGATTTTTGGACTGAAAGCAGAATCGAAAAAGCGAAGGAACTGGAACTTTCAAAAGAAGAGATCTATACCATTGCTTCCATTGTAGAAGAAGAGACCAACGACAACGATGAAAAACCATTGATCGCAAGTGCATATGTCAATCGGCTTAAAAAAGGAATGAACCTAGGGGCTGATCCCACCATTAAGTTTGCATTGAACAATTTTGGACTCAAAAGAATTACACTCGCCCATATCAATGCATCTAAATCCTCACCTTATAACACTTATAAAAACAAGGGCTTGCCTCCGGGTCCCATTTGTACAGCATCCATAGCCTCCATTGACGCAGTTTTAAAGGGCGAGAAGACAGACTATTTGTATTTTTGCGCAAAGGAGGATTTCTCAGGCTCACATAATTTTGCAGCGACTGCTGAAGAGCATTTCAAAAATGCTAAAAAATATCAGCGGGCACTGGACAGTCTGAAGATTCATTAATCTACAATGATCAAACTACAAAGGATCATCATTGAAAGTTGGCCGGTCAAACCAATCATTGACTGGTCGAAAAAAGTTATACTACCCGGATTCGAAGGAATTCCTCTGTACGATGTAGTTGTTTTTTTTATGAAACAAACCCAGCAAATAGGATTGAATGAAAGAGCTGCCGCTGTTGCATTTAATTTTCTAATGGCCATCCCTCCTCTCTTCATCTTCCTGTTCACCACTCTTTCGTTTTTTCCAGGCTCGAAAAAACTATACAGCGAAATTCTGATTCTGCTCAAAAATATAGTTCCCGACAACAGAACTTATCTGATGATCAAAAGTGTAACAGACGATTTTTTCTCTGCAGGAACCGGCACGCTTTCATTTGGATTGTTGCTTGCACTTTATTTCTCATCGAATGCAACTATTACCCTGATGCGTACATTCAGAAAATCCATGTTGCACATCGAAATTGAAAACAGAAATTTTATCCAAATCAGGCTGACGGCCATACGGCTGACTTTCATCATCGTGCTGTTGATATTGGCAACGATTCTTGTCATGTTCACACAAAGTATTTTTATTGGATATATAGCAGAGATATTGAAAATAAAAAATCACTCCCTCGACTGGCTGATTGCTGCAACTCAGATCTTACTTACAGTTATGCTGATATTTTTTGCCATCGGACTGATTTATAAATACGCTCCTCATGTGCAGAAAAAATGGAAAATAAGAACCCCAGGATCTATTTTAGCAACCATATTGATCATCACATTTTCTTACCTTTTTTCTTATTGGGTCAACAACATTGCAACCTACAATAAAATATATGGTTCTCTTGGAAGCATCTTGATTTTGATGTTCCTGGTATTTGTGAATTCCCTCGTACTCTTGATTGGATTTGAACTAAATGTTTCCATTAATTCGATCAAAACTATTTCAGAAAAAAGACAACAATCCTGATATGATACCACAACCTCGTCCTTTTATACTGGCTGAAACCAATTGGAAAGAAATCCAACAGCATTCATTTGATATCGCCGTGCTTCCCTGGGGTGCGACCGAAGCACATAATTATCACATGCCTTATGCTACAGATAATTATCAGGTAGATGCCATTGCATATCAATCAGCTGAAAAAGCCTGGAACAAAGGGACGAAAGTCCTGGTACTCCCAACCATCCCTTTTGGAGTCAACACCGGACAAATCGACATAGCCTATTGCATGAACATGAATCCATCCACACAATTGGCAATTTTAAAAGATGTATGTGAAGTTGTCATCAGACACGGTGCAACCAAGTTCATTATTTTAAACGGACATGGAGCAAATAATTTTGTTTCAATGATCAGAGAATTGGCGGGACTGTTTCCTTCACTTTTTATAAGTGTCATCAATTGGTATCAATCAGCTAAGAAAGATGATATATTTGAAAACAAAGGTGATCATGCAGACGAAATGGAAACAAGCGTGATGATGCACCTCCATCCTGAATTGCTCTTGCCAATTGAAATGGCAGGGGATGGTGCCAACAAAAAATTCACCCCAAAGGGTTTACAGGAAGGCTGGGCCTGGACACAAAGACCTTGGACGAAAATCTCCCAAGACACTGGTTCTGGTGATCCATCCAAGTCAAGTGCTGAAAAAGGAACACGTTTCATTGAAAGATGCACTGATCATATCTGTGATTTTTTCTGTGAAATCAATCAGAAATCCATTGATACACTTTTAAAATAAATCATACATGCTCCCAAAAACCTCCCTATTGCTTTTCATTTGTTCAACCTATTTTTCAGTCAACGGTTTTTCACAAACCTATTCTTCAGATTCAACGAAACTAATCGACCCTGAAAAACAATTGTCCGAAGTCATCGTTTTTGGTGCTGAAAAAAAACAACAGAAATTAACCTCTACTCCAAATGCTATTACCCTGATTGATAAGAATAACATAAGAATTCTTAGAATTTGGGAAATCAATCAATTACGTGGTATTGCGCCCAATTTCAATCTTGCCCATTCTGGAGACAACCGGAACATTGCCAGCATCAGAGGAATTGTTACAACCTCCTACGATCAAGCTGTTGCTACTTATATTGATGGCGTTCCTCAATTCAATCTAGACACTTACATACCGCAACTCAACGATATCGAAAGCATTGAGATTATCCGGGGAGCACAAGGAACATTTTATGGTAGAAACAGCATGGGTGGTGTTATCAACATTATTACCCAAGCACCTAAAAACAAGCCCAGTCTCCAAGCCGATTTAAATTATGGAAACATGGGACAAAAGAGGGCAAGTATCCAATTTAAATCTCCACTCATCAAGGATAAATTGTTCTTGAGTTCATCGTATTTGTATGATGCAAAAAATGGGTTTTACACCAATGATTTTACAAACGATTCATATGACAGGCAGCAACAGCGACTTGCCAATATTCAATTAAAATATGCAATGAAAATGAATTGGTCTTTGCAAGCTGATTACAAAAATTACAATGGAAAGAACAAAGGTGCATTTCCACTGAATGGAGATGCTGAGAGTGCATTTAAAAAGCCATTTCACCTGTCACAGAATCAGACAACTTCCATGAATGATTTAACAAATAACCTCTCGTTGATACTGCAGCACAAAGGATCTAAAACAAATATAACCCTACAAACATCTTATCAGCAGAATTACAGGTATTACGACAATACATTGGATGCTGATTTTTCACCGTTCTCCATCATCGGCATTTTCAACAACTATGGCAAACGTTATAACAATGTGAAGGCATTGACCAATGAATTGAGGATTCAATCAGCCGATACAAAAAACAAAAAAATCAATTGGTCTACTGGTTTATTTCAGTATACCAATAACAGTCCAACAAAACAAGCCACTGTTTTTGGGAAAGACGCTGGATATATAGGGGTACCTGACAAAGATTTTTCATTGATTTCATATAATTTGTCAAATACAAATGGTTTTGCCGGATACGGACATGGAACCTACCAAATGACTGAAAGACTCTCAATACAAGCTGGAGCGAGACTTGATTATGAAAATCGAAAACTCACCGTAAGAAGTGAATATGAGAAGCAACCTTATCCTGCATTTCCACTGGTTTCAGATACCAGCGGTCAAAAAAGTTTTGTTGCTTTCTCACCTAAAATAGGATTCAACTACGTTGTTGCAAATCAAACATTCCTGCACTTCAACTACAGCAGGGGTTTCAGATCAGGGGGATTGACAAATATCTCCAGCGACCCTTCTCAGGTACCACTGACTGCATTCTTACCGGAATATTCCAATATGTTTGAAATCGGTCTGAAGGGCATGAACCAAAAAAAGACCATTCAATATGCATTGACTGCATTTTACAATCATGTAACGAATATCCAAACTCCTTTCTTGGTTTTGCCGGATGCAATAACCATAACAAAAAACGGTGGAGTCATGCGCAGCAATGGATTTGAGTGGGAATTCACAGCAAAACCTATGAAGGGATTTACACTCCAATACAATGCAGGATTTACTTCAGCCAAGTATAAAACCTTCACAACCGTCAGCAATGGAGCACAAATAGATTTGAATAACAAAAAGCAAATATTTACGCCTTCTACTACCCAATTTTTGTCAGCTACTTATCAGAAAAAACTGGGTAAACAAGAGCTGTGGAGCAATGTGCAATACATGTATACAGGAAATCAGTATTTTGATTTTGCCAATACCATAGAGCAAAAAGCGTACGGTTTGTTAAATGGTCAGGTGGGAATGAAGTTCTCAAAATTGAATCTCTCTATTTGGGCAAGAAATATCACCAACAAGAGGTATATCAGTTATGCCTATGATTTTGGAGCAGTTCATTTGGGCAATCCAAGAACGATCGGTGCTGGACTTTCCTATACTATTTTATAAGTCATTGTTGATCTGGATACCCAATCCGGGTCCAACTGGTATTTCCCAGGCATGGTTTTCAAGTACAAGTCCGGTTGCAAGATCCTCTTTCAGTAAAAGAGGTCCATCTGCATCCAGGTAATCAACCAAGGGTGATAAGTGAATCATGGCAGCTGTACCAATGGATGATTCGTTCATACATCCCAACATGATCTTTAACCCTTTTTTTCTAGCAGCAGTAATCATATCCAATGCAGGTGTGATGCCGCTGCACTTTGTAAGCTTGATATTGATGCCATGAAAAGATTCGGCACAGGGATCGATATCTTTTCCGTTTACACATGATTCATCTGCAAGCAAGGGTATTGTAGAAAATGATTTCAATTCTTTCATCTCAGACCAGTGATTGACCGGAAGCGGTTGTTCAATCAGTTCAACTCCCAAAGAAGACAAGGCCGGCAACATCTCCTTTGCCTGTTGATAAGTCCACCCCGCATTGGCATCCACTCTGATAGCAGCATTGCTTTCATTTCTGACGGCCTCAATGATTTCCAGATCATGCATACCCCCTACTTTTATTTTATATGTAGGAGCTTGGTGCTGTCTGACTTTATGCAACATCATCTCTTTTGAATCGATTCCAATGGTATAATCTGTAAAAGGAAGATGGGATGTATCTAGCTGTAACAATTTGCTGAGTGACTGCTTACGCATTTTACCGAATAGGTCCCATGCAGCCATATCCAATGCACAAACTAGAAAGGGGTTGCCCGGAATCAGGTGATGTAAAAAATGCCAAAAGCGCTTTGGATCTGTTAAAGAAAATTTTTCAATGGCGGTTCTATACTTCGCAAGATCATCTGCCATTTGTTGAGTGGTGATATTGTAGTAAGAGATGGCAGGTGCTTCTCCGTACCCTTTCAATCCTCTCCATTCCAACTCAACTACAAAAGTACTTTGATGTGTTTTGGTTCCCTTTGAAATGGTAAAGGGAAACGCAAACGCCAAATCTTTTTGCCAATATTGAATGGTTAACACTATCGTCCGTTGGAAGTGATAAAATATTTCAACAGCTCATTGAAGTCGTTTTTCTCTTGAAGCTCTTCAATATTCAAAGGCATTCTGTATCGCCAATAATGATGGGGGTCTCCTGGCACATTGATGCGTTCTTGATGGGGGTCAGACAACCTCAATGTTTCATCCATGGCAAAAAGATCCTGTATTTGAAACACAGCCCACATGGCTGGAGAAGAAATATGTTGAAGAATGATAGATTTCGCGACATGTATATTCGCATCGTGCGGCGCATCTCCAAACTGCCACATTTCCTGGTTATAAAATTGCTGAGAGGCAGTTCGGTCCTCCAACCACCACTCACGAATGGTGCTCATGTCGTGGGTAGATGGTGTAACGACAGAAAGGTAGGATGCTTGAGCTGGATTATAAAAATGGGTATTGATTTTTTTTGGCATTCGTTGGACTTCCATGCATAAAATTCCCAGGTATGCCATGACATCTGGAACGCAGTGAGGAACCATACCTAAATCCTCTCCACAGATCAACATCTCTGTACTTCTTTTCAAAGAAGGCAGTTTTTTCATTGCTTCGGTTTTCCATACATTTTCCTGACGGTGAAAGTAATAATCATAGTACAACTCCATCAGTGAGTGCTGGATATTTGAAGGAAGATGGTGAAAAGAAAGTGTTTGCTGCACATTGAATCTGAAATGGTATTGATTTTTATGCTCCGGATCTTTGTGCAAAATGATATTGCTATGCAAATTGAACAACACCTGCTTGAGTTCAGCATGCTGATCACTTTCTCCTAAATCATGAAAGTATTTTTCAATTTTTCTTTGTGAATCAAATGCTGGCTTGAATGCATAGTACCCATCTTTGGTTGGATGCAAAAATCTTTTTAAATCAATTTCATTTCCGCCTGATATTTCCCATAACACTGTATCATTCATATAGGGAGTACAGAGTCTATCGATGGTCAAATGAATGCCATTGTCATCCAATTCAGCTTGGGTGATGGGAATGGCCGGCACAAATCTTCCCATGATACCCTCAACAGCATCAACCGGAATAGACCATATCCTGAAAAATCCGAGAATATGATCAATTCTGAATGCATCAAAATAATTAGACATTTGTTCAAATCGCTGCTTCCACCAGGCATAATTGTTCTTGCGCATGGTCTCCCAGTTGTACGTGGGAAATCCCCAGTTTTGTCCCTTGATCGCAAAATCATCCGGAGGAGCTCCAGCCTGCATTTCAAGATGATAAAGTGTTGGATCTATCCAAGTATCTACCCCGAATCTGTTTACACCAATTGCAATATCACCTTTTAAAACAATGCCTTTTTTGTTGGCGTATTCATGTGCATCTTTCAGTTGCAGATGAAGATGGTATTGTATGAAATAGTGAAGTGCAATTTTTTTATAGTGCTTGGATTCTTTGGATGTAAGTTTATCAATCAGTGGCTGACTGAATACACTGAATTCTTCCCAATTGGCAACATCAGGTGACTTGTATTTATCTCTCAAAAAAGAGAAAACAGCATAGGGCTCCAGCCACGCGCTGTTTTTTTGAAAGAATGTCAGAAATTCCTTGTCATCAAAAAGATCTTTGTCCTGCGCTTCAAACAATAAATTCAATGCGTCGAGCTTGTATTTCATTACTTGCTCATAGCAAACTCCTTCATTTTCATTGAGCGTTGATTTGTGGGAGATGATTTTGCTGATGATCTTCTTATGTTTGGCACCTGCAACGGTTTCAATCGAAATATACAATGGATGCAATGCGAAAGCTGATATGGCAGCATATGGATAGGAATCAGCCTTTGTATGAGTGGATGTAGTATCGTTGACAGGTAACAATTGAATCATCTTCATCGAAACCTTGGATGCCCAGTCAACCAATGTTTTGATATCATTGAACTCCCCTACTCCAAAACTTTTATTGGTTCTCAGGCTGAAGACAGGAATAGCCAGGCCCGTTCCCCTAAAACGTTCATCCAATCGAACAAATCCGTCTTGAATGATGAAGGATGTATCATTCAAAGGCTGACTCAAGATCCTATTTGAACCATGCTCATATCTCAAGAAAGCACCATACTCATTCAATACGCAATATTTATATTCCAGGAACGAGGCATCCGTCAGTTTATCTACCTGTGCAACCCATGCAGCGCCATCGTAATTCATTTTTACTCCTCGCTCAGGAGTCCAATTTCCGAAGTATTCATTGTTCCCAACCACAACCAATCTTTCATCCTTGCCGAGTAAAGGCGCAAATGCCTTAATAAGTATTTGTTTATTGCCTGACTTATTGAAGGTTTTTTTCCTCTTTGTTGTAAAAATATTTTTGAAAGGTGCTGTATAAAAATTGTTTTCGATCGACCCCATGTCAATCCATGTATCCAGCACAATTGCATCCTCATTCAAATCTGACAAATCAATCATCCTGTTTTCGCCCCAATCCTCGATGGAATTTCCCTGATCATCTGTATAGATATAGGTATATGTAAGGAGCGGAAATTTCTTTATTTCATTGCTGGACAATTGAATATCCACTCGCCAATGTTGCTGGTCGTGATAAATCATATTTACCGCATCGGCAAAATTTCCACCTCCCAACTGAGGGATATTGCCTGCAATCTTCAGGTTTTGTCCGGGCTTCGTCGAAAATCTCAAATAAAGGCTAAGCAACATATTCTATCCTATTGGAGCGCAACAAGTTACGGAAATTCAAGTAAGTGTAGTGAGTACACATTAAAAAAACATGTCTACTGAAGAATTTTTTTCCCTCTATAAATCTTGTTTTACATTTGCTTATAAATCAAAGGTATATGACCAAGAGCCAAAAAAACATGTTCTGGATGCTATTCTTCATTTCATTGGCCCTTTCTGTTGCAGTCTATTTCTTTATTCCAGATTTGGTTTCGATCATGGTAGTTCCAGTTGTGACTACTTTCGCAAAGGCACTCGACCTCATTTAATC
>Ga0192647_100748_pt1 | contig 22440 bp, 13 predicted proteins | sample LauGreFa1BDMLBSN_2_FD_133046 | JGI IMG/M metagenome (GOLD analysis project Ga0192647, IMG submission 133046) | Freshwater lake microbial communities from Lake Michigan, USA - Fa13.BD.MLB.SN - reassembly | ecosystem: Environmental > Aquatic > Freshwater > Lake | place: Lake Michigan, USA...
CTCGACCACGACAAGCTGCTGTTCAAGTACCAGGGCCTGGACCAGAAACTCATCGGCGTCGTCCCGGCGAAGGTCGTCAAGGGGATCTTGAGTTAGCGGTGAGAGGTTGGCGGTTAGGGGTTGGTGAGCTCACCACGCATCACCCTCGTCTCCGCCATCGTCTCCGCCATCGACCCCGCCATCGACCCCGCACTCGTCCCTGCACTCGACTCAGCACTCGATCCAGCACTCCCTCCTACCCCCTTGCCTTCCGCCGCCTCCATCCTGCTTCGTTGGCTCACGCTCCTCGCCGGCGTGTGCCTCGTGGTCGGAGCCGCGGGTGCTGGCTTCCTCCATGCGCTCGCGTGGGTAGGACGCACCTTTGAGGCACACCTCTGGCTGGTCTGGACCTTGCCGTTCCTGGGGCTTGCCATGACTTGGGTCTATGCCCGCCTAACCCCGGGCAGCGCGGGTGGCGTTCGTACCCTCCTCGGCCAAATCCGCCAACCCGGCGACCCGTTGCCCCTGGCGATGGGTCCGGCGATCATCGGTACCACCCTGCTCTCCCACCTGGGTGGTGCCTCCGTCGGCCGGGAAGGCACGGCCCTCCAGATGGGAGGGGCCTTGGCGGACCGCCTAGGCGGCCCGTGGCGGCTTCCTGATGAGGAGCGCCGCACCTTGCTCCTCTGCGGGGTCAGCGCGGGCTTTGGGGCCGTTTTCGGCACGCCCTTCGCGGCGTCGGTCTTCGCCCTCGAATTCGTCCGCCTCACCGCCGGGTGGTGGTACCGGCTGCCGCTCTGCCTCCTCGCCAGCCTCGGGGCCGATGCGGTCGGTCGCCATCTCTGCGGGGCCGTCCATACGGACTTCCGCCTGATCCTCCCGCCCGACCTGACCGTGGCAGGGTTCCTATGGTCCGCGGCCCTCGGCATCACCTTCGGCCTGGTCGCCCGCAGTTACTTGGCCTTCGTCACGTTCAACCGGAGTTGGAAGCCCACCGGGCAAGGACCGCTCCCCTCGCCTTACCACGCGATCTTCGCCGTGGGCCTCCTCTACGCGGGGCTGGTCTGGTTCGGTCAGCTCGCGCCGTTCACCGGACTCGGGATCGACCTGGCGCAGGACGCCGCCCAATACCCGGTCTCGCCGCTCGTCTCCGCACTCAAGTTCCTCCTCACCGCCCTCTGCATCGGCGCGGGCTTCCGCGGAGGGGAAGTGACCCCGCTCTTCGTCATCGGCGCGTGTCTTGGCAGCGGACTGGCCGACCTCACCGCGCTGCCGGTCGCCGTCGGCGCCGCCCTCGGGTTCGTCGGCGTCTTCGCCGGCGCCGGCGCCGTGCCGCTCGCCGGCACCGTGATGGCCTGCGAACTCTTCGATCCGCAACTCACCCCCTATGCCGCCGTCGCCTGTGCCCTCAGTTGGCTCGTCGCCGGGCGACGGGGGCTGTATTCGGAGTAGCCGGGCCAGAACAAGGCTCGCATGCCACGCCGTATGCATTTTCTTTGGCACAACCATGCGCCGACTTGCCGTCCTCGCAACGCTGTTCGCCTCCCAAGCGTGGGCCGAGCAGCCGTCGCGTGAGCCGCTGAACGTCTCCGGGATTTACCCCCACCTGACGGTCTTCAACTCCGATCCCAAGCGCGAACGGCCGGAAATGGAATGCGGCCTCGGCGCCGCCGTACCCTGGGCCGGCAAGCTCTGGAGCACGACCTACACGTCGCATGCGCTCGGCCGCGGCAACGACAAGTTGTTCGCCATCCGTCCGGACATGTCGCTGGAAGTCCGCCCGGAGAGCGTGGGCGGGACGAGCGCCTGCCGGATGATCCACCGCGAGTCGCGGCAACTGTTCATCGCTTCTTACGCGATCGACGAGGCCGGCAAGGTCCGGGTGATTCCCCGGGACAAGTTGCCCGGTCGCCTCACCGCCTTGGCCCGGCATCTCACCGACCCGGTGAACAAGGTGCTCTACCTGACGCAGGAGGGCGCGCTCTATGAGGTGGACGTCCACACGCTCGAGGTGCGCGAACTGTATAGGAAGCCGCTGCCTGGCTGGCACTACAAGGGAGCCTGGACCGCGCACGGCCGCCTCTTCGTCGCCGCCAACGGCGAGGACCCCGCCCCTTCGCCTTTCTGGAAAGTGGACTACACCAGTTCGGCGACCAAGTTCGAGACGGAGAAGTTGACCTGGCAGTTCCTCCAGACGCCCTACCAGCCGCTCGCCAAACCACGCAACAAGGGCCAAACTCAGTGGCGGGGCCTGAGCGAGGACATGGGTAACCTCGGCGAGTGGGACGGCCAGCAGTGGCGTCTGCTTTCACGCCGACAGCACCTCGATATCAGCGGGCCGGGCGGCCTGACGGGCGCGCAGAACGACGCGGAGCCGGTCTGGGCCTTGGGCTGGGACCTACGCTCGACGTTCATCCGCGTCCGTTCGGCAGGCGGCGCATGGACGACCTATCGCCTGCCGAAGCCGAGCTACACGGCGGACGGCATCCATGGCTCGAATACCGAGTGGCCGCGCATCTGCGAGGTCGGCCCGGGGCCGCGCCTGATGTTCCTGCACAATGGTCTCTACGAGTTGCCGGAATTCTTCGCCCCCGGCCGCGCGGCAGGTCTTCGACAGGTCTCGACCGCGTTGGTGACCGTCACGGACGTCGCCAACTGGAACGGTCGGCTGGCCCTCAGCCTACAGCAGACCTCCGTGCACGGCATCCCGTTCCTCGTCCCCGGACAGCCGCACTCCAATGTGCAGTTCCTGCCGCGGGCGGACCTAGCCAAATGGGGACCGGCCGCGGCCCGCGGTGGCGTCTGGGTGGAAGACGCGGTCAAGTCGGACATCCCGAGCGACGCGCTCCTGATCGGGGGCTACCGCCAGCGCTGCCTACACCTGGTGAATCACGGGGACCAGCCCTTGGACTTGACCCTCGAGGTCGATGTCCGGGGCGATGGAGAGTGGACCACCCTCTCCGCTCATACGCTGCCCGCGAAGAACTACTTGCCGGTCATCCTCCCCTCCACCTTGTCCGCCGAATGGGTTCGCGTGAAAGCAGGCCAGGACGGCGTGGCCACCGCTTACCTCGAGGCCAGCACGCCGCGCCCCGAGAGCAAGGACGAAGCCGACCTGTTCCGCGGCCTGAGCCGGGGCGCTCCGACGTCTCAAACCATCCGGGGCATCGTCCGGGCGGGCTTCCCCTCGAATAACCTGCAGTTCCTGCGGGCGGACGGACGCTACTTCGAATTCGACCAGAACCTAACGCCTCGGGTCGTCGAATCCACGGCGACCTCCCAGAAGTTGGCGGAGACGCACGCCATCGAGCCGGGCTTCATCCAAGATGCGTCCTCCTTGGTGCTCACCCGTTACGACGGGAAGAAATTCCGCCTCCCCAAAGGCCCGGCCAACCTCCGCGAAGGCTCCGTCGCCCGCGGCGTCCGGGAATGCATCCAGGAACGCTTCCTCGCGAACTACCAAGGCACCTTCTACGAAGTCCCGCGCGGAGGCTCCACCCCGCAGGGCCTGCGCAATATGCCGGACTTCCAGCGCATGAAGCCGGTCGCCTCGCACGACCGCGCCGTGCATGACTTCTGCACCTGGCGAGGACTCTTGGTCATCAGCGGGGTCGACCCGCAGGCCGCGGCGGATGGCCATGTCTTCGGCGACGCGGAGGCCAAGCTGTGGTTCGGCGCCATCGACGACCTCTGGAAACTCGGCAAGCCCACCGGTGAGGGCGGCCCCTGGAAGGAGACGGCCGTCAAGGCCACCCAAGCCAGCGACCCCTACCTCATGGCCGGCTACGACCGGAAAACGCTGACCCTCTCCCACGATGCGGCGGAGAGCGTGACCTTCGACCTGGAGGTCGATTTCTATGCCGCGGACGAGTGGCACCGCTACCGGCGTGTCGTCGTTCCGGCTGGCCAAACCGTCCGCTTTGATTTCCCCGACGGCTTCGCCGCCCACTGGATCCGACTGAAGGTCGATCGCGACTGCCGCGCCAACGGCCAGCTGAAGTATGAATAAGCGAATGGTCATCGCCGCCGCCGGCCTCCTGTGGGCCGTGATGGCGCTGTCGACGGCGGTCAGGGCCCACGACCAGCTTTCGCCCCTGCAGCGCGCGATCCTGGCCGCACCGCCGGCGCCCATCCCGGCGGCGACGTTCCGCTTCGACGCTCCCGCCGGCCCACATTTCACCGAAGCCGAGAAGGAAGCGCAGCGGGAGCGCGGCAAGGGCGTCATGCCCCTCGTGCTGGAGGCCTTTCGGCGCGGACAGGCCGAAGTGCGCATTCCGCCCGGCGACTACCGCTTCGGCCAGGAACGCTACATCGGCAACCGGGCGATCTTCCCCCTCGGCTTCGAGGACCTGCAACGCGACCCGGAGCATCCGTTCGTGATCGACGCGACCGGCGCGACGTTCTGGTTCGACCTCGATGATCGGCAGATGCCACCGGGCCATCGCTGCGTAGGCTTCCGGAATTGCCGCAACCTCGTCCTGCGCGGCGCCACCATCGACCGAGGGACGCGCGGCTGCATCGAAGGTCGCATCACCCGCATCGACCGGGCCGGCAATCGCTTCGAAATCCAACCCTCCCCGGGCGTCGTGGTCCCCGCCACCTACAAGGGGGGCGACGAACAACGGTTGCTCCCCTTCAAGGCCGACGGCCGTTTCTGCGTCGCCCTTTACGACCTGCAGGCCGGCGTCCGCAAGCTACGCTTCAAGGACATCACCCCTTCCGTGGAAGGCCGCTATTGGGTCACCATGGTCGATCCCGAACTCATGGAACGTCTCCACGATCCCGCCTGGGCCAAGGCCTATGGCGACTTGGGCGTCCTACAGGTTGGCGATGGCCTGTCCTGCCTCTACACCTCCGCCGGCGCCGTCGTGCTTGAGGATTCGGCCAACATCACGCTCCACGGGGTCAGCGTCTACGTCGCCAAGGGAGGCCCCTCCGAAAGCGGGGGCGACGGTGCGCATCTCTGGAAAGACTGCTATTTCGGCCCACGTCCCGGCACCAGCCAGTGGAAGGGCGCCGACGGGTTCCTCTGCCGATCCACCCGGTTCGGCGCGACCCTCGACAACGTCACGATCCGGCACACCGCGGACGACCTTCAAAATTTCCACGGCATCTGGGCCAAGGTCCAGTCGGTCTCCGGCCGGGACGTCACGCTCGAGCCCAACCCGTCGCTGAGGCCGACGCTGGATAACGCCCGCCCCGGGGATCGGCTCCGCTTCATCCATCGACGCACCGGCGTCCTGCTCGGCGAAGCCAAGCTCGTCGCCCATCAAGGCGGGCGGCTCACCTTGGACCGCGAAGCGGCGCCGTTCGCCGAAGGGCAAGCCTCCTGGCCGGAACACGAGTGCGCCGGCTGGGTGGTGCAGAACTGCCGCTGGGAGGATAATTTCCAGCGCTTCCTCATCATGTCGGGGCCGGGCACCGTCCGCGGGTGCACCTTCGTGCGCATGGGCAGCAACCTGTCGCTGAACACCGGCATGGGGCTGGTGGGCGGAATCCCCAGCGACATCCGCATCCTCGACAACGAGTTCATCGACGTCAATCCGCGGCCCCGCGGCGCCGCCATCGACGCCTATGCCCATAACGCCCAAGGGAAGAAGGGCGTCCCCGCCATCGAGCGCCTCGTGATCCGCGGGAATACCTTCACCCGGACCGGCGGTCCGGCCTTGAACCTCATCGGCATCGCCGAGAGCCGGATCGAGGGCAACCGCATCGCCGCTCCCGTGCGAGCGACGTTGCTCGCACGGCCGCAGGAGGCCGCCGACCGCCAGGCCATCCTGCTGCGCCAAAGCCGCGACGTCGTCTTGGCGGGGAATACCCTGAGCGACCCCGCGCAGGCCACCCTGCCCGATGCGACCAGCGGTAGCGCCATCGTCGGCCTTGAGGAGAGCCAACGCATAACCTTGGACGGCGCACCTCTGACCTCGCCACCGAAGGAGCCCGTCAAGGCCAAGCCAGCTCCCACGCCCGGCGCGAAGTAGGCCGTCCTCTCAGACCGTGAAGTCGAAGACCATCACGCGGGCGAGGTTCGGGACGACGACCAGCTTGACGCGCTCGTGCTCGGGGTGCGGGAGGTACTCGTCGCGGCTCTTCGGGGAGTCGAAGGTCATGACGAAGCCGTGCGTGAACCCGTCGTTCAGGCCTTCGTCGCTCTGGTAGACGCCGTGCTGCATCGAGAGCAGGCCGGGGATCTTGCCGACCATGCCGCGCATCTCGGCGAAGCAACGGTCGATGGTGGCCTGGGTGACCTCGGGTTTGAAGACGAAGGTGCCGTAGTGGTAGACCATGGTTTTAGTGAAGGGAGTTCAGAGTGCGGAGTGCAGAGTACAGATTAAATGCAAGTCTGCGGAGTGAAAGTCAAAGCGTGCTCGGTGATATTCAACACGTCCTCAGTTGGCGCTCAATCCAGTACTCCGTACTCGGTACTCCGTACTCTTGCGCAAGTTACTTGGCGCCCACCCACCCCAGCGCGTTGAGCAACAGCTTCTGGTACGCAGGGTGATCGTGGGAGTGCTCGTCGTGGCCGAGCGCGATGCAGACGATGCGGGCCTTGGGGTGCTGGACGACCCAGACGGAAGGGAGGATGGTCGACTGGCCTTCCTTCGGGTTCTGGCGCGGGATGGTGCCGAGGACCTCGGCGCCTTCCGGGCGGGTGAGCTCTACGTTGTAGCTCTCGTCGCGGATCTTGAAGGTGGCGGGCACGCCGGCCATGACGGGGTGTGCGGGCTTGGTCACGGTGAACGGGAATTCGCTGTGGCCGTGGCCACGGGCGCCACCGCAGACGAACTCCTCGTTGTACTTGGTCTCGAGCGGCCAGTTGTACCAGGTGGCGGCATGCAGGAGGACGACACCCTTCCCCGCCCCGACGAAGTCGCGGATGGCCTTCTGGAATTCAGGCGTACCGAACTGTCCATGGTTGCCGCTGAACAGGAAGAGGTCGGCCTGCGGGAGGAGTTCGAGGGTCTCCTTGAGGTTCGGGGTCGCGGCGACGTCGTAGCCGGCGTTCTTGGCGACCTGGCCGTCGATCCCGAGGAAGAACTTCGGGAAGTTGTGCGAGCTGCCGGCCCCGGCAACGAGGACGCGGAGTTGGCCGGTCTTGCGGGCGCCGAACTTCTGGCCGGTCGGGGCGGTGGTGCGGGGGTTGTCGGCCGGGAGGTCGCCGTCCTTGATGGTCGGACCCTTCGCCTTGGCCTTACCAGGAGGCGGAGGCGTAGGCTGGGTGCCCTTGGGCGGGTTCGGGGCGCCACCGATCTCGGCGGTGATGGCCACCGTGGTCGGAGCGACGGTGTTGCCCGGGCTCGTCAGGACGACCTTCTCGATCACCTCCGGACCATCGACCGCGACGACCAGGGTGCGGACGTGGTGGCTCTTCACCAGACCGGCGGCGATCTTGGAACCAGGGACCTCCGGGTCGTCCGGGTAGTAGTCGGCGAAATCGCGGCCGGCGAAGTGCGTCACGACCTGCTTGCGACCACCGACGAACCGGATTTCCACGGTCTGGGCCGGAAGGCCCTGGATGCCCGCCCAGCCGCCGACGGCGCCGAGGAAGTGCAGGCGGGTGGCGGCGACCCCCACGGGGATCTCGACGCTCTGCGGGAAGGACTGCGAATAGGCCCGACCGGCGCCGCCCTTGAGGACGATGACGTTCTTGCCGTCCTTGGCCTTGGCCGGGTCGAGGATGATGTAGGGCACGCCGTTGGCGGTGACCTGGCCGAACTTCACGAACGGCAGCGTATCGCCCTTGGTCTCGCGGTTGGCGTAGAGGCCCCAGCGGGTGTCGGCGGTCATGGCGGCCGAGAGGTCGAGGAGCTGGAAGCTCCCGACGGTCACGCCATTGACGGGCACGGCCACGCTGCGGAGGTAGGTGATGATGTTGCGGAGACCTTCGGCGCCGAGGGCCTCGAAGCCTTCGGGCATCAGCGAGGTTTCGACGCGCGTGCGGGCGGCGATGTCGGCCACCTTGACCTCGATGGTCACGCCACCGGCCATCTTCAGCTTCAGGGCGACGGCGTTCTCGCTGCCGATCAGGGCCTGATGCTGGGTGCCGTCCTTGAGCTTGATGTTCCAGGTCCGGTGCTCGTCGTCGACCATGCGGTTGGGGTCGACGATGTGCACGAGGAGTTCGGACGCGGGATGCGCGCCGATGCCTTGGAGGTTGGGGCCGACATCATAACCGGCGTTGCCGACCTGGTGGCAGGTCTGGCAGGCGGCGACGAAGAGCTCCTTACCCTTGGCGGCGTCGCCGGGCTTCTCGACCTCGGCGCGGAGCTTGTTGATGATGTCGTCCTTGGCCGGGCTGGAACCGACGTTGAGCTTGGCCAGCACCTCGGCGGCGCGCTTGGCGACGGCGGCGTCGGGGTGGCGGGTGAGCTGGGAGGTCTGGAGCGGCCCGAGCTGCATCGGGGAGACGTGCTTGGCCTCGAGCTCGGCCAGGATCAGTTGGGCCCATTCGGCGCGGCTGATGAGGGCGCCGAAGAGCGACTGGCGCAGGAGTCCGGTGGACTTGCCGAGGGCGCCCGCGAGCAGCGGACCGGCCTGCACGTCGCCGGCGGCGACCACGGAGGCGACGATCGCGAGGCTGACGGATTCGGGCGTGGACTTGTCGGCCAGCGCGGCGACGACGGCGGCGCGGAAGGACGGACGGAGGTCGCGCAACGCGGTAAGGGTGCGGCCGGCCTGCAGGCGCACGGCCGGGGCGGCGGCGGCATCGGCGAGCACGGGGACGAGGCGCTCACCGATCGGGAGCAGTTCATTGCCGAGGGCGGCCACTTGGTTCCACTGCACGGCGAGGCTGGCGGCACCGGCGGCCAGTTCGAGGTCCGTGGAGGCGAGCAGGGACTTCAGCGCTTGGGTGTCGGCGACGGCGGCGGTGCGGCGTTCGGTGAACTCCCGGAGGACGACCTTGGCGACGGCGACGTTGGCGCCCTTGGAGGCGGCCGCGAGGACGCGGGCAACGCCTTCGGGCTGGTTGGCGGTCGCCACGGCGGCCGCGAGCGAGCGGGCGAACTCCACGACCTCCTTGGAGGAGACCGAACCGGCGAGCAGACCTTCGAGCGTCGGGACCGGGTTGGACGAAGCGGCGGCGGTGGCGGCGGCTTTGGACCATTCATCGGTGAACTGGGACTGCGCCGAGAGGAGCAGCAAACCGGCGTCGGCGGTCAACGGGGCGGAGCCCATCGCGCGGAGCGCGGCCAGACGGACGCGGCCATCGGCGTCGGCGAGCGCGGCCCGGAAGGCGGCGGTCGGGAGCGCGAGCTTGCCGGACTCGGCGGCGAGGAAGGCGTTCTTGCGCAGGGCGGCTTCCGGCGCGGCGGCGGCGGTGGCGAGCGTCGCGGGAGCGAGCTTGCCGAGACGCAGGAGCGCCCAGAGGGCCTGGATGCGGGCTTCGACGGCGGCGCCGGAGGTGAGCAAGGCGGACAGCGGGGCGACGGCCGCGGCCTGCGTGGCGTCGTCGCGGTCGAGGAGGACGCGGATCGCGTTGAAGCGCACGACCTTGCTGGGGTGCGTGAACGCGGCGACGAGGCCGGCCGCATCGGCCTTGGTCAAGTCGGGGTGCGCCTGCGCCGCGGCGGCTTCATGCTGGATGCGGTAGATGCGGCCGAAGTAGTGCTCGCGGTCGGGGCGGACCGAGGCGCCGGACTTGGAGTGCTGTGGGCCGCGGGTGTCGTTGTGGGCGACGACGGGCGTGTAGAAGTCGAGGATGTACATCGCGCCATCGGGGCCGAAGGAGATGTCGATCGGGCAGAACCAGTGGTCGGCCGAACGGAGCCACTCCTTGTTCTCGAGCAGGAGTTCGCCGCGGTAGAAGGCGCCATCGAGCACGAGCTTCTCGTGGTGCACGATGTCGAGGATGGGCTCGGACATCCACACGGTGCCGTGATATTCCTTGGGCCAGGCGCCCCCTTCGTAGACGGCGGCGGCGCAACCGGCCGAGTAATGGCCGACCTGGTCGATCTGCATCAGGGGGGCGCGGTCGGGCATGTCGGCGCGGGCGACCGGGCGACCGCGGTTGACGGAGTTGAAGGCCTTGGCGGGCGTGCCCGGAGCCTTGGCGAGGATCTGCTCGGGAAGGACGACGTGCTGGATGGGGTTACCATTGGTGGCCTTGCCGTGGTAGAGCTCCATGTCGCTCGTGACCTCATTGCCGAAGCTGTTGCCGCCGAGCGAGGCGACCTGCTCGATCGCGGAGCAATCGGGCTTGAAGCGGAAGGTACCCGGAGAGAGGCGGGCCATCGGCTCGCCGGTCTTGGCGTGGGTGGCGGTGCCGCCGCCGCCGTTGGAGGCGTAGATCCAGCCGTCGGGGGCGACGATGAAGTGGTTGGCGACGAAGTGGGTGTCGCCCGGGGTGAAGCCGCCATAGAGGAGGACTTCCTGGTCGGCCTTGCCGTCGCCGTTGGTGTCGCGGAGCCAGAAAATCCCCTTCTGCGCGACGACGATGACGCCGTCCTTCCAGATGCAGAAACCGGTGATCAGCTCGAGGCCTTCGTGGAAGACCTGCTTCTGGTCGAGGTTGCCGTCGCCCTTGGAGCTGACGAGGACCGAGATCTTGTCCTGGGCGGGGCGATCGTAGAGACCGGGCACCAGCACGCCACCCTCCTTCCAAGGTTCGGCGTTCAGGGTGCGGCGCCCGTTCGGGTACTCAGGGGTTTCCGCGACCCAGAGGCGGCCACGTTCGTCCCACTGGACGGCGATGGGCTTGTTGACGAGGGGCTCGGCGACGATGGAGGCGGCCTTGAAGCCGGGCTGCAGGCGGAACTGCGCGACGGCGTCGGCGGGCCGGCGCGGGCCGCCGACGGGGTAACGGAGGTCGGCGAGGTCCGCGGGCGTGCAGAGCTCGTCGAAGTCGGCGCGCTTGGCGACCCAAGCGACGCCGCGCTTGAGGAAGGCGTGGATGCTCGCATGGCGCAGGGTGGCGGCATCGCCCTGCAGGAGGACGACCGCGCGGTGCGTCGGCGCCTCGAGGACCCAGGACTGCGGCTGGATGTCGTAGACGGAGGCGCGGCCCGCCTCGGCCTTGCGGCGGGCATTGGTGACCTTGGAGGTGAAGGAGGCGGAGAGGATGTAGTTCTTCTCGTTCAGGGCGAGGTCGAAGACGGTGTCATCCTCGACGTCGAAGGTCGACATGCCCTTGACGAGCGGGTGCGCGTCGGAGCGGATGTTGAGCATGGTCGTCGCGCGGAACTTCTGGCTCTCGGGCGTCCAACCGCCGCCGAGGTTCTCGCGGCTCCAGTCGGTCGCGCCACCGGCGATGGCGCCGTGCACGACGACGAGGCCCCGGCCTGACTTGGCGAAGTCGACGAGGGCCTTCTGCGCGGCAGCGTCATAGGCGGCGAACTTGGATTGATGAAGGAGGGCGACATCCGCCGCGGCGAGGTCGGCCGCGAGCGGCGTCGTCGCACGCTTCACCTGCGCCCCACCCTGACCGAGGCTGGCGGCGAGATCGGCGCCGACGGCATCCTGGTCGCTGACGACCAAGACCCTCAGCGGAGCGGCGGAAAGGGACGCGACGGCGAGGATCAGGGCCAGACGCAGGAGGTGGCTGAAGCGGGGTAGCATGCCGTCATCAAAAGACCCTTCCCCGCCCCTACAAGATTTAGCGGTACATTCGTCCGCACCCCCCTACACCCAAACGCACATCGGGGACTAGTCCAGGCCCCCGGAACCGGCCCGGAAATGCGAGGGCGCGAACCCCGTGCTTTTCTTAAAGGCCGACGAGAAACTGTTGCCATTGGCGAAGCCGACCTGCTGGGCGATGGCCGCGAGCTTGACGTCCGTCTCGCTGATCAGGCGGACCGCCTGCTGGATGCGCAGGTGGGTCAGGTGATTCATGGGGGTACGGCCGATTTCCTTGAGGCAGAGCCGCCGGAGGTGCTCAAAACTAAGCCCGGATTCGCGGGCGAGCGCCTGGCTATCCCAGGGTTGGCCCAGCCGGGACTGGACCTTGTCCCAGAGGCCCTCGATGCGGGCGTCGCCGCGGAAACCGCCCGCGAAGCCCCGGACATAGTCGTAGATGAGTTCCACCCACTGGTGCTGCCGGCGGGAGAGGCCGTCGGCCTTCTGCTCGGCGATCAGGCCGCGGATGGCGGCGAGCAAGGGCTCCCCGGCGAAATCGGCGAGCACCGGCGAATTGGCCCGGAAGATGGTCCGCGAACGGACGCCGGGGGCGAAGCGCACCCAGCAGAAATCCCAACGCCGACCCCGGCCGATGCGGAAGGAATTGCGGAGGCCAGCCGGTTGCAGGCAGGCCTGGCCGGCCGCCAAGGTGCGCCAGCGGCCATCGACCAGCACCTGGCCCTGACCACCGAAGCAGGCCATGAAGAAGGCGCCGCTCTGGTGGGTGCGTACGACCTCGTAGGGCGCGACCATCTCGCCGACGCCCACATGGTCGATCTCGAAGAGGTCCAGCTCACGGCAGCGGCCCGCGCCCCGGACCCATGGCCGGTCGTCCCGGTAGGCCGCCGAGACCAAGACGGTCCGGCGCGATCGCGGGTTCTCGATGTCCGTTTCGGAATGACGGAGTTGCGTCTGGCTGTAGTGATTTGGTTCGCTCTTGCGGGCCACGCGACTTGCCTAGGCCTTGTCGCCTTAGGGCGCAACCCTCTCCTCACCCAATCTTCCCCCAACACACCATGCCCAACCCCTGGACCGGAAAAGGAAACCCCTACACCCGCACCGAAGTCATCGAGCGCCTGCGCGACACGATGTCCAAGGGCAAGGCCATCATCGCGGCCGGCGCCGGTACGGGCATCAGCGCCAAGTTCATCGAGCGCGGCGGCGCCGACCTGGTCATCGTCTACAACTCGGGCCGCTTCCGCATGGCCGGCCACGGCTCGACCGCCGGCATGATGGCCTACGGCGACGCCAACGCCGTCGCCATGGAGATCGGCGAATACGAGGTGCTGCCGGTCGTCGAGGAGATCCCGGTGATCTGCGGCGTCCACGCCACCGACCCCCGCCGCCGCATGTGGCACTGGCTCGGCAAGGTGAAGGACATGGGCTTCTCCGGCATCAACAACTTCCCGACCCACACCATCATCGACGGGAAGTTCCGTCAGATCCTCGAGGAAACCGGCATGAGCGTGAAGAAGGAGTTCGAGACCGTCGCCCTCGCCCGCAAGATGGAGATGTTCACCATCGTGTACGTCGGCTCCCCCGAGGAGTCCAAGGCGATGGCCGAGGCCGGCGCGGACGTCATCATCGCCCACGTGGGCACCACCGTCGGCGGCTCCATCGGCGTGACCAACGCGACCATGAGCCTCCCCGAGGCCGCCAAGATCACCCAGGGCATCATCGACGCCGCCAAGTCCGTCCGCAAGGACCTCATCTTCCTCTCCCATGGCGGCCCGATCAACACGCCGGAGGACGCCGCCTTCATCAACGAGCACACCGACACCGACGGTTTCGTCGGCGCCTCCAGCCTCGAGCGCATGGCCGTCGAGCAGTCGCTGACCGACCTGACCAAGCGCTTCAAGCAGATCCCGGTGAAGCGGAAGCACTTCTGAGGGCGCCCGACCATGGCCACGATCGCGGTACTCGGGACGCTGGATTCCAAGGGCGAGGAACATGCCTTCGTCGCCGGCCTGATCGCCGCCCGGGGGCACCAGACGGTCCTGATCGACGTCGGCACCGGCGGTCCGGCGACCGTCGTCCCGGACTACACGCGCGAACAGGTCGCCGCCTCCATGGGGCTGGACCTGGCCGCGCTCATGGCCGTCAAGGACCGCGGCGCCTGCGTGACCGCCATGACCCACGCCGCGGCCGCCTTCGTCTCCCAACTGGCGACTAGCGGCCGGATCCACGGCATCATCTCGCTGGGCGGTGGTGGCGGCACCGCCATCGCCACGTCGGCGATGCGCGCCCTTCCGCTGGGCTTCCCCAAGCTCATGGTCTCGACGCTGGCCGCCGGGAACGTCGCCCCCTACCTCGGCACCAAGGACATCACGATGATGCCCAGCATCGCCGACGTCGCCGGCCTCAACCGCCTTTCCCGCGTCATCTTCACCCGCGCCGCCGGCGCGATCTGCGGCATGGTCGAGAGCGAGCCGAAGGTGGAGGCCGGCCGGCCGCTGGTCGTCGCCAGCCAGTTCGGCAACACCACGGCATGCGTCACCGAAGCGAAGAAGGTCCTCGAAGCCGCGGGCTACGAGGTCCTCGTCTTCGCCGCCACCGGCATCGGCGGACGCATCATGGAATCCGTCATCGAGAGCGGCATCGTCGCCGGCGTGCTCGACCTCACCACGACGGAGTGGGCCGACGAGCTCGTCGGCGGGGTGCTTTCCGCCGGGCAGGAACGCATGGACGCGGCCGCCCGCGCGAAGGTGCCGGTGGTGGTCGCCCCGGGTTGCCTCGACATGGTGAATTTCGGCGAGAAGTCCTCGGTGCCGTGGGTCTTCGAGCGCCGCAACTTCTACATCCACAACCCCCAGATCACCTTGATGCGCACCACGCCGGAGGAGTGCACCGAGCTGGGACGCATCGTGGCCGAGAAGACCAACTGCTACCAGGCCGGCGCGGCGATCATGATCCCGACCCGGGCGATCAGCGTGATCAGCGCCCCGGGCAAGCCTTTCGCCGACCCGGTCGCCGACCAGGCCTTATTCGCGGCCCTGAAGAAGCACGCCCGGGTGCCCGTGCACGAATTCGCGATGGAGATCAACGATCCGGCCTTCGCCCAGGCGTGCGCCCAGAAGTTGATCGAGCTGATGCGGGCCCGGAAGTGAGCCCGTGAGGCAGGCTTGCCCTGCCCTCGGTCCGCGGTTCTATGGGCGGATGCGGTGCCGCGTCCTGCTCCTCTCCCTCGCCGTCGGCGTCGCCGGCCTGCGCGCGAAGGAGCTGTTCGTGGCCCCGGACGGGGCCGACGAGTCGCCCGGCACCCTCGCCAAGCCCTTGGCCAGCCTGATGCGGGCGCAGGCGCTGGCGGAGCCCGGCGACACGGTCTGGATCCGCGGCGGGGTCTACCAACTGAAGCCCGACCGGATCGCCCGCGAACACCGGGTCTGGACCTACATCCACGAGTTCAGGAAGAGCGGCAAGCCGGGCCAACCGATCCGTTACTGGGCCTACCAGGCGGAGAAACCGGTCTTCGACTGCACGGAGGTGAACCCGCCCGGGCGGCGCGTCAACGCGTTCCAGGTCGCCGGCTCCTGGCTGCACTTCCGCGGGTTCGAGGTCGTCGGCACCCAGGTCAACTTCAAGGGCCACGGCCAGTCCTGCAGCTTCGAGATCCAGGGCGGACACAACATCCTGGAAAGGCTCGCGCTGCACGACAGCCAGGCCATCGGAGTCTACCTGCTCGGCGGCTCCGACAACCTGATCCTGAACTGCGACGCCTACCGCAACCATGACTTCACGTCGGAGGATGGCCGCGGCGGCAACGTCGACGGCTTCGGCGGCCACCCCTCGAAGGGCTCGGTGAACAACGTCTTCCGTGGCTGCCGGGCCTGGTTCAACAGCGACGATGGCTACGACAGCATCTCCGCCTGGGAAAGCGTGCGCTTCGAGGGCTGCTGGGCGATGTACAACGGGTACGGACCGAAGTTCGAGAAGCGCGGCGACGGCAACGGCTTCAAGGTCGGCGGCTTCGGCAATGCGCCGCTCCATGGGGTGCCCGCGCCCGCCCCGCGGCACGTCACGGAGGGCTGCCTCGCCGTGCGCAACAAGGCCAGCGGCTTCTACGCGAACCACCACCTGATGGGCGGGGACTGGTCGTTCAACTCCGCCTACCGCAACGCGAACGACTTCAACTTCCTCATGCGCCCGGCCGACAACTCCCGCGACATCGACGGCGTGGGCCATCGCGTGACGGCCAACCTGAGCTACCGCGGCCAGCGGGACTTCACCCGGCTCGACGTCGCGCGCTGCGAACTCAAGGACAACGCCTTCGCCTCGCAAAGGAAGTTCACCGACGCGTCGTTCGAGAGCGTCGATGACGCCGCGCTGACGGGTCCGCGCCAGGCCGATGGCTCGCTGCCGAAGGTCGCGTTCCTCCGCCCGGTCGACGCCGCGCTCGCCGCCCAAGCCGGCTACACCGCCTACCCCGGCCCGAAGCCGCCCGCGAAATGAACGAATCCGCCCACCCGCCGACCGCCCGCACCCTGCGCTGGGCTTACGTCGCGATGGCGTTCAACCTCGTCGCCTGGGGAATGTCCTGGGTCAATGTCCGCGCCATCGTCCACCAGGTCGGCGCCGGCGAGCTCGGCGCCCTGCGCTACCTCATCGCCTCGACGGTGATGCTCGGCGTCTGGTTTTTCCGCGGGCGTCCCCTGCCCGCCGGACGCGACCTGCCGCTCATCGCCCTCCTCGGGCTCTTCGGCTTCACGCTCTACAACCTCGGCATCAATTTCGGCGAACGCACCGTCGACGCCGGTACGGGCTCCTTGCTGATCTCCTGCGTGCCCATCCTCGTGGTGCTCTACGGCGCGCTCTCCGGATCGGAGAAAGTCACGCCCTACGCCTGGCTCGGCATCCTGACGTCCATGGTCGGGGTGGCCTTCACCTCGGGCGTCCTCGAGAACGGGGTGACCTTGAACGAGGGAACGGTGATGATCTTCGGGGCGGCCCTGTGCGCCGCCATCCAGACCCTCCTGAGCAAGCACCTCACGCGCCGGTACGCCGCCATCGACGTCACGACCTGGGCGATCTGGCTAGGTACGCTCGGTCTGCTGCCCTTCTCCCATGACCTACTGGGCGCCGCGGGTAAGCTGAGCGCCACCGGCTGGAGTCACCTCGTCTTCCTGGGCGTCGTCCCCGCCGCGCTCTGCTACACGCTCTGGGCCTGGGTCCTGCAGACGCTCCCGATGACGCTGGTCATGGGTTCGGTCTACGTGATCCCGCTGTTCTCCGTGGTCTTCAGCTGGGCCATCCTCGGCGAGCACCCGCCGGCCGCCGCGGTGACGGGCGGTCTGCTCACGCTCGCCGGCGTCGCCATCGTACAGCGGCTGGGTCGAACGCGCGCCTGAGGCTCAAGCGAGGCCGAGGTGCTTCAAGGCTTCGGGCGTCGGGCCGTCGAAATTGGCGGAGGGCGTATTGCCGACGTACCCGAGCTCGCGCATGCCCTGCGGGGTCGTGTAGTAGCCGCCGGCCGCGAGGTGGCGGAAACGCTTGAAGAAATCCTGACCCGGCTTGTGCTCCTTCTTCACCGGCTTCACGCCGCAGATGTCGTCGGCGATGCCGGCCTGTTGGGCCAAGGTGAGCTTGGCGAAGACGGCGCCGTGGCGGCGATTCGCCTCGGCGTCGAGCCAGGTCAGGCCCGCGAGGATGATCGGGCGGTCCTTCAGCGTCTCGTCATAATAGGAGCTGACCCATTCGTCCACGAAGGCGGGCACGCCGAGTTCCGAGGGCTTCTTGCCGCCGGTTTCCGGCGGGAGAATCAGGTCGGCCAAGGCGGCGGCCGCGGCCTGCTGCGCGGGCGAGAACGAAAGGGGCCAAAGCTCACCGGGAACGTAGGTCCTATTGAGCACCGGGTCGGAGCCGATGCGCTTGCCGTGCGGCCGGTCGGCAGGCTCGGCCGCGCCGAGCGGCAGGCGACCGCCGGCGGTCAGGCCGACGGCGGCGACGGCCAACCAGGAGAGCGCCTGGCGGCGGTCGAGGCGGGTCGCTTCGGGGGAATGGTCGGAAGACATGGGCGGGGTCTCAGAGGTTGCCCTTCCGCATCTCGTCGATGAGGTGGTCGCACGCGCGCCACGCCAAAGCCATGATGGTCAGGGTCGGGTTCTTGTCGGCGTTGCTGGCGAAGGCGGAGCCGTCGTTCAGGACGAGGTTGGGGATGTCCCAGCACTGGTTCCAGGAATTGGTCACGGACTTGGACCGATCGGCGCCCATGATGCCGCCGCCGACCTCATGGATGATGAAGCCACCCGGCTTGATGGCCTTGTCGCCGGTCGTCGGGGTGCCCGCGACGCCGCCGGCGGCCTCGATCATCTCCTTGAAGGTGCGCTGCATGTGGGCGGCCTGGTTGAGTTCATGGCTGGACCACTTCCAGTGGAAACGGAGCACGGGGATCCCCCACTTGTCCTTCACCGCGGGGTCGAGTTCGCAGTACGAATCCTTGTTCGGGATCATCTCGCCGCGGCCGGAGAAGCCGACGAACGAGCCGTAGGTGCGGCGAAGCTCCTCCTTGAAGGACTTGCCGTAGCCCGGCCCGGCGGGACCGGCCACGTTGAGGTTGGGCGCCTGACGTCCGGTCGAGAATTCGATGTGGTAGCCGCGGGCGAAGTCGAGTTTGCCGGCCTGCTGTTGACGGTAGAGCCACCACGGAACGTAGACATGCGCGCCGGCCCCGTCCTCGTTGTGCACGGGGAGATTCTCGAAGGCGGGCACGCGACCGCCGAGACCGGCCCCGACGGTGTCCATGATGTACTTGCCCACGAGGCCGCTGGAATTGGCGACGCCCTCGGGACGCTTCGCGCGCGAGTTGAGCAGGATGCGGGCGGTCTCGCCGGAACTGGCCGCGAGGATGACCGCGCGGGCCTTGACGACGCGCTCCTGCCCGGTCTTCTTGTCGATGTAGGCGACGCCGGCGGCCTTGCCCTGGTCGTTGAGGATGACCTCGCGGGCATGGGCGTCGCAGAGGATGTCGAGGTTGCCGGAGGCGAGAGCCGGCGGCAGGTGCACGGTGGTCGACTGGTAATTCGCGCGGATGCTGCAGCCGCGCACGCAATCGGTGGCCCAGAAGCAGGCGGCGCGGGCCTTCATCGACTCGGCGGTCAGCTTCTGCGCGGTGGGATTATGCGGAAAGAGCCGGCGCGGGATGTTCTCATGGTCCTGGCGGGTGCTGAGGACCGCGCGATGGATCGGCACGACGGGGATGCCGAGCTTGGCCACGTGCTTCTTGAAGTAGAGTTCGCCGGCGCGGGCCTTGGGCGGCGGGAGCAGCGTGCCGTTGGGCGAGTCCGGCGTGTTCTCCAGGCCCTCGTTCGAGCCGTAGACGCCGACGAGCAGCTCGACCTTGTCGTAATAGGGGGCGACGTCCTCATAGGCGATCGGCCAGTCGAAGCCGAGGCCGTCGCGCGAATAGGGCTTGAAGTCGTAGGGGCCGTTGCGCAGGGAGATGCGCCCCCAATGGTTGGTGCGACCCCCGAGCATGCGGGCTCGCCACCACCAGAACTTGTCCGCGGGCGTGTCGTTGGCCTGCGTGTAGGGTTCGCCGGGGACCTCCCAGCCGCCGTCCACGGTGGCGTCGGCGAAACCGAAGGGCTTCTCGCGGGTGGACATGCCGCGCAGCGGCATCTGGTTAGCCGTCTGGAACATCGGCGTCTCGGTGACCGGGTCGTAATTGCGACCGGCCTCGAGCATGAGGACCTTCACGCCGTTCATGGTGAGCGTGTAGGCGGACTGACCGCCACCGGCGCCGGAGCCGACGACGATCACGTCGTAATCCGGACGCAGTTCTTTTTCCGTGATGATGGGCATGGGCGGAGGAGCTCGGAGGCTCAGCGGGCGCGCCAGCCCCAGTGCTCGTCGAAGAAACCCGCGTCCGGGATGGCCCCGGGGGCCTGCGGGGTCACGGGCGTGTTGAGGTCGATGACCGCCCAATCGGGCAGCTTCGGGACCTGACGGGCGTTGTTGAGGTAGTCGTACTCGCGGTAGGTGAAGCCGCTGTTGATGACCACGTACTTCGCCGGGTTCAGCGGGTTCGGGTAGATCAGGACCGGCATGTGGTCGTGCGGCGAGTAGGTACGGTCGTTCACGACGAGCTTATCGGCGGTCCAGGTGATGGGCAGCTTGGCGACGATGCGCGCCAGCAGCGCATTGCTGGACGGGTCGCCCCAGAGGATGAGGTTGTTCGCCGCGATGTCCTCGTCCCGGATTTCCTTGTCCGTCTTGACCGGCGCGAAGCCGCGGAACTGCCGGCGCCATTCCCAGCTGGCGCGCTCCATCTCGGCCTTGGCCCAGGCGCCGGACTTGGCGTGCATCGGATGACCCGTCGGGGAGACGAACAGGAAGGCGTCCATGAAGGCATCGTCGATCGGGCCGGTCAGCCCATGGCGCTTCACGAGGCCGGCGGCGTCGTCGTAGGCCTGCACCCGGGTCCACTTGCCGTCGTGGGCGGCGCGGGCGAAGGTGACCTTCCAAGACCGGTCGGAGGCGGGCGGCGGCGTCTCGACGTCCTGCCCGTCGATGTGCACGACGACCTTGCCGCGTTGCGAGAACGGCGCGTGGCCGGAGGCCATGTCCAGGGTGAAGCCGGTCACGTTCAGCGTCTTGACGGTCACGGCGGCGTCGCCGTCGACCTCGGCGGCGAGCCGGGCCGGCTGCCAGTGCTGGGCCAGGCGATCGACCTGGACCCAGTGCATGCGGTTGTAGCGGAGGAAGTAGGTGACGAGCGTGACCTCCCGCGGGGCGCGGACGCGGCCCACGGCGGCGATGGCGGCGAGCCGCCGCTCGATCTCCGCGAGCGAATCTGGGTGGATCTTGTGCGCGGTCTTGGGCCCGATGATGTGGACGAGGTCGAGGTTCTCGGTCCGGAGGTGCTTGGCCATGATGTCGGCGGCCTGCTTCTGCTTGTCGAGTTCGCCGCTGTAAGCCACGAGCGGCGCGTTCGCGAAATTGGCGGCGACGTCGGTCGCGTTGTACCAGGACCACAGCGTCTGCTGCCAGGCCGGAATCTTGGACACGTCCTCGTTCTGGAAGAGGTTCAGGAACTCGGGGGTCTCAGAGAAACCGGCCCCGGGATTAATGCCGCACCAGCGGTCGGTGTAATGGGCGCCGAACTGCCAGACGGCCGCGCCCCCCATGCTGAAGCCGCGGATGAAGAGCCGGTCCTCGTCGAAGGCGTAGGACTTGCGGGCGTGTTCGTAGGCCTCCCAGAGGTCAACCTCGCCGGCGAACTTGTTCGCGCAGCAGTAGCGCCCGTAGGGATGGAGGACGTAGCGGTCCTTCGCCACGATCTGGCCGACGGACTTGCGGCGCTCCTGCACGAAGTTGAGCTCGCTGAGATTCTCCCCGCGGCCGTGGCACCAAAAGTCGAGCCGGAGCGGGCCGGGACCGACGTTCTCGGGGACGACGATGCCATACGGCTGGATGGAGCCATCGAGGCGCGAACGGTAGCCGCGGATGACCGGCCCCTTCTGCGTGGTCCAGGGCGACTCCCCCTTCGCGAAGGCCGCGGCGCGCGCCTTGCCCTCGGCGATGACCTCGAGCGCCGACTTGAACTCGGCCTCCTTGAAGAACTCGTTGTACCGCAACGCCCAGTCGGCCGCCTTGTGGCAGACCTCGAGGTCGGGCAGCAGCTCCTGGAGGCGGGGGTTCTTCGCCTGGGCCTTGGCGGCATTGTCGATCGCGACGCGTAGCTCGCTGAGCGCCTGCTGGATCGCCTTGCGGTCGGCCTCCGGGACCGGGACGCCGGGCGGGGGGATCGGACGCACCGCGGTGGCCACGTTGTCCTTGGGGCCGTCGGCGAGGGCGACGGTGGCGAGGGCGAGCAGGAGGAGACGACGCATGGTGGGGTTATCATGGGAAATACACGCTACCCGGCCCCTCCGACAAGTGTTCCTTTCGGGGCCGGGTCCGCCCCGTCGCCATTTGACTCGCCTCCCGCCCCTCCGTCACTCACTTCAAGGCCGAATGGCCCTGCTCAGTCTCCTCGATATCTACGTCAGCTTCGGCGGTCCGCCCGTGCTCGACCACCTCAACCTCCAGATCGAGGAAGGCGAGCGGGTCTGCCTGCTGGGCCGCAACGGCGCCGGCAAGACGACCCTCATGCGGATCGCCGCCGGGGAAACCGCCCCCGATACGGGGACGGTCACGATCCCGGACGGGGTCTGCATCGCCCGGCTGACCCAGGAGATCCCCGAGGATCTCCCGGGCAACGTCCGCGACATCGTGACCTCCGGCCTCCGCGCCGATGACCTCTCCGAGGACTGGGAGAAGGACCTCCGCGTCGACGACCTGATCGCGCGCCTCGGCCTGCCCGAGGACCGGGCGTTCAACGCCCTGTCCGGCGGCCTCAAGCGCCGCTGCCTGCTCGCGCGCGCCTTGGCCGCCAAGCCCGGCCTGTTGCTGCTCGACGAGCCGACCAACCACCTCGACCTCGACTCGATCCTCTGGATGGAGGAGTTCCTGCTCGAGCAGAAGATCCCGCTGCTGTTCGTGACGCACGACCGCGCCTTCCTCCGGCGCATGGCCAACCGCATCATCGAACTGGACCGCGGCAAGCTCGCCAGCTGGTCCTGCGACTACGACACCTACCTCGTCCGCAAGGAGGAGCTCTTCGTCGCGGAGGAACGCCAGCGCGCGGCCTTCGACAAGAAGCTCGGCCAGGAGGAAGCCTGGTCCCGCCGCAGCCCCGGCGCCCGCCGCACCAAGTCCAACGCCCGCATGGAGGCGCTCGTCAAGATGCGCGCCCAACGCGGCGCCATGCGCACCGCCACCGGCTCCGCCAAGATGGAGATCAGCGAGGCCGAGCGCTCCGGCGTCCGCGTGGTCGAGGCCGAGAACATCGGCTTCGCCTACCCCGGCGGC
>Ga0192647_100753_pt1 | contig 22419 bp, 18 predicted proteins | sample LauGreFa1BDMLBSN_2_FD_133046 | JGI IMG/M metagenome (GOLD analysis project Ga0192647, IMG submission 133046) | Freshwater lake microbial communities from Lake Michigan, USA - Fa13.BD.MLB.SN - reassembly | ecosystem: Environmental > Aquatic > Freshwater > Lake | place: Lake Michigan, USA...
ATCACTGAAATCAAACTTCCCTTGAGCGCATTGCCGGTGCATGCCCCCCGCGCTGCCGATTCACCCAGCGAAAGCGCGCAAGACCGCATGCCTGCGGCCCATCCGCTGGCGGCGCTACGCGAGGCGGCCGCGCAAACCCTGGGCATAGCGCCCACTGAAATTTTGGATGTGCAGGTTTTCAAGCGCAGTTTTGATGCGCGCAAAGTCGACATCCTGGCCGTCTTCATTGTGGATGTGCAAGTGGCACCGAGCAGCGAAGCGCGTCTGCTGGCGCAGCATGTAAACCGTGCGCATATCGCAGCGACCCCGGATATGGTTTACCAGCCTGCGGCCCATGCGCCTGCTAATTGGGATAAACGTCCGGTGGTGGTGGGCTTCGGGCCGTGCGGCATGTTTGCCGCATTGTTGCTGGCGCAAATGGGTTTCAAGCCTTTGGTACTAGAGCGCGGCCCGATGGTGCGCCAGCGCACCAAAGACACCTGGGATTTATGGCGCAAAAACACCTTGCATGTGCAAAGCAATGTGCAGTTCGGCGAAGGCGGTGCCGGTACGTTTTCGGACGGTAAGTTGTGGAGCCAAATACGCGACCCGCGTTACTTGGGCCGTAAAGTCATGCACGAGTTCGTACAGGCTGGTGCACCGCCTGAAATTTTGTACGAAGCGCATCCGCATATCGGCACTTTCAAATTGGTCAAGGTGGTGGAAAACTTGCGCGCGCGCATTGAATCCCTGGGCGGCGAAGTGCGCTTTGGGCAACAGGTGGTGGATGTGCAATTGGAGCGCGTTGCAGGCGGCCCCGCCAGCATGCATAAGCTTGGCGCACTGCGGGTGCACGATATGGCCTCGGGTGGCGCGTATGAGATCGCGGCCAGCCATGTAGTGATGGCACTGGGCCACAGCGCACGCGACACCTTTGCCATGTTGTACGACCGCGGTGTGGCCATGCAGGCCAAGGCCTTTTCTATCGGCTTTCGCATCGAGCATCCGCAGGGCGTAATCGACCGCGCGCGCTGGGGCCGCCATGCCGGCCACCCATTGCTGGGCGCAGCTGATTACAAGCTCGTGCATCACGCTAGCAACGGGCGCAGTGTCTATAGCTTTTGTATGTGCCCTGGCGGCACCGTGGTCGCGGCAACCAGTGAAGCAGGCCGTGTAGTAACCAACGGCATGAGCCAGTATTCGCGCAACGAGCTCAATGCCAATGCCGGCATCGTCGTCGGCATTGAACCGGCCGACTATCCCCAGGATGCGGCTAGTTTTGTCGCAGCATTTGGCGACCTTGATGGCGCGCGCTATGCCGCCCAAGCGAAGGCTATGCGCGATACCAAGGGCGCTCAGGGGTCATTGCGGGCAAGTGCCCCTGCTGACGCGGTGTATGCGCATGTGCATCCTTTGGCAGGCATGGTCTTGCAGCGCAGCTTGGAATCGGCGGCGTATCTGCTGGGCGGTGCCAATTACCAGGCACCGGGCCAACGCGTGGGCGACTTTTTAGCGGACAGAGCGTCTAGTGCTTGGGGCGGCGTGACGCCGTCCTACCGGCCCGGCGTCACCCCGGTGAATTTGGCCCCCAGCTTGCCGGCTTATGCCATTGCCGCCATCCGCGAGGCGCTGCCGGTATTCGGGCGAAAGATCAAAGGCTTCGATATGGGAGACGCCTTGCTCACGGGCGTGGAAACCCGCACTTCCAGCCCTTTGAAAATGCCGCGCGGCGACGACTTGCAAAGTAGCAATGTGCGCGGTTTGTATCCAGCAGGTGAGGGCGCCAGCTATGCCGGCGGCATTTTGTCGGCCGGCGTCGATGGCATCCGCGTGGCCGAGGCGCTCGCTTTGGATCTGCTTACAGCGCAGCGCGCTTGAACAAAGCCAGCAAACTGCCGGCCAGCACAAACAAGCTGCCAAACACGCGGTTCATGGCGCGTAGACGTGCCGGGATCAGGCGGCACCTACCGCCGCCGCCTCGCGGTAATTACGCGTTTTGCAATGCTGCGATACGCGCTTCAATCGGCGGATGCGTGCTAAACAATTGGCCGATACCACCAGCAATGCCAAAGGCCGCGACGCTCTTAGGCAGTTCGCCCGGCGTCATGCCGCCCAAGCGGGCCAGTGCATTGACCATGGGTTGCTTGCGGCCCATCAACTGCGCGGCACCCGCGTCGGCGCGGAATTCGCGCTGGCGGCTGAACCAAGCAACCACCATGGCTGCGGCAAAGCCCAGCACAATATCGAGCGCGATAGTGGTGATGTAGTAGGCCATGCCGGGGCCGCTGTTTTGCTCATCGTTCTTGCGCAAAAAGCTGTCCACTGCATAACCAATCACACGACTGAGAAAAACCACAAAGGTGTTCATCACGCCTTGAATCAGCGTCATGGTCACCATATCGCCGTTGGCGATATGGGCAACTTCGTGCCCGATCACTGCTTCCACTTCTTCACGGGTCATACCGGCTAGCAAACCGGTGGAGACGGCAACGAGGGCCGAGTCCTTGAAAGCGCCGGTGGCAAAGGCATTGGGCTCGCCTTCGAAGATACCAACCTCGGGCATACCGATGCCGGCTTTGTCAGCAAATTTGCGCACGGTCTCCACGATCCAGGCCTCATCTGCGGTCTGGGGCTGCGCAATCACCTGAACACCCGAGCTCCACTTGGCCATGGGCTTGCTGATGAGTAGGGAAATAAAGGCGCCGCCAAAACCGATGACCAGCGCATAGCCCAGCAGCAAACCCAAATCAAGTCCATTGCTGGTGAGGTAGCGGTTCACGCCTAACAGGCTGGCCACGATACCCAGTACCACCACAACCAGCACATTGGTGAGCACGAGTAAAAGAATACGTTTCATATCAACTCCAGAGAAAGTGGGCGCGCCGCACAAACACCGGTTTGGGCCTTTCGCGCTGCAACACAGACCTCCATGGTAGGGCCGGACGGTGAAATTACAAGTCAGTGCCCCCAAGTGCCCAGGTAAATTGCGGGCTTTGGCCGTTTTAAGCAGGGGCTGGCGGTGGCGGGCGGAATACCGAAACATCATCATAAAAGCCAGCTTGTTCATTGGCAGGCCACCAGCTGGGCACGCCCAATACCGGTAAATGGGCAAAGGGTTTGCCAGCGAGTGCATCGGCTTGCAAATGCGCGCCCAGCCAGCGGTCCCAACCGCCTTGCATACCAGCGGGGATTTGCACGCGATAGACGTGCGCGGTCATCGCAGTGCGTGGGTGTACCAACTTTTCCAATAAAGCATGGCCGAATAATTGCAAGTACGTTTCTTTCCATAAAGGTCGCAACGGGCCAAAGAGGGTCCGCCAGTCTTTGCGCACTAAGGCGTCCCACAAGGCATCGGGCGCGTGCAAGAGGGCTGCGTTTTCGTCAAATACTGTGAGTGCATCACGCGCCGGGCCGCGTACCGGCGCGATACCGCTGTGCGCAATTTGCGCCGCCTGCAACTGATTTAAGCGCAACTTGGTTTGCGGGAAATGCAGCCAGCACAGGCCGTTGAAAAAATCATGCAAACCGTCGCGTGTGGGCACTTGTTGGGTTTGAAAAATAAAGGCCTCATAGGCCTGACCCGAAGGCAGATCGGACTGCGGCACAAAGCGCACAGGGCAGTCTGGCATGCCCCGCGCCAAGATGTTTAGCGCCTGCGCGCAACTATCTCCTTTTGCTACGCGCTCAGCCAGCGGCTGCCCGCGTGCGCGCCAAGGCTGCAGCCAAGGCATGTTCCAGTCAATCGCTTCTATGCCATGCGCCATGGCAACACGACCGTCATTCGGGGCAATTGGCGCTTCCACATGATTAGGCCATGCGCCAATGCAGCACTTCGCCACCGGCCAGCGGCTTCAAGCTGGTCTGCGCAAATGCATAGCTTTCTGGTGGCGTCCAGCTTTCGCGGCGCAATGTGATCTGCTCGGTATTACGGGGCAGGCCGTAAAAATCCGGGCCGTGAAAACTGGCAAAAGCTTCCAGCTGGCCCAGCGCCTGCGCGGCTTCAAAAGCGCTGGCATAGAGCTCAATGGCCGCATGCGCCGTATAGCAGCCTGCGCAGCCGCTGGCGTGCTCTTTCAGGTGGGCGGCATGGGGCGCGCTGTCCGTGCCTAGAAAAAACCGAGGCGAACCTTTCGTTGCCGCATCCACCAAAGCCTGTCGGTGGATTTCGCGCTTGAGCACCGGCAGGCAGAAGTAATGCGGACGTATGCCACCAGTAAAAATCGCGTTGCGGTTGTAGAGCAGGTGGTGCGCGGTAATGCTCGCGGCGATGGGGCCTTGCGCGCTTTGCACATACTGCGCCGCCTCGCGCGTGGTGATGTGTTCAAACACCACTTTGAGCGCCGGAAAATCCCGTCGCAGCGGTATCAGTTGGGTGTCGATGAATACCGCCTCGCGGTCAAATAAGTCGATGTCCGGCGAGGTCACTTCGCCATGCACCAAGAGCGGCATGCCTACGCGCTGCATAGCCTCAAGCGTGGCGTAGGTTTTGCGCATATCGGTAACCCCGGCATCGCTGTTGGTGGTGGCGCCGGCAGGGTAGAGCTTGACGCCGACAATGCCTGCGTCCTTGGCGCGTACGATCTCATCTGGGGGCAGAGTGTCGGTGAGGTACAGGGTCATCAAAGCTTCAAACTCACTGTGCCCGGCTGCTGTTGCTGCTGCGTGTATCCGTTCGCGGTAGGCCAGCGCTTGCGCAGTGCTGGTGACCGGCGGTTTGAGGTTGGGCATGATCAGCGCGCGGCCGAACTGCGCTGCGGTATGCGGCACCACGGTTTGCAACGCAGAGCCGTCGCGCACATGCAGGTGCCAATCATCGGGGCGGGTGATGGAGAAGGTTTGGGGGGCTATGTGGTCTGGCATAAGTGGCTTATTGTCCCAAATCAGGGTGTGCCTGGGGCTCGCCGTCCTGTGGTGCCTCAGGGTTGCGCCGCTGGGCCCGGCTGCTTTGCAGGCTGTTCAGGATGTCCACGGCCTGGGCATAGAAAGTGGTGCCAGCCGGAGTCAGGCGCGTGGGGTAAGAACTGCGGTCTACCAGCGCGACCCCGGCCCAGGCTTCCAAGGACTGGATGCGGCGCGAAAAAGCCGGCTGGGTTACGTGGCGCAATTGCGCAGACCGACTGAAACTGCGCGTCTCGGCCAGTGATACAAAGTCCTCCAGCCATTTGGTGTCCATTGCCTGTTGCTACCTTGTGTATAGCGCTCAGGTGCTACTTTGTTGCAGCGCCCACATATCGGCATAGCGGCCTTGCTGTTGCAACAAGGCCTGGTGGGTGCCACGTTCGACAATGCGACCGCCGTCCATGACCAAAATTTCATGCGCGTCGACCACGGTGGACAAGCGGTGTGCAATGACCAGCGTGGTCTTGCTTTGTGCAATGCGTTGCAGCTCGGCCTGGATGGCCCGCTCGTTGGCCGAGTCCAGCGCGCTGGTGGCTTCGTCAAACACCAAAATAGGAGGGTTTTTAAGCAGCGTGCGCGCTATCGCAACCCGCTGCTTTTCTCCGCCGGAGAGTTTGAGTCCGCGCTCACCCACCATAGTCGCATAGCCTGCCGGGGTGCTGGCAATAAAGTCGTCGATATGCGCGGCGCGCGCCGCCTCTTGCACTTGCGCTAGCGAGCTGCCCGGTCGGCCATAAGCGATGTTGTATTCCACGGTGTCGTTAAACAGCACGGTGTCTTGCGGCACGATACCGATGGCGGCGCGCAAACTGGTTTGCGTCAGGCTTTGGATGCTTTGCCCGGCAATATAAATACCGCCTTGCTGCACATCGTAAAAACGGTAGAGCAAGCGCGCTAGCGTGCTCTTGCCCGAGCCCGAAGGCCCAACCACCGCCACGGTTTTTCCCGCCGGTATCTCAAAGCTGATGTCGTGCAGCAAGGGCCGCGCGGGGTCGTAGGCAAAAAACACATGCTCAAAGCGCACACTGGCCTGCAAGCGCCCGTTGGCGTCCTGCTCGTGTAAGCGCAGATCCTGCGCGTTGGGCGCATCGGCGATTTCTTGCTCGCGCTCAAGGAGCGTGAACATTTTTTCCAGGTCGGCGAGGTTTTGCTTCAGCTCCCGATAGATGGCGCCCAAAAAATTGAGCGGTATGTAAATTTGGATCATGAAGGCATTGACCATGACCAAATCACCCAAGGTCATGCGCCCCTCGACCACGCCCTGGGTGGCGCGCCAAAGCATGGCCACCAAGCCGCTGGCAATGATGAGTTGTTGGCCCGCGTTGAGCATGCTCAAGGTGCGCTGGCTTTGTAGGGCAGCGCGGCGGTAGCGCTCCAGGTTTTCGTCATAACGCCGGGCTTCGAATTCTTCGTTGTTGAAGTATTTGACCGTCTCAAAGTTCAGCAAGGAATCGATCGCACGGCTGTGCGCTTTGGAGTCCAGCTCGTTCATGCGCTTGCGAAACTGCGTGCGCCACTCGGTCATGCTGATGGTGAACAGGATGTAGAGCACCAAAGCAATGATGGTGATACCGGCAAACCAGACGTCAAACTTCACCGCCAGCAGCGTCAGCACCAGGCCCACTTCAATCAGCGTAGGGACAATGCTGTAGAGCGAATACGAGACCAGCGAATGCACCGCACGGGTACCGCGCTCGATATCGCGCGTCATGCCGCCGGTTTGGCGCTCTAAGTGAAAGCGCAAGCTTAAGGAATGCAAATGTCTAAACACCGCCAGCGAGATGCTGCGCGCCGCCCCTTCGGTAGCTTTGGCGAAGATCAGGTCGCGCAATTCGGCAAACAAGGTGGTGGATAGGCGCAGCGCGGCGTAAGCGATCAATAACGCCACTGGCACCACCAGCACGGCAGCCAGTTGGCCAGGCTGTTGCGTCATGCTGTCGACCAGGTCTTTGAGCAGCAATGGCACACCCACGTTGGCCACTTTGGCGCCCACCATGAGCGACAGCGCCACTATGACCCGCCATTTGTAGGCCCACAAATAAGGGAAAAGGCGCTGCAAAGTACCCCAGTCACCGGTCTGAACCCCGGCGGCACCTAGGGTGCCGGGCGGGCTGTGGGTACTGGAAGCGGGGCCAAAAGAGCGCATGGGTGACAATTCGAAGCGTTAACCCGAGATTGTGCCCATGTCCCACGCTGCCGCCCCCACCGCCTTGCCCATCGACCAGGAGTTGGTGCTCAAAGTGATTCCCATGCCCGGCGACTGCAATGCCAATGGCGATATTTTTGGCGGCTGGGTCATGGCCCAGGTGGATTTGGCCGGATCGGTGCTGCCCGCTCGCTACACCCAGGGGCGAATGGCGACAGTGGCGGTCAATGAGTTCATTTTTAAGCAGCCGGTGCGCGTGGGTGATATCTTGTCCTTCTTTTCTAAGGTGGTGCGCATCGGTCGCACCTCCATCACGGTCAAGGTGGAAGTGTTTGCCGAGCGCTTTCGCAATCAGGGCAGCTACATCAAAGTTACCGAAGCCCTTGTCACCTATGTGGCAATTGACGACGCAGGAAAACCGAGGGAAATCCCCAAGGCTTAGGGCTTTGTCAGAGGGAAATTACATGTCGGGTGTCAATTTAGCTATTGAAATCGGTAACAACCCTATCAAAGAAATTTCAAACTAGGGATATAACCTTGGATGGTTCAACCAAGGAGGCATGGTGCAGTTTTTTCAATTGTTGATCAGCGGTGTAGCGCAGGGCTGCATTTACGGGCTGATCGCACTCGGTTTTGTCCTGATTTACAAGGCGACCGAGACCGTCAGCTTTGCCCAGGGCGAGCTGATGATGCTCGGTGCTTTTGGCGGTTTGGTGGCTATGACCATGCTGGGCATGCCCTATTGGCTGGCCATCCTCTCGGCGGTGATTGCGATGGCCCTGGTAGGCGCTCTGATCGAAATGGCGGTCATACGCCCGATTTTGGGGCAGCCGGCCTTTTCCATAGTGATGTTGACCATCGGCGTGGGCTATGTGGCGCGCGGCCTGATCACCATGATTCCCAATATCGGCACCGACACCCAGGCCCTGCCGGTTCCCTACAAAGATGAAATCTGGAAGCTGGGCGGTTTGATTCTGAATGTCGAGCACATGGTCGTGATTGCGGCCACCGGCGTTTTGTGCGTGTTGTTGTTTGCGCTGTTCCGTTACAGCAAACTGGGTATCGCCATGCAGGCCGCCTCCCAAAACCAGCTGGCGGCTTACTACATGGGCATACCCGTCAAGCGCCTCAACAGCATTGCCTGGGCGCTGGCGGCGGCGGTGGCCAGTATTGCCGGGCTACTGCTCGCGCCTATTACTTTTGTGCACGCCAACATGGGCTTTATCGGCCTCAAGGCCTTCCCGGCGGCAGTGGTGGGGGGCTTTGGCAGCCTACCAGGCGCGATTGTGGGGGGCTTGGTCATCGGCTTGGTGGAAGCTTTTTCGGGCTTTTATTTGCCTGACGGCTTCAAAGACACTGCCGCTTACATCGTGGTGCTGGTGATGCTGATGGTGCGGCCCAACGGCTTGTTCGGCGAAAAACTGCGCAAAAAGGTCTGAACATGCGTTTTATTTTCAAAACCGAATACGCCCAGGACATTGGCCTGGCCAAGCACGAAGGCCATGTCTTTTGGTACAGCGTGCTGGTGCTTTCGCTGGTGGCCGCGCCCTGGTTGTTTACCGAGTACTGGCTGGCGCAACTCACTTTTGTGCTGATTTACAGCATCGCTGCCCTAGGCATCATGCTCTTGGCCGGTTTTACCGGCTTGTTTTCTCTGGGCCACGCCGCCTTTTTGGGTGTGGGTGCCTACACCCAGGCGGTACTGACGAATATGGGAGTGCCTTTTCCCGTTGCCCTGGCCTGTGCTGCTGGTTTATCTGCGGCGGTGGGGCTGGTCGTGGGTTTGCCGGCATTGCGTGTCAAGGGCATATACCTGGGTATGGCTACGCTGGCATTCGGCTTTATTGTGGAAGAGGTGCTGGCACGCTGGGAGTCGGTAACCGGGGGAAATGCCGGTATCCACCTCAAAAAGCCCAATGTCTTTGGCTGGGTGCTGGAGACGGAAATCCAGTTCTATTTCTTGTGCCTGTTGCTGACGGTGGTGTCGACCCTGGGTATTCTCAATTTGCTGCGATCGCCCACGGGCCGGGCTTTTGTGGCCATTCGCGATTCGGAAATCTCCGCGCAGAGCATGGGCATTCACCTGGCGCAATACAAAACCATGTCTTTTGCCATCTCAGCAGCGCTGGCCGGTGTAGCCGGAGCTTTGTACGCGCATAAATTGCAATTCATTTCGCCCGACCAATTCAACATCTTGCAATCGATTGACTTGCTTTTGATGATAGTGATTGGCGGTTTGGGCTCGGTACATGGTGCGTTTTTGGGCGCCATATTTTTAATTACCATGCCGCAGCTCATTGCCATGTTCAAGGACTATTTGCCTGCAGTCGTCGGGCAGGCGCCGGGCTTGCAAGGCGTGGTCTATGGCGCGGTGCTAATTGCCTTTGTGCTGTTCGAGCCCATGGGTTTGTATGGACGCTGGCTCAAGGTACGTACTTATTTTGAAGTGTTCCCGTTCTACCGCAAAGGCATGTTCAAGCGGCAGAAATCTTTCCAGAAATCGGATCGCCTGAAATGACGGACTTTCTTTTATCAGCCAAGGACTTGAGCGTGCGCTTTGGCGGACTGCTGGCGGTCAACCAGGTCAGCTTCGACGTCAAAAAAGGTGAGGTCTTCACCCTGATCGGCCCCAATGGCGCGGGCAAGACCACGGTGTTTAACCTCATCAGCCGCATATACACGCCGACCGCAGGCAGCATCGATTTCGCCGGCCCCAAGGGTATGGTCAAGCTCACCGAGCAAGCCCCGCAAGATGTGGCGGCGCTAGGCATTGCACGGACTTTTCAAAACATCGAATTATTTGAGCATGCCTCGGTGCTACATAACTTGCTGATCGGGCGGCACACCCACCGCAAAACTAATGTATGGCAGGACATGTTTTTTACCGCGGCCACGCGCGAAGAAGAATTGCGCTCGCGTGAAAAAGCCGAAGAAGTGATCGACTTTCTCAACCTTCAACATTACCGCGATACCTTTGTCGCCGGCTTGCCCTATGGCGTGCGCAAAGTGGTGGAAGTGGCCCGCGCTTTGTGTACCGAGCCTTCGCTTTTGTTGCTGGACGAGCCCTCGTCCGGCCTCAACGTAGAAGAGACCGACGACATGGCGTTTTGGATCCAAGACATCCAGCACGAACTAGGCATTACCGTGCTCATGGTGGAGCACGATATGAGCCTGGTCTCCAAAGTATCCGACCGGGTGCTGGCCATGAACCAGGGCGAAGTGCTGGCCATGGGCACGCCGCGTGAAGTGCAAAGTGATGCCGGCGTCATTGAGGCCTATCTGGGCACCTTGGACGATGTATCGTCCTTACGGCGCGAATCGGCAGTGGGAGCCGTCGTATGAGCAATATCCCGCCTCCAGTGAGCGACTTGCCGGTGCTCAAACTACTGAATGTGGAGAGCGCTTACGGGCCGATCAAAGCCATTCGCGGCATCAGCCTGCAAGTGCGGCGTGGCGAAATCGGCGCGGTGCTGGGCTCCAATGGCGCGGGCAAAACCACGATTCTCAAAACCATTTCGGGCATCATCGATCCGCGCAAAGGCTCCATCGAATTCAAGGGCCAGGACATTACTGCGCAAGACCCCTCACACATCGTGCAGCAAGGCCTGAGCCATGTGCCCGAAGGCCGCGAGGTGTTCCCGCTGCTCAGCGTGCATGACAACTTGCTGATGGGCGCCTATACCCGCAGCGATAGCGACCAGGTGGCGCGCGACATGGAGACGGTGTACACCTACTTCCCGATTCTCAAAGAGCGCCGCGTGCAGGATGCCGGTTTGCTCTCAGGCGGGCAGCAGCAGATGCTGGCGATCTCGCGCGCGCTCATGGCCAACCCCGATCTGATGCTGCTGGACGAGCCGAGCCTGGGCCTTTCGCCCAAACTGACCAAAGAGATTTTTGAAATCGTGGTGCGTATCAACCGCGAGCGCGGCACCACGATTTTGCTGGTCGAGCAAAACGCCAATATGGCGCTTAACGCCTCAGACTACGGCTATGTGCTGGAAAACGGTCGCATCGTCATGGAAGACACCTGCGCCCGCCTGCGCGAGAAAGAAGATATCAAGGAGTTCTACCTCGGACTCAAAGAAGAAGGCGTGCGTGACGAGCGGCGCTGGAAAAAGAAAAAGACCTGGAGATGATGATGCCTAGCGCTGCTATTTCAACGTTTTGTGGCTTGCGGGCTGCGCTGCTGTGCGCGGGAGACTGCTTATGAGCCGCTTGTGGGATTTGGCCCATATCCAGCCGGAAAACCGCGTGGTGCTGGAGGGCGACACGATTACCGCCATGTTCTGGAACGCCGTCGCCAAGCGTGGCCCTGCAGTGTGGATGCGCCAAAAACACCTAGGCTTGTGGCGCAGCTGGACCTGGAACCAGACCGCCACGGCAGTGGAAGAAATTTGTGCCGGTTTGCTCAGTTTGGGTTTTGACAAAGGCGAGTGCGCTTCCATTCTGTCCAACACCGTGGTCGAGTGGGTCTGGGCTGACTTGGCGGTGCTGTCGGCCTGTGGCGTGTCCAATGGCATTTACCCCACCGACGCCAGCAGCCAGGTGCAGTACCTGAGCGAAGATTCGCGCACCACCATTTTGTTTGTCGAAGACGACGAGCAACTGGACAAGGCCTTGGAAGTACGTGCCCAGCTGCCGCTGCTCCGCAAAATTGTGGTTTTCGACATGGAAGGGCTGCGAACCCTCAAAGACCCGGGCGTCATCAGTCTGGATGCCTTGCGCGTTTTGGGGCGCGAGCACCTGGCCGCGCACCCGCAGGCCGTGCGTGAGCGCGCTGCCCAGTGCCAGGCGCAAGACCTGGCTATCTTGGTCTATACCTCGGGCACCACCGGCAAGCCTAAGGGAGCTATGCATTTGCATAAAGGCCTGGTGTTCACCGTGCACGGCTACAACACCCTGGTTGCGCAAACCATGGACGACGAGCGCATGTGTTTTCTGCCCCTGTGCCATATCGCCGAGCGCATGGGCGGCGAGTATTTCTCGCTCTACACCGGCTCCAAGCTCAATTTCGTCGAAAACCCGGAAACCATTCCCGAGAACGTGCGCGAAATTGCGCCCACCGTATTTACCGCCGTGCCCCGCGTATGGGAAAAGTTTTACTCCGGCGTGATGATCACGCTCAAAGAAGCCGGTTTTGTGCAGCAGGCGGTGTACGGCTGGGGCATTGGTGTGGGTGGCCGTATTGCGGACAAAGTGCTGGCCGGTCAATCAGTCGATGCCTGGCTGAAGCTGCAATTTGTGCTGGCCCAATGGCTGGCACTCAACAATGTGCGCAAAACCATCGGTATTCACCGCTCCAAATACCTGGTCACCGGCGCGGCGCCCATATCGCCCGATCTGGTGCGCTGGTATTTGTCCCTGGGCGTTCCCATGTTGGAAGTTTGGGGCATGACCGAGACCTGTGGCGCCGCCACCGGCGTCCCGGCCACCCGCATCCGTCCTGGCTCTATCGGCCCGGCCGCTGGCTATAACGAAGTGCGCCTGGACCCGCAGACTAGCGAGATTTTGGTTCGCGGCAAAAACGTGTTTGCCGGTTACCTGAACCAGCCAGAGAAAACCGCCGAGACCATAGATGCAGACGGCTGGCTCCATACCGGCGATGTGGGCGTGGTCGATGCCGACGGCTATTTCCGCATCACCGACCGCATGAAGGACATCATCATCACCGCCGGTGGCAAGAACATCACGCCCTCGGAGCTGGAAAACGACCTCAAGTTCTCGCCCTACATCACCGACGCGGTGGTCATTGGCGACAAACGGCCTTACCTCACGGTCATCATCATGATCGACCAAGAAAACGTCGAAAAATACGCCCAGGATGCAGACGTGCCGTTTAGCAACTACGCTAGCCTGACGCGCTCAGCCGAGGTGCAGGCGCTCATCCAAGCCGAGATAGACCGGGTGAACAAAAAATTCGCACGGGTTGAACAAATCAAGAAATTCTTCTTGCTCGATACGCAGCTCAGCGCGGAAGACGAAGAACTCACCCCCACCATGAAGCTCAAGCGCAAACTGGTGGAAAAGAAATACAACGCTAATATTGAGGCTATGTATGGCTGAGCCCGCCGGGCACGGCAGCACTGCGTAATAATTATTTTTAGGAGACCCAACATGAAGAAAACATTGTTTCCCTTTACCGGTCTGGCGCTTGTGCTGGCCACATGGTTCGCCGCATCGCCGACGCTTGCCGCCGAACAACAGGGCGTGAGCAAAAACGAAATCGTCATTGGCACCATCCAAGATTTGTCCGGCCCGCTGGCGGGCTATGGCAAGCAATCGCGCAGCGGTATGCAGTTGCGTATCGACGAACTCAATGAGCAAGGTGCCATCCATGGTCGCAAACTCAAGCTGCTGGTGGAAGACTCGGGTTATGACCCCAAACGTGCTGTGCTCGCCGCGCAAAAATTGGTGAACCAGGACAAAATTTTTATCATGGCCGGGCATCTGGGCACTGCGCAAAATAATGCCGCCATGCCGATTCAGTTTGAAAAGCAAATTGTCAATTTCATGCCGTTGACTGCATCGCGCGACATGTACGACGCGCCCAATGAGTTGAAGTACGCTTTGCTCAGCTCGTATTACGACCAGATCCGCATGGTGCTGCCCAAGATGGTGGCAGACAAAAACGTCAAGAAGTCCTGCATCATTTACCAGGACGACGAGTTTGGCTTGGAAGTGCTGCGCGGCGCTGAAGCCGGTCTCAAAACTCTGAACCAAGAATTGACTGAAAAAACTTCGTTCAAGCGCGGCTCCACCGACTTCTCAACCCAGGTCGCGAAGATGAAATCTTCGGGCTGCGAACTGGTGGTCCTAGGAACCATTATTCGCGAGACCATCGGCACCGTGGCTGAGTCACGCAAAACCGGTTTCAACCCGATTTTCTTGGCCTCCATCGCCGCCTATACCGACCTAATTCACAAACTCGGCGGCAAAGCCATGGACGGCATTTATGCCACCAATGTCGTGCAAAACCCCTACCTAGACGAAGCCTCGCAGCCCATCCGTTTTTGGGCCAATAAGTACAAAACCAAGTTCAACGAAGACCCTACCGTGTTCTCTGCTTACGGCTACATCATGATCGACATTTTCATTCAGGCAGCGCAAAAAGCTGGCCCGAATCTCACCAGCGCCAGTTTTGTCAAGGCGATGAACAGCATGACGATTCCGGCGGACTTTTTCGGCACCCCGGTCTTGACCTATACCAACACCAAGCGCTTGGGTAGCGAGGCGGCCAAGCTATCGCAGATCCAGGACGGCAAATGGCGTGTGTTGATGGAGGTGAAGTAATTCCCAAGTCCGGTGTAGCTGCGCGCTGACCTGGCGCAAGCCCTTGTTTATTTTTTTTGGAGACCCCTATGACAGTAACTAACTTGTTAAAGAAATCCGTGTTCGCATTGGCCGCTATGCTGGCCCTGGGGGCTCAGGCCCAGCAGCAAGGCGTGAGCAAAGATGAAATTGTGATTGGCACGATTCAGGACCTGTCTGGCCCCTTGGCCGGATTTGGCAAGCAGGCCCGCTCTGGGATGCAATTGGCTGTCGCCGAAATCAACGAGCAAGGTGGCGTCAATGGCCGCAAACTCAAATTGCTGGTTGAGGACAACGGCTATGACCCCAAAAAAGCTTTGTTAGCAGCGCAAAAGCTGGTAAATCAGGACAAGATTTTCATTATGGCTGGTCATATCGGGACCGCACAAAATATGGCAGCGATGCCTGTGCAATTCGAAAAAAATGTGGTGAACTTTTTCCCCATCACCGCCGCGCGCGAAATGTACGAGCCGCTGGACCGCCTGAAGTATTCTTTTGCCGCCACCTACTATGACCAGATGCGGATCACGCTTCCTTCATTGATCAAGGAAAAAGGTGCGAAGAAAGTTTGTACCATGTACCAAGACGATGATTTCGGCTTGGAGGTACTCCGGGGCGCAGAGGCTGGCCTGAAATCCATGAACATGGAGTTCGTCGAAAAGACTAGCTACAAGCGCGGCGCCACGGATTTTTCCTCCCAGATTTCCAAATTGCAGGCCAGCGGCTGCGATATGGTCGTTCTGGGAACCATCATTCGTGAGACCATTGGCGCCATTGGTACCGCGCGCAAATTGGGCTTCAACCCCGCCTTTGTTGGGACAAGCGCCGCATACACCGACCTCATCCACAAAATCGGCGGTAAGGCTATGGACGGGCTTTATGCCACCATGACGGTGCAAAACCCTTACCTGGACGAGGCTTCCCAGCCCATTCGTTTTTGGGCCAATAAGTACAAAACCATGTTCAACGAGGATCCCACCGTGTTCTCGGTCTATGGCTACATCATCATCAACAGCTTTGCTGCAGCCGCTGCCAAGGCGGGTAAAAATCTGACTACCGATAGCTTTATCAAAGCTATGGACAGATTGGTGATTGAGCCTGATATGTTCGGCGGCGCCAAAGCAACTTATAGCGCCACCAAGCGCTTGGGAAGCGACGAGTCGCGCTTGTCGCAAATCCAGGACGGCAAGTGGAAAGTGGTTTCGGGTTATGTGAGCGCCTCCAGCGTCAAATAACGACCTCCTTGGCGGGTGCCGGTGTGCAGCGCCGCCCGCCATTTTAAGCCGTCCGGTAAGTAGCTTGGCGGCTTTTTTACATGGCCAAAGCCCTAAGGCTCCCGCAAGTAGGGCAGGCGCGCTACAGTTAGCCTATGGGCAAGTCACCTCCACCTTTCCAAGCTGCTGCTGATCCGAAGGCGGTCCTGACCGGCTTTGCCGGTTTGAACGCCAAACTGGACTACCTCAACGCATCGGACGTCGAGCAAGTGCGCCAGGCCTACCGTTTTGCCGACGAGGCGCACCTGGGCCAGTTACGCGGCAGCGGCGCACCCTATATCACCCATCCGATCGCGGTGGCTGCGCAATGTGCCGACTGGAAGCTCGACGCCGCTGCCCTTATGGCTGCGCTCTTGCACGACGCTATGGAGGACTGCGGGGTCACCAAGGTCGAGCTGATCGAGCGCTTCGGTTCGCCGGTCGCTGAATTGGTCGATGGCCTGACCAAGCTGGACAAACTCAACTTCACCACACGCGAGGAAAATCAGGCCGAGTCCTTCCGCAAGATGTTGCTGGCTATGGCGCGCGACGTGCGCGTCATCCTCATCAAACTGGCCGACCGAACCCACAATATGCGTACCATGGGTGATATGCCCCGCGCCAAGTGGGGCCGTATCGCACAAGAGACCTTGGATATCTACAGCCCGATTGCGCACCGTCTGGGCCTCAATGAAATCTACCGCGAGTTACAGGAACTCTCCTTCCGTTATTTGCTGCCTTGGCGCCATGCGGTCTTGTCCAAAGCAGTTGCCAAAGCGCGCAGTCGCAGGCGGGATCTTTTGCAAAAAGTGCAGCGCGAGGTGGAAGCCACTTTCGCAGCCCACGGCATGCTGGTAAGTATTTCCGGACGAGAAAAAGCCTTGTATTCGATTTACCGCAAGATGAGCGGCAAGCACCTGAGCTTTGCGCAGGTCACAGATGTGTATGGCTTTCGCGTGTTGGTGCCTGAAATCACCGACTGTTACACCGCCTTAGGCCTATTGCACCAACTCTACAAACCGGTACCGGGTAAATTTAAGGACCATATTGCGATTGCCAAAGTCAATGGTTACCAGTCGCTGCACACCACACTGGTTGGACCGGCTGGTATCAATGTGGAATTCCAGATGCGCACCGAGTCCATGCACTTGGTGGCCGAGTCCGGCGTGGCAGCGCACTGGCTGTACAAAGTCAATAAGCCGCAGGACGCCGCGCAGGAGCGCTTGGGCGCGCAGTGGCTGCAGTCCTTGCTCGACATTCAGGACGAGACGCGCGATGCCGGTGAGTTCTGGGAACACGTGAAAGTGGACTTATTCCCGGACGCGGTGTATGTCTTCACACCCAAGAGCCAGATCATGGCCATGCCGCGCGGCGCCACCATCGTCGACTTCGCCTACGCCATCCACAGCAATGTGGGTGATCGCACCATGGCCGCGCGCATTAACGGAGAGCAAGTTCCATTGCGCACTGAGCTGAAAAACGGGGATGTGGTGGAAGTGATTACCGCCCCGACCTCCACACCCAACCCGGCCTGGCTGAGCTTTGTGCGCACCGGGCGGGCGCGCTCCAAAATCCGCCACCACCTCAAAACCATGCAGCTGACAGAGTCGGCAGATTTGGGCGCCAAGCTGCTGGCACAGGCTTTGCGGGCGGAAGGCTTTGAAAGTGTGCCCGAGGGTGAGGACTACAAGTCCTTATGGGACAAGGTCTTACGCTTTACTGGCAGCAAGAACCGCAAGGAGTTGCTGACCGACATTGGTTTGGGCAAGCGCATCGCCAATATTGTGGCCAAGCGCATGGTGAACTTGCTGGCCGATGCCGGGCATAAACCGGACGCCTTGCTGCTCACGCGTGAGCGCTTTGCTTCTGATAACGCGCATGGTATGGGCACCATCACTTTGGACGGCAGTGAAAACGCCTCAGTGAAATACGCGATGTGCTGCCGCCCGATTCCCGGCGATAACATCGTCGGCTACCTGGGCCGCGGCGAAGGCCTGGCCGTGCATGCCGCTGATTGCCCGGTCGCCAAAAAATTGCAGCACAAAGATGGTGAACGCTTTATGGGTGTCGAGTGGAGCGATGAGATCGTGCGACCCTTTGAGGCGGACTTGGCACTGACCGTCATCGACGGCCGCGGTGTGATGGCCAAGGTAGCCTCGGTACTGGCCGCTGCTGAAGCTGATATCGTGCACATCGAAATGGGCGAGGCCAGCAGCCAGGATTCCAAAGATATGCATTTTGTGATCGCCGTACGCGACCGGCCACACCTGGAAAGCATACTCACCAAATTACAACGCTCCGCCGTGGTCATGCACGCCAAACGCAGCAAGAAATCCTATTGATTTAGCACTCCCGCGCCATGGCAATGTCAAGCGCGTGGACGCGATATCAAGTCTGCGGCGCAGCGTCTGGCGCCGGGTAGTGCACTTGCAGCACTTCAATCTCTGCAACGCGCCCGGGCATCGGCAGGCGCAACACATCACCGACCCGCGCCTTCAGTAGCGTGCGTGCAATTGGCGAAATCCAGCTCACTTCACCCGCCGCGCTATCGGCTTCATCAATGCCAGTGATGGTGATGGTGCGTTTTTCGTCCCTATCGTCTACATAGGTCACGGTAGCGCCGAAAAATATTTGATCGTTGCCGTGGTGCAGGCTTGGCTCGGTGATGACCGCCAACTCTAAGCGGCGGGTGAGAAAGCGGATGCGCCTATCGATCTCGCGCAGGCGTTTCTTGCCGTACAGATAGTCCCCGTTTTCCGAGCGGTCGCCGTTACTGGCGGCCCAGTGCACCACGTCCACTACCTTGGGTCGTTCTTCGTCGATCAAGTGGAGCAAATCATCGCGCAGGGTTTTATAGCCCAGCGGCGTGATGTAGTTTTTACCGCCACCGGGAAGCGCCGCCAAGGGGACTTCGTCCTCCTCGTCGCCATCCTCGCTCTCTTTGGTAAAGGCCTTGCTCATGGCAGCGGATGAAACTGAGCCCCTGTGCGGCGGGCCTGGTGTGCCTGCGCAGATGCCATGCCCGATGCATACGCTGAGTAGTTCGAGAGCTTGCGCGGGCGTTTCATAGAATGCACATTCTAAGAACGCAGCCATGTTCAGCTTTTTCAAAAAAAAACCTTCCCCGCCATCCGCAGCCCTCAGTTCTACTGCCTCAGGCCCCATGCCTGGGGCCGCTGTGCAAGAGGCTCCGGATGAAGCCGCTAGTGCCGCGCAGCGCCGCAGCTGGTTGGGCAAACTCAAAGCCGGTTTGGGAAAAACCGCAGCGGGCATTGCCTCCGTGTTTGGCGGCGCGCGTATCGACGAGGCATTGTTTGAGGACTTGGAAAGCGCCTTGCTCATGGCCGACGCCGGGGTATCGGCGACCACGCATTTGATTACCGAGTTACGCCGCCTAGCCAAAGAAAGCAAAGCAGAAACGCCCGAACAACTCAAGGCTTTGCTGGTCGATGCCTTGGCCCGCCTGCTCGCGCCCTTGGAGCGCAGTCTGGTCATCGGGCAAGAACAGCCCACTGTCATGATGGTGGCCGGCGTCAATGGTGCGGGCAAGACCACCACCATCGGTAAGCTCACGCACCGCTTGGCCGATCAGGGCGCGACTGTGCTGCTGGCTGCGGCCGATACCTTTCGCGCTGCGGCGCGCGAGCAACTGACCGTCTGGGCCGAGCGCAACACCGTGGAGATCGTGAGCCAAGAGGGTGGCGATCCGGCAGCGGTCAGCTACGACGCAGTGTGCGCTGGCAAAGCCCGTAAAAAAGATGTGGTGCTCATAGACACCGCAGGCCGCTTGCCCACCCAAATGCATTTGATGGAAGAGTTGAAAAAAATGCAACGCGTGGTGGCCAAGGCCGGTGTGGCGTCAGGCCTTGCACACTGCCCGCGTGAGGTGCTGCTGGTGATTGACGGCAACACCGGGCAAAACGCCTTGGCGCAGGTGCGCGCTTTTGACGATGCGCTGGGCCTGACCGGACTCATCATCACCAAGCTTGATGGCACGGCCAAGGGAGGTGTGCTGGCTGCCATTGCGCGTGAACGCCCGATCCCCGTGTACTTTATTGGCGTGGGTGAAAAGCTAGAAGAGCTGGAGACCTTTAACGCACGCGAATTCGCCCAAGCGCTGCTCCAATAAGTCCATACGGGCTGAGCTGGTAAAGCAGCTTAGGACCTATCTGGCTCAAGCAAGTGCTTATGCTTTCCCCTATGCCGTTTACCTTGTGCCTCCAATCCATAACGCGTCGCCAAGCACTGGCCCGCATCACCCGGCCCGCGCTGGCCGCTGCTGCACTGTCACTGCCTATGGGCGCGAGGGCAACGGGCCCGGCCTTGGCGGTAGACAGTGCCGCCTGGCGCACCATCGAGTCGCAGGCCAGAGGCCAAACCGTGTACTTCAACGCTTGGGCCGGTTCGCCCGCCATCAACGCTTATATCCAATGGGCGGCGGAGCAATTGGCCTCGCGATATGGGCTGCGCCTGGTGCACGTCAAGATCAGTGATGCCGCCGAGATGGTGCAACGCGTGCGCAATGAAAAAGCCGCCACCAAAGCCGAGGGTACCGTGGACCTGGTGTGGATCAACGGCGAAAACTTTTTGGCCATGAAGCGCGAAGGCTTGCTAAAAGGCCCTTTTGCCGAGCAACTGCCTTCCTATGCCTGGGTCGATACCCAGGGCAAGCCCACTACGCGCATGGATTTTTCAGAGCCGGTCGACGGCATGGAAGCGCCCTGGGGCATGGCGCAACTGACCTTCATGGTCGATAGCGCCCGCGTGCCGCAAGCACCGCGCCATCTGGCGGCCTGGCTGGCATTCGCGCAAGCACACCCTGGCCGCGTGACCTACCCGCGCCCACCCGATTTTCATGGCACCAGCTGGCTCAAACAAATGTTGCTGGACCTCAACTCTGGCGCGCAGCGCCAAGCGCTCTACCAGCCGCTGACCGCTGCCACATTGGATACCCGCACGGCTGCGCTGTGGCGCACCCTCGATGGCGTGCATCCCCATTTGTGGCGCAAGGGGCGCCAGTTCCCTTTGAGCGCGGGGGCGCAGCGCCAAATGATGGCCGATGGGGAACTGCTCTGGGCCATCACATTCAATCCCAATGAAGCAGCTAATGAAATTGCGGCCAGTCGCTTGCCCACCACCACCATAAGTTACCAGTTTGATGGCGGCACCTTGGGTAACACCCATTTTTTGGCCATACCCTTTAACACCCAAGCCTTTGCCGCAGCCCAGGTGACTGCGAATTTTTTGCTCGGCGCGCAAGCGCAGGCGCGCAAAGCGGATATCGCCGTCTGGGGCGACCCTACGGTGCTCGCCGTCGATGCGTTGCCGGCCACGCAGCGGGCCTGGTTCCAAGCGGCCGCTGTACCCGGCCAATTGCGGACATCGGCCCCTGCGATTGCCGAACCGCATGCCAGCTGGGTGGATGCTTTAGAAAAAGAATGGGCGCGCCGCTACGGCGGCTAGATAAAGTCGCCGTAGCGATAGCCATACATGGGCTTACTGTCCAATACTCCTCGCCATGACATCGCGCTAAATGGGCTGGCGATGGCTGTCGCGTGGTAATTGGATGGCATAGCCTCTTGGAGGCGAATCGCACCGACTTTCAAGGATGAAATCACATGAAAATATTATTCAAACTGCTTGCCTTAGCCTTGCTATTGGGCCTTGCTTACCTTTTTTTCTGGCCCGTGCCTATCAAGCCCCTGGCCTGGGCTGCGCCCAAAGCACCGGGTTACCAGGGTCCGCATGCGGTTAACGACAAGCTTTCCCAACTCACGCTGATCGATTTGCATGGCGAAGAGGGGCCCGAACATATCGCTATCGGACCTGATGGCAAGCTCTACACCACGGTTGCCAGCGGCAAGATTCTGCGCATGGCGCAAGACGGCAGCGCCCAGGAAACCTTTGCCAGCACGGGCGGGCGGGTGCTGGGTTTTGACTTTGACGCCCAAGGGCAGTTGATCGCGGCTGACGCGGTCAAAGGCTTGCTGTCCATCAGCCAGGAGGGCAAGGTGAGCGTGCTAACGGAGAAAGTCGATGGCGACCCCATTCGCTATGCCGATGCGGTGGTCGTGGCCAAAAGCGGCAAGATGTATTTCAGCGATGCCTCAACCCGCTTTGCACCGGCTGAATGGGGCGGCACTTTTGAGGCGAGTATTTTGGACATTCTGGAGCAATCGGCCACCGGGCGGATTCTGGAATACGACCCAGCCACCAGCGTTACGCGTATCGTGGCGCAGGGCTTGAGTTTTGCCAATGGTGTAGCGCTGAGCCAGGACGAGGCCAGCTTGTTTGTCAATGAAACCGGCAAATACCGTGTCTGGAAATTGGCGGTCCAAGCGCAAAAACTACAACTTGGCGACGGCCCGCCTCCGACCGGCGCGCAATTGCTGTTCGAGAACCTGCCGGGTTATCCGGACAATTTGATGCGTGGGCAGGGCGGCAAAATCTGGCTTGGCTTCGCCAAGCCGCGCAACCCGACGATTGACGGTTTTGCCGATAAGCCTTGGCTGCGCGCACTGACGTTGCGTCTGCCGCGTGCTCTATGGCCTATTCCTAAAGCCTACGCCCACGTCATGGCGTTTACTGAGGACGGTAAAGTGCTAATGGATATGCAAGACCCCAGTGGTGCTTACCCTGAATCTACGGGTGTGACTGAAACTGCTGACCGTTTGTATATCCAAAGTTTGCATGCCAAGGGGCTGGGTTGGCGTAAGCCCTGAGTCTTGGGTAACGGTTTCGGCCTTGAAGGCCGAGTTACTTTCTTTTGCTTCGCCAAAAGAAAGTAACCAAAGAAAAGGCGAGCCAAAGGCCGTGCCCCTTCGGGGTGCCTTG